>Ga0335083_10006004_pt1 | contig 15289 bp, 11 predicted proteins | sample Lox_Sample_42_FD_206716 | JGI IMG/M metagenome (GOLD analysis project Ga0335083, IMG submission 206716) | Soil microbial communities from Loxahatchee National Wildlife Refuge, Florida, United States - Lox_Sample_4.2 | ecosystem: Environmental > Terrestrial > Soil > Wetlands | place: USA... | reverse complement strand
CTTAGGAGGCAGATGCTCTATCCATCTGAGCTACGGGCGCACGGTGAAATCTGATTTTAAACCATTTACGGCGTAATTTGGGAGCGATTAACCCTCTGCCATGCAAGCAGACGCTCAGTGCAAGGACCCGTTCCCGGCATCGCCTGTATGCCTGTCATTTCAAAGTCTTTCATCGGACGATCGCAACGTTTCTGGAACCGTCCTTTCGGCGCACTCGGCGCACCCCGAAAAAAACGCTGAAACTCGAGATTAGGTGGGTCATTTGCGTTAGCGTTGCTCACATGGGTGATTACGCGCTCGTACGCATAAGCAGTTAGTTGAAAAGCTGCCGGAATGGCACGTCCTAGCGTAATCTTATTGATTTTCTTAACAACCTCGCACATATAACAGAACAGTACTATGTACATATTTATAATAGACCGATATAAGACCGCGCCAGACATTTGTGTCAGAGCGAACTTTCGACTCTCAAAGGATCTGGAGGCTTACATTCCTTGTCGGATGGAGATGTGAGATTCAGCTTGGCCACTGACACGAGCCAACCTTATTAGCACGCGCGTGGACGCAGTCTCACGTGCACAGATCGAGTCTTCAGCAGGCACACCATCTAAAACGCGCGAGCCGCGTGTGCTGACGTTTTTGGAGTCGATCGATCGCGAAGTACACCGCTGCGACATTCACGCCAGCGCCGTGTCCGACGAGATCCGGGCCAGCACCAGCAGCAACTTCACTTCTCCAGAGAAGGAACCAGTTGCTGCTTGATCGTAAGCGCACCGGTCAACGAAACCTGGATCACGCCGAGTGGGGCGTAGTGATGGTTCACGCCGTGCGGCGGCAAGGCGACGGCAACTGGAGTGTTGCTGCTGTCCAGCACTGTGGGCCAATCAATGATGCCGTTGGCAGACGTGCGAGCCGGGATGAGCCAGTAGTCGCCGGTACGGTAGACATTCTGCGGCGATGTCGTAGGACTGCTGGCAGTGTTGGACGGGCTGAGTGCCGGCTGGAACTGAACCTGGATGCCGTCTTCGAGGTCGTACCAGACACTCGGATTGTTAGCGGAGGGTTCGACGATTGTGATGCCTTTTCCGCTGGAGTCCTGGTGGTCCCAGCGGCGTAGAAAGGCATGGGGGTGAGCCGGATCGTCCTTGACGACGGTGGGCGGCGTGACGCCGGAGATCGGCGACTTCAGAGTGACGCTGCGGTCGGGCAGACTGATCGATGCAATTTGAAACAGCGTCCCCTGCTGGCCCTGAAGAATCAGAATGTCATCCAGTACCTCGACCCAGTCGTCAATCTTGAGCCCGAAGCGGCTGTCGCGGCCCAGAGTCTCCAAGAAAACTATCGAGCCATTGGAAGAGAGGATAGGGAATGTCACGCAGGCGTTCTCGCGCGACCATTTGAATGTGGCGGACTCGCTCACGCCTGCGGGAGCTATGCTCGGCGTGTGGATTTCGACACGATAGAGCTGATTTTCGGCGCCACGATAGCGAGCATCGGGATGCGTCATGCACGGATCGAGCGGGCTGGCATCCGAAGGCGGCTTGAGGCGCGCCTGCATCCATCCGCGGTTATAGGGCTGGTGCAAATCCGCCAGCACTTTGCGCGCTGCGGCAATGTTAGGCTGACTCGGGGTGCCGCCAAGAATCGAAAGGTTGAAATCGGGATCGATTTTGACTTGAGCGACGATCTTGGCGCGCGAGGCAGTATCGATTCCCTCGAGCGCGATTTCGCGGATCGAGGGATCCTGGAAGGCGGCAATGTGGCGTTCCCAGACGTCGAGATACACGAGGCATCCGCCCGGGTTGTTTTTCGCTAAAGTCTGAAGTATTGAAAGCTGATCGGGCGGCAAGGGGTAGTCCGGCTGCGTGAGAAACGTGGTGAGCCTCCGAAGGAAGAAGTTGGGAGAGTCAGTGGCCTGGAAGCCCGTGGCCGCGGGGCTAAGCGTGAGAGCGCGTTTGGAAGGGTCCGCAGCGGTGATCTGCGCTTTTTGGGGGAAGCCTTTCCCCGGACTCGGGTCAAAGGAATTTTGACTATTAAGGAGGGCCACGTACTGGCCTTGCTGAAATGCCAGGTCGTCCGGCATCCACGCTGAAACAAGGACGTTCGATATGCTGTTCGGGTTGTCCGAGGTCGAAAACGGCACCGGGCTGCCATCGCAGGAACAGAGAATACCGTCCAAGTAACAGTGGCCGGGAACGATGATGAAGTCGATCATCGGCTGGGTGCTCATCGACGAAGTGGACTGGTCGAGAAAGAACCCGTAATCGAACGAGCCGAATCCCTTCGTGAGATCGGCGCCAAGAACGCGAAGCAGGCGCAGAAGAATGGCGGCCTGCTCGTTCCAGTCGGCATCCAGGAAGACGCGCCCCTGCTGAAACAAGACGCGCGAGAAGTGCTTGGGGAAATCGAACGAGTCGCGCGAGAAGTCGCCTTTGAATTCGCCTGCCATGGTAAGTCCTCCTACGTGGCGTGAATGATTCCCGCCTCCATTGCGGCGGGCGTGAATTCTTCGAGCCGGGCGCGCAGATTCGCTTCCCTCTGCGGCTGGAACAGATCGTGAAATGCTCCCATTTCGGATTCGTCGTCCGCGCCGCGCCTGATTTCCACGGCGCAGGCATCCGCTAACTGGCAGCAGTCGGGAGTTCCGTAGCGCGTGCTGTTGAATTCGGGCTGAACGCGCATGTCTTCGGCTTCCTGGGCCTGCGCGATCTGGTCGGGTGTCGCCGAGGGATTCGTTTCCAGGAGTTGGGCGCGCGCTTTGGCCTCAACCAGATCGGGCTGACATTCGTACCGCCGAGGCGTGCGGGAGCCCGGGGGAACGTAACAAAAGCGCACGCAGCCGGTCTGTCGGCGAGCTGCGGTGACGAGGCCGTCGAAGATCGTATTCTCCGCCGTCTCGAACACATGCGTTTGGAGACTGCCGATCACGGTGCAGCGAACGATTCGCAGCACCGCCGAAGCGATACAGCCTTCCGGTCCGCTGAGCGCCGCGAGTTCCGAACTCGTGGCGTCGACGATGGTGTCGCTGATGCGGAGCTTGAGCGGTTCTTCGGCGCGCTCGTCCCAATTGACGAGGATCGAGCCGATGATGGAATGGTCGATCGTGACGCAGACTGGGGAATTGACGAGTTCGAGGCTCGGCTCGCTCGGGCTGTGCGGCTCGCAGTCGCAATGCAGGCCCCACCCAGGAACCAGGGTGGAATGGCGAATGGCAAGACCGGCGGCCGAGCCCTGCACTTTGACGCCGCGGCCTGTGATCAGCAGGCCATCGAGCACCAGCCACGATCCGGAGGCGCCATTGACATCGACGCTATCGGGCATGGAGGTGAGCATATCCAGCAGGCGGATGATGGGCCGCTTGCGATTCGCCGCGCGGATTTGTAGATACTGGTTGGGCTGCAGCGAGATGTGAATCTGTTCCGTGTAGACGCCGCTGTCTTCGATTTCGATCACCGCGTTCGCCGGGCGGTCCCATTCCCATTGCGCAATGGCATCGACGATCCGCGTGTAGCTGAGGCCGGGCCCCACCTGATAGAGCTTGAGGTTGGGATCATCGGGCTGCGCAAGAGGACGGGGATACTCGCCGCCGCCGATATCAGCGCTGAATCCGTAGAAGTAACTGACCTGCACCCCGGACGGGGGAAGCTGGCGCAGCGGGAAACTCATTCTGCCGAGTTTGGGATCGACGAGGATCTGACCCGGTGACGCTCTGTACTTCCAGAGAGCGAGATTCGCGGGAACGATGGCATCCGCGGGAACGGGTTGCGGGGCGCCGCGGGTGGGCCAGTCGGGAGCCCAGATGGTGATGCTCTCGTCGGCTCCGTAGTAGCCAGCGACGCCGGATTCCTCTCCCGGTTCGACATCTTCTCCCTTGGCTGCAAAGACGCGGCGCGTGATCGGGGCCGGGACATTCAGCATGCCCGGCTCCTGCGTGGAAGAGACTTCGCGTTGAGGGTTTGTGAAGAGTTGCGTATCGTTGCCGAGCGCGCTGAAGAGATAGCACTGATCTCCCTCGCGTTCATAACAATAAGCGGGGGTGCAGGTGACCGAATAGGCTTTCAAGCGCCAGACGAATACGCCGACGCTGGGGATGGAATACCGGCCCTGGGAGTAGCGGGAATTGATGCTGCGGATGTCGACGGTGTGGGCCGATTCGACGAAGGCGCTGCCCAGGAGGTCGAGCGCATCACCATCGCGAAGGTCGGTCGTGCGCCCGCGCGTGAGGCGCAAGAGATTGATGGACTGCGCGAAGGCGAGCCAGCGAAAGAATTCCACCGAACGCGCGGGCCAGCCGGCGACCGCCTCGGCCAACTGGTGTGTAACGGCGAGCGTGCCCTTGCGGCGGCGAAAACGGATTGTATTCGCAACCTCGCGGCGGGGAATCAGAATGCGGTTGCGAAGTGCCGCCTCACGACCGGCCGCCGCGCCCGGTTCGCCGGCGGCGCGAACTTCCTCGTATCCAACCAACTCGCCGATGTAGGGGACAACCCAATCCTCACAGGTTTCGATAAACCAATTTTTATAGAGCTGCGCAATGTCGTCTTCGACGACGCCCACCTGCTCGGCGATGATGCGCAGGAGAGCCTGAAGCGGCCAGTGCTGATCGGCGTCGCGCAGGCGGTAGACAGCCGGAAGAAGATTGTATAGACGATCGAGCGAATCACTCATCCGGTTATCTCCGTAAGCAGCAGGCAATCGGGAACCTTGTCGCTCAGATAGGCGATCTGCGCGGGAAGGATTCCGTTCGGGCCGGGCGTGGCCAGGCTGGCGACCATGCGCGAAGGCAAGTTTTTCGGGTCCACGGTTTTGACAAGCTTGTCGACTTGGGTAGCTAGAGCGCTGGGAGAAACCGGGTTGCCCTGATCGTCGGTGTCCGAAACGGCTCCGAACGAATTCACCTTTATGTACTGAACGCCTTCGACCTGCTGGATTGCAGCGAACACTTCACCCAGCTTCGCATCCTGACCGAGATCGCGGTTGTCAAAGCCGAACGCCTGGAGCATGGCGGCGCGGACGACCGGCGCCACGTTTTCCCACAGGTAATCCGGGAGTACGCGCACCTGGGCGGAAATTACCAGCAGCTTGGCCGAGCGCAGATCGAGCTGAATCGGCTCGAGCGGGTCTCCGAACTGCTGCATCGAGAGCGCGAGATTCTGAAACAGGTCGGAGGAGCGGTCGATGGGGATGTCGCCGACACCGGCAATGGTCACATGCATCACGCGGGCGCCGCCGACGGGAAGCCGGACGGAGCTTGCCTTCGCGATGCCTGCATACGCACGAGCGAAGAAAGCGTAATCCTCGATAGAGAGGAGACGGTCGAGGGCCATGACGGCGATCGGCGTGTTGCGCCGGGCCTGGTCGAGCGCGTCGGGATCGGCTCCGCCGGTGGCCGGCAGCGGGTTGATCACGTCTTTCACACCCAGAGGCCGCATCACGAGCTGGCTGATCTTTTCTGCCGCGACGTTTCCGGGCGAGCCGATGCCGCTGCGGTAGACGGCCTTCACGTTCGACTTCCCAGTGGGCAGGCGCGCACCGTGCTCGCTATCGCCGAAGATCGCGGAGGTCTTCTGGTCGTGATCTTCCTTGGTGAAGTAGGTTCGGGTGCCGGCGTCCATTTCCGAGAGGCTTTCGACTTCCTGCCACAGAATTCCGTTGACGCGAACTTCGAGCGTGCTCTGGGCGCCAGAAGCGGTGGGCGCGGAAAGATACGTGAGCGGAGGTTTGCTCAGCGTGAAGGATTGCAGGATTTTGGAGCCGCTTCCGCTGCCGAGGACTTCGTTGCGCGTTTCCCCGTGCGTGGCCTTGACGACATTGCCGTAAATCGTGACCGTGGCTGGGTCGTAGCTGTAGCTGAGCGGCTTGGCGAGCTGCAGCGTCGTGTGAATCGGGTCGCCGGGCCATTTCGGGTTTATGCCCTGATTGACGCCCGCGAGCATGGCCAATTCGGCGGCCGGCACTGCGCCGGCTCCGCTGACGTCGGTCCGAGCGCCGCTGACGATGATCCATCGCCCCGCCTGCAAGCCGCCGTAGAGTTCGGCGAGCTCGATGGAGCCGCCTTGCACATCGCCATCGAGCGGCTCTTCCGCGAGAGCGAGCTCTTCGCTCTGCGCATAGACGACGGTATTGCGGACGGCCCAGAAGTTGTCTCCGGGCAATTTAGAAGCCTTTAAATCATTAAACCATTTGAATTTCGCGTTCGGAACGGCAGGCTGTAACAAGTCAATCTGCGTGGTCTTTCCGCTCATCCCATAAGCTGTGCGTGAAAGGTTTGCCTGAACCGAGCCAGCCTTCATGTAAGCAAGCTTCGGAGACGGGTCATAGGTAAGAAACCAGGGATTATCGGTCGGGTCGGCCGTTTGGCTGGTCGACATTGCTAGCCATGAGCCCGGCACAATCTGCTCGTAGCTGGAATCCAGATAGATGGTGTTAGCGGCCTCGAGATCGTGCGGTATGGCGAGCCCTTCACGGTCTGAACCCTCACTTCCGAAAATGGGCCAATCGCCCCATTCGAGGACGGTTCCACGCGAGGCCCTCACAACCCGGGGAGCAGCATTGTTTCCAAACAATTTGGCGTGGACACGCAGCGCGTAGACACGAGCCACACCCGGCTGAATCGACTGGCTGTTCCAGGCTCGGTAGAGAGGCCCGGCGATTTCAGGACGAAGAGTCTTGAGCAGTTGAGGCAAAGCGTCAGAAGCAGCCACGAACGTCTCGGGAACGCTACGGACCAGCTTGGCTGCGTCGCGCGGAGGCTGAGATGGTGGAATTGCCAGGGCTTTGACGACGGCATCGAGCCGGGTAAACGCGCTGAACGAACTTCTCTCTTGCATCGCGGGTCCCGGCGCAGACTCGGTGAACGCCAGCGTGTGCATGCCCGACCCGGCAGCGAGGATCTCCTGAATGGACGACAGCGCCTGGATGAGATTGTCAATCCACGTTTGCAGGCGAGTGAGATTTCTTTGTGCGACTATCGCGCGATACTGCTGGAGAGAACTAACGGCATCCTGCAGCTGACTCACGGCCTTGCTCTGATCCAGCTGAGAGTAGAGATCGCTCAGCAAGCTCTCTATCTGCCCAATGACGTAACCTGCCGGAAACAGCGGCGTGTTAGGAATGCTCGCATCAAAAGCGGTCTTGTATTGGCCGACCAGAGCCTGCAGGTCTGTAAACTTTCCTCCGGCAATCGGGATGCCGCCCTGCAAGACTACTTTCGTGCGATTGTTGGTGGAATCGGGCTCGACGCTTTCGATGAAGCGAAGGAATTGATCGCCCGTGGCGTCACTGAGAACAATCAGAAGAGGATCGCCCGATTTGAGATTGGTTGCCGTGCCTTGAAGATAGATTGTCGAGATATTCGGGGCGCCGAAATACAGGTCATTCGGATCATCGTTAATCAGCTGGGGACGCGTCGTGCGCGGCCCGAGATTGTTCCAGACGGTTCGCGCGGCGAGCTTCTCGCTGGTTTCAAACGCTTGCGGCAACTGGCCGGGATCGGGGAGGCTTTGGGCGCGCGTTCCGGCATCAATTTCCATATCCACGTTGCTGTCTTTGCCTTGGTCCAGCGTGAACGCCAGGAAGACGCTGGCGGAAACACCCGGCCGGAGGCGGTAGCCGACCAGCCGCGCCAGCTCGAGTACGGAACATCGATGGGTGGCGGTGCCGAGATAGCCTTCGTTGGCGATGCGCTCCAGGTAGAAGGTGAGAATGTCGGCAACGGTGGCCCAGGCATCGAGCAGCGCCATGGACGGATCAGAGAGTTCGCGAGTTCTCAAATCGCGGGTCGGATAGATCAGTTGCGGAGGCGCGGCGGGATCGGTCGCCGGAATTTCAACGCCGATGCCCGAAAGGCGGGCCTGCATCGTCTCGAAGAACGAGGAGTGCGTTCCGACGCGGTACGAAATTGCGTCGAGGCCCGGCCGGTTGTAAGTGTTCGCGGGCGTAAGCGCTTCGACGCCCTGGCAGCATCCGCACGGGCAAGTCATCGTCCACCCCGCATGTCGAACGCGATGCGTCCGTTTTCTGGAAAGCTCGGGTCATTATCAACGCGCGCGATTTCGAATGGGCCAAGCAGAAGGACTCCGTTCGAAATCTCGCCGTTCGGGCCTTCGTAAAGGCGCTCAAAAGTGGTTACGGTCACGCTTTCGACGCCTGTGATGCGCTGGGCCGTAGCGACCAACTGGCTGAGGTAAATCGACTGGCCGAATGTGAGGTTGTCCGGATGAAAGAATCCAAGAGTCCCGTCGGGAAGAACGCGATTGCTGAACGCGTCGAGCAGCGCCGCTTCGACGTGCCCGCGGAGATAGTCGGGAAGAACGCAGATGACCATCTCGATGTCGAGCGGCACGTATCGTGCCGGCTTGACTGCCAGATCGTGGCCCATACGGCGAAAGGGGTAGAGATACCGGGCGATGGCTCGATCCAGCTTCCACTGGGTGTCTTCCGTTCCCTTGGGGTCCACCGTCACAAGCGCCTCATACCAGCCTCCCGTCCAACGCAAGGCGCAGGCGGCCTGTTGCAGATTGGCGTTGCGATCGGCCAGGGTTGCGTAGTCGGCCGCGGTGACGGCGCGCTCGGGTACGTCGCGAAATGCATGCGGAGCGAGCAGTTTGGCCTCTGCGAGAGTTTCGGGAGCTGTGCCACCCTGCGCCGCCAGCGGATTGCAGATGCGCGCGTCGGTGATGATGGGATTGCGGCGGAAAATCAAATAACGGATTGTGTCGGCGCCCACGTTACCGGCCGGGCCATTTCCCGCGCGATAGACGGCACTGAAGCAAGTGCCGGAATCGGGCTGGCGACCGCAATCGCCGTCGCCAAAGCGAATGTGCGCATCGCCGGCGTCGTCCATTTCCACGACGAAGTCGAATTCATCGGCTGTGCTTTCCAGAAGGTCCGGCTGGGGAGTCCATGTCGTAGTGATCGGACCCGTGAGAGCGTTCCGCGTGCCGGTGAGGGAAATTTCCGGAAGCGCGCAATGGGGATCCTGCGACAGGAGCTGGGAGGCCGCGGTTTGAGAGGGAAGCGGCTGTGCGAACGTTAGAGGCCCGTTCTTCAACTTCGTCTCAAACACCGCCGACACTACGGACGATTCGCCGGGATGGCATTCGCACTCGCAGGTTTCGATTTTCGTGCCGGGAGGAACACAGCCGACGGGCTCGGGATCCGTCGTCTTTCCGTGGTCGACGAGAAGCACGTTTCCGCACGCGACGCTGACGTTCTCTATGTACGTGCAACCATGCGATGGGTCCGTGACGGAAGAAAGACAGAGCGGAAACGACAGGGCGTCCTCGGGTGCCCACTGGACCTGGACAAGAAGCCACGGCGGATCGTACAAGTCATCGACGAGGAGGTCGACCTTCGTCAAGCGCACCACGTGGCGATGCGTAGGATCGGCATCCTCGGGTACGCCTGTGCGCGGTCCGAGCACCTCCTCGAAAATGAGGTAATCGCCGACGTGGAGATTCAAGCGCCGCGGAGGCAAGTCGGAGCCTTCGCCTCGGCCGCCAGCGCCGCCGGTGGTTGCAGACGGCGCCGCCGCGCGCGCCGGCGTCGGGGTCGCAGGAGGAGCTGCTGCGCCGGGAGCAGGCGGTGTGCCCGGCTGCGGTTCCGCAGAGGGTTGAGTGGACGAAGGTTGTGCCGGCGGGGGCGGCGGAACATCGACCAAGGTTGCCGAGGTTGCGCCCCGCGGGATGCAGCACTCGCGGTTGCCCCAAGTGTAAAAGTCAATGCGGCTGCGAGCGGCGAGGAACTGAAGCGGTTTCGTACGCTCGGCCACCAACGGCTCGAAAACCCGGTAGCTCGATGGCGGAACGGATTCGATGTCGGCCTCTTCGAGCAGCCAGTGATCCTGCGGAGCGTTGGGGAATTCGGTGATGAAATAGATGTCGCCGGGACGGATCGGGCCGAGGTCGGAATTCGTGTAGATGCACAGCCACGTCCGCGCATTGCAGCCCTCGGAGAGGCGGTAGTCGACCAGCCGGACGTGGCGCCGAACGGAAATGCGGGTGCGAGCAGTATCCAGGTACGCCTCGGTAGCGACTGCATCTTGGTAGTAGCTCAGATGATCGCCTGTGTAGGCGAGGACTTCCACCAGCGCGACGCCGATATCCGGCACGTGCTGCTCCTGCCAGTCCGGCATGATGGTGGCGAGGCGGTCTAGAATGAGCTGCCGGAAGCTCGCGTAGTCCTTCGCGAGATAGTTGATCTCCGGCTCGACGGGTGCCGGTTTTGGGCAGATCGATTGCGGCTTGCAATCCAGATCGCTCGGGCATCCTGCCTTGAACTGGAAGTCAACGCTGTCGTAGCGGGGATCGAAGCCCGGATACGGCTGATTCGTCGGACGGCCCTGGTCGTCGGCGGCGACAACGCGCAGCGTATAGACGGAAAAATCGCCAGCCACGGAGACGGTGACGTCGGCGGAATCATCCTCATCGGCGTCCGCGGCCGTGTAGACCGTGACTGCAGTCACCTGGATTCCCCGGATGCGCTGGCCGCCGTCCACGCGGAAGTTCCCCGCGCGCAGCGTCGCCGGACCCTTGCCCAGGAAGACGACGTGGAGCGTCAGCTGGTCGTTGCTGACCTCGACATAGTCGAGGCCGTAGCGGCCCTGTTTGGCGCGCACGTCATCGCGGCGCGGGTCTTCGCGGCAGGAGAGCGCAGGATCCTTCATCATGAGACGCTCCGGTCAAATGTGTCCGTGCGGGTTTCGCCGGTGAGCCGGACCACGTACTGAATCGAAACCTGCAGCATGGAATCCTGGCTAACAACCGCTACGGTCTGCGGATCGATGAAATCGCCCAGCCAGCGTTGCAAGGACGCGCGAATGGTGAACTGCAGGGCCGAGGCAATCTCCAGGCTCGTCGGTTCGAAGACCATGCGAAGCAAGCCGGCGCCAAAGTCGGGACGATTCACGCGTTCTCCGGGAGCCGTGAGAAGCAACTGCTCGATCATGTCGCGGATGTGGTCCCCCGAGGTGGTGTCCGCCGTCCGGCCCTGGCGATCGAAGTGAAATGGGAAGTCGATGTTTCGCATCTTTAGGTCCCCGTCACGCGCGTTTGAGTTGAGAGAATCAACAAGGGCGTTCCCGTGGGCGCGCAAATGGCCTGGCTATCGAGCAGCACGAGTGGCTGGCCGCTCGAGGTGATCCGCGTCGCCGCCGTCATCCACTGCGCCGTCACGCAAGGCCCGTTCCCTCCGGGAGGGACAAACGAGCAGCCGGCCACAACAAAGGAGTCTGCGAGCGTAATCGTGGGCATGCCGCCGACGCTCACGCGCGGATTCGTCACGACGGGTTGCGCCTGCCCTGCGTGACTGCAGGTGACGATTGCGCCAAGATGAACTAGGAAGCCTGGCATCTTTCTCTGCTCCTCAGACGATCACGAGCGCGCCGCTGTTGATCGTCACCGTGGGTCCGGTCATCACGATGCTCGCGCCCTTGGCGTTCTGGATATAGATCCCCGTGTCGTTCACGATGATGGTGGCGCCTGTCGCGCTCTTCAGTATGATTCCGCCGGTCGGGCCCGGCAGGTCGCTCACCGCTACGTTGTTCAATAAGCCTGAGCCAAGCACGATGCTGGGACTTGCCGGGTTTCCGGCCAATGCGAGGGCAGGAACTTCGGCAGCCGAGCCCCAGAAGCAGCCCGTCCAGATGGGATAATCGGGGTCGCCCTGCTCGAATTCGACCCACACTCCCGAGCCGATTTGCGGCACGAAGTACGAACCCATCTGCTTGCCCGCAAGCGGCACACAAGGCATCGCCCAGCTCGAGGGAAGAACAGCCGACACGTCCGGCACGGTCACCTGAATCCGGCCCATTTGCATCGGATCGACGTTGACTAAGACCGTGCCGCGATATTTTCCGTAGTACTTGTCGCCATTGCTCATGCGGGCACCGCCGGGACTGTCGAAATCAGACCGTTGCGGGTCAAAACAAAATCCTGTTTGTACTCACCCTTCTTGATTTTGTGCGTGACGCTTTTCACGTAGTAGAGGCCGTCGAAAGCCATGCCCACGCCGCGCACCCCGACGAGTTGCCGCGCCTTTAACACCCGGCCGTAGCGCACCACGTCCAGTGAGCCCCTCGCGGTTACCGCGTCGGCGGTAAGTGCCTGTTTGGCGAGGCCGATCAGAAGCGCTTGAATGGCGTTGAGTTTCGCCGTTCCTTCCACGGGCTCGAAGCGCGTGGGAATCGGCTCGATGAGACCCAGAGGAGGACTCAGCGGGTTGAAGTCCGGAATGGGAATCGGGATCGTGGCCTTGGTAATCGGTTCCTGAATCCAAACGATCGGCATTGACTTCTGATCGCTGGTATAGGAGAGATCGAGTTTCTCGACGTTGGTGTGCGCGTCCATGTTTACATTCAAGGCGGGCTGCGGCACGCCGAGCGTCACGCGCGGACCCCAATAGGCCACGTTGACTCCAGGGGCGGGGCCGGAGTTGATATAGAACTCGTAACCAACGAGGTCGGCCAACTCGTTGATGTACTTCAGATCCGTGCCTTTTTGCCGCGGGATGATTTCGAGCGGGTTTGGCACGTCGAGCATGATGCTGGGAATCACCATCGGAACAATTCCGAACATCGCGTATTTGGCTAGCAGCAGGGCCACGCGCGCTTCGGCCGGCATGGCGGGGAAGGGAAATCCGCTGAAATCCTGGTAGTCCATCGCGGCCGTCAAATCCTGGCCCTTGATGGTGAGCGTGGAGAAGCCCGTGTCGGATCCGGGAGTGATTTGATGATCCGTCATAAGACCGTCGATCAAGACGTCCGGCGTACCGTTGACCGTCAGCATCAGAATCACGCGGACGAGCGGAACCGGTGTGCCGCCGGCGACCAAGAAAAGCGTTTGCAGAGGCGACTTGTTGCTCAGGGTAAAAGCCAGCTCAAACACGCTGGGAGTGCGGGGGCCCGAATTGGTCGTGACGGTGACGCTCGTGAGCGAGTCCAGAACGGACTGCGGCACGGGCACCGCGATGACCGGACCTATCATCAGCGTGAGATGGATGCCTTCAAGCATTCGGTGTCCCCGGAACTCCCCCGGGCAGCGTGATCAGAAGCTGTGTCCCGACGACTTCGAGATCTTCCGGACGCATGCAGCGGTTGGCGTCGCACAACCGCCAGAACTGTTCGGGATCGCCCAGGTACTGCGCTGCAATGATGTCTAGACGCTCTCCTCCCGTCACGGTATGCCGGAAGAGCGGAACAAAGCGTTCCGGCTGCGGCAGGAAGCGGCGGCGGAGATATACGATGGACTTACCCCCGGGAAGCTCAAGCGTGTTCGTGCCGATGAGGTAGTAGCGGCTGGTCGGGGGGACGGCGCCGGTAACGGGAGTGCCGACATCAATCAATTGTTGCAGCGCGTTGCTCATGGGATCTGCTCAATTCCGAGTCCGCTCAAGGAACCGGAAGGACTCTTGGAAGCGAGAGCTTCTTTCTGCTGGAGGTACGCCATAAAGAGAGTGCCGCCTTTGTGATCGAAACCCAGGTCGTCCACGCTCAGCACGCGCAGACCGAGGCTCACCTTGGCTCGGATGGGATTGAGCCCCGGGTCGAAGGCCTCCTCGGTGGCGCTGAAGTCGGTCAGCCGTACGGGCAGAACGCGGTTGCGCGTCCAGACGAAGAGCAGCAGCGGCGTCTCCATGGGCACGATCTCGAGCGTGCCCGCCTGCGCGAGAGCGTTGTTCGATTGGAGCTGGCCGCTCGTGGGATAGATGATCGTTTCCAGAGCAGCCAGCTGCGGCAGAATCCCGTACTGCACGGCGTTCGGATTGTTGTCGGGGAACTCGAGCTGATCGGTGGCATCGAGCTCGGCATCGAGCTTGATCGTTTCAACCGCCGGCCCTTTGAGCCGCAAAGCCTCGCTGCGGTCTGCGCTGGGCCCCATTCCCTGCGCTTGAAGCGTGCGCGTCACGGTATCGGGGTTGTACTGCAACACGATCACGCGCAAAACGGCGGACGTGGTCGGATCGATCAACACGAGGCCGCCTTTGATCAGCCGCGGTGAAATTGGAACACTAGACATTTGTTCTCCATCCTTGCTTGCTGTTTTCGGTCAACTGCACGCTTACGATTCGCAGCACCGCGAAGGCCCCGCAGCGCCTGTTTGCGCAGGCGCGGCCATCTTGTTTCTTGGTGTTGCCGCCGGCTGAAAATTCGGACTGATCTTCAACACTGTGTTCACGTTTTCCCGAGCCTGCGCTTGATTTCCGAGAGCGGCGTGCGCACGAGCCACATTTGTAATCGTCACGGGACTTGCGATTTGCATGCCGGTGGCGTTGCTGACGACGTTGCCTAGTTGTGTCCTGGCCGCTTGATCGTTTGGATTGGCTTCGACCTGCGCCGTAAGCTGCTCTAGATTGCGATCAAGTTCGATCCGCTTTTTCAGGTCCACTGCCTGCTGCATTTGAAGCGCAACTTGCAGGACCTTGTTGACGTTCGCCTCTGCGGCGGCGTTGTCGCCGAGTGCGATCTGCGCTTGCGCCACGGTGGTCAAGAGCTTGGGATCTTGCAGCGGCCGCGCAGAAAGCTTGGCCACTTCGATGGTTATGTTCTCGCGCAAAGCGTTGTTGGTTGGGTTCCGAAGCAGCTCGTGAACGTTTTTCTCGAGCGTTACGCCACTCTTTGAAATCTCAATCTTCGTGTATGAGGGAAACCCAATCATGACGATCGCAATCGCAAACGGGAGAGACAGCTTGCCCGTTATGACAAGAATCACAAACAACAGAAGCGCAACCGCAAAAATCAGGCAGCCTCCTGCGAGTATGACCACTTCGTAAGGATGCAATTCGCTAAGAAACGACATCAACATTTCTTCCCTTCGTGCCCGGCGTTGGGGTTGCTGCAGACTCCCGTTTGCAGACCGCACTCGTCCGTTTTGCGTTCATGCGCGCTGTCCGCCGATCATTGGCTTATTGGCAAAATACTGATCGAGAATCGGTTTGAGCTGATCCCAGCTGTAGAATCGCAATGCCTGCGCCACAAATCCGGGAGGAGGCGTATCCCCGAGTTGGATAGCCCACTGGGCCTCGTCCTTCGGCGTCTTGAACACGGCTTCCCGCAGCCATTCGCTCTGAGCCGCAGGCAATACCGAAGAGAGCCACTCCGGCTTCGAAAGTGCAAAGGCATAGATTTCGGCCAGGTATTCACCTTGCCCCGACCGGGCGTAGTCAAATTCCTTTCCGCCGGGAATCAGAGCAGTTGGGTAGGAGTTAAGCCAGAATTGTCCCCGGAAGTAGGTGCGATCGCCGACCGTGATGCCACTATTGAGAACGAGCATTCGCAGCCACGCATCGAGCT
>Ga0335083_10006003_pt1 | contig 15291 bp, 12 predicted proteins | sample Lox_Sample_42_FD_206716 | JGI IMG/M metagenome (GOLD analysis project Ga0335083, IMG submission 206716) | Soil microbial communities from Loxahatchee National Wildlife Refuge, Florida, United States - Lox_Sample_4.2 | ecosystem: Environmental > Terrestrial > Soil > Wetlands | place: USA... | reverse complement strand
GTCGCCGGCCGCTTCGTGCAGGGGTTCGGCGGTGGGCTGATCGCGGGCGTGGCCTATGTGCTGGTGCGCTCGACCTTTCCGGAGGCGACGTGGGCGCGGGTGATCTCGCTGCTGTCGGGCATGTGGAGCGTCTCCATCCTGGTCGGCCCGCTGGCCGGCGGCGTGTTCGCGAGACTGGGCCAGTGGCGCGGCGCGTTCGTCATGGTCGCCGCGATCGCCGTCGTGCTGCTGATCGGCGCCTTCCGCGTCCTGCCGGCGGCACGCGATGGCACAACAAGGCGGCGCTTTCCCGGAGTGCGGCTTGCGCTGGTGTGTGCTGCGATTGCCAGCTCCTCCTCGGCGGCCATCGCGCCCTCGCCGGTCGCCAAGGGCCTGCTGGTCGTGCTCGCCGTCGCTTTCCTGGCGGCGATGCTGCTGCTCGACCGCAGGACGCCGGTGCCTCTGCTGCCGAGCGATGCGTTCTCCTTCATGACGCCGACCGGGCTCGGCCTTTGGCTGCTGATCCTGGTCGCGGTCGCCTACAGCCCGCTGCAGATCTTCATTCCGGCCTTCCTGCAGGGCCTGCACGGTCTCGATCCATTGACGGCGGGCTATGGCGTCGCCTGCGCCTCGCTCGGCTGGACGGCGGCGGCGCTGCTGGCGGCCGGTGCGAGCGAGCGGTGGCGCAGCCGCTTCATCGTGGGCGGCCCGTTGGTCATGCTGGTGTCGCTCATCGCTGCCGGTGTTCTGGCCGACCGCCACGCGCTGCTTCTGTGTGCAGCCATCCTCGGCATCGGGATCGGCATCGGCGTGTGCTGGGCGTTTGTCGCCCAGCGGATCATGAGCGGGGCGCGCAAGGGCGAGGAGGCGGTCGCGGCCGGCGCGGTGCCGACGACGCAGCAGATGGGCTTCGCGCTGGGCGCCGCCCTGTCGGGCCTCGCGGCCAACGCCGCCGGTTTCGCCACGGGCCTGCCGCGCGAGGCGATGGCGCACGTGGCGTTCGTCGTGCCGGTCAGCCTCGCCGTATCCGCGGCACTGGCGATCGTCGTGGCCCTGCGGCTGAACCTGCTGCGCGCGCGGAGTCTATGACGCCGGCCACGTGCCGACATCGAGAAAGGTGCTCTGATACGTCGCGCCTTCGCCCATGTCGGTGTAGCGGTCCGAGCAGAGCATGTTGATCGTGCCGGCAACGGCCTCGCCGATCGGGCGCTGGCCGGGGACCAGCACGACGCCGGGCTGGACCTCGTCGTTGACGCGCAACGTCAGGCCGATCTCGCCGCGATCGTTGAACAGGCGGACATCGGCGCCGTCCTTCAGGCCGCGCGCCTCGGCGTCCTTCGGATGGAGGATGCAGAAGGGCTTGCCCTCGCGGGTGCGCAGGAAGCCCACGCCCGAGAACGCCGTATGCGCCTGGAAGTAGCCGGGCGCGGTCAGCAGGCGCAGCGGCCACTTCTTCGCCTCGGCCGCTTCGAGCGCGTCTTCCTGCCAGTCCGGCATCGGCGGCAGGCCCTGCTTGGCGAGCTGCTCAGAGTAGAACTCGAGCTTGCCCGAGGGCGTGCCGAAAGGTTGGCCGTCCCAGTCGTGCTTGATGTGGATCGGCTCGCCGGCGAAGAGCTTGGCTTGGTCTGCGTTGCCGGCGGGACCGGTCGCGCCTTTCAGCAGTTCCTTCGCCGCGTCCTGTGGCGCGAGCGTGAATATCCTGTCAGAGACGCCCATGCGCCTGGCGAGCGCCTGCGCCACCTCGAAGTTCGAGCGCGCCTCGCCGCGCGGCTTGGCGGCCTGCCGGCCCCACTGCATCCAGTAGGCGCCGTAGGCGCGGAAGAGATCGTCGGTCTCGAGATAGTTCGCCGCCGGCAGCACGATGTCGGCGTATTTGGCCGTGTCGGTCAGGAAGGGATCGTGCACGACCGTGAACAGGTCCTCGCGCGCGAGTCCCTTCTGGACCTTGTGCACCTCGGGGCAGGTCACCGCGGGATTGTTGGCCGAGATGTAGAGCGCGCGGAGCGGCGGGTCCTTCATGTTGAGGAGCTCTTCGCCCAGCCGCAGATGGTTCACCAGGCGCGTGGTCGCCGGACCCGAAGGCTTGCGCACCGCGTTGTAGTTGAGGTCGCACGAGGCCGCGGTGAGGAGGAGCGCGCCGCCGCCCTTGGCGGCATAGTGCCCGCTCACGCCGGGCAGCAGCGTGACGGTGCGCAAGGCCTGGCCGCCGGCCGCGAGCCGCGTCATGCCTTCGCCCAAGCGGATCAGCGCGGCCTTGGCCTTGCCGTACATGGCGGCGAACTTCTCGATGTCGGCGACGCTGAGGCCCGTGATCTCGGCAACGCGCGCCGGCGTGAAGCGCGGCAACACCTCGCGCTCGACCTTGTCGAAGCCCAGCGTGTGGCGGGCGATATAGTCGCGGTTGGCGAGGCCGTTGCGCACCAGGATGTGCATGACGCCAAGCGCCAGCGCGGCGTCGGTGCCGATCTTGATCGGGAGATAGAGGTCGGCTGAGCGGGCGCTGCGGGTGCGGCGCGGATCGATCACGACCAGCGGCACGCTGCGCTTCTTCTTCTGTTCCTCATAGAGCGCCCAGAAGTGCACGTTGGTGGCGGCGAGGTCAGCGCCCCAGGAGATCACGAGATCGGAATGCACGACGTCCTCGGGATCGGCGCCGCCGACCGGACCGACAGTGACGTTCCACGCCTCCTCGCAGCATGTGTCACACACTGTGCCGGCCTGCAGGCGCGTCGTGCCGAGCGCGTGGAAAAGGCCGTTCACCAGGCCGCGATTCATCAGCCCCTGATGGGCAGAGTAGGCGTAGCCCAGGATCGCGAGCGGGCCGCTCTCCTTGATGATCGCCTTCCACTTGGCGGCGATCTCGTCGAGCGCCTCGTCCCAGGAGATCGGCTTGAACTGGCCCGCGCCCTTCGGCCCCGTACGCTTCAACGGCGTGGCGATGCGTTCGGGCGAGTTCACGAGGTCGGCGTCGCGGTTCACCTTGCCGCAGGCGAAGCCCGCCGTGTACGGATGATCGGGATCGCCCTGCACGCGCACGATCTTGCCATCCTCGACATGGGCGATGAGCGAGCACATGTCGGGGCAGTCATGCCCGCAAACGACGCGAACGGATGTCACGGACCGTCTCTCCAAAAAAGGATAACGGTCCGAAGATAGCAGAAGCGAGGCGGCAGCCCCGCCTTACTTCTTCTTGGCGGCGGCCTTAGCTGGCGTTGCGGCGGCGGCGGGCTTGCCGGCCGACTTGGTGCCGGCACCGGCGCCGAAACGGTCCTTGAAGCGCTGCACGCGCCCGCCACGATCGACGCTTTGACGCACGCCGGTCCAGGCCGGGTGGGTCTTGGGATCGATATCGAGGCGCATCTGCGCGCCTTCCTTGCCCCAGGTCGACTTCGTCTCGAAGGTCGAGCCGTCGGTCATCACCACGGTGATCTTGTGGTAGTCCGGGTGGATCTTCTCTTTCATCACAAACTCCTGGCGCCATGGGCCGATTCCGACCGGCCGAGCGATAGGGGGCGGGGTATACAGGCCAAAGGGGCTATCCACAAGCCGGTTGTCCGGGCCCCGAACAGCCTGTTAGACCCGCCCGGCCATGAGCGAACAAGCCTTTGAAAGCCTTGCCGACAGCCTGCTCGAGGCCCTGGAAGCGGGTCTCGGCGACGATGCCGAGCTGCAGGGCGGCGTGCTCACGGTCGAGGCGGACGAGGGCACCTGGCTCGTCAACAAACATGCACCCACCCGGCAAGTCTGGCTGAGCTCGCCCAAATCGGGGGCGCGGCACTATGCCTTCGACGAGGGGGCCGGCCTGTGGACGGACACGCGCGGCGGTGCCGACCTTTTGACCCTGCTGTCGGGTGAATTGGGCGTAGCCTTGAGCTGGACACCAGAATGAACCGCTTTGCCGGCCTTCGCCTTCTCGGCCCCTATCTCCGCCCCCATCGCGGCCGGGTGGTGCTGGCGCTGATCTCGCTGCTCGTGGCGGCCGGCACCGTCCTTGCCTTCGGCGCCTGCCTGCGGGCGCTGATCGATCGCGGCTTTGCCCAGGGCCAGCCCCAGGTGCTGAACTACGCGCTTGCCTCGACGCTTGTCGTGGCCTTCGTGCTGGCGCTGGCCTCGGGCAGCCGCTTCTACCTCGTCTCGTGGCTCGGCGAGCGCGTGGTCGGCGATTTACGGCGCGATCTCTTCGCCCATGTCGTGCGGCTGGGGCCGGCCTGGTTCGAGATCAAGCGCTCGGGCGATGTCATGAGCCGCATCTCGGCCGACGCCCAGCTCATCGAGCAGGTGATCGGCTCGTCGGCCTCGGTGGCGTTGCGCAACACGCTGATGTGCGTGGGCGGCATCGTCATGCTGGTGGTGACGAACCCCGGCCTTGCCCTGCTCGTGCTGGCCGTGGTGCCCGTGGTCGTGGCGCCCATCGTGATCTTCGGTCGCAAGGTCCGCGCACTCTCCCGCGAGGCGCAGGCCCGCATTGCCGACATGGTGTCGGAGGGAGCGGAGACGCTCGATGCCGTGCGGACCGTGCAGGCCTTTGCGCAGGAGGACCGCGCCGCGGGCCGCTTCGGTGAGGCGACGGAAACCGCCTTCAACGCCTCCATCCGGCGCATCGCGCGGCGGGCGGTGATGACCACGATGGTGATCTTCGTGGTTTTCGCCGCCGTCGGCTTTCTGCTCTGGATGGGCGGCCAGGATGTGATCACGGGCCGCATCAGCGCGGGCGACCTGTCGGCCTTCATCTTCTATGCCGTGCTGGTGGCGAGCTCGGGGGGCGCGATCAGCGAGACGATCGGCGACCTGCAGCGTGCCTCGGGCGCCGCCGAGCGGCTCGCCGAGTTGCGGGACGAGCAGCCGGTGATCGTGGAGACGGCCACGCCCAAGGCATTGCCGCAGCCGACGACGGGCGCCATCGCCTTCGACGCGGTCTCCTTCCGCTATCCCACGCGCCCCGAGCAGCTGGCGCTCGACCGCTTCGACCTGCAAGTGACGCCAGGAGAGACAGTGGCGATCGTGGGGCCATCCGGCGCGGGCAAGACGACCGTCTTCAACCTCCTGCTGCGCTTCTACGATCCCGAATCGGGAGCGATCCGGGTCGACGGCGTCGACATCCGCGACCTCAAGTTCGCCGATCTGCGACGCGCTCTCGCCATCGTGCCGCAGGAGCCGGTGCTGTTCACCGCTACCGTCGCCGACAATATCCGCTACGGTCGGCCGGACGCCTCGGACGCCGACGTGATCGCGGCGGCGGAGGCGGCCTCGGCCAAGCCCTTCATCGATGCGCTGCCCCAGGGCTTCGCGACCCATCTGGGGGCGCGGGGCGTGCGGCTGTCGGGCGGGCAGCGCCAGCGCATCGCCATCGCGCGGGCGCTGCTCTGCGATCCGGCCATACTGCTGCTCGACGAGGCGACCAGCGCGCTCGACGCCGAAAGCGAGCTCGCCGTCCAGCAGGCGCTCGACCGGCTGATGCACCAGCGCACGACGCTGGTGATCGCCCACCGCCTGGCGACGGTCCAGAAGGCTGACCGCATCGTCGTGATCGATCAGGGCAGGGTGGTCGATATCGGCCGCCATGCCGATCTGGCCCGCCGCGGAGGCCTCTATGCCCGCTTGGCTGAGCTGCAATTCAACCTGTCGGCGGCAGCAGACTAGGGCCTACGAGCCTTTGTGGCCGGTATCTTGAGTAATTACATTAACTGTAACTAAATTTCTGTTGAATCTCAGCCAATTGCGGCATAATCTTTAGAATATATTCCTGCCGCATTTTTACACTGACCAAATAGAAGCCCCATGTTTGCCAGGTTTCCTCTGCAGGCGTCTCAGCCGAGCGATCGGCTGAGCCGCTTTGCCGATTGGTGGCCCGCCGCCCTGATCGGCCTTCTGGCCCTGCTGGCCGGTACGCCGGACAGCAACGCCCAGACGCTGCTCAGCCTCTTTTAGGCGCCCTCTTAGCCTCGGCATCCAGGCGCCGAAGCTCGCGCCTCAGGATCTTGCCCGTGGTCGTGAGCGGCAGCTCGGCCACGAATTCGACCTCGCGCGGATATTCGTGCGCGGCGAGCCGGGTCTTCACATGGGCCGCCAGATCGGCCTTCAGTGCATCGGTCGCGGCGATCTCGGGGCGAAGCTGTACGAAGGCCTTCACGATTTCCGTCCGCACCCGGTCGGGCACGCCCACGACGCCGACCATGGCCACGGCGGGGTGCTTCATCAGGCATTCCTCGATCTCGCCCGGTCCGATGCGGTAGCCACCCGAGGTGATCACATCGTCGTCCCGGCTCTTGAAGAAGACATAGCCTTCCTCGTCGATGCGCCCCAGGTCGCCGGTCAGCAGCCAGTCGCCGGCGAACTTCCGGGCCGTGGCCTCCGGGTTGCGCCAGTATTCGAGCATGACGATGGGATCGTGCCGCCAGCCTGCGATCTGGCCTTCCTGGCCGGGCGGCAGGACGGTGCCTTTGTCGTCGACGATCGCGACCTTGCGGCCGGGGCAGGCGCGGCCACAGGAGCCGGGCTTGACAGGGAACCAGTCGGGCGAGTTCAGCAGCATCATGTTCATCTCGGTCTGGCCGTAACCCTCCGAGATCGTGCAGCCGAACGTGTCGCGGCCCCAGGCGAGCAACTCCTCGCCCATCGCCTCGCCGCCGGTCGAGACGGCGCGGACGTCGTAGCCCCAGCGCCGCCGAGGCTCGCGCACCTGCCGCATCATCTTGAGCGCGGTCGGCGGGATGAAGCTCACGCCGACCTTGTGCTTGGCGAGCATGGCAAAGGCGCGCTCGGGGTCGAACTTGGCGAAGCGATGGGCCAGCACCGGCGTGCCGTAGTACCAAGCCGGGAAGAGGGCGTCGTAGAGACCCGCGATCCACGCCCATTCGGCCGGTGTCCACATGACCTCGTTGCCGCGCGGCCAGTGGCCGAGCCACTGCTCCACTGGCGGGATCGAGCCCAGCATCATGCGATGGGCGTGCAGCGCGCCCTTGGGTTGGCCGGTCGTGCCCGAAGTGTAGATCAGCAGCGCCGGATCCTCTGCGGCCGTGTCCACGGTGGCGAAATCGTCGGAGGCCGCGCCGAGGAGGCGCTCCCAGTCGAGGAACTCCGCGCCATGGGCGCCCGCGCCGATCACGATGACAGTTTTGAGACGGGGCAGCCGGTCGCGCACGGCCAGCACTTTCGAGACATTGGCCATGTCGGTGATCAGCGCCGTAGCCTCGGCATTGGCGAGACGGAACTCGACGGCCTCTTCGCCGAATAGTGTGAAAAGCGGCAGTACAACCGCGCCCATGCGATAGCCGGCGATATGGCTGATGGTGAGCTCGGCCCCTTGGCTCAGGAAAACCGCGATCCGGTCGCCTCTGTTGACGCCCTTGGCGACGAGTGCGTTCGCAAGGCGCGAGCTGGCCGCGAGCAACTGGCCGAAGGTCCAGTGGCGCGCGCTGCCGTCGGAATTCTCCACGATCATCGCCAGCGCTTGCGCCGGATGACGCTCGCACACGGCGCGACCGATGTTGAATTTTTCCGGTTTGGGCCAGCGGAATTCGCGCATGGCCTGGTCGTAGGAAACGCCGCGAGGGATCATGATGTCACACTCTATGGCATGTGGATTGTCCCGGGCCAGTGGAGGTATCCTGAGGTATGTCCCCCGACGACCACGCTCGCGCGCCTTCACGCGACCATGCTTACTCGCCCGTCCGCGTCGGCCGCAGCCACGAGGAAGGCATCAAGACCGTCCCGTCGGTCTGCCCGCACGATTGCACCAGCACCTGCGCCCTCGATGTCGAGCGCTTAAGCGACAAGCGCATCGGCCGCGTGCGCGGCTCCCAGCGCAACAGCTACACCGCGGGAGTCGTCTGCGAAAAGGTCGCGCGCTACGCTGAGCGCATCCATCACCCTGACCGGCTGATGAAGCCGCTGCGTCGGGTTGGGCCGAAGGGCTCCAGGCAATTCGCCGAGATTTCGTGGAGCGACGCGCTCGACATCGTAGCCGAGCAGTTCATCGCCAAGACCCGCCAGCACGGCAGCGAGACGATCTGGCCGTATTACTACGCCGGCACGATGGGGCTGGTGCAGCGCGACGGCATCAACCGCCTGCGTCATGCGATGAAGTATTCGCGCTGGTTCTCGACCATCTGCGTGTCGCTGGCCGATAGCGGCTGGATCGCCGGCACCGGCGTCAAACGCGGCGCCGACGTGCGCGAAATCGACGAGCATTCGGACCTGGTGGTGATCTGGGGCGGCAATCCCGTGAACACCCAGGTAAACGTCATGACCCACGCCATGAAGGCCAAGAAGCGTGGGGCCAGGATCGTCGTGGTCGATCCCTATCGCACCGGCACGGCCGAGCAGGCGGATGTCCATCTCGCGGTCCGCCCGGGCACCGACGGCGCATTGGCTGTCGGCGTCATGCACGTCCTCTTCAAGGAGGGCTATGCCGATTGGGATTATTTGCGGAAGTACACCGACGCGCCCGACGAGCTCGCCGCCCACGTCGCGACCAGGACGCCGGAATGGGCCTCGAAGATCACCGGCCTGCCGGTCGAGCAGATCGTCGAGTTCGCGCGGATGTACGGGCAGGCCAAGGCCGCCTTCATCCGCTGTCATCACGGCTTCAGCCGCAGCCGCAATGGCGCGCACAACATGCATGCCGTTTCCTGCCTGCCGGCGGTGACGGGCGCCTGGAAGGCCAGGGGCGGCGGCGCGCTCTACGGCCACACCGGCATGTACCCGATCAACAAGAAGCTGATCGAGGGCACCGATCTGATCGACCTTTCGATCCGCGATCTCGACCAGTCGCGTCTGGGGCCGATCCTGATGGGCGAGGCGGATGCGCTGAAGAACGGCCCGCCGGTCACCGGCCTGCTGATCCAGAACACCAATCCGGCGATGGTCTGCCCGGAGCTCGAGAAGGTGCATGCAGGCTTCAAGCGCGACGATCTCTTCGTCTGCGTGCATGAGCAGTTCATGACCGAGACGGCGGCCTATGCCGACATCGTGCTGCCCGCGACCATGTTCCTCGAGCATGACGACTTCTACACCGCGTCGGGCCACACCTATTTCCAGGTGACCAAGGCGGTGATCGATCCGCCGGGCGAATGCCGCGAGAACCACTTCGTGATCTCCGAGCTGGCACGGCGCCTGGGCGCCGAGCATCGTGCCTTCGGGATGACGACGTGGGAGATCATGGACGAGACGCTCAAGTCCTCCGGCATGTGGGATGCCGAGACCAACTGGCAGAAGGGCGGCCAGGATTTCCACCTGGGCTTCGAGACCTCGCACTTCCTCGATGGCTTCGCCTGGCCCGACAAGAAGTTCCGCTTCAAGCCCGACTGGGCGGCTTTCGGCCCGCGCGGCAAGGAGATGCCGTCGCTCCCCGACCATTTCGACGTGATCGACAATGCCACCCCCGAGAAGCCGTTCCGGCTGGTAGCGGCGCCGGCGCGCACCTTCCTGAATTCGACGTTCACCGAGACCGCTTCCAGCCAGAAGCGCGAGGTGCGGCCCACCGCGATGATGAATCCCGAGGATTGCACGGCCATGGACATCGCCGAGGGCGACCGCGTCGAGGTCGGCAACGAGCGCGGCAGCACGATCGTGCATGCCAGGCCCAAGGGCGGCCAGCAGCGCGGCGTCGTCATCGTGGAGGGCATCTGGCCGAATCGCAATTTCGAGACCGGCATCGGCATCAACGCCGTGACGTCGGCCGATCCCGGCTGGCCCAATGGCGGCGCGGTGTTCCACGACACGGCTGTCTGGGTCCGCAAGCTGCCCTGAAGCACGATGACTTCCCTCGGAACCAAGTGAACGACTTCCAGCCAGCCGCCAATCCGAGCATCACCCAAGGCCAGGCGAAGCGCGTGCCGGGGCGCGCTCATGTGCTGGTGATCGGCAACGAGAAAGGCGGATCGGGCAAGTCGACCACGGCGATGCACATCGCCGTCTCCCTGATGATCGACGGCGCTCGCGTGGCCACGCTCGATCTCGATGCCCGCCAGGGCACGCTCAGCCGCTACATCGAGAACCGCGCCGCCTATGCAAAGCGCAGGGGGGCGGACTGCCCGATGCCGCGCCACGCCACGGTGCAGGTCTCGATCGTGCCCGACCGAGCGACCGCCGAGGCCGACGAGAAGGCCAACTTCGAGGCCGCGATCAAGCGCGTCATGTCGTCGGTGGACTTCATCGTCATCGACACGCCGGGCAGCGACACCAATCTCTCGCGGCTCGCGCATACCTGGGCGGACACGCTGGTCACGCCGCTGAACGACAGCTTCATCGACCTCGACCTGCTGGCGCGGGTCGATCCCGACACGCTCAAGATCGTGCGGCCGTCGATCTATGCCGAGGCGGTGTGGAAGCAGCGCCAGGCGCGCGCCGCCCAGGGCGGCCGGCCGGTCGACTGGATCGTGATGCGCAACCGGCTTTCCTCGCTGGCCGCGCGCAACAAGCGCGACATGGGAAGCGTGCTGGAGCAGCTCGCCAAGCGCATCGGCTTCCGCATCGCGACGGGGCTCAGCGAGCGGGTGATCTATCGCGAGCTGTTCCTGAACGGGCTCACGCTCCTCGACCTCAAGCGCGTGGACGGCACCTCGCTCACCATGAGTCACGTCGCCGCCCGCCAGGAAGTGCGCGACCTGGTGGCGGCGCTCAACCTGCCGGCGACCGCCTGATCGCCCCTACTTCGAGGCGGCGCAGTCGAAGGTCTGCTTGCGCGGCTCGAAGGTCGGCAGGGGAAGATCCGGCGCATCGGGTTTCGGCCAGGACCCGTCGGCCAGGTGCTTCTCGATGATGGGAATGAGCTGCTGCAGGATGATCCAGCCGTGCAGGCGCACGCCCGAATAGGAGGTGTGGACGGCGTCGATGAAGAGATCGGGATCGAGCGGCATCTGGCCCGCGGCGTCGATGAAGGGCACGCCGTGCACGCGCGCGTACTTGGCGTAGAGCCTGTTCTGGAACTTCGCCAGCCGTTCTAGATCGCGATAGCGGAATGGCCAGTTGCCGATGTTGAGCTGATTGAGGATGAACTCGTGCCGCACCGGGTCGAGCACCAGCCCGTCCTTCACCATCCAGATGTAGGAGCTGAGCGCGAACTCCGAGCCGATCGTCTTGAGGTCGCTGCGGATGCTGTCGAGATCGTGCTCGATGGTGTTCAGGTTCACCGGCAGGTTGGGATAGTCGAGGTCGGGATCCTGCTCGTCGAGACCCGGCGGCCATACGACCTTGTAGTCGGGCTTGGGCCATTCCCGGCCGTCGAGGTCGGAGGCGGTGAGGCCGATCGCGGAAACCATGCGTCCCATGAGCGCTGAGTAGCGTGCGGCGGTGCGCATCCATTGCGGCGCCGGCCGGGCCTGGGTGTTCGGCGGTGCCACGGGCTTGCCCGGCGGCACCTTCTCGACGATCGATTCGGGCCGGAACTGGTTGCCGCCCTCGTAGTAGATCACCAGGTCGGGCCTGAGCGGGAGGACCTCGGTCTTCACGATGTGGGCGATGTCCGTGGACACCACGCTTTCGCGGCCCGAGTTCAGGGTCTCGAAGTGCACGTCGAGATGCTTGGCCGCGGCCCACATGTCGAGCCAGTGGCCGACCAGCTCAGGGTGCGAGAAAGGCAGGTGATGGGCATCGATCGTGGTCGAGGCGCCGACGAAGACGATACGGACGGTCCGGTGATGGCGCGGTATCTCGATCGGCTTGCCGCGCCAGCCGATCTGGTTGGTCACGAGCCAATCCGGCAGGGTGGAGTCGGGATAGAAGCGATACGGCGGGATCGCCATGCCGTCGGGCGGGTCGTAGACGTAGAGCCAGCCCGGTGCGTGTTTCAGGAACCGGTGCTTGCAGGCATCGCCGGCAAAGCGGCTGTTCCAGACCTTGTAGATGTCGATCGGTCGGAACTCCGTGTCGCCCGACGGATGGTTCTCCAGAAAGTGGAAGAGTTCCTGCCAGCCGGGCCGCGGCTCGCCGCGGTTGGGCAGGGGCGGCGGCTCGCTCATGAACCAGGAGCGGTCGACGCCATCGGCCAGCGCAATGGCGTTCAGCTCCTCGGGCTTGACGTCCCCTCGACCGATCGGCTCGGGCAGCGGGAACACGAACTGCGGTTGGCCGTCGATGAAGCGCACGACGCATTCGGCGGCGACGACGCCGGCCAGGATCGTGACGACCAGCACCAGGGCGTTCATCCAGGGCGAGGGGCGGCTACGGCCGGTGCGTGCGGTCATGATGGCGATCTATCCCTCTTCGCTTTCAACAGCCTTTCTTCTCGGTGCGGCAGAGATCGTCCAGCACGGGCAGGAGTGCCGGCACGATGCCCTTGGACATCGCCGCGTCGGCGACGCCGTTGGGATGCGGATCGGGCACGGTGACCCAGAGGCTGGGCGGCGGCAGAGTCTCGACCGTCGGCAGCAGATCGATGAACGTCACGCCCTGCGCCTCGACGACGGCGCGGACCTTGTCCGTCACGTCCTGGAAGGGATAGGGCTTCAGCTCGTGCAGCTCGGGCACGTGGACCACGATCAGCTTGGCGTCCTGTGCTTTCGCCAGCTTGGCGAAGTCGGCGATGGCCTGCTGCGTCTTGATCCAGCCGGGCGCGTCGGGCTTGTAGAGATCGCGATAGTACTTCTTCCAGTCCGGCACCTCGCCCGACGAGCGCATCAGCGCGTCGATGCGATAGTTGGCGACGACCCAGGCCTCGGAATGCTCCTCGAGCCAATTGACGTCGCTGTAGTTGGGGATTGGCTCGCCGTCGTTGATGAAATACACCAGCACGATGATGTCGGGCTTCATCTTCATGCCGACATCCTTGTACATCGCCAGCTCCTGGGTGGTGTTCCAGTTGCCGACGCCCTGGTTGAAGCCGTCGACCTTGCGGCCCTGCGCCTGCAGCATGGCGAGGACCTGCATGGGGATCGTCTCCTTCTCGGCGACGCCCCAGCCCATGGTGATCGAATCGCCCACGAAGGCGATGCGGGCCGTGCCGGGCGCGGCTTGGGGCCGCGGAAGCCGTGGCTGTCGGTGCGCACATCCTCGCCCATCAGGACGGCGTGGGCGTTGGCGCGGTGCTTGTGGCCGACATCGGGTCGGTAGTCGCGCATCTTGACCTGCGTGGCGTACTTCCACATCTCGAGCTCGTATACCTTGCCCGTATCGAGGAAGAGGCGGGTGAGGGGCTCCAGGGCCAGCAGGCAGACGAGGGTCACACCGATGACCAGCAAAATGTTCTTAAACACGGGGACCGCTGCTCTACTGTCGTGGTTCGAGGGGGACGATTTCACGTCGCGGCGTGTCTTTTACCCATCGGCGGGGGCAGAATCATCCCCCTGTAACGCCATATTCAGCCTGCAGATATCCTCAAGGCCGACGGAGCGGGAGGCGCGGTGAGCAGGAAAATCGAGCCAGGTGCGGTGCAAATGTCGCAGGGCGGCCCTTCGGCCGTCGACGCCTTCGTTCGCGACGTGGCGCGACTGCCGGCGACGGGCACCACCGGGCGCGGCCGGATCCTGTTCGCGCTGGATGCGACGGCGAGTCGGGAACCGACCTGGGACGCCGCCACCTCGCAACAGGGCGAGATGTTCATGGCGGCGAGCGAGCTCGGCGGCATCGATGTCCGTCTCGCCTTCTATCGCGGATTCGACGAATTCAAGGTGAGCCGCTGGACCTCGGACGGCCGCGAGCTCGCCCGGCTGATGAGCTCGGTGCGCTGCCTTGCCGGCCGTACCCAGATCGCACGCCTGCTGCGCTATGCCGGCGAGCAGAAGCGAGAGAGCCGGCTCGACGCCGTCGTTTTCGTGGGCGACTGCTGCGAGGAGGATGCCGATGCGGTGGGCCACACGGCGGGCGAGCTCGGCCTGCTGGGACTGCCGGTCTTCGTCTTCCAGGAGGGCAACGACCGCGCCGCCTCTCGGCTCTTCCCGCAGATCGCCAAGCTCACCCGCGGCGCCTGGTGCCGGTTCGACCGCACCAGTCCCGAGCAGCTGCGCCGCCTTCTAGGCGCGGTCGCGGCCTACGCCGCGGGCGGCCGCGAGGCGCTGCTCAAGTACGGCAAGGACAAGACGGGGCCGGTGGCCCTGCTGACGGGGCAGATCAAGTGACGGGGCGACCTGACATCGCGGCAGCCTTGGTTGTTATATCCACAGGCCTGCACTATCTTGCAATTGCAATGCAAGACTTGAGCGAGCGGGCATGAGTCAGACCTTGGCTGAGCGCACGACACATTTCGACCCAGCCAACATGAAAGCCGGCTCTTGCTCTGCGGACATGTTCCTGGGAAGCGAGTCCGCCCGCGCCACCGCGCTGGCGGGCTATCGCCAGTCGGGTTACCTCATCGTGGACGACGTGTTCTCGGAAACCGAGCTCGCTCGCATGCACGAGACTTGGAAGGAGATCGCGGACGGTCGAAAGAAGGCCGGCAACAAGCCCCATGCCACGCTGCTGATGACGCACCTTTCTATGCCGTCGATCGCCGGCATCGTTCGCGACAAGCGGCTCCTCCACTGCGTCGAGAATGTGCTCGGCGGCAAGGTCGAGCTAATCCAGTCGCAGTTGATGTTCGGCGTCCCTGGCAACAGGGGCTTTAGCCCGCACCAGGACAATTTCTACAATCGCCCCGATCCGCGCGACGGCATCGTCGCGGCCTGGATCGCGTTGGAGGATGCCGACGAGGAGAACGGTTGCCTCGTCATCTTCCCGGGATCCCATCATCACGGGCTGATGAAGACGCATCGCGACTGGGTCTATCTCCTGTCGCGCTCGCCGGACGTGGCGAAGTCCTTGTGGAAGCTGCTCTCGGGGACAGGCAAGGGCAAGCCCAATGACAGCGGCGTGATCGAGCGCTATGTTTATGCGGAGGCTCCCGCAGGCCTCGAGCCGATGAACGTCGTCATGAAGGCCGGATCCGTCGCGTTCATGCATGGCGATCTCGTGCACTATTCCTACCCGAACAGGACGGAGAGTCGCTTCCGGCGCTCGTTTCTCACGAACTATGTGCGGACGGGCACGTCGTTTGCGTCGGGGCGTTTGACGGGTCGCATTCCCTTCGACGTCTACGCCGGCTGACGGCAGGCGATGCAGGACCTTCTAAAGCTCTCGGACGGTGCGCTCGTGCGCGCCTTGTACGACTTCGAGCGATACAGAGCGGAGCCGAACCGGACATTCGAGGCTTTCCGGCAAGCCCGCAGCCAGCTTTCGCGGCTGACTTGGGACGCCTATGCGCAAGCCCTCGATTGCGACAGCGGGTCGATCGCGGCCAGAGGCGTCCATTCGGCGCCGCTCGACGAAGAAATGGCGCGGCGGTTCGATGCCGTGCTCGAGCGCAGTCCACGTGCGACGCTGGTGCGGGAAGACTTCGCG
>Ga0335083_10006002_pt1 | contig 15291 bp, 10 predicted proteins | sample Lox_Sample_42_FD_206716 | JGI IMG/M metagenome (GOLD analysis project Ga0335083, IMG submission 206716) | Soil microbial communities from Loxahatchee National Wildlife Refuge, Florida, United States - Lox_Sample_4.2 | ecosystem: Environmental > Terrestrial > Soil > Wetlands | place: USA... | reverse complement strand
ACCCACAACAGCTTCGAGACTCCGTGCGGCGCCTACGCGCACTTCAAGCTGACCCGCTACCTGCTGCGCGTCACGCGCGACGCGCGCTATGGAGACAGCATGGAGCGCCTCATGTACAACACCGTCCTCGGAGCGCGTCCCATGCAGGCGGACGGGCGGGCCTTCTACTACGCGGACTACAACTTCGCGGGCCGCAAGGTTTACTCGAACCATCGCTTTCCCTGCTGCTCCGGTACGCTGCCGCAGGTGGCGGCGGACTACGGTATCAACAGTTATCTGCGCGACCCGCGCGGTCTGTACGTCAACCTGTACCTCCCCTCGAGCGTGCGCTGGTCGATCGGCGGGGCGCGCGGCTCGCTCACGCAGAGCGGCGACTATCCATTCGCCGACCACGTCTCGATGCGGCTCAGCGCCTCGCGCCCCGTCGCGTTCACTCTGCACCTGCGCATCCCGGCGTGGGCCGCCGGCGCGCGTATCGCCGTGAACGGCCGGACCTGGCCGGGTACTCCCGCTCCCGGCAGCTTCGCGGCCCTCGGCCGCGAATGGCGCGACGGCGATCGCGTCGACCTCGAGCTTCCGCGTCGGCTGCGCCTCGAGGCCCTCGATCGCGGCCATGGCGACACGGTCGCGCTCCTGTGCGGGCCGCTCGTGCTGTTCCCGATCAGCGCGGACGGCCGGGCTCTGCGCCCGCGGCGCGAGGAGCTCCTGGCGGCGCGCCAGATCGCACCCCGGCGCTGGGAGACGACCGTCGGGTCGGCGCCGCTCGCACTCCTGCCCTATGTCGATATCGATGACGAGCCTTACACCACCCTCGTGACCCTGGCGGCCTGACCGGCGGCTTCAGCGCCACTCGACCTCGAGACGCCCGCGGATCGAGTGCTCGGCGAGCACGATCGAGGCGATGCGCTGCCTCGGGTCCCAGCGCCAGGCTCCGGCGCCGCGACCGTTCACGGTGAGGGTCGATGGCCGGGCGGTGCCGTGCACGCGCAGCTCGTAGCGGCGCGCGGCCAGCTGCCCGACGAACGTGCCTACCGTCGGCTCGATCGTGAGGTGGTGAATTCCGTCGCCCGCCACGCCATGGGTGATGGTGGTGAGAGCGTGCCGTCCCGGATCGTCGTAGCCGAGAGAGGTTCCGTCGTCTTCGTAGAGCTCGAAGCGCCCGCTGCCCGCTCCGTAGACATCGAGTATCAGCGGATCGAGCGGCTTCTGATCCGAGTACTCGCTCGCGGCCTGCTCCGGGATGACAGCCCCGGCGCGCACGAACACCGGAGTCTCGTCGACCGCATAATGCTGGCTCCATGCGCGCCCACCCTGATGGGCCTCGCCCCCGAAGAACCCGAGCCAGTCTCCCGGCGGTAGCCAGACCGACTGCTGGCCGCCCGGGCTGACAACCGGCGCGACCAGGAGCGACTCGCCGAAGAGATATTCGTGCGGATGCCGGTAGGCCTCATCCTGCTCGGGGTACTCGAGGTACAGCGGCCGCAGGATGGGCAGCGACTCGCGGTGCGCCACCCACGCATAGCTGTAGATGTAGGGAATCATCTGCGTGCGCAGCGCGAAGTACTTGCGCATCAGCTCGATGCCCCGGCTGCCATAACTCCACGGCATGCGCACGTTCCCAGCGCGCGGATTCTCGTGGGCGCTGTGCATGCGCAGGATGCCGCTGAAGGCACCGAACTCGATCCAGCGCGCATACAGATCGAAGTCGATGTGCCCGCCGTGAAAGCCGCCGATGTCGTGGCTGATATAGGGAATCAGCACGTTGCCGCCGCGCGCCGAGTAAGCCACCTCGTAGGAGAGCACCGGCCACTCCGAGTAGGTGTCGCCGGTGAAGTAGCCGGGGTAGCGCTCGCTGCCCCAGTCACCATAGCGCCCGAGGATGAAGGCGCGCTTGCCGGTGTGCTGCTCGGAGTAGTCGTAGAAGACCTTGTTGGTCCAGAGCTGCTGGTTGAGTCCCGGCATGTCGACCGAGCCGCTGCCGCCGTCGACCCACCAGGAGTCGACCCCCTGACTCATGAGCGGGCCGTGGAGCGTGCGCATGAAGACCTCCGCCTGGCTGCGATCCGACAGGTCGAAGTAGATGCGCGCAGGTGGCGGCACGTCGCGGATCGCCACCGGCCCGAGGACGATGCCATCGGCATGCTCTCCCGGCTCGCTCTCGGGGTCCGGCTCGACCTTCAGCACGAGCTCGTTGGGCCCTCCGGCCCTCACGTAGGGCGTGAGGTCGGAATAGGTCAGGCGTTGCGGCCAGTGAATCCGGCTGGGCGTCACCTCCTTGCCGTTGACGAGCACGCGATAGGTCTTGCGGACCTCGCCCACATATAAGAAGAGCCTGGCCGGCAGCTGCTGCGGCAAGTCCACCGAGCGGCGGTACCAGCCGAGGCCGCGGTGCGCCGCGAAGCCCTGCTCCTCCCAGGGCACGCCGATGCGGATGGGCCGCCAATGCTCCCCATCGGTCGCGAATGTCCACCCCTCACTGATGTCCCGGTCGAAGGTCGGCCGGGTGGGCGCGGCGCGGCCGAGCGCGGCCAGCACCTCGCCCGCATGACTGTCGCTGAACGACAGGATGCTCTCGTCCGTGTGGATGTAGCCCGGGTGATCGTTGAGGCTCAGCTTGATACCCCGCTGGTGCAGCCAGCGCATGAGCTCGAGCGGCTGCGGAAAGAGCGGACTCCAGTCGTAGCCACCGTCCCAGCCGTAGTTGTGCCAGGCGAAGTCGAGCACCAGCGTATCGAGTGGAATGTGGCTCGCGCGCAGCCGGGTGAGCTCGCCCATGAGGTACTGCTGGTTATAGCGTTGGAACTCCGGCCGCTGCGACTCGGCACTCGCGGGGAAATACTCGAAGTTGAAATCCGTGATCATCGGGCCGAGCACCCAGCGCGGGATCATGGGAATCGGGCCGCAGAGCTGCGCGTACTCCCTGAGCGCGCGGCGGTAGTCGCGGCCGTAGGCGATGAGGTACCAGTCCTGGCCCCGCTCGCCGGTGCGCGGCTCGATCCACGAGCGCGCGCCGTTCTCGAGCGGCGTCGCGCTGTCGTCGATGAAGGCGTAGCCGCTGCGGCTGAGGAGCCCCGGCAGCGCCGGCGGCAGCACCAGATCGATTCCCGGGATTGAATCGTCGACGGGGCTGTCGAGGTCTGCTCCATCGCGGGGCAGGTTCCGGGCGGCGATATTGTCGAGCGAATAGGCGAGCCCGCCCAGGTTGCCGGAATCCACATCCCCCGGGTGCCAGCGGTGTACCTGACCGCTGCCGTCCTGCCAGCTCACCTCGAGGTTTGCGGGAGTGAAGGGACCCGACCGCGGCCGGTAGCGCACCGTGAGGCTTCCGGTCGAGGCGACCAGCCACCCGCCCTCCTCGCGCGCAGCGACCGGTACCAAGGGCCAGGCGCGCTTCACTACCACGGCGCTGGGCGCATCGGCGAACTGCGCCGCGGGCGAATACTCCATCCGGACCAGGGATGCGGTCAGGAACTCGAAGCGCGCGTTGCCGGAGCGGACCGCGGTAACGGCGGGCTCGCCGGCACCACACAACAGAAGCAGCAGCCCGCCCAGCACGCCGTGCGCGGCCAGGCGCACGGCGAACGGGACGGGCGGACGTGAGTCGCGCAAGCGGCGCGACTAGCGGGCGGCGCTCGAGGGTGTGGCCGGCTCGGTCACCAGCACGTCGACCTTGAGCTGCGTGGTGCCGGGGATCATGGCGCGGTACTGGCAGGTGCTCTCCTGCTTGAGGTTGCGCGTCGTGAAGAGCGGCAACACCTTCTTGCCAACCTGATCGAACAGCTCGCACTCGAACTCGGCCTCGCGCGGATCGTGTCGATTGGCCACCAGGTCCACTTCCTTCCACTGTGCGGCCACCGGCGCGCGGGTGTCCGCCGTTGCCGGCTGCAGCACGCTCATCTTGACCCGCACGCCCGCGAACGGATCGGGCGCCGTGGTCTGCGTGCAGCCATAGGGCCACACTTGAAGATCCGGCCGAGCCCCGAGCTGCAGCAGGATCTCGCGCATCTTGGCCTGTAGCGCGTCGCAGGTGTAATTCGTCGTGTGCCCCTGGTACACGAAAGTCAATTCCTTCGGCGTCCAGACCGCCGCCTGCGCGTCCGCTCCCCAGGCCGGCAGCGCGCAAGCGAGCGCGCCGGTTGCGGCGAGAGCCGCAGCCGCTTGCCTCAGGGTCCGCCCTTCGCCAGCATGAGCGAATCGCATATCCACCTCCGCCGCCGCAATTGCGGTGATGACGACTTGATATCGCAACTCGCCGAGGCTGTGCAACTGCACGGGGCAGCGCGCCTTGTGGCGCTGGCCGTCCTCGCGATTGCTGACCTCGGCAATACGCAACCGGCATGCGCGGCGCCGCCACCCGCGCACGCGCCCGCCACGGCGAGACTCGCCACGGCGGACACTCTTGTGACCGTTCGCGCCGGCGATCGTGCGCCACAGCTCACCACCCTCGGCTCGGGTGCGGATCCCGCGTGGCGCAATCAGGCCCGGGAGGCGCTCCCCGACCACGTGGAGGCCGACGGCGCCTCGTACCCGCTCGCGTGGCGGGTCAATCGCACCGCGACCCGTCTGGCCGGAGACCTCGAGCTCGTGTACGAGAGCGACTCTCCGCGCCTCGAGCTCATCTGGCGCTGGCGCGCGCGCTCGCCGTTTGGACCCCTGGAGCACGACCTCGAGATCCGCAACCTCGGCGATCGGACCGTGTGGCTGCCGCTACTGCCGAGCCTGCGCTTCGACTGGCGCATCGACCCGCGCACACGCCTCGAGCGCTTCTGGGTCGAGAAAGGCGCCGACACGCCCTCGCCCGCCGGGACCCACCTCGATCAGATGCACGACGGCGATACCTGGTATGGCACTTCGAGCACCTACGCGCGGCCGATTCCCGCAGAGCCGCGGGAGATGATTCCCTGGGTGTTGGTGGAGGAGCCGGACGGCCCTCGCCGCGGCTGGTACCTCGGCATCGAGTTCAGCGGCCGGACGCACCTCACGCTCGAGCGCCGCGGAACCTCGTTGCAGGGTGAGGCGGGACTCAATCCCCTGCCCGGTCCCTACCGCACGCGGCTCGCCCCGGGAGAGAGCTTCATCACGCCGACGATCTTCGTCGGCGCGTTCAGGGGCGGGCCCGATGCGGCCGGCAACATCCTGCGTCGCTGGGTGCGCTCCGTACTGCAGAACCCGCGAACCACCGGCGACCCCTCCTACCCCCTGATGGTGAGCAACAGCTGGGGCAGCGGCATGGCGGTGGACGAGAGCCTCGCCCACCGCATGATCGAGGATGCGGCATCGCTCGGACTCGAGATGTTTCATCTCGATGCGGGTTGGTTTCGCACCGTGGGCGACTGGCGCGCGGACGCACTCAAGTTCCCGGCGGGTGTCGCGGCGCTCGCCACCTTTGCCCACGCCCGTGGCCTCAAGTTCGGTCTGTGGGTCAGCTGGGGACAAGCCGGCCTCGCGCATGAGCCGGGCGCGCTCACCATCCACGACCCCGCGATGCGCGACTGGCTCATCGCCGAGCCTCCCGCGGGCTGGAAACCGGCCGAGCCGTACAAGGGCATCACCGTCGATCTCGGCGTGCCCGCGGCCGCCGCCTGGGCCGAGCGCGAGCTCGAGCGCATCGTAGGCGACTACCGCCTCGACATGCTCGAGCACGACGGCTATCTCGTCGCCCAGGGCAGTAGCCGCACGAACCACCCGGCAGCACCCCCGGAACCGGGAACGCTCCAGGTTCGGGAGGACTCCGGCTACCTATGGGTCGAGGGATCGAACTCCACCGATGTCAGCGATTACGCTACACGGGCCTACTACCGCATCTACGAGGGATTGCGACGGCGGCACCCTGCGCTTTTGTTGGAATTGTGCAACGACGGCGGCCGGATGATGGACTTTGGCAGCGCGGCCCACGGCGACTACTTCTCCACCACGGACACCTACGACCCGCTGGCGAATCGACGGGCCTTCTTCGATGCGAGCCACGTCCTGCCGCCCGCCATGCTCGAGAGCTACGTGGCCGACTGGCCGACCGAGCGGCCGTCGGGTTTCCGTTACATGCTGCGCAGCGGCATGCTCGGCTGGTTCTCGCTGATGCTCGACACGCGCCGCTGGACGGCTGAGCAGCGCGCCGATGCACGGGCGCAGCTCGCGCTCTATACGCTGGCGCTCCGCCCCCTGATTCGCGCCGCCGACCTCTATCACGTCTCGGAGCGTCCCGACGGGGTGCATTGGGACGGCTTTGAATACTATTCTCCCGCGCTGCGGCGCGGCGTGCTCTACGCCTTCCGCGGCTCGACGCCGGATGAGCCCACGCATCGATTCCGTCTCGCCGGGCTCGACGCCCGGGCACGCTACGCCGTCGACTTCCAGGATCGCGGGCCGGCCGCGCGGACCGAGCGCAGCGGCCTCGATCTCGTGCAGCACGGGCTCGAGGTCACCCTCGACGCGCCCCTGTCCTCGGAGCTCGTGTTCTTCGAGCGGATCGGGGCGCGCCCGGCCGACCGATCGGCGCGGGTGAGTCCCGCGCGGCGCTAGCCCGCGTCCACCTCGAGCGTTCCGCCCGCTGCCCGATGCCGCCGGGTCGCTGCCTGCGAATGCTTCGCCTGTCGTTGTAGATTCGCGACACGCGCTTGTCATTGCTAATCGTTCGCATTAGAGTCCGTCCAAGGTGCGAGCGGTGGCGTGAATGCGTCAGCTACATGTCGGGTAGATGACGCGAGCTGCGGACCGCACCTCCTCAAGAACGACGAACGAAGGAGAACGGATCGGCTTTCGACGTCTGCTTCAACTCTGAAACGCCTGCTTCGGCTCAGAACGCCTGCTTCGGCTCAGAACGCCTGCTTCAACCAATTGGGAGGGGACCACCCATGCGAGCTAAGAGCAACAAGGCACTCCACCGGAGAGCCCGGTTCGCTGTGACAGCACCTGTTTCACCCGTCATCGCGCGGCCGGGGGCGCGCTTCGGCGCAACCAGCATCGCTGCCGCTGTAGCCGGGATTCTCTACGGCTCAGCCTCGGGAGTCGCCTACGCAGCCGACCAGGCTCAGGCCTCCGCCGCCGCGCCAGCGGCGACCGGCAGCGAGTCGCTGCAGGAAGTCGTGGTGACGGCGACCGCCATCGGCGTCAAGAAGCTCGAGGCGAGCTACAACATCGTGTCGGTGGACGCTGAGGCGATCAAGCAACAGCAGCCGAAGAGCACGGCGGACCTGCTCAAGGTCTCGCCGGGTATCTGGCCGGAATCCTCGGGCGGCCAGACCGGCGCCAACATCGAGGTCGCCGGCTTCCCCTCGGGCGGCGACGCCCCGTTCTTCACCAACATGATCCAGGGCCTGCCGATGTACGGCATGCCCTCGCTCTCCTTCATGGATTCGAGCTCGTTCCTGCGCATCGACGACACCATCGAGCGCGTCGAGGTCGTCCAGGGCGGACCGGGCGCGCTGTTCGGACCCGCGCAGATGGGCGCAACGGCCAACTTCATCCTGCGGCGCGGCAGCGATGCCCCCGGCGGATCGATCTCCGAGATGTGGGGCGATGAGGGGCTGTGGCGCACCGACGCCTACTACGGCTTCAAGGTGAGCGACGGCTGGTACGCCAGCCTCGGCGGCTTCTATCGCGACTCCAAGGGCGTGCGCCCGCCGCAGTTCTCCGCCGACGAGGGTGGCCAGCTGACAGGCACTCTGAGCCATGACCTCGACGGCGGCTCGCTCATGTTCTGGGCCCGCGTGCTCGACGACCACAACCAGTTCATCGTGCCGGTCCCTGTGATCGAGAGCGGCAACGGCAACATCTCCGCTTACCCCGGCTTCGATCCCCTGGCCTCGTCCTACGGCAGTCGCGACATCCAGAACGTGAGCCTGCCGAACCCGCAGGGCGGCTTCGAGACTGCCAACCTCGCCAACGGCCGCGGCACCCAGTTCGAGTACTTCGGCATCAACTGGGACCAGCAGATGAACGACTGGCATCTGCTCAACAACTTCATGGTCGACGGCGGCGGGCTGGACACGAATGCGCTCTTCTCCGGTCCGAACCCGCGCCCGCTGAGCTATTACCTGTACGGCTGCCAGGTGGCGGCCCCGGCGGGCTATTGCAACGGCGCGACCGCGGTCGACTCCAACAACTTCTCGCTCAACGCCGCGGGACTTCCCACCGTCGGCGGCAGCAACGGCGCGGGCAACGGCCAGGGGCTGCCGCTCGGCACCGTTACCGCCGTCTATGCCAACAACGGCACAGCGGTGCCGCTCGGCACGAGCGTCATCCAGCAGGGCTGGTGGTTCATCCAGAAGTCGCTGGCGAGCCTCACCGACGAGTTCCGCGCCACGCGCGAGATCTTCGCCGGCAACAACCTCACCGGCGGCCTGTACCTCGCGCGCTACAGCATGAACGACAACTGGTCGCTCGGTAACCAGATGCTGATGACCAACACGCCGAACGCGACGGGGATCGCGCTCAAGTACACGCAACCCGGGACCGGTCTGATCTACAACCTGTCGAGCCCGCAGGGCTTCGTGAACATGAACGGCAACTACAACATCCTGCAGCACGGCAACGCCACCAACATCGCCGGCTATCTGTCGGATTCGTGGCGCATCAACGGCTGGCTGCTCGATGGCGGTGTGCGCATCGAGAACATCGACGTCCATCAGCGCACCTGTAACCGCACCAACACGCAGATGGGAGCCGCGAACGATCTGTTCGATAACGCCGTACCGCTCTGTAATAACACCAACGACGTGGAGCACTACACCCACACCATGCCCACGTGGACCTTCGGTGCGAACTACACGTTCACTCCCAACATGAGCGCCTATGTGCGCGTCAACGACGGCGTGCACTACGACGACTTCGACAACAACATCCGGGGTGCCAACGGCAACTTCGCGCCGCTCGAGACGGTCAACAACTACGAGGGCGGCTTCAAGTTCCAGAACCAGTTCTGGTACCTGGACGCGAGCATCTACGAGCGTGACTTCACGGGCCTGCAGTACACGCCCTCGACCAGCACCGGTGTACCGATTCCGGGCCAGACGCTGATCTACGGCGCCAAGACCCACGGTGTGGATGCCAAGGTGAACTGGACGCCGGTCACTGGACTCAACATCCTGCTGGTGGGTGACTACATGGACGGTCACTACACCGACTACACGGGCTGCATCCCCTATACGGACATCCTCGGCAATCCCCAGTGCTCCGCCATCAACGGCGCACCGCTGCAGCGTCAGCCGAAATACCAGTTCCGCCTGACGCCGAGCTACGCGATGCCGCTCTCCTGGGGCGACCTCACGGGTTTCGTGACCTACGAATACGTCGGTCAGCGGTACGAGGATCTGGCGGGCCTGCAGCCCCTCGGCACCTACTACATGCTGGGCGCCGGGATCATCGCCGACGTTGGCAACAACTGGCAGTTCCGCGTGCAGGGGACCAACCTGACCAACCAGATCGGTCTCACCGAGGGCAATGCGCGCATCTTCGGCTCGGCCGTGGGCCTCGGCGGCGTGCTGCTGGCGCGGCCGATCGAGGGTCGCGAGATCAACATCACCGCCAAGTACAAGTGGTGAGCTGAAGCCCCTGCCCCCTCGCGCCGCCCGGCGCGAGGGGGTTCTCTTTTGTGTGCTCGGTCTGGCCGCGGCTCCGGTAGCATCGGCTGCATGAGCGCGCTGACCCCCGAGCTTGCCGCTGCCATGCGGCGTATCGACCCCCTGCTGAGGTCGGGGGACTTCCACGGCGCGCGCGCTGCGCTCGAGGCAATCCTCGGCGACCACCCGCAGTTCGTCGAGGCGCTGCGCCTCCTCGCCGGCACCCGGCAGGCGCTCGGCGATCCGGGGGCGGCGGAAGAGCTGCTGCGCCGGGCGCTCGATCTCGAGCCGGGCTGGGCGCCGACGCTCGCGAGCCTCGGCGAGCTGCTGCTCGGCAGCGGCCGTGGGGCCGAGGCCGAGCCGCTGCTGAAGCGCGCCGCCGCCGCCTCGCCCCCTTATCCGCGCGCGGCGCTGCTGCTGGCCCGCTACTACAATGACACCGGACGGCCGGCCGAGGCGCTCGCGGCCGCGGCTCCGCTCTGCCTCGCCGGCCGGGCCGACGCGGAGCTCTCGAGCCAGCACATCGCCGCGCTTGCCGCGCTCGGCCGCCCGCAGGAGGCTGTAGCTGTCTATCGGCGCGTGACCGCCGCCACCCCGGCGAACCCGGCGGCGGCGCACGCACTGGCGCTCGCGCTCAATGCGACCGGCCAGCACGAGGAGGCCGCGCGCGTCGCCAGCCAGCTCCTCACCCGTGGCTATCGTCCGGCGGCGCTCTACGACACTTACGCCCGCAGCCTCATCGCCCAGGGCGCCCGCGATCGCGCCGAGGAGGCTCTGCGCGAGTGCCTCAAGCTCGAGCCGCGTCGAGTGGAGGCGCATAGCAACCTCGCCCAGCTCATCTGGCTGCGCACCGGCGCAGTCGCGGCGGCGACGGCCGAGCTCGATCGGGCGCTCGGGACCTTCCCGGGCGATGAGGCTCTATGGGCCGCCAAAGCCGCCCTGCTCCAGGGGGCGGGTGACCCCCGCGCGGCCTACGACTGTCTCGCTCCCTGGGCGGCGCGCCGGGAGGCACAGCCGGCGCTGCTGCTGCGCGCAGGCCTCGCCGCCCTCGAGTTCGCGCCGGAGGACGCGCGCACGCTGGCCGAGCGGGCCCTGGCGCTCGTACCCGATAACGCCGCGGCACGCACCGTGCTCGCGGCAGCGCTGCTCGGCATCGGCGACGCGCATGCCGCGCTCGGACACTGCGAGCGGCTGCTCGCCAGCGATCCCGATGACCAGTACCTCATCGCCCTGCAGACGACGGCCTGGCGGCTGCTCGGGGACGAGCGCTACGCGCAGCTGTGCGATTACGCCCGTCTCGTGATGCCGCTCGAGCTCGAGGCCCCGCGCCCCTGGCGCGATATGGAGAGCTTCCTCGCCGACCTGCGCGCGAGCCTCAACCGTCTGCACGATCCGCGCGGCCACGCGCTGCTCTTCCAGTCGCTGCGTCACGGCACGGAGACCACCCAAGACCTCTCACGTAGTACTGATGCGGCGATTCGTGGACTGTTCAGCGCGTTTGCCGGGCCCATCAACCGCTACCTCGAGCGCATCGGCCCCGGCACCGATCCGCTGCGCCGGCGCAACCACGGCCGCTGGCGCTTCAACGGCGCCTGGTCGGTGCGCCTGCGCTCGGCGGGGTATCACGCCATCCACACACATCCCCGCGGCTGGATCTCCTCGGCCTGCTACCTGGAGCTGCCCGACAGCCTGCGCGACGAGACGAGCGACGAGGGTATCCTGACATTCGGCGAGCCCGGGGTACGCACCGACCCCGCTCTCGGCAGCGAGTTCTCGGTCCGACCGCGAGTCGGGATGCTGGTGCTGTTCCCGTCGTACTTCTGGCACGGAACCGTGCCCTTCCACGGCAGTCAGCCGCGCCTGACGGTGGCGTTCGACGCGGTACCCGAAACTTAGACCCGGAAACCCGCGCGCTCGTCCCGTGGTTCCGCGAGTCAGGTCGCTCGCGTGCCAGCGCGCCGTCTGGTTACGCTAGCATACGGGCAACTCATGGAGGATCCGGCCATGGCGCATTCGTTGTCTCGCCGAACCCTGTTCGAAATCGGAACCGTCGGCCTCGCGGGAGTGGCGCTCACACCCGCGGCCTCAGGCGCGCCCAGCAGCGACGGCATGACGTCGGAGACCGAGGCGGTTATCCGATCCTGGTTCAAGCTTTGGGGAACGAGCCGGACCTGGGCGCCCTTCGACGCCCTCATGGCGGACGACTTCACGTTCAGCAGCCCGAACCACGACGACCATATCAGCAAGACCGCCTTCAAGAGCAGGTGCTGGGAGCCCAACATCAACCTCACCCAGGCTCTCGATATCGAGTTGCTCATCGCCAGGGGCGATCAGGCATTCGTCAAGTATCTGGGGCGCACTACCACGGGGAAGACCTTTCGCAACGTGGAGCTGCATCAGGTGCGAAACCGGCAGGTCGCGTCGATCGAGTGCTATTTCGGGGGAAACATGAGCTTCCCGGCCGGCGTGGAGGCGCAAAAAAGCTAGCGGGAGTCCGTATGGCGAACGTGCTCGAGCAAATAAATGCGTATATAGAATCTCAGCCCGCGGCAAAACGGGATGAAATGAAGGCGTTGCACTCTGCCATCGTGAGTTTCTTTCCGGATTGTCGTCTGTCGTTCCTGGATGGAAAAGACGACCGAGGGCGGATCGTTACCAACCCGAACATCGGCTACGGCCATCAAACGATGAATTACGCCGATGGCAAGACCCGGGATTTCTACCAGATCGGTATGAGTGCCAACACCGGTGGAATTTCCATCTACATCATGGGGCTGAAAGACAAGAACTACCTGTCAGAGAAATTTGGCAAGTCCATCGGAAAGGCAAACGTCACCGGATATTGCATCAAGTTCAAGAAACTGAGCGATATAAACCGGGAAGTACTTGACGCTGCGATACGCAGCGGAATACGCAAGCCCAGCACCCGGCAGGATTGAATTCGCCTACTTCACCGGCGGATTGGCATTGAAGGCAATCGCGATGCGCGGCTCGTCCGCCTCGTGCGTCTCGACGTAGTGCTCCATCCAGCAGGGAAAGAGCACCAGCAACCCCTCGCTCGGAGTCAGGTGGATGTCGCTGTGCCCGTTGACGACGGCGCCCTTGACGAAGCCGTGAATGACCCCCGGGCGCGGATCGCGGAACACGAACTCGCCCGAGCCGGGCGGCACCTTGAGGTAGAAGCTCCCCGAGAGCAACGAGCCCTCGTGCAGATGCAGGAAGTTGAAGCCCCCGCGGTCATGCAGGTTGACCCAGGATTGCAACTCGAACTCCCGCTCGCCCTGCCCCATCTCGGCCAGCGCGCTCGCGCAGGCGGTGCGGATCGCCTGTCTGAGCGGCGCAAACACCGGCCGCTCGAGCACCGTCATGTCCTTGCTGTTCCAGCCCTGGCGGACCGTGCGCCCGGCCGGCTCGGGATCGCCGGCGCGCAACGCCATCACTTCCTTCACCCAGGAGCCGAACTGCGGCTCGAGCGCATCGAGCTGCGCCTGCCAGATGCGGGTCGGAAAGAGATCGTGCGATCTGAGCTCCGGCACGACCTCGGGCGTGCGCGCGGGCTGCGGCGCGGAGTCCGGCCGGCTCCCGCCGAAGGTGACGTTGAATCTCACGGCAGCTCGCGGATGCGGATGTTGCGCACGGCGAGCGCTCCCGGGTGGTCGCCCTGGATGCCGATGAGACCCCGCGCCGCCAGGCCATAGTTCGGGTACTTGGAGAACTTGCTGGCCGCCACGCGCTGCTTCCAGTCGGCGCTGCCGAAGTCGTACTCGACGACCCTGACTCCGTTCAGCCAGTGCTCGACGTGGCTGCCCCGGACGACGAGCCGGGTCTCGTTCCACTCATCGAACGGCTTCGAAACGCCGGCGGGCACGCCGTACAGCGCGTAATCGGATCCCGCCGCCGTAAGCGGGCTCTTGCCGTCCTCCGTGTTGGCGTCATCGAGCAGCTGATACTCGGGGGCGCTCCAGTAGATGTGGTCGTACTCGCGCGTGCCGCGGTAGAAGATGCCGCTGTTGCCGGCCTTGCCGATCTTCCATTCGAGCTCGAGCTCGAAATTCCCATATTCGCCGGTCGTCACGAGATCATCGACCGGGCCGTCCTTGTGCAGCACGCCGCCATCGACCTGCCAGCCCGCCGGCAGCCCGGGGGCCTTCCAGCCGCGCCAATCGGGCGCGCTGTGATCCTGAAGAAGCGCCCGCCAGCCTTTGGAGCCCGCGCCCTGATCGGCGGCGGAGCCGGCGCTCGCCGCCAGGACGAGCGAGAGCGCCGCGGCGCCGAGCGAAGTCTTGATCATGAATGGCTCCTCGGGGGTCTCGCCCCTCAGGTGAGGTTGAGTTTCTTCAGCAGCTCCGGCGGCGCGCCTTCGAAGCTCGTGAGGGGCACGTTGCCGATGTAGCCGAGGTCCTTGCGCCCGGCGGGACTCGAGTAGAAGGCGGCGGCGGTCAGGTCGCGATAGAGCGCAAAGAAACGTGCGGCCTCGCGCCGCTCGGGGGTCGCGCGCGAGGCGTCGCAGATCGTGTCGCAGATGCCCGTCTGCCCAACGAGATCGAGGTCGGCAAAGCCCTTGCCGGAGCGCCGCGCGGCCTCCTCATCCAGCCAGCGCAGGCCGCCGAGCACGATCGGCCGGTCGCGGCTCTGGTCCGGATACGGGGCGCTCACCCATTCGTCGATGAAGTCCACGACGCCGACGGCCGAGGCGCTCGGGGAGTGCTCGTCCGCCGGAATGATGAGGTCCGAGAGGACCCCCGCGAGCCGCCGCTGCGCCGCTGTCAGGGTGAGCGGCCAGAACTCGCCCCGCTTGTGAGGTGTCATGAGATCCGGATCGGTGCCATAACCGGGTGCTGCCGGCGGGCGCAGGAGCGCCGTGCCGTGCCTCGGCTGCCCCGCCGCCCCGCGCCACGCCGGCCAGGCCGCGCTCGCCGCCAGCATCCACTTGATCGTCGTACGCCGGTCCATCACAGCTCCTTGCGCCGCAGGCGCTCGAGGATGTGGTCCGCCGCGCGCCAGGCGACCGCCATGATGGTGAGCGTCGGATTCTTGTCGGCGTTGGAGGGAAACACGGCGCCGTCGGTGACGAACAGGTTCGGCACGTCCCAGGTCTGGCACCACTGGTTGGTGACCGAGACCTTCGCATCCGCGCCCATGATCGCCCCGCCCACTTCGTGGATGATAAGTCCTCCCGGGAGGATCGCCTTGGCGCCGTCGGTCTCGATCTTGTGCGGCTTGCCGCCCATGGCCTCGATGATCTCACCGAAGGTGCGCTGCATGTGCGCCGCCTGGCGAGTCTCATGCTCGGAGAATTTCCAGTGGAAGCGCAGCACCGGGATGCCGAAGCGGTCCTTGACGCCGCCCGGGTCGATCTCGCAGTAGGAGTTCTCGTTCGGGATCATCTCGCCGCGGCCGCTGAAATACACGAAGGAGCCGTACAGGCGGCGCACGTCCTGCTTGAATTTCACGCCGTAGTTGCCGCCCGTCAGCCATTCGAGGCCGCTCCCCGTGCCGGGCCCCGGCATGCGTCTGCCGCCGCCGAACTCGATGTGGTAACCGCGCGCAAAGCCGAGCTTGCCGGCGAGCTGCTCCTTGTAGAGCCACCAGGGCGTGTAGTACGCGTGACCGTCCGCGCCGTCTTCGTTGAGCGGCGGCAGGCTCTCGAGCTGCGGGACCTGCCCCCACACGTCACTCCCGACCGTATCCATGATGTAGCGGCCGACCTTGCCGCTCGAGTTGGCGAGCCCGT
>Ga0335083_10006001_pt1 | contig 15292 bp, 16 predicted proteins | sample Lox_Sample_42_FD_206716 | JGI IMG/M metagenome (GOLD analysis project Ga0335083, IMG submission 206716) | Soil microbial communities from Loxahatchee National Wildlife Refuge, Florida, United States - Lox_Sample_4.2 | ecosystem: Environmental > Terrestrial > Soil > Wetlands | place: USA... | reverse complement strand
GCCGTGCGCGCGACAAAACTCGGCGCCTTTGACTTCCTCGAGAAGCCGCTCACTCTCGAACGCACGCTCATCGTCGTCAAGAATGCGATTGAAGCCAAGCGCCTACGCAGCGAAAACCTGGAATTCAAACGCCAGCTGGCGCTGCAGACGCCGATCACCGGGGAGAGCGTGGCAGCCAAAGCGCTACGCCAGCAAATCAAGCTCATGGCCCCCACAAACGGCCGCGTCCTCATCTTCGGCGAATCGGGCAGCGGCAAGGAACTCATCGCCCGCGCCATCCACGCCGAGAGCCAGCGCCGAGACCGCGTCTTCGTTGAACTCAACTGCGCCGCCATCCCCGAGGACTACATCGAAAGCGAGCTCTTCGGCTATCGCAACAGCGCCATCCCCGGAGGCCCGCCAGAAAAGCGCGGCACCTTCGAACGAGCCGACGGCGGCACTCTCTTTCTCGATGAAGTTGGCGACATGAGCCTGAAGACGCAGGCAAAGGTATTGCGCGCTCTCGACGAACAGCGTTTCACACCTGTCGGCGCGATGCATGCCATGAGCGTCGATGTTCGCGTCATCGCCGCCACCAACAAGAACCTCGAAGAAGAGATCGCCAAAGGCAACTTCCGCGAAGACCTCTTCTATCGCCTGAACGTCATCCCCTTTTACGTTCCACCGCTGCGCGACCGCAAGGAAGACATCCCGCTACTTACGCGCGATTTTCTCCGCGCTTTCGGCCGTGAATACGGCCGCTCCCGCGTTGACATCTCAGAAGATGCCATCGAGTTGCTCAAGCAATACCATTGGCCCGGTAATGTTCGCGAGCTGAAGAACCTCATCGAGCGAGTCCTCATACTCAACCCGCAGGCGCCGCGTATCGAGCGCAAACACCTGCCCATGCTGGTCCACCGCGGCACCAGCAAGCGCAGCGAAGACTTCAGCACACTTCACCAGGCGCGCGAAGCCTACGAACGCGATTACATCCTGAAAAAAATTGATGAGTGCCACGGCAATATCAGCCGGGCCGCGGAATCACTAGGGCTCGAACGCAGCCACCTGTACAGAAAAATGCGAACCCTCGGCATCAGCGTCCGCGAATAGACCGGTTATTTCTCTTCGCTGTGCTTGCCAAGCTCTTCCAAGTGTTTGCGCCAATCCAAAGACTCAACGAAACCACGCCGCTCGCGCCAGTTCTCTTCGACGACCACGTGCAGTTCGAGAAATACCCGCGTCCCCAGCAGCGACTCAATCTCCTTGCGGGCATTGGTCCCGATGCTCTTCAGCTTGCTCCCGCCCTTGCCGATCAGAATCGCCTTTTGCCCTGCGCGCTCGCAGTAAATAGCGGCTGCAATGCGAGTCAACGGATTCTTCGCATTCGCCTGCGGCTCCTCAAACCGTTCGATCGCGACGGCAGAAGCATACGGAACCTCTTCGCCCGTCTCCTGCAGAATGCGCTCGCGAATCAACTCGGCAACGAGAAATCTCTCGGGCTGATCTGTGTATTGATCTCTCGGGAAATAGCGCTGCCCCTCCGGCAGATACTCGACCAGCTTCGTCACCAGCCGGTCCAGGCCATCGCGTTTGCGTGCTGAAATCGGAAAAACTTCCGCAAACGGGTGCAGCGAACTCAACTGCGCGATCAGCGGCGCAAGGGTCTCTTTTGTGATCAGGTCAATTTTGTTGATCACCAGAAACACGGGGCAGTCGAGCTTCTTGATCAGCTCAAAGACAAACGCATCTTCACTCTCGCCGCGCGTCTTCTTCTGCGGCTCTCCAGCCGCATCCTCTTTTTGTAACTCAGGCTGAGGCAAATCCAGGCGCCGAGTCGCATCCACCATCAGCAGAACCACATCGCGGCTCTCGAGCGCGTCGTGAACTTCCTGCATCATGCGCCGGTCAAGCCATGACCCCGGCTTGTGCACCCCCGGCGTATCAACAAAAACAATTTGTGCCGCCGGATGCTTGCCCTTCCGCGCTGCCACTTCCACAGCGCCGATGATCCGCGTGCGCGTGGTTTGCGGTTTGCTGGTGACGATGGCGACTTTCTCGCCCACCAGCGCATTCAGCAACGTTGACTTGCCGACGTTTGGCCGGCCTAGGATCGAAACGAATCCAGAACGCAACGCTACTTCCCGCCGCCGGTCTCAGCCACCGCGGCATCGAGCATCGAATAGAGCTTGCTGAAATCCGTCACCTGGGTCGCGTTCGTCACCCCATGCTTGTCGGTCACAATCCAGACCGTCGGCGTCTGATGCACCCCGAGCCGTATGCCCAGATCGTAGTCCGCTTTTACCGCCGCCTGCAGCTTGCCCTGCGGATCGATGACAAACGGCATTGCAATTCCGTGGTCCTTGGCAAACTTATCGGTAAAGATACGCAGATCGTCCGGCGTTTCGATGCTCAACTGGTGCTCAAACACGTCATCGCGATACTCATCGCCCAGCTTCTGCGATTTCGTGTCGAACCAGCGCGCATTCACGGCGGCCTGCAGGCTCCAGCGATGATACTGGATCGGGAAATCGTGCCGCTCCCACGGAATGTGGTACTTCGCTACCGCATCCCTCAACAAGGGATTCTGGTGCGCACAACTCGGGCACTCCAAGTCGGCAAACTCTATCAGAGCGACCTTTGCTCCCGGAGGAGGCTTCAGCGCGCTTTGGTCCATGGCCTCGCTCTGTGTCGCAGTTCCGAAAACCAGCGCGCAGGCTCCGAGGAAAGCAAGAAAAATCCGAAACATATTACCCTCGCTCAATTCTATCGTGCGCATGCAGACATTAGACTGGAATTACACGTATGCGTTACCTGATCGCCCTACTCGCGGTTGTCGGAATCGTCGTCGCCACGCTGGCTCTGCGCATTCACTACTCCATGGATGCGCCACCCTGCGACATCAACGCGCATTGGGATTGCGGCATTGTCAACCACAGCCGCTACTCCGCCATTTACGGCATACCGGTAGCCGCCGTTGGAATCGCCGGCTATGTGGTCATCGCGATCCTTGCCCTCGCCCGTCGCTATCGGTTGCTGCTGGTGGCATCGCTCGCCGGCCTTGCTTTCACCCTCTATCTCACCCGCATCGAGGCCCGCATTCTCGAAGTATGGTGCCTCTACTGCGTCATCTCTCAGGCCATCATGGCGGTCATCGCGCTGCTCTCTATCATTACTGCCCTCGCGTCGCGAAAGACTACGTAACGGCGGTCTCCTCCTGCCTGCGCGAGACCCGCAGCCGTTCAATCAGGCGGTCCGTCGATGCCAGCACCTCGAAGCGCAGGCCATCTTCTTCGACCACCTCTCCGGGCATCGGAATCCGCCCGGCAACCTCGCTCACAAGGCCAGCAACGGTTGTAGCCTCGTAATCTTCAGGCATCTCCCACCGCGCGCCAAACAACGCTTCCAACCGCTCGATCTCCAGATTTCCCGGCACCAGCCAGGACCCATCTGCTTCGTGCTTCGGCGATTCCAGCTCGTCATCTTCATGCTCATCCGCAATCGAGCCGACGATTTCCTCCAGCAGGTCCTCAATCGTAACCAGCCCCGCCGCGCCGCCATACTCGTCGATCACGATCCGCATGTGCTGCTTTTCCCGCTGCATCTCGCGCAGCAGTTCATTGACCTTCTTCGTCTCCGGAACAAACGCGGCAGGTCGTTGAATGCTCGAAACCCTGCGCGTCCGCGCCGCCTCATCGCTGACCCGCAGCAGGTCATGCGCAAACGCAATCCCGGTAATCTGATCGAGCGTCGCCTCGTATACTGGCACTCGCGAGACAGGATGTTCGTCAATCAACTGCAACAGCTCTTCCAGCGTCGCCGATCCTTGGATTGCAATGATCTCCGGCCGCGGCGTCATCACCTCGCGCACGACCTTGTCGCCAAACTCCACCGCCGACCGCACCAGTTCGCGATCGCTCTCTTCAATGATTCCCTCTTCCTCCCCGGCTTCAACAAAGGCTTCCACAGCTTCAGAAGCGGTAGCTTCTTCCTCAGTCTTCGGCGCCTCGGCCAGCGCGGCCACCGACAACAGGAAGCCTAGAAATAGCGTGATGGGAAGGACAAGATAAAACAGGGCTTGCAGCAGCCAGCGCACCCGCACCACCCACAGGCCGCGGGTGCGCGTGAAAAAGACGAACGGCAGCAGGCGATTGAAGAGTGCAATCACCAGCACCACGCCCAGCACAGCTTGCCCGACCTCCCCAAACGTAGGCCGGTCCGTCACCGATGCGCGATCGAAGAGCAGCATCCCAAAGATCAGCGTGAGGCAAGCCAGCGACAGCTGCGAGAGGACAGCTGCGGAAAGCATCAGACGCTGGCGGCTGAGCCCGAATCTCGGCTCGACGCGCTGCTCCCATGCGTCAATATTTTCCTGGAATTCGCGGGAAAGAAACTTCCCCATCTCCGAATAAAGCCGGTCTACATACGAAGCCAGCGTCAACACGACCAGAAGAAAAGCAATCAATATGGCGGCTTCGACATTCATCGCAAGCGGCTCCGCCTCTTCGTGCCCGCACTCGCGCTTTTCGCAGATTTTCGCCGAATCTTTCTGCTTCGCTGAATCAGCCCAGTCGGCAAATCCAGTTCTTTCCGCAACGAGCTTTCCTTCCTCGCCATCTGCCCATCGTCCGTTTCGTGATCGTAGCCAGCCAGATGCAGCAATCCGTGCAGCATCAATATCTTCACTTCAGTCTGGAGCGAGTGGCCGTGCTCGTCGGCCTGCCGCTGAGCTGTATCGAGCGAAATAGCCAGATCTCCTGCCTGCCCGGTCCCGTCGCCGTGAAAATCATCCACGGGAAACGACAGCACATCCGTGGCCTTGTCCTTCTTGCGGAAATTGCGGTTCAGCGTGCGAAGCGTCCGGTCGCTTGCCAGCAGCACTGAAACCTCTCCCCGCAATCCCACAGCCGCTTGCGCCTGCGATAGAAAGTCGCGCAGTCCCCGCATCTTCAACGCGGCTTCGCGCTTCCTCGACTCAGACCTCTTCTCTTCAGTCGCAGCAGCTTGTTCGATCAGGATCATGGAGGGGGACGAGGGAAGGCGGCCCTCCGCCTGCCCTCTATTTTGATGGTACCGCAATCGGTTTTGATCTACTGCGGTTTCGACTGCAACCGCCCCTCGTCCGACTCCGGCAACGCCAGCGGCAGCTCCTGCTGCGCGCGGCCAAAGCCGTCATAGGCGCGGATAATGCGCTGCACCAGATGGTGCCGCACCACGTCCCCATCCTCGAAGCGGATAAATCGAATCCCATCCACACCGTCGAGAATGTTCATCGCTTCAATCAGTCCCGACTTGCGCGGGTTCGGCAAATCGATCTGCGTCACGTCGCCCGTGATCACCGCCTTGGCATTGTTCCCAAGGCGCGTCAGGAACATCTTCATCTGCTCGCTGGTCGTGTTCTGCGCCTCGTCCATGATGATGAACGCATCGTTCAGCGTGCGTCCGCGCATGAACGCGAGCGGAGCAACCTCGATCACATTGCGCTCCAGCATCTTGTCCACCCGCTCCGGCTCCAGCAGATCGTAGAGAGCGTCGTACAAAGGGCGCAGGTAGGGGTCAACCTTCTCCTGCAGACTGCCCGGCAGAAAGCCCAGCCGCTCGCCCGCTTCCACCGCCGGACGCACCAGCACAATCCGGCTCACCTTCTTCGCCAGCAGCGCCGATGCCGCCATCGCGACCGCAAGGTAGGTCTTACCCGTACCCGCCGGCCCGATGCCGAAAACCATGTCCGTCTGCTCAATCGCCTCGACATAGTGACGCTGATTGAGCGAGCGCGGCTGCACCATTCGCTTGATCCCCGTCGACCGCTGCTTGCCGCTTTCCACAAGACTGCGCAACGTCACCGACGGGTCGGCAACCACCAGCTTCAGCATGCCGTGGAGCTCGCCATTCTGCAGGTTCACACCATTGCGGCGCAGATGCTCATAGTCCGCAAAAATGCGTTCCACGCGCGCAAGGCACTCCAGCGAGCCTTCCACCTGCACAGCATCTGACTTCAGATCGATGCGCACCTGGAGAGAATCTTCCATCAGTCTCAGATTTTCGTCGCGGGTCCCAAACAGGGGCTCAATATTTGGCGTGATTTCCAGCGCTTTTCTCATCAAGCGGAGAAATAACCTCCCAGGTCAGCTGCGGGCGCAGCCACCATGTGTAAATGGGTTGTCGGGAATTGGGGGACAGAACACAGCGGAGACGGTACCACATCTTTTGGATGCGGTAACCCAAGCATCGGATTGGCAGTTTGCACCAAATCTTCGCCGTTTATGGGCTCAGAGTAGCGCCGCTCCTGTCCCGCGTCAATGGAGAATTGATGAAAAGACGGCAAAGCCGTATCGAACTGGTTTCTTGCCTTAAAGATTCGTCGCTCCAACCGTAGCCGAACCAAGAGAAGCCCCGACAGGTTGTGCTTTCTCCGCCAGATACGTATCAATTACCGTCAAAAACTTCCCCATCCAGACGGCAAGCGCCGGCCACGCCGGTCCCGACACCAGATTCCCGTCCACAACCGCCTCGGTCATCGCAACTTCGACATACTTTCCGCCCGCCAGCTCCACATCCGGAGCCGACGCCGGATACGCGCTCAACTTTCTGCCTGCAATAACGTCCGCGGCAGCCAGGAGCTGCGCCGCATGGCAGATCGCCGCAAGTGGCTTCTTTTCATCGGCAAAGTGGCGCACAATCTCCAGCACCTTCTTGTTCAGCCGGATGTACTCGGGCGAGCGGCCGCCGGGAATGATCAGCCCGTCGTAATCCTCAGCGCGAACGTCAGCGAATGTCGCATTCAGCACAAAGTTATGCCCGACTTTTTCGGTGTAGGTCTGATCGCCTTCAAAGTCGTGGATCGAGGTCCGCACAAACTGTCCGGCCTTTTTATCGGGACAAACTACATCGACCGAGTGACCAACCATCCGCAGCGCCTGGAATGGCACCATGATCTCGTAATCCTCTACATAATCGCCCGCCAGCATCAACAACTTCGCAGTAGCCATCGCCTGCTCCTTCCTGTAGAGAAGCTCTTTCTTCTAGGATGAAGTGTACATCGCGCGCTTGCGTAAAATTTCGTTCAAACCTTGCATGAATCAGCGCCCGCAGGAACCGAAGATCTGCGCCGCTCATCCAAAGAAAGGAAAAGACAGGAGCCGCAAATGAGCCAGACCCAAGCCATCTCCGCCGCAGCCGCCGGAACTTTCACCATCGGAGGCGACCTCACCGTCCATCGCCTGGGCTACGGGGCCATGCGCATCACCGGCAAGGGCATATGGGGACCGCCGGCGGATAAGGCCGGGGCGCTTGCTACCCTCCGCCGGGTGGTGGAACTGGGGGCCAACTTCATCGACACGGCCGACTCGTATGGGCCTTATGTCTCCGAGGAACTGATCGCTGAGGCGCTGCATCCGTATCCGTCGGGGCTCGTCATCGCTACCAAGGGCGGTTGGGAGCGCGTCGGGCCGGGGCAGTGGGTGCACAATGCCAGCCCGCAACATCTCAAAGAAGCCGTGGAAGGGAGTCTCAAGCGGCTGCGCCTCGACCGCATCGATGTTTACCAGCTGCATGTTCCCGATCCTGCGGTCTCTTTCGACGCTTCGATGGAGACACTCGCCGAACTGCAGCGGCAAGGCAAGATCCGCCATGTTGCACTCTCGAATGTGGCCAGGGAATACATCGAGCGCGCGCGGAAGATCGTTCCCATCGTCTCGGTGCAGAACCGCTACAGTTTCGCCGACCGCGAGTGGGACTTCGTCCTTAACTACTGCGAGGAGAATGGGATAGCGTTTCTGCCGTGGGCTCCGCTGGGGCAGAACCGGTTTGCCAACGCCGTTCTCGAGAAGTTCGCAAAGGAGCTTGGCGCGACGCCATTTCAGGTTGCGCTGGCGTGGCTGCTCAAGCGCTCGAAGGTCATGATCCCGATTCCGGGAACCTCTTCGGTTGCGCATCTTGAGGAAAACATTGCGGCTGCAAGCCTGGAACTGCCGGAAGGGGCTTACCGGGAACTGTCCGCAGTGGAGCCGCCGCCGGCGAGCCTGCGTGGGTAGGGTTGGACACCCCTCCCCCTCCCTTTTTCAAGTCGTTTCTTTTATTTTCAACAACATAGCGGGGGATCATCCCCCGCTATTCACATGATTCCAAAAGGCTTACGCTCGATCTAGTGTTTTCAATCACTTAGCTGGGGGTCTAGATTCGCGCCTGAAAAAACCGTCTCTATTTCAGGATAGCAATTCCAGCGAATAAAGCGGCCAATTAAGGCGCGTTTTCTGGCTTTTAGAATCAATTAGATGCAACTTTTTGTGCGCTGCGCCTCTTGACACGGTCGGACGACCAGCTCGCAATGTCAGGGCAGCGGAAACCACTCCGTCCACACGTCTCCCCGCCGTCCGACATAGTCGACCTTCTTCCCCTGGAGATAGACCCAGTAGTGCGCGACGCCTGCAGCTGCAATCTGCTCCATAAAGGCGATGTACCCGATCTTCGCCTGTTGTACCAGCTGGATCGCTCGGCGCACACCGTCCTGACTAAAGCTGTCAGCGACTGTCAGCCAGCCAAACTCCTTCTCGCCCTCGATGTGCGACTCACCGCTCGGCATGTAATACGTCTTCTCGTGGCGGTAAAGGTCGGCATGATACGACTCCGCCCCGATCTCGAGCAGCTTTCCGAGAACCTGGGGAAAGATCAGCGTTCCGGCCACCGACCCCGCGCTGCACTCCCGCATTGCCGCAATCGTCTTTGCATCCAACATCTGTCTTTTCTCCTTCCGTAACCCGGTTAAAGTAAATTGCTTTGTTCATCCCGGCGAAGACGAGAGTCTCAGGCTATGGAGCGGCGCCCGCTCACTCTACCGGAACCGCCGACAGCCCGTGCGCTTCCACCGTCTTCCGCATCCACGCGACAAGCTGCTTCTTCTCCTCTTCCGAGAAGTGCGCGAAGAAGCCCGCGTCGTTCGCATCCGCCAGCGCCGCCAGCCTGGGAACAAGTTCCCGCCCGCTCACCGTTAGCCGGACGAACTGCGCCCGCCCATCCTCCTCGCTGGCCCGCCGCGCAATCAGCTTCTTTCTGAGCAGCCGCTCGACCAGCCGCGACACGGGCCCTTTGGTCATGCCCATGGCCGCCGCCAGATCTTTCGGCTGCATCTCGTCGTGGTCGAAGAGGACCCGCATCGCTACCCATTCCGACACGGTGACCCCCTCGGCCTCGACCCTGCGTGCAAACTCCGCCGAGACGGCATTCGACACAAAGCGGAGCCAGTACCCGACATGCGCTTCCAAGCCGCTGACCTGCCCTTCGGATGGACTCTTCTTCGTCACAAGGTAAATATAGTTGCTTAGGCAACTATATGTCGAGCAGAATTTGTAAGTGTTTTTGCAAGATGGTTCCTAGCGATGAGGCGAGGGATGAATCCCCTCTTTATTTTCGTTCTGGTTCACTCGCATGAAGGTTAAGAACCCGCCCGTATATGTCGCTGGTAGGCGAAGGCTGGCAGAACGACTTCGGATTGCCGGCAAACCGGAATTACTCAAGTGAAGCGCGTTTCCGAGGAGTATCCTGTATTGGCAACCAACCTACAGCCATTGAGCAGTTAGGCAGCCCTTCGAGCATTCCGCGAGCTCCCGCGCTCAGAGTCTGGTCAGGTAAAATCCTGCCGGTTTCAAAAGGGTCCCGAAAACCGCTTTCCTAATCTCCCTCAAATCAACGCCCCCAATCGGGAGAATCTGGCCGTTTCAAAAGGTGTCGGTTTTGAAATAAACGCCGGTATCCGGTCGCTGGCAGCAATTCGAGCTTTCCCGATCACTGCACTGTAAGTGTGAGAGTGGCGGAATGCTGAATTGATCCGGACGTTCCACTTACGGTGATGGTGTACATGCCCGACGGGGTGCCAACGTTGTTGGAACTGGTATGGCTGCCATCGCAGCCAGATTGACAAAGCCACCCAAGCACGGCAATGGCGCAGAACAAATACAAATGAGGCTTTGCATTTCGATCCTTGCCTGGACGCCTCCCGATCGCTATCAGTAGCGGTCCGGCCAACGGCAGCGTTAGGGCATAGAAAAGCTTCAGGGAGAAGGCGGCCTTTGCCGAAGTCCGCGCAGCCGTGTTCACAATTAGCGCGGTTCCTGACGACGATATTGGAGGATTAACCGAGCATGTCGGCGCATCGGCCGGGGAAGGCTGTACCGAGCAAGCGAAATTGATGGAGCCACTAAAGGCTCCGATCGGGTTGATGGTCACAGTTGCGGAGGCAGATTGCCCAGCAGTGACAGAACCGGGTGTTAGCGAAGAAGCTGCGAGTGAAAAGCCTGGTCCGCCATTTTCCCCCTGAAACACGCTGATACTGTTGTCGAGCGGATTCGTGGTCACGAGGAAATTGCCGCCATTGAAGTTTCCTATCGCCAACCAACTCGGCAGAAGAAAGATTTGCAGACAGCCGGAGGTTTGGGAACAGGGATTAAAAGCCGAATCTTGAAATGTTCCGTCGCCGTTGCCCAGCATCCACTGAACCTCCATCGGCAGATTCTGAGGGCCAACGTGCTCTAGTCCGATGAGGTCTGGTCTGCCATCACTGTTCAAGTCGCCGACTGCGACGAAGCTAGCAAAAGTCCCCTTGACCGAAGTTGATGCACTGAAAGTACCATCACCGTGTCCCAAAAAGACTCTTATATCTCCGCCAAAGATGTTTTCCCGAACTGCTGCGGCCAGGTCAATCTTCCCATCACCGTTGAAATCTGCCGCAATGAAATACTGGGGCCAAAAGCTCAGAGATGACGATATCGCCGTTTGAAATGTCCCGTCCCCGTTTCCCAGCAAGATCAGCAATTTTCCGGTATCGCTTTCTCCGTTCGCCATCCCAGTTCCGGTGGCCACGTCCATGCGCCCGTCGCCGTTGAAGTCGGCTACTGCTACGAAGTCTGTTCCTCCGCCAGGCGAACTAATCGCTGCCTGGAATGTGCCGTCGCCCGTACCAAGCAAAGTGCTAATCACGCCCCCACCTGAAAGTAGGAGATCTGGCTTGTGATCGCCGTTGAAGTCGGCGGCGACAATGTATTCAGCGCCGGTATTGTAGTGGAGTGCTGGTTGAAAACTTCCTTCGCCATTTCCCAGGAGAACGCTGACTTGATTACTAGAGCCACTGGCGACAGCCAGGTCGAGGCGGTGGTCTCCATTGAAGTCTTCGACGGCTATGGAAACGGGATCCTCTACCGCATAGTTCATTGCTGATTGGAACGTGCCGTCCCCGTTTCCCAACAGGATGCTGACATCATTGCTGCCGGAGTTTGCAACGGCCAGGTCCGACTTCCCATCGCTATTAAAATCGCCTGTCACAACCGCAACAGGATTACTCCCCACCGAATAAGCTGTGGGGCCGCTGAAGGCGACGCTGGTGGTGGCAGCAACGCGCCCCGTCAAAAACAGCAGACTCGCAAGAATCGCGATCCGTGCGGTTCTGACCCATGCGCTTCCGACTAAACCCATCACGTCATTCTGGTCGGGGTTCTGGTTCATGAAAATAACCTCAACTAAGACAACTCGTCGGAGCACAACTCAATCCCGCTGTTCACGTAGGCGGTAGTCATCTGCGCACACAGTTCAGTCGGCGTTTTTCGAACCGATCCTCGACACGTGAGTTCATGGGCTGCCTATAGGTTCAGGAAACGTGAGGTGGCGAAGGAGGGGCCTTGAATCTGAGAACGAGGTCCAACCCGAACCCACAAACCAAGGATTCGATGGCAGTAGGCTGCGTCGCCGCGACCCGGGGGGAGAAGTGTGCCAATGTTAGCACCGCCCGTGTGGATTGGATACCGGCGTTTATTTCAAAACCGACACCTTTTGAAACGCTCGCGCGGTCTTTTGTCACGACTCCTGTTTTCAGTGGCATACGATTCGTTGCTGCGGTGCCCTCTCTGGACGATTTGTTGAAAGATTTCAAGGCTTTCGGTGCTGTGGCATCGATATTCCGGAGGATCCCTTTCGGAACAGGGGGCTGGCCGGCGCCGTTGCCGGTTCTTGGGGATCACGTTCCGATAGGTAACGAAATGTCCTAAAGTCGGCATGGCGGAAGTGACTGTATCGAGGGTCGAGAAAAATTTTGGCGAATGATCTTGCGGGGTGAGGCCAGGACTGAAGCCTCCTGCGTGTGTTCTAGAATCAAGCAGTCAACCGCCTGGAGGGCTTCTCCGATGCCTGATCCGCTTCTTGTTGCTCAAAGCGACCACCCACTTGAGCTTCTTCCCGGGATGGCAAATCGCCATGGTCTGGTCGCCGGCGCAACCGGAACCGGCAAGACGGTCAGCCTGCAGGTCATGGCGGAGGCGTTCAGCCGCATCGGAGTTCCCGTCTTCGCCGCCGATGTGAAGGGCGACCTCTCCGGCATCAGCCAGCCGGGCGTGAGTACGCCGAAGATCGCGGCCCGCATCCAGAAGGCACGCCCGGGGTTGTCGAGCGCGCCTTCATCCTGCCACCACACAGCCAGATCGGTCCCGTCACTCCTGACCAGCGCAAGCAACTCATCGCCAGTTCACTCGTCGCCGGAACCTACGAGCAGGCCATCGATCGCGAGTCTGCATACGAACTTCTGAAAGGCCGGGCTGGAGCCGGTCCGGGCGCGGCTCCGTCGTCAGAAACTGCAGGCACTTCCGCATCAGCTCCTGGCGCTTCCAAGCCCTGGTATGAAGGACTGGCCTCCACTATCGGGACGGTCGCAACCGCCGGCACAGGCCGCTCCGGGCGCGGTGACTCGCTGGTCGAAACGATGACCAAGAGCGCTGCACGTACGATCGGGACCACCGTAGGGCGGCAACTGGTTCGCGGAGTGCTGGGCAGCCTGCTTGGCGGAGCCGCCACCGGCAGGCGGAGATAGTCACGAGTGTAATCCCGATTACCGAATCGAAAACCCAGGTTCGTGAATCCCTAAGAAGGCCGAAAAGCCAGGAGCAACGATGGGCCGACGCTTCGCAGAACTCGCATTCACCCCGCTGGTCAAGGCGCAGCAGGAGAAGCACGGCAGCCGCCAGGCATACGAGCGCGTGGAGCAGTCCGTTATTCCCGGCAGCCGTCTTGGCGTTGACGAGCAGCAGATGATCCGCACGCGTGACGGCTTCTACATGGCGTCGGTGAGCGAGACGGGCTGGCCCTACATCCAGCATCGCGGCGGGCCGAAAGGCTTTCTGCACGTCCTCGACGAGCAGACAATCGGCTTCGCCGACCTGCGCGGCAACAAGCAGTACATCAGCCTCGGCAATCTCGAGCATGACGACCGCGTCGCGCTCTTCCTCATGGACTACCCGTCGCAGAGCCGGCTGAAGATTCTCGGCCACGCGGAGTTCCACGAAGATGACGCCACAGCGCGCGAGCTGCTCGAAACGCTGCGCATGCCAGACGAGAAAACACCGGCCGAGCGCGCCGTGCTGATCCACGTCGAAGCGTTCGACTGGAACTGCCAGCAGCACATCACGCCGCGCTACACCGAGGAAGAGATCGCCGAGATCTTCGAGCCGATGCGCCGCCGCATCGAGGCGCTCGAAAAAGAAAATGCGCGCCTGCGCGCCGCTCAGCCGCCGTCATCCTGATCGGGCAGAAATCGACTAGGGAATCATTCCGCAATCAAACATCTTGTTGGCGATGGGCGCGGCCACTTTATTGATGAAGATGGTCCGCATCTGCGGATCGCTTTTGAGAAAGGCGATGGCTTTCTGTTCTTCCGGAGTCGGCGGCGCCTTGGCGGCCTTCTCCGCCTTCAATTGCGCGCAGGGCGTGGTCTGGTACTTCTGAATGACCTTGGCGGCAACCTTGTCCAGAATAGGATGCTGATCCTGCTGCGCGTATCCGCTGTTGAGAGTTGACACGAAGGGTAGGCACAGCAAAATCGCAAGACTACTGGTGCGAACGAGCTTCACGGGCAGTTCTCCTGGTTATGATGTCCGAAATGTATAGGGGCCCCGACAGACGGCGAGTTCACAGGCGGAAAATTTTCACGCCGCGGATTTCGCCTCGACCTTGTGTGGCATTCACATTAGGCGGAAGGGCGAGACTTGGCAAGCGAGACAGTTCCTACAACTGCGAGATACTCTTTGCATGAGCTTTTCCCCGACCCGACGCATCGCTCATCTCATCTGCCTCGCGACCTGCATCACCCTCGCAGCACATGCGCAGCAGGCTCAGCCAACGCCGCTCTCCTATGACTGCCAGCGCACGACACATCCCATCGTGATTGACGGAAAACTCGACGACCCGGCATGGAGCGAAGCGCCGTGGACCTCGGACTTCGTCGACATCGAGGGATCGGCGAAGCCCAAGCCGCGCTTCCGCACGCGGGCGAAGATGCTGTACGACGACAAGTACCTCTACATCGCCGCCGAACTGGAAGAGCCGAACGTGACCGGCACGCTCGTCAAGCATGACTCCGTCATTTTTCACGACAACGATTTCGAGGTCTTCATCAAGCCTCTGCCGCAAACGGAGAGCTATTACGAGTTCGAGATCAACGCGCTCAACACCGGCTGGGATCTCTTCCTGAACAAACCTTACAATCAGGGCGGCAAGGCCGATAACAGCTGGGATATCGCCGGCCTCAAGACCGCGGTCGCCATTCAGGGAACGCTCAACAACTCGAGCGATACCGATCAGGGATGGACCGTCGAAATCGCGTATCCGCTGAATGCCTTTGAATCGCGCCAGTCTGTGCCGCCGCCGCAGCCGGGAACAGTCTGGCGCATCAACTTCAGCCGCGTCGAGTGGAAGCCGGGCAATCCGAAGGAAGACAACTGGGTGTGGTCGCCGCAGGGCGTGATCAACATGCACGTGCCGGAGCGCTGGGGCTATCTCCACTTCCGCTGATAAATTGCATCAAAGAATGTGCAACTGGCACAGTTACAAATTTTCCACAAAAAGGCCTCTATTTCCACATCGGAAAATTTGTTTTACCCCCTTGCAATCCGCCACCACGGGAGTATCTTCAAATCACCGGAAGAGAGATCTTCCAGAAGGAGAGAGCAGACAAGGAGCCGTCAGAGAACCGGAAACGGAACTCACGGAGGCAGCCAGGACGCTGGCAGCAAACGGACGGAACCGAGAAAGCTATTACAGCGAACCGTGACCACGGGAACGCGAGGGAAGCGCGGATCGAAAGGTTCGCAGGTCCCGAGCAATTCCGAAGTGACAAAGTAGTTGTGATCTGGACGCCGAACCAGGTCTTCGGAAAATCGGAAATGGAGGGGCGAAATCCCGCAAGGGAGATCGCCCCTTCGCTTTTTCGCAGTGTTTCCGAATAACCCGCTAGGTTGGGCAGTGCGCGTTCGGGTCTTTGAAGAAGCTCAGTTTGGGCGCATCG
>Ga0335083_10006000_pt1 | contig 15294 bp, 11 predicted proteins | sample Lox_Sample_42_FD_206716 | JGI IMG/M metagenome (GOLD analysis project Ga0335083, IMG submission 206716) | Soil microbial communities from Loxahatchee National Wildlife Refuge, Florida, United States - Lox_Sample_4.2 | ecosystem: Environmental > Terrestrial > Soil > Wetlands | place: USA... | reverse complement strand
CGGTGACACCCCGGTGCGCTTCGGCAACCTGCTTCGTTGAGCGCGCTCATGCTCCAGACAGTTAAGAAACTGCTGCGACCGGGTTACAGAAGGCTGCGCGCGGTCACGCAGGAGCTCGCCGGCACGGCTGTCTCGTTCCCCGTTACGAAGCACACGCAGAAGCTCGCGCGGCTCGGCACCGACTACGGCGGCTGGGTTTTTGTGGACGACCAGACGCTCACCCGATCCGTGATCGTGAGCTGCGGACTGGGCGAGGACGCGTCCTTTGACGTCGAGTTCGCGGCCAGGTATGAAGCGGACGTCATCATGGTCGATCCGACTCCGCGCGCCATCGAGCACTACAAAGGCATCGCCTCCCGCATCGGCCAACCGAGCACGGCACAGTACTCATCGACAGGCGCTCAACCCGTTGCCGCCTATGACCTGAGCAAAGTCGCGTCAACGCAGCTGCGGCTTTGCGAGAAGGCTCTCTGGAATCAGAGCACGCGGCTGCGCTTCTACGCGCCAAGAAACCCGCATCACGTGTCGCATTCCATTGTGAACTACCAGAACGACTACTCGACCGAGACTACGTATATCGATGTCGAAGCAACAACGGTCGCAGAGCTGCTGTCGGCTTACGGTATAGAGCAGCTGCAGCTCATCAAGCTCGATATCGAGGGCGCCGAGGTCGAAGTTCTCACCGACATGCTGGGAAATAACATTCGTCCGAACCAGGTGCTGGTCGAGTACGACGAACTCGCGGTGCGCTTACCCAAAGCCGAGACTCGCGTACGGTCGACTCACCAACTGCTGCTCGATTCGGGCTATTCCTTGGTGCACAGAGAGGGCAAGAATTTTACCTATCTCCGCGAGGAGGCATCAGTCGCCGGGCGCGCGCGCTAGAGCACGCATGCGGGTCGTAATCTGCCAACCGCTGGTGCCCGCCTATCGCGTGCCGCTGTTCGAGCGCCTCGGGTCGCTGCCCGGTGTACAGCTGACGATTTATGCCGGCGGCGACGAGGGAAGCCTCAGAGCGGCGATGTCCGCGACGAACGCGTATGAGTTCAGGCCCGCTCCCGTTCGTTTGCTGCCGCTCGGACTGCGGCTCCAGCTCGCCACGCCCGGGGTTGTGCGACAGCGACCCGACCTGCTCATTGCGCAATGGGACATCCGCTACCTGAATACCTTTCCGCTGGTGGTGGCGGCGAGAATGCGGCGCGTGCCCGTAATACTCTGGGGTCACGGCTATTCGCGACGGCCGCTGCGGCTGACCGACGCTGCGCGCAACGCGTGCGGTCGCCTTGCGGATGGCGTACTGCTCTACACCAAGACGGTAGCGGCGAAGCTGGTCGCCGAAGGCGAACTGCGCCGCGAGCGGGTGTTCGTCGCGCAGAATGCGCTCGATCAGACCCCCATTCAGCATGCTCGTCGGCAGTGGATGGCGAACCCGGAGGCACTAAGGGATTTCCAGCGCGCGCACGGCCTCGATCCGGGACGGACGCTGATCTTTGTCTCACGCCTGGAGCCCAGCAACCGTGTTGAACTGTTGCTCGAGGCGGTGGCGCGATTGAATGGCCAGTTCGAACGACTCAGGCTTGTCGTCGTCGGGGATGGTTCGGCGCGGGCGAATCTGGAACGGAGATCGAAGCAGCTCGGAATTCACGCCAACGTCGTTTTTCTCGGCGCGCTTTACGACGAGGAGCGGCTCGCCCCCTGGATGCTGAGTTCCGCCGCATTTTGCTATCCGACAAACATTGGCCTGAGTCTCCTGCACGCGTTTGGTTATGGGCTCCCGGTAGTCACGTCCGATAACCGCGCCCTGCAGAACCCGGAGATCGAGGCGTTGAGAACCGAGCACAATGGACTCGAATACCGCGAAGGCGATATCGACGACCTGGTTCGGCAGTGCAACCGTCTGCTGGCCGAGCCGGGTCTTCGCGCACGTTTAGGGCAGAGCGCTCTCGAGACAGTCCTGCGTGAATATTCCCTCGACCACATGCTCGATGGCTTCAAACAGGTCATCGACTGGGCGAGGGCACGCCACGAGAGGGGCGGTTAAGGATCGCGGTCCGAGGCTTCGCCACCGGACGTTTGCGCCCGCGCTAAAGTTCAGCATTCTGTAATACGAATGCCATCGACAGATCTTAAACCGTCTCAACCGCAAAGCCTCTCACGTACCGCGTAGCGCTTCCAATGCATACGGAAGTCTCGGAAGTGAGCAGGAATTTGGGATACGGCACGAGAGCCAGCGCACAAGGAAATGCAAGCGGACCAAAGCGGAGTGTTCGCCATCCAAACCGCGTAACTGTGTCGGTGCGACTACCCGACCAACCCAAGGAGAGCTCCATGGATCACCCAAGCCCGACCTCGCGACGCTTCGCGTTACGCGGACTTACCACCGGGGGTCTCATGCTCGCCGCCTCCCCGGCCGCGCTTGCCCAGAGCTGCCCGTGCCCGGGTCCGTTGTATGCCAGTCAGTTTGGGGTGAGCTCGACCAATGCCGACAATAGCACGTACCTACAGGCAGCGATCAATGCAGCAATTTCTCAGGGCAAACAGCTGATTCTCGACGCCGGCTCTTTTTTGACGAACACCGTGACCATCGGCGCCGGCCACTACAACTTTCAGGGAATGGGCGTAGGCAATACGGTCTTTGAACCCCTCAGTGGTGGTAACACGGTCTTTCAGTTTTCAAACTCAGGCAACAACTCCGGGAACATTGGGGGCTTCTCAATAGTTGGCTCCAGCGCTGGTTCGGGCGATGGGATCCTCATCGCGTCAGGCAGCTACTTCAATCTTGAGTTGCACGACATCCAGGTTGCTAGCATGGGTGGAGTTGGCCTCCATGAGGCGACTGGTCCCTCGAACGGCAACGCGTTTTGCGTCACCTATCGAAATATCCAATGCGACAACAATTCTGGGCACCAGTTCGATCTCTACGGCGCCAATACCAACACTCTCATCAATTGCTACGCACAGAGAGTCCCCACGAGTGGAACCGCCGGTTTTCGCATTCGCTCGGGGCAGCCGACGCTCATCGGCTGTAACGGGATAAATGGCTATCCAAACCCAGGCGGTAACTACTGGGCAATTTTTGGGAACGCGACCGCCTCTGGTGATCCGACTAACGCCCCCTGCATCCCGACGCTGATCGGCTGCAACGTCGAAGACTTCAACGTCGCCGGGCTACGTTGTAGGGGTCAGGTTCCGATATTGATAAACACAGTGATCGGCGCGGCCCCACAGGGAACTGTAGCGGCTCTTATTGTTGATTCGGAGCCGTCGAATCAGGGGATATTTGTTAATGGAACCGTTTATTCGGCCGGCGCCTCCTGGCTCAACAGCCAGCCGTTCCACTCCCGCATCACTCCGCCCTTCGGTCTGTACAGCGTTATATCTGGCGCGACCTCGTATCAGTACTATGATGATCTAAATGCAGCCGTATACACGATGGGTGCATTAGGTGCAGCAAACACTCCTCCGGGGTCTCTAACAATGAGCCCATGGTATTCAAGCCTGGCGGCGACTGCGATGTTCATTGGAACTCCCGGGACTGCGCTTGCAGGAATTTATAGTGGGAGTGGCGCGCCGACCTTTGGGGCGGTTCAGGGATCGTTGTATTTGCGCATCGACGGAAGCGCTTCGACTAGTCTGTATGTCAACACGAGCGGTTCGGCAACGTGGTCGCCCTTACGTTAGGAGCTGTGATTGGTCAAGGCGAGCGGGCTGCTCTGACTGCGCAGCCAGGACTGAAACACCAGAACATTCCACAGGCCGGAGAATTGCTGCGCGGCGCCCCCGAGATACTGCTCCCATGCAAGCCGCACAGCGCCGGGGTTCAGCAGGCCGCCCGCGGCCAGCTCTCGTTCGTTTAATAGAGACTCTGCCCATTCGCGCAAGGGGCCTCGCAACCAGCGGTCCACCGGAACGCCGAAGCCGCGCTTGCGCGGATCGATGAGTTTCCCAGGCAGATAGCTGGCCAGCAGATTGCGCAGAAATACCTTGCCCTGCTGCCGTGCGATCTTCCAATGGGGGGGCAGCCGCCATGCAAATTCAAAGATAGCCGGGTCGAGGAACGGCGCGCGGGTTTCGAGGCTCACGCTCATCGACGCACGATCCACTTTGACCAGCATGTCGTCCGGAAGAGTAGTCATGGTGTCGGCCAGCATCATCGAATCTGCCGGGTCGAAACCCGACGACCATCGCCGTGCTGGTCCGCCTCCCGCGTCACCACCGGACGCGCACAGCAGATTCAACGGCGTGTGCGGCCCAGTCATGAGCAGTTCGTGCATCTCGCCGACCGAGCGCGCGCTCATCACATTTGCCAGCGTATGCAGGCGATGCCCTGAATAGCCCTCGAGCAACGACCTCAGCCTCGGATTTCCGTTGAGCAACCTGATCAGGCCGTCCCAACGCTCCGGCGTGATCATCCGCAGCATCGGCGCCAGGCAGCGCCGCAACGGCAACGGCACTCCGCTGATGGCCTGCCACGTCCGCTGACCGATAAAATACCGGTGGTAGCCGCCGAAAAGCTCATCGCCGCCGTCGCCGGTCAACGCCACCTTTACATGCTGCCTGGTCAATTTCGCCACGAGATAGGTCGGCAGTTGTGAGATATCTGCGAAGGGCTCGTCGAACAGCGAAGGAACAACCGTAATCGCTTCGCCCACTTCACGGGCGGTTACTGGAATGGTCGTGTGCTCCGTGCCGAGATGCCCGGCAATTGCGCGTGCCGCGTCTGATTCGTCGTGATCGGCATCTTCATAGCCGATGGTAAATGTCCTGATCGGGTTGCCAGTGCTCTCGCGCATTGCCGCCACGATGAGCGGTGAATCGACGCCGCTGGACAGGAACGCGCCGAACGGTACATCCGACCTCACGCGCATGCTCACCGCGGATCGCAACAGCGAGGAGAACTCCTGCTTCGCCTCCTCGAGATCCGTAAACAGCTGATCACGGCCGCGCTCGGCGGTTGCAATCGCAGACCAATACGGGCGGGCTTCACAGACTTCGAATTCGCCGCGCGCCGGGCTGACGTCCACGACCAGGTATGAGGCCGGCGGCAGCTTGCTGATTCCTCGATAAATCGTTTCCGGGCCGCTCACGTATTTGTGGAGCATGAATTGCGTGAACGCCGTACGATTCAGTTCTCCGCGCCACGCCGGGTGCGCCGCCAGCGCGCGCAACTCCGACCCGAACAGGAACGTGCCATTGCACACACCGTAATAGAGAGGCTTCTCACCAAAGCGGTCGCGCGCCAGGTAAAGCTGTCTGGTGGTGCAATCCCACAGCGCAAAAGCGAACATTCCGTTCAGCCGCGCTAGCGATCTCTCAACTCCCCAGTGCTCAAATGCGGCGAGCATAACCTCGGTATCGGACGATCCACGCCAGTGAACCGGTGCGCCGTTCGTATCGAGCTCGCGACGCAGCTCCCGGTAGTTGTAGATCTCGCCATTGAAAGCGGTGACGAATCTGCCCGATGCAGACAGCATGGGCTGATGCCCCGTCGGCGACAGATCCAGTATCGAGAGCCGCCGGTGGCTGAGCGCAACGCCGCAGTCAGCCGCTATCCATTCTCCTGAATCGTCGGGACCTCTGTGTACGAGAGTTTGCGACATGCGGCGAGCGCTATCGATCATCTGCGCTGCTGGTGCGCGCGCGCGGGAGACATAGCCGGAAAGACCGCACATTTGTTTCTATGCTATCGTTTATCGGGTTACGTGCGGATGACTGTGGAGACGGTATCGACCGTCCCGACCGCACGCGGAGCCTTACTCGACCCCCCAGCCGGCACCTGAGCCGCGCGCGGGCTCATCCCCGAACACTACGATGTGCGTGTACCGACGATGAACGTAGGCGTACTCAGTGCGTCGATCTCCCGGCGCGCAGGCGGGCTCTTCTGGTCGGTGAGATCCCTGACCAGGAGTTTGAACGAGAGCGGCTGTAAGGCCGAGGTCTTTTCCATCCGTGACCGATATTCGACTGAGGATGTCAGACAGTGGCACGGTGTCGAAGTGCACCTGCTCGCCGGGCGCGGCCCTGCGGCTTTGGGCTTTGCCCCCGGGTTTGTCCGATTGCTGAATGCGGCCGGCTTGGATCTCGTGCACACACATGGCCTGTGGATGTATCCGTCCGTCGCCGCCCTGCGCTGGTCGAGGCGATGGGGCAGGCCGCTTGTGATATCGCCTCGGGGCATGCTCGATCCGTGGGCGGTGCGCAATTCCCAGGGAAAGAAGCGCGTTGCGGGGATGCTGTTCGAGCACGCGCATCTGCGCCACGCGCGGTGCCTGCACGCCCTGAGTGACTCCGAATACCGGGCCATTCGCGGCTATGGCCTGCCGAACCCGGTGGCCATAATCCCGAACGGGGTCGACCTGCCGGATCCCGGAGGTGCCAAGCACGAACCCGGCTGGATCTCCAGTTTGCCCGGCGACAGCCGCGTACTGCTGTTCCTCAGCCGGATTCATCCGAAAAAGGGGCTGGCAAACCTACTACACGCGTGGGCACAGGCCAGGCAGGCGTGGGCCTCGGCCGCGAAGCCATGGCACCTGATCATCGCCGGGTGGGAGCAGGGTGGACATCAGCAGGAGCTAGAGCAACTGACCGCCACACTGGGCATTCGCGCCAGTGCCCATTTCGTGGGTCCTCAGTTCGACGAGCAAAAAGCCGCCAGTCTGCTTCGGGCAGACGCGTTCATTCTTCCGTCATTCAGCGAGGGCCTGCCCATGGCGGTCCTGGAGGCCTGGTCTCATCGGCTGCCGGTGCTGATGACACCGCAATGCAACCTGCCGGAAGGATTCGTCGCACGGGCCGCGATCGATGTATCGCCGGAACCGGCGAGCATCTGCGCAGGGTTGGAAAAATTGTTCGCCATGACGGCACTCGAGCGCCGCACGATGGGAGAGAATGGGCGCAGACTCGTCGAAGAGCGTTTCACCTGGCCTGCCACTGCCGCCAGCATGCGCTCGGTTTATTCGTGGGTACTCGGTCGCGGCCCGATGCCTGCGTGCGTAGTCACTGAATGAGTCATTCATCGCGAACGGTCTGGCCGGACGCGGTGCGTCGTAGCAGCCGCTTTACGGATTGCCACCAGGCAGCGGAGGGATCCCAGGCCTGCTCCGAACCACCCCAGAGAACTACGCCGTCGGCCCGACGAGCACACAGGTCGAGTTCGGCCGTCCAGTCGTTGGCATTTACCTGCCTTCCCCTGAGCAGCAGATTGCCGTCGAAATACTGGTTCCACAGAAACGGGTAGACGGGTTTGCCGTAAATGCGCGCCTCGGCGATAGTCGCAGTGGCAAACTTGGCCCAGCCGCGTGGATCGTCGTAGAACGTATACAACGATGGCAGCACAAAATCGACGTAGTCGCCCACGGGCAACATAAGTTGGTTCGCCGCGTGCCATAGGTCGAGCCCGGCGGGCTGTTCCGCGACGATGGGCCAGTAGACACACGAAGGGGCCACCCCGTAGAAGCCGAAGCGGACGTCGGGCAGGATCTCGCGGACGATCTGTGCCGTGCTGAGATAATGGTTGGCGCTTCGCTCCCGCACGGCTCGGTCATCGGTCAGGAGCTCCCACGCTTCCACGTCGATATAAAGCGCCCTGGTGCTGCGCGGCAGTTTCTGGAGTGCCGCCTTGAGGCCGGCGGAATCGAGCTCATCCTTCGGCGCTCCCGCGCGCCATATGGCCGCGACGGCGACCATCGGCTCGAGTCCGAGCGTGCTGAGGTCCGGCTTGCCGCGGAACAGAAGCGCGTCGAAGGCCGCGAACCTCCGCGTCGGAGCAGCCGGTATACTCGCTCCCGAATTAGTAGCGCTACGGCCAACCGCTGCTGCTGCGAGAGCCCAGAGGCCGCAGCGAACGAGAGCGCGCCGTGTGAAGAGAGGAACGTGATTGAGCACTTTCAGCTCCTCGATCGCCACGCCAATGTAACCGGCAGTTCTACCATCATTTCCTGAACACGGTCCCATCGGCATGCAGAGAACATTGACGGCCATCGTCCTGACCCTGAACGAAGAGAAGCATCTGGAGCGATGCCTGCGAAGCCTTGGGGATCTGGCGACCGAGATCCTGGTAGTCGATTCCGGCTCGACCGACCAGACCGCGGCGATCGCGAAGCGCTGCGGCGCCCGGGTTCTCGTCAATCCCTGGACCAACTACGCAACCCAATTCAACTGGGCTCTCGACCACGGGCACATCACGACCGACTGGTGCCTGCGAATCGACGCGGACGAGTACCTCTCCGACGCACTGCGCCGCGCGCTCGCCGCGTTTCTCGCGCCTCCTGCGGCGGACGCGGAAGTCACCGGAGTCGCGGTCAGGCGCACCATGGTCTTCCTGCAGCGCCCGCTTCGGTGGGGGACGATGGGCAATCGATTCATGCTGCGCTTGTTTCGCACGGGAGTCGGGCGCTGCGAAGATCGCTGGATGGACGAGCATATCTTGCTGCGGACCGGACACAGCACGCGGATTTCAGCTGAGCTCTTCGACGAGAACCTGAACAACATTGGCTGGTGGGTCACCAAGCACAACAGCTATGCGACCAGGGAGGCGATCGACCTGCTCCAGGGGCGGCACGAGCCCGTATCCGGCGCATCGACCGGAGCTTCCAGCCTGCATGTCGAGGATCGCTTCCGGCGCTTCCTCAAACACGGCGTTTACGCGAGGATCCCGCCGACGTTGCGTGCGGTCGCGTATTTCCTCTATCGCTACGTCGTCAGACTCGGGTTGCTGGACGGACGGGCAGGGCTCGCCTACTGTGTCATGCAGGCGCTATGGTATCGAATGTTGGTGGACCTGAAGGCGCTCGAGATCGAAACACGTATGCGCAGTACGGGCGTTTCGCTCGCTGAAGCCGTGTTTACCGAATACGGAATCAGAATCGGAGCGCGCCGCGGCGGCGAGTAAGCATTGGTGCACGGCGCGCGCGGCGCACCAATGACCGGAATGGCGTCGGCAAACCGTCATGTTTGCTCGCTAGCATTAACGTCAGGTGACAGGCGGAGCTCCGCACGCTGAGCGCGCGGGGAATTTGGGCCATGTGTGGCATCGTCGGCGTGATTTCGCGATCTGGGCTCGCGTCGGGGGACCGGGAGACCGTGCTCCGCATGAACGCGCTGCAGCGTCATCGCGGACCGGACGGCGAGGGCCATTACACCGGTCCCCAGGTGATGCTCGCGATGCGCCGGCTCAGCATCATCGACCTCAATACCGGCTGGCAACCGCTCTACAGCGAAGACGGCAAGGTCGTGCTGATCGCGAACGGCGAAATCTACAATCACGTCGCGCTGCGGCAGGAGCTGCTCAATCGCGGCCACGAGTTCTCCACCGGCAGCGACTGTGAGACTGTGATTCACGCCTATGAAGAGTTCGGCGATGCATTCGTCGATCGCCTGCGCGGGATGTTTGCGTTCGCGCTCTGGGACGCGCGTCGCGAGCGGCTGCTACTTGGTCGCGATCGGATGGGAGAGAAGCCCCTGTACCTGGCGGAGCGCGGCGATCTGCTCTATTTCTCCTCGGAGCTGCGGCCGCTGGTGGAGGCAGGCGTGGTCGCGCGCGAGCTCGACCCCCTGGCCGTCAACGAATACCTGCACTTTGGCTATGTTCCCGAGCCCCGCTGCATGCTGGCGGGCGTGCGCAAGCTGCCCGCGGCGCACATCCTCACGTTCGAAGGCAGGACGGGCGCGCGGCAGGAACGCCGCTATTGGCGCATGGAGGATTCTCCGCCGCTCGACGGGGATCCGGTGCGGCTGATCCGTGAGCAGCTCGAACTATGCGCCGGGCTGATCACCCAGGCGGATGTGCCGGTCGGTGTAGCCCTGAGCGCCGGGATGGACGCGAGCGCGATTGCCGCACTCGCCTGCGGCGCCCGCAGCGACCTGCATGCATTCACGATCGGATACAGCGGGCGGCCGTGGCAGGACGAACGCAGCGATGCCGAAGCCTTCGCGCGCCACCTGCGGATTCCCTTCCATTCTCTGGAGCTTTCGCCTGACGATTTCATCGAGCAGTACCCGATCGTCAACCGGCAGCGGGACGACCCGATCGCCGATATCGCGGGGGTGGCGATCGCGGCTGTCGCCCGCCTCGCGCGGCAGCACGCGGTTCCGGTGCTGCTATTCGGCCACGGCGGCGACGAGCTGTTCTGGGGTTACCAGTGGGTGCGATCCGCCCTGCGCGCGACGGGCCGACGCGAGGCGGCGGCGGCGGGACTCAGCGGATTCGCCGCCTACCTCAAGGTTTCGCCACCGCCGCTGTCGGTCAATCTCGGCCTGCGCTGGGCCATGTCTGGCGCCGGAATTCTGACCGAGTGGCAGCAGTTCAGGGACGATCGCGCGGCACCGCCCGGGCGGCTCGTCTTCTACGACTGCCAGCCATATTTCCGCAGCGCCATGCGCCGTCTGCGCAGTGGCTTCTACGCGAAGAGCTTCGACGCCGCGTTGGGTAGACCGGACGTGACCGCGGGCTTCCGCCGCGACCGCGACGATTCTCCGCCGGAGGTCGCGCTCATCCGGCTGATCTGCGAGACCTACCTCATGGAGAATGGGATCGCCCAGTGCGATCGGCTCGCGATGGCTGCCTCGGTCGAATCGCGCCTGCCGCTGGTCGACTATCGTCTCATCGAGACGGTGATCGGCCTGCATAAGGCGCACCGCGATGCTGCCACGCTCAAGCCCAAACAGTGGCTGCGGGGCGCTGTCGCCGACCTTCTGCCGGATTTCGTGCTCGAGCGCCGTAAGACCGGCTTCTCGCCGCCATGGCGTCAGTGGGGCGAGGCGCTTGCGGCCCACTACGGCGGGCAGCTGCTCGACGGCTACCTCGTGCAGACGGGCGTCATTACCGCGCAAGTCGCACGCGATCTGCATAGGGAGCTCGTACCGCGGGTGTCCGGGCCTGGCATTCTCGCCACGCTGACGCTCGGGCTCGAGAACTGGTGCCGCCAGCTCGAGTCGGCGGGCGCCTCGTAATGGAGCCGACGCGATGAGCCAGCCGAAACCCGCGCAGCCGCAAACGGGCATCCCGGCCGATGCTCAGGGCCGCTCCGCCGGGGAGCACGCGGCGCACGGTTCGGTCTGGATGGTGTGCGCATCCGGAGTCTCCAAGTTCCTCGGCTTCGCCTGTCAGCTTGCGCTCGCCTGGTTCCTGACCAAGCGCGATTTTGGCGTGTATGCGATCGCCATCTCACTGTGCGTGGTCCTGACGATCCTGCGCGACGGCGGCTTGCCGATGGTGCTCGAGCAGAAGGGGCGTCCGTTCGCCGAGTTCGCAGGTCCGGCGCTGTGGCTCATGTTCCTGATCAACGGCACGACCGGTCTCGTGATCTTCCTGATCGCCGCACCCGCTGCGCGCTATTACGGTCTCCCCGAACTCGAAGACGTCATTCGCCTTTTCGGTGTGAGCGTGCCGCTGTGCGTATTGCCTGCAATCCTGGTGGTGCGCCTGAATGTCGATTTGCGCTTCCGCGACCTCAGCATGATCCAGCTGGTGTCCTCCGTGGCGCGTAACTCGCTGCTGTTCGCGTTTGCGGCCGCCGGGCTCGGTGCCCGCAGCTTCGTGCTCTCGCAGCTCATCGGCAGCCTGCTGGACACTGCCATGCTCTGGTACGCGACGCGACACGCTCGCTGGGACTGGCGTCCAAAGCTTCATCTGTGGCCGGGCTTGGTGAGTGCCGGGCGTTGGGTGATGCTCGGAACGTTCGCCATAGCGATCGGTAACAGCGGCGCTTACTTCATCCTCGGCAAGTGCCTGCCGAGCGAGACGCTCGGGGTGTACTTCTTCGCGTTTCAGCTCATAGTCCAGCTCGGGATGCTGCTCGGCGACAATGCCTATCAGGTGCTGTTCCCTACCTTAGTCAGAATGGACTGGGACCTCGCGCGGATTCGTGCGGGTGTGCGCCGGGCACTGCACGTGGTCGTTACCGCGGGCGCGTTCGCCAGCCTCGGTATAGCCGCCGTCTATGATCCTCTGCAGGCATTGCTCTGGCACGGCAAGTGGTCGGCCGCCGGCCCGGCGCTCTACGTGCTGGCGCTGATCTGGCCCGCGGTAGCCATCGTGAGCGTGTTGCGCGCATTGCAGATGGCGCTCGGACATTTCCGGCAGTGGGGAATACTCATGCTGGCGCAGGCATCTGTATCCATCACCGGCGCGAGTCTCGGCGCTCTCGCCGGTCGGAGCGCCTGGTGCACGGCGATCGGTTACGCTATCGGCGCGCTCATCGGCGCCGCCCTCAATGCAATCGTCGCCTTCGACGGAATCGGCATGCGCCCCCGCGATTTCCCGTGGTCCATATTCTGGAGCTGGCTGTTGCTGGCTGCGGCAGCAGCGGCCGCGCATGCGCTCGGCGGCATCGATCCGCACCCGGCCATACAGCTTTTGCTCGCCGCAGCGGCCTATTGCGTGTTGGCCATCTTCGGCCTGAGGCTTGTCGCCGACGACACGCTGACGCTGACAGCGCGGCTGGTACAACGCGCCTATGCGCAGAGTCCGCTTTCGTCCCGGATTGCGATCCGAATCAAGTCGCTGCTCGACGCGCGCGCACACTGAGCGCCGCGTCCGGCTCGCGCATCTCCTGAGCGACGAAGCTGACCCTGACGAGCACGCCACGTTGCTGCAGCCGGGCGATCGTGGCGCGGTCCCGAATGCAGATGTTTTCGAGGAAGAACCGTTGCGCGCTTGCGAAGGGCAGGTCGCACGCTATGCGCGCGAACATGTAGCGACAGAAGAACGCTTTCACGAGCATCGCCGGCCCGCGCTGCCGGAATTTGGCGCAGAAGTACTCGGCGTTCGGCAGGTCGTAGTGCAGCACGTAGCCGCGTTTGACGCTGCGCGGCGCACGCCGTGCCGCCTGCCAGCGATGAATGTTGAAGTTAAAGTCGCGCGCGGCGCTCGCGCGAACGAGCGCCTTGTGGTTCGAATAACCCAGGAAGTACCCGCAGGGGATGCTTTCTCCGGTATCGGGGCGGCGCATCAATCGCGGCAAGGCGCCCCGGAAGCGAAGGCGATAGAACCAGTAGTCGTACCAGGCGTGCAGCTTGGGAGACCGGATTGCGCGCCGCACCAGCGCCGCGGACATCCGCCAGACCCACTCGGTCAGCGGGAAACGCCGCAGGAACAGCGTACAGTCCACAAATGGGCGGCCGGTGCCCTCGCCGACCGGAACGGCTTCCAGATTCGGCATGAGGATCTGGTCGATTTTCGCCGGAATCGCAGCGAAGAAAGCCGCCGGGTCGCCAGGTCGGTCGCGTCCAGGCTCATCAAACAACAACAGCTCGTCGGGATCGATATTGACCAACCACTCGATCCCGGCCTGCCGCGCAAGACCTGCGGCGGCGAAAGTGTTGATGCGCTTGCGAATATCCATGCTCTCCGACCATCGCGGCAGGAGCTGCGCGATCCACTCCGGCAAGTCGCTTAATGTGGCAGGATCGACCGACTCCTGTGCGACGACGTTGGGCAGGCCCGCCACGAGCTCGCGTGAGTTGTCGGTGGTGCCATCGAAGAAGACGAAAAACTTCGTGCAGCCCAGCTGCGCGTGATACTCGAGCGCCGCGGGTAGCAGCTGCGCCTCGTTCTTGACGGTGTAAGTGATCGCAAATGACATCGTCGGCGATCCCGCGCACATCACGCCGTGGCGGCGCTCTTGATGACGCGCGTCCGAATGACGCGGGCCGGATTTCCGGCAACCACCGTCCAGGGCGCGACATCCTTGGTAACCACCGCACAGGCGCCGACCACGGCGCCCTGGCCAATGCGCACGCCAGGGCATAGGAACGCGAACGCGCCGACCCATGCGTCGTCCTCGATGGTCAGCGATTTGCACACCAGCGGATAGGTCGAGACCGTGTAATCATGTGTGCCGCCGCACAGGTAAGCGTTCTGTGAAATGACCACCCGGGTGCCGATGGTGAGATCGCCGAGGTTATAGAAGGTCACCCCTGGTCCGACGGAGGTCGCCGGACCGATCGACAGTCGCCAGGGGAAGTAGATCTGCAATGACGCTGGCAGCTTCGTGTTCCAGGCGACCCGGCCGCCGAACAAGCGCAACAAGGCCGGCCGCAGTACGCGAATCCGCCTCCACGCGAGTCGCCAGAGCGTCGCCTGCACGAGTACCCAGACGGCCCGCGCCGGGTAGGTCCATGCGGGGTGAGGAGCGAACTTCGCGCCGTGAGGATTCGTCAGCATCGCGCGCTCACGCCAGGACGACGGCCTTCCACCTTTCGACGGCCCGGTTGCGTGCGTAGCGGCTCACGAAGCACTCGCGCGCCCGCGCGCCCATCCCTGAGCGCACCTGCGGTTGCTCCTTGAGCAGGCAGATCGCACTCACCAGGTCTGCGGCTCCATCGACCGCCACGGTGATGCCGCATTCAACCTCGCGCAGCACCCGTGCGATCTCGCCGTCCGCATCGCCGACGAAGATGAGCGGCCGGCCGGCGGCCATGACGGCATAGAGCTTGCTCGGCATGATGAGCCCTTCGAGCGACGGCAGCAGGCTCGCCAGGTGCACATCCGCCGCCGCGAGGCTGTCCTTGAGCTCGGCGCGGGGCTGGTACGGCAGGAAGAGAAAATTGCCCAGGCCGCGCGCCTCCACGGCCCGCCGCAGCGGCTCCATCCGCGCGCCCCCGCCGATGATGAGGAATACGATGGCAGGCTCGTGGCGCAGCCGGTCGGCGGCGGCGACCAGCGTCTCGAATTCGTGCGCCCGTCCGAGATTGCCGGAGTAGCACACGACGAATTTCCCCTTGAGCCCGAGCTGCGCACGCAGCGCGCTCGCCTCGACCGGCTTGGGCGCGATGGCATCCCCGTCCGCCCAGTTCTCGATGACGCGCAGCTTGGCCCGCGGGATGCCGCGCTGCGCGAAATACTCGAGCATGCGGTTGCCGATCAGGACGTTCGCCGCCGCGCTGCGCATCGACCAGTCGCGCAGCCGGCGCAGCATTGCGTCGAGCCACCGGGGCAGGGGCCTGGTCAGGATCGTGGCCACTTCCGGGAAGACGTCCTGCTGCCAGTTGACGAGCCGGGCGCCCTTGAGCCGCGCGCACAGTGCCACCGGAATGCAGATCAGCGGCGGATCGGTCTTCGACACCACCACGTCGCCGCGCTTGAGCTGCCCGAGCAGCGTCCAGAATGCCGCCGCGTAGAAGGTCGCATAGTCGATGGAGCGCCCGAGGAGGCCTGCGCGGCCGTAACGCGTGGTGGGCAGCCGATGGATCGTCACACCGTGCAGCTGCTCGCGCCGCTGCAGGCACGCCCGCGGATTCGTATAAAGCTGGCGCGAGCAGAAGACGTGAACACGCAGAGAGGCATCCGCCAGG
>Ga0335083_10005999_pt1 | contig 15295 bp, 15 predicted proteins | sample Lox_Sample_42_FD_206716 | JGI IMG/M metagenome (GOLD analysis project Ga0335083, IMG submission 206716) | Soil microbial communities from Loxahatchee National Wildlife Refuge, Florida, United States - Lox_Sample_4.2 | ecosystem: Environmental > Terrestrial > Soil > Wetlands | place: USA... | reverse complement strand
CTTGGGGATTTCGCCGTAGAGCAGGGCGGCGCTGCGGTCAGAAGCGATCGTTGCGGCAAGCCCGGGCGGCAGGAAGGCGACGTGCGCCCCGGTCAGGATCTCGCGGTCGCCGCGATCGAGCACCGCTTCGCCCTCGAGGACCTGCAGCCAGGCGACGCTTTGGCTCGGCACCGTCAGCCTCATTGCGCCGCCGGCGGCAAGGGCAAGGCGGTCGAGCAGAATGCAGGTGCCGGGGACGCGCGTGGCGGTGAGCAGGCGCTGGCGGCTTGCGCCGCGCCCCGCCGGCTCATTTTCGACTGCGCTTTCGTTAAAAATGATCGCCATGGTTGCTCCTCCGCCACGCTCTTTGCAGCCGAGATTAGCGAAAAACCACTTGAAACTTCTAGGCTATTTAACCCGCGCCGGCGCTGCGGCGAAAATCACAGGCGCCCAACCGAAACATCTGTCATTCGCCCGGCGATGGCGTAAAAACAAGTAAACACGAGTCGTCATCCAGCCTCCGCATTTCTTTCATAGGGTATTCGCATGGCCAGACCAGCAGTCATCCTCATCGGTGCGGACAAGGGCGGCGTCGGCAAGACTACGGTCGCCCGGACCTTGCTCGATTACTTCGGCGCTCACCAGATTCCGACGCGCGCCTTCGATACCGAATCGCCGCGCGGCACGCTCAAGCGCTTCCATCCGGATGTGACCGAGGTGGTGGACGTCACCGCTGTTCCCGACCAGATGAAGATCTTCGACACGCTGTCGAGCTCGCAGGCCTGGGTGACGGTCATCGACGTGCGCGCCGGCCTGCTGTCCTCGACGCTGCAGGCGCTGAGCGACATCGGCTTCCTCGAATCGGCAAAAAAAGGCCAGATCACCTTCGCCGTGTTCCACATTCTCGGGCCGTCGATCGCCTCGCTCGATGAAATCTCGGAGACCGCGCGCTTCGTCGGCGACGCCAATTATTTCCTGGTGAAGAACTTCATCAACAACACGACGTTCTTCGAGTGGGATCCGGAAACCTACAACTCGTATTTCAAGCGCATCAAGAACGCGATCGAGGTTACCATACCCAAGCTCAACGAGATGGCTTGCGAGCAGGTGGAGCTTGCCGGCACGCCGTTCGTCACCTTCGTCGGCAACAAGACGCTTAATGGGGAACCTGCTAACAATTCCTTCGTGCTGCGCGGCTACGTCCGTCATTGGCTCGGCAACGTCTGGGCCGAATACGATCGCTCCAAGCTCATCGACATCATCATGCCGAAGATCGAAAGCGGCAGTGCTCGCCAGGCCGCCGGCTGATCAGCGCGGGCGCTGATGCCGCTGCGCTCATCCGTAACCATCGTCGTCTCGCCGCGGCCGCGCGTCGGCAAGACGCTGCTTGCGCGCATGCTCGTCGATTTTCATCTGCATGAGGGACGCGAGGTCGCGGCGTTCGACCTTAACCAAGGTGACGGCACGCTGGCGCAATTCCTGCCCGAACGGACGACGAGCGCCGGCGTGGTCGACGTCGCCGGGCAAATTGCGCTGTTCGATCGGCTGGTGGCCGACGACGGGGTTGCCAAGGTGATCGATCTCGGCAACGAATCCTTTGCCTCGTTTTTTGCCGTTGCCGAGCAGCTCGGCTTCATCGAGGAGGCGAGCAAGCACGAGATCGTCACCGCGATCCTGTTTGTCCTTACCCCTGACGCGAGCTCGGTCGAGGCGTATGGCACGCTGAACAAGCGCTTTGCCGGCGCGCTATTGTCGCCGGTGCACAACGAGATTCTCGGACCGGCGCCGCATCGCGGCAAATACCCGCTGGGACGCGGCGCGCTGTTGCTGCGCATGCCGCTCTTGGCGCCGGGATTGCGCAAGTACATCGCCAAGGCTCCGTTTTCATTCGCAGATACGGGGGCCGACAGCGGCATTCCGGCCGATTTCGGCGTCGAGTTGCAGCACTGGCGTCGCCGCATGCACATCGAATGCCGGGAACTGATGTTGCGGCTGTTGCTGGCCGATCTGAGCGCGGCAATCCGCTTTGTTTCTTGATTTGTCTATGTTTTTCCGAATGCAGGGAACTTTTCGCCCTCCAAATAATTGTCGGTTCGGGGGGAAACTCAGGAACGAAATATCCCCGCGAGCGTTGCAATGCGACGTTTCCCGCGCGTGAAGGACGCGCCAACGAGGAGGTCTGGCCATGTGGGCATCTTTGTTCGCTGTGACTGCCGCCATCGCTGTCGCTTTGAGCCTGGCCGCCATCGTCCTTGACTCGGCCAACGGAGGGAAATTCCGCCTTTAGGTCCACAAAGACGCTCTAGGGGGCGGTCTCATGTGGCAAGGCCGTCTCCTTTGAGGGGCGACCCCGAGTGGCAGGGGCCGCCCTTTTTTTCGTCTCGGGCTATGCTCGGCGGCCATGCTGCCGCTGCTGCGATCGAGGCGCTTTGCGCCGCTGTTCTGCTGCCAGTTCTTTGCGGCGTTCAACGACAATTTTCTGAAAACCGCGCTCGTCTTTCTCATCCTGTTCCGCCGCGGCGGCGCCGACGCCGCGACGCTGATCACCACGGCGAGCGCGGTTTTCATCGCGCCCTATTTTTTTCTCTCGGCGCTCGGCGGTGAGATCGCCGATCGCTACGACAAGGCGCGCGTTGCACAGCGCCTGAAGCTGATCGAGATGTTCGTCGCCGCGCTCGCTGTCGCCGGCTACATGATGCAATCGGTGCCGGTCTTGTTCGCTGCGCTGTTCGGCTTTGGCATCCTCGCCGCGCTGTTCGGGCCGATCAAATACGGGATCCTTCCCGATCATCTGAAGCCCGAGCAACTGCCGGCGGCCAACGCCCTGATCGAAGGCGCGACCTTCGTCGCCATCCTCACCGGCACCATTGCCGGCGGTATCGCGGCGCGCAACAGCGGCGAGGCGCGGGTGTTCTCGCCGCTGCTCATGGGCTTCGCGCTTGCCTCATGGCTTTCGGCGCTGCTCATTCCACCGACCCTCGAGGGCGCGCCGCGCCTGCGCGTGTCCATCAACATCGCCGCTTCGACGATGGCGACGATCGCGCATCTGCGCGCCGATCCGCGGCTGTGGTGGGGCGCCATGGTGACGAGCTGGTTCTGGCTGGTCGGCATTATCGTCCTGTCGCTGCTGCCGCCGCTGATCAAGGATTCGCTGGGCGGCAACGAGGAAACTGCGACCGCCTATCTCGCGCTGTTCTCGATCGCGGTCGGTTTGGGCTCCGGGCTTGCGGCAACGCTGGCGCGCGGGCGCATCCGGCTCGGCATTACGGTTGCCGGCGCGGCGCTGATTGCCGCCTTCTCGCTCGATCTCGGCGCCGGCATCTGGGGCGTGCCGCCGGCGCATATTTTGCGCGGCCCGGCCGAGGTTTTCTCCGGATTCATCGGGCTGCGCGCCGCCGTCGATTTTGCCGGATTGTCGATCGGCGGCGGGCTCTTCATCGTTCCGGCATTTGCCGCGGTGCAGGCGTGGTCGCGCGCGGATTATCGCGCCCGCAACGTCGCCGCGGTCAACGTGCTCAACGCCGCGTTCATGACCGGCGCGACGGTCGTGGTGGCTCTGCTGCAGAAGGCGGTCGTCGGCATTCCGGCGCTGTTCCTGGCGATCGGGGTTGCAACGCTCGCTGTCGCCGCCGCGATTTGGCGGACGATGCCGACCGCGCAATCGGCGTGACGTGCGCCGCTTCACCGTCCCCGCATGCGGGGACGGGCGAGCTCACTTTCGCAGCTTCAACACGCGGTCGACCATCTCGCCGGCGACGCCGACGTAGTTCGCCGGATCGGCCATTTTCTCCAGCTCCTTGCGGCCGGCGTGCTTGCGGATCTCGGCATTCGCCTCGAGCAGATCAAGGAGCGGCTTGCCGGTCTTCACCACCTCGCGGCAGATGTCGTAGACGACGTCGTGGGCGCGGTTGCGACCCATGGCGGCGGCAAGCCCCATCATCACTGCTTCCGACATGATCAGCCCGTTGGTGATGTCGAGGTTCTCGCGCATCTTTTTTTCGTTGACCTGCAGGCCGGTGACCACGAATTTGGTCTGCGAAAGCGCGCCCGCCGAGAGCATGAAGATTTCCGGCAGCGCGATCCATTCGATTTCCCAGGGGCCGGTGGCGCGCTCATGGTCCTCGACCATGGCCTCCAGCAGCGCGGCGGCAAGCTGTTTCACCATCGCCGTTTGCGCCGTGATGTAGACCGAGGAGATGGGATTGCGCTTCTGCGGCATGGTTGAGGATGAGCCGCGACCTTCGTGGAACGGTTCGTAGACTTCCTCGACTTCCGTCTGCATCAGCAACTTCACGTCGAAGGCGATCTTGCCGCAGGAGCCGGTGACGAGACCGAGGAAGCAACCGACCTCGGCGATGCAGTCGCGCACGGTGTGCCAGGAAATCGCCGGCTGGCCGAGCTGCAATTCCTTCATAAGCTCGGCTTGCACCTTGAGGCCGTCCTTGCCGAGCGAGGACAAGGTGCCGGCGGCGCCGCCAAATTCGCCGACCAGAACGCGCTCGCGAAGCTGCTTGAGGCGCTCCTTGTGTCGTTCGAAGGCGGCAAGCAGCGTGGCCATCTTGTAGCCGAAGGTGATCGGCACCGCTTGCTGCAGGTTCGAACGCCCGGCCATTGGCGTATCGCGGTATTTTTTGGCGAGCGCGGCGAGGCCGTTGCAGATGCCGTCGAGCTCCTTCTCGATCAAATCGAGCGCCTCGCGGATCTGCATCACCGTCGCGGTGTCGGTGATGTCCTGCGTGGTGGCGCCCCAGTGCGACCATTCGCCGAGGCCGTCCTTGCACAGCTTGACCAGCTGTTGCACCACAGGCAGCACCGGATAGCCGATCTTCTCGGTCGCCGCCTTCAGCTTCGCCATGTCGATTTCCTTGGCGTGGCAATGCTTGACGATCTCGGTCGCCGCGTCGTGCGGGATGATCTTCAGCTTCGCCTGCGCGCGCGCCAGCGCCCCCTCGAAGTCGAGATATTTCTGCACGCGATTCTCGTCCGACCACACCGCGCGCATTTCCGGCGTGGTGAAAATGTCGCGGAACACCGCGGAATCGAGAATGGTCGACGGCATGGGCTACTCCTTGTCGGCGCGCACGTTAGCCATTCCCGCGCGCCAATCAACGGCAGTTGCGTGTCGCGTGATTTCGGTCCCAAATGGCGGTTCGTGAAGGGAGAGACCGCCATGACCGTGATGGAAAAGCCGCAGCAAACGTTCCGCCTCGAGCCGGTGCATCCCAAGCCTGAGGAAGCGCACACCATGCCCTATGCGCCTGCGGTGCGCATCGTCGGCGCCTGCGATCTGATGTTTCTGTCGGGGGCGACGCCGTCGCCGCTCTACCACAAGCATCCGCATGTCGATGCCGAGCACGTGCATCCGCATTCGATCGAGGAGCAGACCGAGCGGGCGATGGCGGCGATCAAGCTCGTGCTCGACGAAACCGGCGCCAGTTGGCGCGACGTCGTCAAGGTGACGAAGTATCTTACGGATTTCCGCGACGCCGACGCCATGCACAAGACCATGGCCAAGTATTTCGGCGACTGGAAGCCGGCGAGCACCACGGTGTGTATCAACCAGTTGTCCTCACCCGGCGCGCGCATTGAGCTCGACATGATCGTGGCTCTGCCGAAGAAAGCATGATGCCGCTTCCCGCAAACCTTCAGGCGATCGTCGACGCCGAGTTTCCGCGCATGTCGAATGCGGAGATCGCGCGTCACCGCGCCGCCGTGCAGGCGCTGATGACGGAGGCCGAGTGCGATCATCTCGTCTTCTGCGGCGCCAACCGCACCGGATCGATCGTGCAATATCTCACGCGCTGGCCGGTGACCGCGGAAGCGGTCGGCGTTTTCACGCCGGGCACGCGCGATGCACTGTTCGTGCAATGGATCAATCACGAGCCACAGGCCTCGATCATCGCCGAGGACGCCGAAGTCAAATGGGGCGGCGAGTCCTCGATTGCCTCGGCAGTTGCCGTGCTGAAGAAACGTGGCGCCAGGCCCGGCCGCGTTGCCTCGATCGGCCCGCTGCGGGCCGACCAGCACGCCGTGCTCGCCGAAGCGTTCGGACCGCCGAAGAGCCTCAACAAAACCTACACACGGCTCCGGCAAGTCAAATCAGAGGAGGAAATCGACTGGCTGCGCATCGGCGTCTATTTCACCGATCTCGGCATGGCCGGCCTACGCGACGGCGTGAAACCGGGGATGAAAGAGCGCGAGCTCGATGACCTGATTGAGCGTCCCTACGTCCGGCACGGCGCGGTCAACTTTATTCACTACATCGGCGTCACCTCAATGGCGTCGCCCAATCTCGGCGTACCGCGGCAGTGGCCGCTGACGCGCAAGGTGCAGAAGGGCGACGTTGTCGTCGCCGAGATCACCGCGCACTTCTGGGATTATCCCGGCCAGGTCCTGCGCTCATTCGCCATCAACGAGGAGCCGAACCAGCTCTACCGCGATCTGCACGCCACCGCCGATGCCGCCTTCGACGCCATCACCGGCGTGCTCAAGGCCGGCGCCATGCCGGCGCAGGTGATCGAAGCCTCGCGCGTCATCGAGAATAACGGCTTCACCATCATCGACGACCTGTTGCACGGCTATGGTGGCGGTTATTTGCCTCCGGTGCTCGGCTGCACCAACCGGCCGGCTGCTCCGGTGCCCGAGGTGCCGTTTCGTACCGGCCAGGTCGTCGTGGTGCAGCCGAACGTGGTGACGCTCGACCGCAAGGCCGGCATTCAGACCGGAGAGATGATGGTGATTGGCGATAGCGGCATCGAGCGGTTGCACACGATTCCGCGCGGCTTCCTGGTTATTTGAGCTGCCCGGCCATCCAGTCGGCGCTCGGTGAGCGCCAGCGCCAGCCGCGGTTGGTGGCGACGTGGCTGCCGTCATCGACCATCATCAGCTCGACCGGCCCCCTCACTTCGCGCGCCAGCCGCTCGGCATCTTTCGCCGGCACGATGCGGTCGAGCCGCCCGTTAAGGACAAAGATCGGACAGGTGATCTTCTGCGCGATACCCTCGAGCGACAGCGTTGCCGCGTTTTTTCGCGCCTCGCTCTCGGTCTTGCAATGGCTGCGCACACGAAATGCCTCGCGCGTCAGTTCCGGCAGTCCATCCCAGGCTTCGCCCCAGTTGAAGGGGCCACCGAGCGCGATGCAGGCCTTGATGCGCTTGTCGAAAGCCGCCGCGCGCGGGGCGTAATAGCCGCCGAGGCTGATGCCCCACATGCCGATGCGCCTGGCGTCGAGATCGCGCCGCTTGTCGACGAAATCGAGCACGGCGCCGGCCGGCACTTCGTAGTCGCCGCGGATGGCGAAGTCGTACTGCGCCTCGCCCTGGCCCGGACCCTCGAACACCAAAGTAGCGATGCCGCGGGCGAGAAACGGCGATTCGAACACGTCGGTCTCCTCTTTGGTCGAATCGAGCCCGACCGCCATCACCATGACCGGCGGCTTGTCGCTGCCTTGCGGCTTGCGCAGGATGCCAGCGAGAGTCTTGCCTTCGTAAGGGATCTCGACGCGCTCGCCCGGCGGGCGCAAATGCGGGAGCGCCAGCTGCCGGCACTCGATCTGCTTCTCGTGCGCCGCCTTCATCTGCGCTTGGTCTTGGACGAACAGGAACGACGCGAAGTGGTAGTAGACACCGGCGCGTTGCAGGCATTCGCCGGCCGTGAGCAGATGCTTGGCCGCGAGCGCCTCGCGCCCCATCTTTTCGTGGATTGCCGCGCGTGCCGACCAGGCGCGGCACCAATCGTCGTAACTTGCCAGCGACGCGGTCACCTCCTCGAAGTCGGTGAGGGTGACGCCGTTGGCGACAAAACGCGGCCCCCAATGGGAAATCGCCGCCTTGATGCGCGGATCGGATGACATGGGACGCTGCACTCGCGGGTTCGGTGGAGGGATCAGCTCGTTTGTTCGTCGCGGCGGTACCAGGGCATGAAGCGCCGCGTCGTCCAGTTCACCAACACCTCGAAGCCGACGCCGAAGGCGGCGAGCAGCAGCACGCCGACGAAAGCTTCGTTGTGGTGATAGGCACGCGAATTATAAAGGATGAAATAGCCGAGCCCGCCGATGGAGAGAAAGAATTCCGACACCACCGCGCCGATCAGGGCACGGCCGGCGGCGAGCCGGAAGCCGGCAAGCAAATAGGGCATCGATGCCGTGATCACGATTTCGCCCAGCATGCGCAGTCGGCCGGAACGGAAGGACCGCGCCACTTCAAGATATTCACGCGGCACCGAGCGGGCGCCGTCGGCGACGTTGATGATGATGGAGAAGATGGCGGCAAAGACGATCGTTGCGATGCGGGTTCCGGCGGAATAACCGAACCACAGCGAAAACAGCGGCAGCACCACGATCATCGGCATCGCGTAGAAGCCATTGACGTAAATACGGATGCCGCGCTCGAAGGCGGCACTACGGCCCATCAAAAGGCCGATGATGGTGCCGGCAATGAGCGCGATGGCGAGGCCTTCGGCGACGGCGGCGAGCGTCTGCCCGGTCTCTTGCTGGAACGCCGGATCGGCGATGACCCGCGGGATCGCCAGCAGCACCGTGGTCGGCTTGGCGACATAGGCCGGTGCCAGCGCCCGCACGATGAGTTCCCACGCCAGAACGATGACGAGCCCGGTGACGAAGCGCGGCAGAAACGTGGCGATAATCCGCCCGATGGCCGGGCTTGCCGTTGCCGGGACGGGTGCGGAGAGGGCGGTTTCGGCCATCTATTGTCTCCAGCGTGCGAAGTGCCGCTCGATCTTGAGACCGAGCCGCATCAAGCCGACGCCAATCAGCGCGATGAGAAAAATCGAGGAGAACACGCCGGCGGTATCAAAATTCTGCGAGGCCTGCATGATGAGCTGCCCAAGGCCGGTGGCGCTCAAAAAGAATTCCGCCGCGATCATGCCGACCAATGCGCGGCCGATCGCCTGCCGCACGCCGGTCATGGCGTAGGGCAAAGTGTGCGGCAGCATCACTTCGCGCCACAGCGCCCATTCGTTGGAGCGAAACGCGCGTGCGACCTCGATCATTTCCGGCTTGATGCTGCGCGCACCCTCAACAGTGTTGTAGATCACCGGAAATACGGCAAAAAGGAACACTACCAGCACCTTCGGCGCGAAACCGAAACCCATCAATGACAGGATGAAGGGGATCAGCGCGACCAGCGGCGTTGCGTAGATGATCATGATGTAGGGTTCGATTCCGATACGCAGCACGCGCACGCGCGCAAGCAGCATGCCGAGCGGCATGCCGACGGCGAGCGCGAGAATAAAACCGGTGAGAAACAGTTCGGCCGAATCGAGGAACTGGTCGACGAATTCCCGGGTGTTCAGGAGGGCCCATAAGTTCGCGATCGTGGTCGAGAACGGGACCATGAAAGCCTGGCTGGTCGAGCGCCCGGCGATTTCCCAGACGACGATGCCGGCGGCAAGGCTCGCCCAGAACGGCGCGTGGCGGCGGAGGTAGCTTGTGAACACCATTGCTTTATCGCCGTCATCGCCCGCGAAGCCAGGCGATCCAGTAATCCCGGCTTCGCTGTGTCGACATGAACGCTGAGTGTACCGGGTCCCCCGCTCGCGCGGGGAACGACAGCTTTTGACTAGGTCTCACTTCACCATCGCGTTGGCGTCTTTCCAGACGCTCGGATCGACCAGTTGCACGTAGGTCACCGGCTCTTTGTCGGGCTTGATGGCGCCGATCTTCTTCATCAGATGCGCGGTGGCCTCGATCTTGTCCTTGGGCAGGCCATCGTCGTGAACGGCCCAGAAGTTGATGGCAAGGAATTCCTTGAGCGCCTCCTTGTCGACCGCCTCGCTGTGCCCGGTCACGGTCGCGATCTTGGCGACCGCATCGGCATTTTTCGGATCGGCCATGAAGTGCGCCGATTCGATCAGGCCCGCGACCGTGCGCACAATTGCGTCGCGCTTCTTGGCCAGATTGTCCTTGCGCACGACCAGCATCAGATAGTGGCTGTTGGGGCTCGTCTCCTTCTGCCGCAGCAGGATGTCGACCGGCTTGCCCTGTACCTTCAACTCGGCGAGATCGTCGAGATGCAGCACGCCGAAATTCAGCTTGCCGGCGATCATGGCGGCGCCTGTGCCGGCGCCCAGCGGCACCTGCTTGACGTCATTGATGGTCACGCCGGCGCAGCCGGTAAGCATGGAGCGCAGCGCCACAGAACGCGCGCCGCCGATCGAATCGACGCCGATTTCCTGGCCCTTAAGGTCTTGACATTTCTTGTCTTTTTCGGTGGTGCCGAGCACCCAATCCGGGTTGGGCATGCCGTAGACGGCGACCAGCGGTACGCCGGCGTTGGAAACCTGGTTGATCACCGGCGGCGTCGGCGAATACGACATGTCAACGTCGCCGGCGACGACGGCGCGGGCGGCGGCGGTACCGTTGTCGAAGGGACGGATCGTCACGTCGACGCCGTGCTTCTTGAAGAAGCCCTCCTTCTCCGCGACGTAGGCGATCATCACCGAAAAGATCGGCGGAATGCCCGGCGTGGCGATGGTGACGGAATCGGCAGCCGCGGGCGCGACCGGCGCCGCGAGCAGGGCGCAGGCGATGCCAAGCCCGGCGAAAAGATTTGCGGTGTGTCGGATCATTGTGAATCCTCCCTTATTCGTTAGTGTTTAGCTTGAGCGTTCGATTTTAAACTCCGCCTCGCGCGCTTCGCGCATCAGCGTACTCCATACGCGTTCACGCAATTCGGCAAAACGCGGCAGGCGCAACGTCTCGCGCGTGCGCGGCTGCGGCAGGTCGATGACGATGGTTTCGTGGATGGTTGACGGTCGTCCCTTGAGCACGATGACGCGATGGCCGAGCAGCACCGCCTCCTCGATCGAATGGGTGACGAAAATCATCGCGGTGGGCCGTTCTTCCCAGATGCGCAGCAATTCGAATTGCAGAATCTCGCGGGTCTGTGCGTCGACGGCGGCGAACGGCTCGTCCATCAAGAGCACACTCGGCTCGACCGCCAGCGCGCGCGCGAGGCCGCAACGCTGCTGCATGCCCCCGGATATCTGGTAGGGAAACGATTTCTCGAATCCGGCGAGCCCAACCAGGCGGATGAATTCCGGCACCTTGCGGTCGACTTCGGCCTTGGCGGCGCCCGCCATGCGCAGGCCATAGGCCACGTTGTCGTACACGGTCTTCCACGGAAACAGGCCGAAATGCTGAAACACCATGGCGACGCCGGCGATCGGCTCGGTAACACGCTGCTCGCCGACCAGCACCTCGCCGTTGTCGAAGGGCAACAGGCCGTCGATGCAGCGCAGGAGCGTGGTCTTGCCGCAGCCGGACGGGCCGACGACGGCGACGATTTCCCGCGCGCCGACCTCAAAGTCGACGTTGCGGAAGACTTCCAGGGTGCCGTAGTGCTTGCCCAGGTTCTTGACCCGGATGCGCGCGGTTGAAGCGGTTGGCCGCGCCGCGGGCGCCGCTGGTTTAGCCGATTCAACGCTGAATTGATCGCTCACTCGGCGGCCTGTGTCGTGGATTTGTTGACCTTGGCCCAGTAATCGCCGGCCTGCTTGGAGCGCTCGAGCGCGTCCGCGCTTTCGAAGCCGGGCGCCATTGAGGCATCGGTGCCGGCAAGAATCTGGTGGTGTTCGATGTTCAGGGTGCGCAGCCAGCGCTGCTGCCCCATGGTCAGCGCGACGAAATAGCCGATTTCGACGAGCTCCGGCTCGGTGAAATGCTTGTGCAGTCGCGCCCAGAAGGCGTCGTCGGTCGGCAGATCCCAGGTGATCGCCTCGGCATAGGAAAGCGCGGCTTTCTGCCGCTCGTCGTAGCGCGCCGAGCTCTCGAAGTTGATCAAATCGGAATAATCGTCTTCCTTCAGCCCGGCTTTTGCCGCCTTGATCGAGCGTTGATTGCCGCAGAACTCGCAGAGCACCGATCGCGAAACGTAGATACGGCAGAGCTCCTTGATCTTGTGATCGGCAACGCCGTTCTTGAATACATCGCGCCAACTGTTGGCGAAGGCCCAGAAGACGGCGGGCACGTGGGCGCGCACCGCTTGGCTTTCAGGTCGCGGCGTGCCCTCACGCGCGCAACGCTCGAACTCGGAGAGCATGGCCGGGTCCGAGATTGTCGATGGGTCGACGTAACTGATCCTAGGCTTCGACATCGCGCGTTTTCTCCCTGCCGGATTAGGTTTTTGCATTGCGGCACCGACCGCTTTTTCGCGCGGCATGATGCCGCAACGGGAGGAGAGGGGCAACGCCGCCGTTGCCTGCCAATGGCATTTGCAACACGCTCGGTCGCGCCGCGACCGTGGTGTCGCCCTTCGTGGTCGGCTACCTGATGGTGAACTACGGCCTGCCCGGCGTGATCTGGCTCATGATTGGATTGTTTACGGTTGGGGAGTTGAGCCGGCCAAGCAGTCGCTCGAGCGTCTCGATCCGAAAGTCGTTTGAGGCCTGGCGCCTTGGGCTATGATCGGCCGCCCCTGTGCGGGCGGCCGATTACGTGAGGATCAGTCCATGGCCGAGTTCCGCCCCGTCACCGTCGTCACCGGCGCTTCCGCCGGCATCGGCGCCGCGCTGGCGCGTGTCTTTGCCCGCAACGGGCACGAACTCGCTTTGGTCGCGCGACGCGAAGACCGGCTTACGGTGCTCGCCGACGAAATTGCAGCGGCCGGCAAGCCGCGCCCGCTCGTCATTGTCGCCGATCTCGAGCGCGAGCCCGCGCGCGCGATCGGCGAAGCACTCGCCGCCGCCGGGGCCGAGCCGCAATACATGGTCAACAATGCGGGCTTTGGCCTCGCCGGCAGGGCGGCCAACCTCGACCGCAACGAGCAGCTGCAGATGATCGACCTCAACGTGCGCGCGCTCACCGAATTATCGCTCGCTTTCCTCGACAGCATCGGCCGCCACCGGGGAGGCGTGCTCAATGTCGGCTCCGTCGCCGGCTTCCTGCCGGGGCCGGGCATGGCGGTCTATTACGCGACCAAGGCCTATGTGCTGTCATTCAGCGAGGCCTTGCACACGGAGCTGAAGAACCGGGGCATCCGGGTGACGGTGCTCTGCCCGGGACCGGTAGCGACCGAATTTGCCGAGCGCGCCGGCGTCAAAGGCAGTATTGCGCCGCCCATCCTCGCGCAGCCGGCCGATTATGTCGCCGAACTCGGCTATCGCGGCCTCATGGAGGGACGCCGCGTTGTCGTGCCGGGCCTTGCCAATAAGGTTGTGACGGCCATCGTTCGTTTAGTGCCGCGGGCCCTGATTCTGGCATCGGTCAACGTACGCCAGTTGCGGCGCAGGTCCGCGCAGCAGACATAGCCGTTTATCGGACGCTCATATTGCAAAGCGCGGCAAAGCCGCTACTACTCATGCCGCGCGCCGCTATTGCCATGCAGAAGCCGGTCCTCATCGTCCTGCACCAGGAGCATTCCTCGCCGGGCCGTGTCGGCCAGACGCTCACGCGACTGGGATTTCCGCTCGACATCCGCCGTCCGCGCTTCGGCGATCCGCTGCCGGAAACCATGGACGCGCATACCGGTGCGGTGATCTTCGGCGGTCCGCAGAGCGCCAACGACACCGACGAGTTTGTCCGCCGCGAGATCGACTGGATCGGCGTACCTTTGCGCGACAAGAAGCCGTTTCTCGGCATCTGTCTCGGCGCGCAGATGATGGCGCTTCATCTCGGCAGCCGCGTGCTTCCGCACCCGCAAGGCCACGCCGAGGTGGGATATTATCCGATTCACCCGACCGAGGTCGGTCGCCGGATCTGCGCCGAATGGCCGGATCACGTCTATCAATGGCATCGCGAAGGATTCGAACTCCCCGCGGGCAGCGAACTGCTCGCCGAAGGCGATGCGTTTTCGATTCAGGCGTTCCGTCATGGAACCGGCTACGCCTTGCAGTTCCATCCGGAAGTCACCCACGCGATGATGTACCGCTGGCTGGTGCGTGGCGCGCAGCGCATGGAAATGCCCGGTGCCAAGCAGCGGCATGAGCACATCAGCGGCCGCGCCGTGCACGATTATGCCGCTCGCAACTGGCTCGCCGCCTTTATCGACCATTGGCTCGGCCGTGCTGCGGAGAAGCCGTCGGTCGCCGGCGCGACGTGAGCGGCACCCATTGACAAAGGACCCTGTCAAAGATCGATTGAGCTGGGGCATCGGGGGTTCGTCGGCCCAGGTCGGGAGGCGTGCCGTTGCCTGATTCAAGCTACATGAGTCGGCCTAAGTCGGCGTCAACCGCCGCGGCACTGAGTGAAATGCTGCGTGCGTCGGACGGCATTCTCGAGCTGTTGCCGGTTGCCACCTACATTTGCGACGCCAACGGCAAGATGCTCCAATACAACACCGCCGCCGTCGAGATCTGGGGACGCAAGCCGCAACCGGGACAGACGCATCAAGAGTTCACCGCTGGCGCGCGGTATTTCGACATGGCCGGCAAGCCCGGGCCTTCGATGCTCGCCGAGGTCCTCGGCTCGGGCGAGGCCGTGCGCGACGCCGAGCGCATCGTCGAACGCATGGACGGCGTGCGCATCATCGTTTCGATGAACATCGACCCACTGCGCAACGCGCGCGGCGAAGTCATCGGCGCCATCAGCTGCTTTCACGACATCACCGAGCGCAAGCGCATGGACGATGCGCTCGCCCATTCACGAATGGTGGCGCTCGAGCAGGAGCAGCGGTTGGCGGCGACCTACGAGCACGCCGCCATCGGCATTTCCGAGATCGCGCCCGACGGAAGCTTTCTGCGCGTCAACGAGGCCGTCATCGGCATTACCGGGTATAGCCGCGAGCATCTGCTTGGCAACAAGCTGTTCACGCACACGCATGCCGACGATATCGACGTCGACCGTGACGGCTTCAACCGGCAGGTCGCCGGCGAACTCGACTTCTATTCGGTGGAGAAACGCTTCGTTCGCCGCGACGGCCGCGTCATCTGGCTGTCGGTGAGTTCTTCCCCCGTGCGCGGCACTGACGGGCGTTTGCTCTATGTGGTGCGCGTGCTGCAAGATATCACCGAGCGCAAAGAGTCGGAGCGCCGGCAGAAGCTGTTGATCGACGAACTCAACCATCGCGTCAAGAATACGCTTGCCACGGTGCAATCGTTGGCCACGCATTCGGCGCGCGGCGCGCGCACGGCGGAAGCCTTCCGCGGGGCATTCGAGGGTCGCCTCATCGCGCTGTCGAAGGCGCACGACCAACTCACGGCGCATCATTGGGAAAGCGCCGAGCTGCGCGAGCTGCTCTCGGCTTCGCTCGCGCCTTATGTCGACAGCGCGGGTGAGCGCATCGCGATGAGCGGCGAAAATATCGTGTTGCGACCGCGTGCGGCACTCACGCTCGCCATGGCGTTCCATGAGCTGACGACG
>Ga0335083_10005998_pt1 | contig 15298 bp, 13 predicted proteins | sample Lox_Sample_42_FD_206716 | JGI IMG/M metagenome (GOLD analysis project Ga0335083, IMG submission 206716) | Soil microbial communities from Loxahatchee National Wildlife Refuge, Florida, United States - Lox_Sample_4.2 | ecosystem: Environmental > Terrestrial > Soil > Wetlands | place: USA... | reverse complement strand
GGTCATCTGCTCCTCGCGGGCATGACCGCCGCTGAGCAGGTTCTCGTTGCGGTCCTCGATCCACTTCACCGGCCGGCCGAGGCGGCGCGCGGCGAGGACGACCGCGATGTCCTCCCGCATCGGGAACATCTTCTGCCCGAACCCGCCGCCCACGTCGCCCATGATCACCCGGATGCGCGCCTCGGGCAGGCCGAGGATGCGTGCGCAGATCGCGCGGAACTCGTGCGGTCCCTGCGTGGCTGCCCACACGGTGAGCTGCTCACTGGCCGGGTCCCACTGGGCGACAAGCCCGCGGGTTTCCATCGGCACGCACACGTAGCGGTGCTGGTAGAAGGTCTCGGTGACGACGTGCGCGGCGTCGCCGAAGGCGGCGTCGAGGGCCGGGGACGCCGCGGCGGGAATCTCGCCCGCGAGGTTGCTGCCCAGCTCGGGATGGACCAGGCTCGCGGCGCCGTCCAGCGCCGCGCTGGTGTCGAGCACGGGCTCCAGCGGTTCGATGTCGGCGGCGACGAGCTCGGCCGCGTCCTCCGCGATGTACCGGTTCTCCGCGACGACCAGCGCGATCGGGTCGCCCACGTACCGGACGTCGGTGTCCGCCAGCGGGCGGAACGGAGCCGCCGGAGCCTGCGGGCCCATCATCGTCTGCCACGTCGGCCGCAGCCCCGGGTTCAGGTCCGCGGCGGTGAGCACGGCGACGACTCCCGGCAGCGCCCTGGCCGCCTCGGCGTCGACGCCGCGGAGCTCGCCGTGCGCCACAGTGCTGCGGACAAACGCCGCGTGCAGCACGCCGGGCACCACGATGTCATCGACGTACCGCCCGCGCCCGGTGAGCAGCCGCGGATCCTCCCGGCGGCGCACCGACTGGCCGATGTACCGCCCGGCGGCCATGACCGGACTGGCCGCGCCGGTGGCCTCTGTACCGCTCATTGCTGCTCCTCGGCTAGCTCCCGCGCGGCCCGGCGGGCCGCGGCGACGATGCCCTGATAGCCGGTGCACCGGCACAAGTTCCCTGACAGCGCGGCGCGCAGTTCCGCGTCACTTGGCGCCGGATTGTCCCGCAGATAGGCGGTGACGGACACGACGAAGCCGGGGGTGCAGAACCCGCATTGCAGGCCGTGCTCCTCGCGGAAGGCCTGCTGGACCGCGGACAGGCCGCCGCCGGGCGGCGTCAGTCCCTCGACGGTCACGACATCCGCGCCGTCGGCCTGCACCGCGAACATCAGGCACGAGCGGACCGCCGCGCCGTCAACCAGGACGGTGCACGCGCCGCACACGCCGTGCTCGCAGCCGAGGTGCGTGCCGGTGAAGCCGAAATCCTCGCGCAGCGTGTCGGCGAGCGTCTTGCGCGACTCGACTGTCGTGCGCCGGGCGGTGCCGTTGACCGTCATCGATACCTGCGCGACCGATACGCCCTGCTCCGGCGCTTCCCGCGTGTCGGCCACGTGGTCAGCCATGTGCCGCCTCCTGGGTAACGTCTGTGCCGGCCAGGGCCTCCGCCACCGCGGCGGCGAGCGCCTGCGCCGCCATCGCCGCGCCCACGCGGCGGCGGTAGGCCGATGTCGCGTGCACGTCATCCGGCGGATCGGTGTCCGCCACCGTGAGCAGCCCGATCTCGGTCATGTCGAGGTCCCCGGGAGCGGTTCCGGTGATGGCCTGTTCTGCCTGGAAGGCGCGAACTGGCACGGCGCCGAGCCCGAGCAGCCCGATGGCCGCGCGCTCGATCCGGCAGTCCGCGTCCAGGGTGACGGCGCACAGTGCGCCTGCCAGGGCGAAGTCGCCGCTGCGCCGGGCGAACTCCCTGATCGCGAACCCGGTCCGACCCTGCCACACCGGGAAGCGCAGGGAAGTGAGCACCTCGTCCGGCTCCAGGGTCGTCGTGTACGTCGACGCGAAGAACTCGGCCGCCGGGATCCGCCGGGTGCGTTCCGGGCCGGCCGCTTCCATCTCGGCGTCGAGGGTCACGGCCACCGCCGGGATCTCCGCGGCCGGGTCGGCGTGTGCGCACGAGCCCCCGACGGTCCCGCGGTTGCGGATCTGGAAGTGCCCGATGAACGGGATGGCCCGGGCCAGCAGCGGGACGGAACCGGCGGCGAGGGGATCGCGCCCGGCTGCCGCATGCGTGGTCATGGCGCCAACCGCGATGCTGCCGCCGTCGTCGCGCACGTACCTCAGCGCGCCGACCTGCCCGAGATCCACGATGTGGCCGAAGCGCCCGAGCCGAAGCGCCATCACCGGCACCAGGCTCTGGCCGCCGGCGAGTACCCTGGCCTCGTCGCCGAAAGCGCCGAGCGTGCCGACCGCCTCGGCGAGCGTTTCCGGGCGGTGGTAGGAGAACGGTGCCGGCTTCATGCCGGCCGCGTGCAAGTGTTCCGCATGTCCGATCCTCGTGTTACGGTGCCCGTACCGTGCGCGTTGAACAGTAAATTAAGTTATATTAATGTACCTGCAGGGTCAATGGGCGGGCGCCCCCCAGCTCAGACAGCACCGGCGCAGGCGGCACCGCCGCAGGCCCCCGCGGCGCGCCTGCCGTCGCCTGCCGCTCCTCCTCGCGCAGTCGGGGCGCCGGGTTTCCCGGACTTCCCGCTGAAGGGATACCGGCGGCACTTCGAGGTCGACGTCGCTCCACCCCGGAACTCGGCCGGCGCGGCTGGTTAGGGCCGAGCTGACCAGATCGCCCCCCAGACCGTGCCGGCGGATACGCACCGTGTCGGACAGACTCCGCTGCGCATGTGATCGGTATAGGGCCAACTTATTACGGAAACAATCAGATAGATAATCTAGCTGAACTATAGCTTTCTCGACCGTAGACGCTTATCGTTCTCTAAACAGCCGTGAACCTCGGCGACCGCGGCTCGACCCGGCGCCGCCGACAGTGAGCCGGTCAGTGCCGGCAGCCGCTAAGGGGGAACGAACCCAGTGATCAATAGGACACACCGGACGGCTTGGCTGCGGACATCCGCGGCGGCGAAGCTGACGAGCCGGTCCGCATTCACGCGTACGGCGCTGCTGGCCGGCGTCCTGGCCGCCGCGCTCGGCGTGGCCGCGTGCAGCAGTGGCAGTAGCTCTTCGTCATCCGGCGCCACCACGAGCGGTACGTCCGCCGCCGCGCCGAAGGGCGCGCTGATCAAGATCGGCGTGATCGGCTCGCTGACCGGCGCGCAGGCTTCCTCCAGCGACCAGGGGGCGACGGTCGCCCCGGCCTGGGCCGCCTGGGTCAACGCCAACGGCGGCATCGACGGGCACCCGGTCCAGGTCATCGTCCTAGACGACAAGGGCGACCCCGCGACCGCCCAGGCGGCTGGGCAGCAGTTCGCCTCCGACGGCGTGGCCGCCATCATCGTGTCTTCCGACAACCTGGTCTCCGCCTTCGACAGCGCGGCGATCGCCAAGGGCATCCCGCTCATCAGCGGGTCCGCCAACTCCTCCGATTGGTACACCAAGCCGGGCATGTTCCCGACCCCTACCGGCGTCATCAACGGCGTGGCCGCCCAAGTCGCGGTCGCTGTTAAGTACGGTCACGCGAAGAAGTTCGCCAACCTGTACTGCGCCGAGGTCGCCGCCTGCGCGCAGGTCAATCCCGTCTTGCAAGGCGCGGCTAAGGCGGCCGGGATCGGCTACACCCAGCTGGCGGTCAGCTCCACGGCTCCTAGCTACACCGCGCAGTGCCTGCAGCTGAAGCAGGAAGGTGTCGACTACGCCCAGCTGAACTTCAGCACCGCGGCGGCCGTACGGTTCGTCCAGAACTGCCAGGCCCAGGGCTACAACCCCACCTGGGGATCGTCCGAGCAGGCCGTCGGCACTGCGTTCGCCTCGATCCCGAACCTCACCGTGTTCGGCCCGGCGTATTCGTTCCCGTCGGCCGCGGGCGCGCCCCCGGCCGATCAGTTCCGGTCGGTGATGCAGAAGTACGCCACCAACAGCAACTGGCGCGAGGGTACGGCCTCGTTCACCTGGGACGGGCTGCAGGCGCTGGCGCAGGCGGTCAAGGACGAAAACATCCCCGCCGCCACCGCGGTCACCGCGGTCGACGTCACGGCAGGCCTGTACAGCTTCAAGGACGTGAACCTCAGCGGCGAGCTGGCGAACGGCGTTACCTACACCAAGGGCAAGCCGTTCGGCTTCACCGCCAACGCGTGCTACTTCGTCGTCGGGATGAAGGGCGGTCAGACCACCGCGCCCGCGGAACTGACCCCGCAGTGCCCCGCCAAGGCATGACGGCCTGGCAAGTCGCTGGCACGAAGATCTTGACCACCGACGCCAAAATAGGCACAATCATCTAACTGATGCAACTTTCGGTGGGGCCGGAACCGTCGGCTTCGGTCCCACCGGGAGCCCGGAGGTCACAACGTGCACGAGTTCTTGCCCTTCATCATCGCGGGGATAGCGGCCGGGTCCATCTACGGCCTGGCCGCTACCGGCTTGGTCCTCACCTATAAGACCTCGGGGATCTTCAACTTCGGCCAGGGGGCGCTGGCCACCGCCGCGGCGTACATCTTCTACGCCATGCACTATGCGAACAACATCAACTGGGTCATATCCCTGGTCGTCTCGGTGCTCATCGCCGGGCCGCTGATGGGGCTTGGCATGGAACGGATCAGCCGCCGCCTCTCCCAGCAGAGCGTGGCGTGGAAGATCGTGGCGACGACCGGGCTGATCCTGATCGTGCAGGGACTCGGGACGATCAAGTACGGCAGCGACACGATCGACGTCCCGCAGTTCCTCCCCAAGGGCGCCGACTCCTTCGAGGTCGGCGGGGTCAACATCTCCTACGCCCAGCTGACCGTGACGGTGGTCGGCGTGGTCGCCGTCGCCGGCCTGTACGCACTCTTCCGCTGGACCCGCACGGGGACTGCCATGCGCGCCGTCGTGGACGATCCAGACCTGCTGGCGATGCAGGCCACGAGCCCGGTCCGGGTCCGCCGCGGCGCCTGGATCATCGGCACGACGTTCGCCGCCCTGTCCGGCGTGCTGGTCCTCCCGTTCATCGGGCTGAACGCCATCGCGCTCACCTACATCGTGGTGCAGGCGTTCGGCGCCGCCGCGCTCGGCGCGTTCAGCAGCATCCCGCTCACGTTCGTCGGCGCGATCGTCATCGAGATCGCCGCCAACATCTCACAGAAGTACGTCGTCAACGTGACCTGGCTCAGCGGCCTGCCGGACAGCCTGCCGTTCATCGTCTTGTTCGTCGCGCTCTTCTTCCTTTCCCGCCGTCGGCTGACCTCCGGGTCGGGCGTCGAGTCGCGCCCGCCGCTGCAATGGCAGGGTCCGGTCCGGGTCCGGATCGTCACCGGGGTCGTCCTGGTCGGGCTGCTGGCCGTGGTGCCCTGGGTCGTGGGAGCGGGAAAGATCGGCTTCTGGACGATCGGCCTGACCCAGATGATCATGCTCCTGTCCCTCGGTCTGCTGGTAAAGACGTCGGGACAGGTCTCGCTGTGCCAGGCCACCTTTGGCGCTATCGGCGCGGTCGCCTTCTCGCAGCTGACGGTCGGGGCGGGCATCCCGTGGTTCGCCGCCCTGCTATTCGCGGGCCTGATCGTCGTCCCGGTTGGCGCTTTCCTCGCCCTTCCCGCGATCCGGCTGCCGGGCCTCTTCCTGGCCCTGGCGACCTTCGGTTTTGGCGTCTTCGTCCAGCAGATGCTCTACTCCACCAGTTGGATGTTCACCGTCTTGCAGAGCGGAAGAGCGATTCCGCGGCCCTCCATCGGATCGACTGACACGGGCTACTACTACGTGGTTCTGGTGATCCTGGTGGTAACCGCGCTGATCATGGTTGCGATCCACGAAGCACGCCTCGGCCGGCTGCTGCGCGGGTTGTCGGACTCCCCGCTCGCCGTCGCCACCATGGGCTTGAGCACGAACACCACCCGCGTGATCGTGTTCTGTATCTCGGCGTTCTTCGCGGCCATCTCCGGGGTGCTGTACGCGGCGTCGATTCACTTCGCGGTCTCCTCGGACATCCACTTCGACCCGTTCTACTCGCTCACTCTGCTGGCGGTCCTGGCGCTGGCGCCCTTTGCCGAACCGTGGTACGCGATCGTCGGGCTGATCGCGGCGGTGATTCCCGGGTATCTGACGAGCACCAACGTGACCTGGTGGCTCAACGTGATCTTCGGCGTGTCGGCGGTCGCCGTCGCTCTCCAGGGCGGCCCCGCGGGGATGCCTGCCCGCCTCAGGGAGTTCTTCGAGCGCTTCGGGCGCCCGCGCGCCGCCGCGGCCGCCGCTACCGCCGACGTGCCGCGGCAGCGCACGCCAGGAGGCGACGGCCTGCAGGTGAAGGATCTTCGCGTCGCGTTCGGCGGTCTCGTCGCCGTCGACGGGCTGAGCTTCTCCGTCCCGCTCGGGCGCATCACGGGACTGATCGGGCCGAACGGAGCCGGCAAGACGACCACCTTCGACGCCTGCAGCGGCCTCAACCGGAGGGTCGGCGGCCAGATCTCGCTGCGCGGCAAGGAGCTGACGAGGATGACGGTCCCGGCGCGTGGGCGGCTTGGGCTGGGCCGGACATTCCAGCGGATGGCCTTGTGCGACCGCCTCACCGTCGCGGAGAACGTCGCGCTCGGGCGCGAGTCCGGGCTAGGCGGCGCCAGCGTCCTCCGCCAGCTCGCGGCGACCCGCTCGCAGCGGGCGGACACGCGGGCCGCGGCCTGGTCGGCCATGGAGCTGTGCGGGATAACCGACCTGGCCGGCGCCCAGGCCGGAGCGCTGTCCACCGGTCAGCGGCGCCTGGTAGAGCTGGCTCGGTGCCTGGCTGGCCAGTTCGATGTCCTGATCCTCGATGAGCCCTCGTCGGGTCTTGACCACGCGGAGACCGAGGCGCTGGCCCGCATCCTGCGCAGGACCGTCGGGGAGCGGGGCTGCGGGATCCTGCTTGTCGAGCACGACATGTCCCTGGTTATGGACGTCTGTGAGTACATCTATGTGCTTGATTTCGGCAAGCTCCTGTTCGAGGGCGACCCGCCGAACGTAGCGGCCAGTCCCGAGGTGCAGGCCGCGTACCTGGGCTATGCGACCGAGGTGGAGAAGGCCTGATGACCAGCAGCATGCAGCAGCCAGCCAGCAGCAACGGGTCGGGGCCTGGCTTGCCGCCTGCACTTGAGCTTCGCGAGGTCACCGGCGGCTACGGTCAGACCACGGTCCTGCGCGGCGTCTCGATCACGGTCCCGGCGTCCGGTGTCGTCGCCCTGCTAGGCCCCAACGGCGCGGGCAAGACGACACTGCTCAAGATGGTGTCGGGCTTCCTGCGGCCGAGCTCAGGATCTATCCGCCTGTTCGGTGACGATGCGGTCGGCATCGCCCCCTACCGGCGTTTCGAGGAGGGGTTGTGCCACGTCCCGGAGGGTCGCGGCGTGTTCCGGTCCCTCACGGTGCGGGAGAACCTGATCATGCAGTCCCGTAAGGGCGAGGAAGCCCAGGCAATCAGCCAGGCATGCGAGGTGTTCCCGGCACTCGGCCGCCGGATCGGCTACGTCGCCGGAACCCTGAGCGGCGGCGAGCAGCAGATGCTCGCGATGGCCACCGCGTACATCCGCAGCCCGCGGCTGATCATGGTCGACGAGGCGTCGCTCGGTCTCGCTCCCCTTATCGTCGACCAGATATTCGGTTTTATGGAGAGTGTGGCGCAGGAAGGCAAGGCGCTGCTGATCGTCGATCAGTTCGCTTCCAGGGCCCTGTCGCTCGCGGGCACCGCTTACGTCCTGAGCCGGGGCTCCATCACCTACTCCGGGTCGGCGAAGGAACTGGACCACGCGGAGCTGCTCAGCCAGTACATGGGAACATGAGGTCGCCGCCTGGACCCGCCGCAAACGGGGGTGCGCGCTCTCGAGCGGCGCTACGAGACGCCGGACGGAGGCTGCTGCTCGCGGTAGGAGCAGGAGTTCGACGCCCTGGGCAAGGCGCTCGGCATCGATCTCAGGTCCGAGCTGAGATTCGCGACCCCGCGAGACGCCGCGACAACGACTGCAAGCTCGAACAGGTGCTGTGCAACTACACAGGTGACATCGCCGAAGCGATGGCCGCGTTCAGCGAAGGCCGCCCTCCGGCGTTCCGATGAGCTGAACCGCGCTAGGACCTGAGCAGAGCGTCGATTCGATTCGGTCTGGCCGAAGTTGGTGGAAAGACCTCCGAACCGCTCGGACAGCTCCACCGCGGTCGATTCGGCATTGGCATGCCGCCGTAGGAGACCGAGCGCACGCTGGACACGTCGTATTGGTCCACCGCGGGATGGTCCAGGACGAACCGGGCCGTTGTCGGGTTGAGGGTCGCCCGGCTGATGCGGTGCTGCTCGATCAGCGAGAGGAACCCTTCGGCGTTGAATGTCCTGATGAGCACTACCTCCGATGCCCGGACGTGGAAGTGAAGGACAGAGAATCCTGAGGCGCGGTACATGGGGTTGGACATCAGGAACCGGTCGAAGGGCAGCACATCCTGCTCTAGCGCGTTCACGCAGACGAAGCCCACCCGAAGCCGACCAGCCATGACCACACACCCGCTATCCGTCCTAGTTGACGGCGACGCCTCGACGAAATAGTAAAATAAGTTCTATCATAAGGTGATGACTATGGGAATCAGTGGCCAGGACATGACCGACGAGGAGCTGTGCTCGCTCTTCCCCGGCGCCGTCGACAGGGACAGCGCTGCCCACTACCGCGGGCGGTTGCGGCGGCAGCTGCTGATCAACCGCTGCGCCGACTGCGGGACGTGGCACGCGCCGCCGAAGCCGGTCTGTCCGTCCTGCCTGTCGGACCGCGTCGAAGCGCAGCCGGTGTCCGGCGCGGGCACGATCTTCATGGCCGTCTTCCTGCATCAGGGTCCCCCGGCCGAAGGCGTCGATTACTCGACGCCCTATCCCGTCGTGACCGTCGACCTCGACGAGCAGCCGGGGCTGCGGTTCTCCAGCACGGTCGCCGGATCGCCGAACGAGGAGATTCAGATCGGCCGGCGGGTCGAACTGGACTGGATCACGCGCGGTGGCGCGCCTATGCCGGTGTTCCGCCTTGCCGAGCAGGAGAGCCAGGAGGGCGCGGCATGATCTCCGCGCGCAACCCCATGAAGGACCGGGTGGCGATCGCCGGCGCCGCCACCACCGGGTTTCAGCCCCGCAACACCGACCGGAGCCAGGCGAGCTACGTCGCCGAGGCATGCAAGGCCGTGCTCAGCCAGTGCGGCCTGACGCCGCGGGACGTCGACGGCCTGTGCGGGTCGCTGCCAAGCGCCCCGGCGGTGCAGAACATGCTGGGGATCCCCGAGGTGACCTGGTCCGCCAATCCGATGATCCCGTTCGGCAACCACGTGGCCGCCGCGGTCAGCGCCGTGCACAGCGGGCTGTGCGACGTGGTGCTCGCCTATCACGGGGCTTACCGGATGGCCTGGAACACGGGCAGCGCGCTGAAGGACCCGTTCCGGCGCGGCGCCGCGTTCGGCAGCGCCGGGATCCCCCAGCCGGAGTCGGTCGCCGGATCGGTCGGCTACACCGCCTGGGCCTCGCGCTACATCTACGAGTTCGGCGTGCCGCGCACCAGCCTGGGATACGTGGCGGTCAACGACAGGACCAACGCGATGGCCAACCCCGGCGCGGCCATGCGCGACCCGCTGACGATGGACGACTACCTCGCGGCGCGGATGATCAGGGAACCGCTGTGCCTGTACGACATGGACATCGCGGTCGACGGCGGGGACGCGTTCATCATCACGACCGCCGAGCGGGCGGCCGACCTGCCGCTGCCGCCGGTCCTGGTCAACGCCGTGGTCCTCGGCATGACCGACAAGAACGACGAGGACCAGTCGCGGAGCCTGCGCCAGCACGGCCAGCAGGTGACGGTGGAAGCGCTCAAGGCCAAGAGCGACTTCTGGATTGATGACGTCGACGTCCTGCTGGCCTACGACGGGTTCTCCGTCATCGCCCTCAACTGGCTGGAGAATCTCGGTTTCTGCGACCCGGGCGCGGCCGGGGCGTTCATCGAGGACAACTGGGTGGCCAACGACGACGGAACCGGCCGGCTCATGATCAAGGGCCGGGTGCCGCTCAACCCGCACGGCGGCTCGCTGTCGGAAGGCGGCACCCAGGGCAGCGGCCACCTGCGCGAGGCGGTGCACCAGCTGCAGCACCTGGCGGGGAACCGCCAGGTGCCCGACGCGGAGCGAGCGCTGGTCGCGATTGGCGGCTTCTTCTTCAACGCCGAGGGCATCACGCTCCGGCGGGGCTGAACTAACTGGCTCGGCCCCGCCGAGATCACGCTTAAGCGGGCCCGAGTCAACCGCCTGGCCCGCTGGCGGTTACCCCCCGATCGCCACGTTGGCGGTCGTCTTTTCGCCCAGTTCAAGGACAAGGAACGTGCTCTCGCGTGCGTCCAAGCGATTATGTCGGCTTGCCTGGCGAGCGCGAGGATGATCTCGCGGTCGCCAGGGTCCCGCACGTCGAGCGCGATCGACCGCTTGCCCCAGCTCTCGCCCATGTGCTGTGGGCTCTTGCCGTCATCGCCGAAGGGCGGGATGGCGCGCAGCCTGTCTCCGTGCGGCGGCTGCTCGACCATGACGACGTCGGCGCCGAGCGCCGCCAGCTTTCCGCTCGTGAGAGCAGCCGGATCTGGATGCCGAGATCGAGAACCTTGACGCCGCCCAGGGACTGGTAGCTCACGGGATCTTGCGCCTTTCTGTGGTGGTCAGCCGGCCGTCTGCTGGTCCAGGCCCCAGTTGTCAGGGAACGGGATGGACGTGCGCGCGTGCTGCCCGCCGTCGGCGGTCGGGAAGAACACCCCGGACATACTTGGAGGAGCTGCGGTGGCCTATGAAGAGTTCGGGATGCTGGCGGAGAACGCGGCCGAGGCGGGACTGCCGTGGGCGGGGCCGCCCGCGGTCCGCCGGGAGTCGGTCGGCGTGGCTCCGGGCCAGCAGGTCAGCACGATTGCCTGGGGAGACGGTGACCCGAAGCTCATGTTGCTGCACGGCGGCGCGCAGAACGCCCATACCTGGGACACGGTGGCCCTGGCGCTGCGCCGGCCGTTGATCGCCGTGGACCTGCCTGGGCACGGGCGGCGCTGATCGACGACTTCGTGTTCGGCGGGGCTTAGCGCATCCCGAGCAGCCGGGTCCTGGTCCTGGCGATCCAGGCGTCGTAGTCGGTCGCCTTGCGCAGGAACGAGTCGCCGACCCGGGGGTGCGGCAGGATCAGGAACCGCTCGGCGTCCATCGCCTCGAGCACGGTGCCCGCGACGTCCTCGGGCATGAGTATCTCACCCAGCTTGCCGCCGTCCGGCGGCGTAGTGGACTCGTCGTGCGGCCGGCCGAACATCCCGGTGTACACGGCGTTCGGGCACAGGCAGGACACCCGGATGCCCCGGTGCCCGTAGTTCAGCGTGAGCCACTCGGCGAAACCGAGCGCTCCGTGCTTGGTCATCGTGTAGCCGGGGCCGGACGGCCCGGTGATCAGCGCCGCCGACGAGATCGTCTGGAGCAGGTAGCCCTCGCCGTGTTCAAGCATCGACGGCAGCACCGCGCGCGCCGCCCAGACGTGCGCCATCATGTTCACGTCGACGATGCGCCGCCAGGCGGCCACCGGCTGGCTGATATCGCCCGGCGCCGGATCGGTGAACCCGGCGTTCGAGCAGAAGATGTCAACCGGGCCGAACGCATCCTCCGCGGTACGTACCAGGCTTTCGATCGCGTCCGGGTCGCCGACGTCACAGCCGACGCCCACGCCGCCGATCCTGGCGCCCACCTTGTGTGCCCACTCCGCGTCGATGTCCGCGACGACCACGCCGCGGGCGCCTTCGGCGGCGAACCGCTCGGCGAGCGCCCGCCCGATCCCGCTGGCCCCGCCCGTCACGATCACAGATTTGCCGGCAACCTTCATGCGCGTACCACCATCCTCCCTGCTCATGTCCAGCAGAGTCTGTCCGCAGTGTAACCGGACTCGCCGTGATATAACTAACTTGTTCAAATGATTTAGCTCTGTCGGGTGCTGGTCAAGCCCGGTCAAGGAGGAAGCCATGCCCGTCCGGTTCGCAGGAGACAGTGTCACCCTTACCGCGGACGTCGAAGGCGCCTGGTCCGGGCCCGCGGTGCTGCTGCTGCACGGCGGCGGGCAGACCCGGCAGTCCTGGGGCGGCACGTCGCAGGTCCTCGCGGACGTCGGGTTCCTCGCCCTCACGGTGGACCAGCGCGGGCACGGCGAGAGTGACTGGGCGGCCGACGGCAACTACGGGATCAGCGCCTACGCGCGCGATGTCCGCGCGGTAGCCAGCCAGCTCGGACGCCCGGTGGCGCTGGTCGGGGCCTCGCTCGGCGGCCTCGCCTCGCTGCTCGCCGTCGCCGAGCAGCCGGGCGTCGACGCGACCGCGCTCGTGCTCGTGGACGTCACGCCGCGGATGCGCCAGGACGGCAGGGACCGGATCGGGGACTTCATGCGGGGCAAGCCGGAGGGCTTCGCCTCCGTGGAGGAGGCGGCCGACGCGGTCTCCCAGTACCTGCCGGATCGCCCGCGGCCCAAGGACGTGAGCGGTCTACGGCGCAATCTGCGGCCGGGCCCGGACGGGCGGCTGCACTGGCACTGGGACCCCAAGTTCCTCGACTCGCGGCTGCAGGACGAGACCGGTAACCCGGCGCGCTTCGAGGAGGCGGCCGCGAGCGTGGCCGTGCCGATGCTGCTGGTCCGGGGCGGCAACAGCGACGTGGTGGGCGCCGACGAGTCCGACGCGCTGCTGCGGGTGGCGCCGCAGGCGCAGGCGATTGACGTCGCGGGGGCCGGGCACATGGTCGCCGGCGACCGCAACGACGTCTTCTCCTCGGCGGTCGCCGACTTCTTGATCAAGAACGTGCGCGCGTAGCCGGGGAGGCCGACCACGCTGATGCCCGACTGCGGCCGCACGCTGATCACCCGAAGGACTGATGATGACGTACGTATCACCTGTCTCCGTTGAGCTGGCAGCGCCCGAGAGCGTTGGCATCGATCCGCGCCGGCTTGCACACCCGACTCGGCGTCTAGCCCGGCGAGTGCCGCGCGGAGTGCCTCGCCGAGCTGCGGGGACACGGCGTTCAGCACGCTCGGCCGGTTCAGGGTCAGCACCCGGACCGGCCCGTGGTCCTCGATCAGCATGATGTCGCCGCCGCTGTCCGCCATCGCGGATCAGTCGGGCAGCGGGGCGGGCTCGGCGGGGGTTTCCGGATCCCACGGGGCGAAGTGCGGCGGGCGCTTGTCGACGAAGGAGCCGACGCCCTCCTTGAAATCGCCATGCGGGCGCATCACGTCATACCACCACCGGAAGGCCATCAGGCGCGCGTCTTCGTGGGTGCTCTCCTGAGCCTCGTACACCTGCTGTTTCATCACGCCCATGGCGAGCGGCGAACTATTCGCGGTCAGGCCGCGGGCATAGCTGAGGGTTTCCTCCATCAGCACATCGCGGTCGAAGATCCGGTCCACAAGGCCGATCGCCAGGGCTTCTTCGCCCTGCACAACCCGGGCGGAAAACAGGAGGTCCAGGGCTTTCGATACGCCGACGACGCGAGGTAGCGACCAGGCAATCCCGTGCTCGGCCATGATCCCGCGCTGGCTGAACGAAGTCGTCAGCTTGGCGGTCGCTGACGCGAAGCGCAGGTCGCAGTTCATGGCCGCGACCAGGCCGATACCGGCGCAAGCCCCGTTGATGGCGGCGATGACCGGCTTGCGGATCGTCCGGGGCAGCGTGATGGGATCGCGCCGGTGCGGCCACGTCGTGGTGCCGCTTGCGGCCTGATCGGATAGTGCGCGCGCATCCAGTCCGGGGCAGAAACTCTTGCCGGCGCCCGTGACGACGATAACCCTGACCGCGGGGTCCTCGCCGCATTCGAGCAGCAGCCGGTAGTACTCCCGCTCCATGGGCACCGACCACGCGTTATTGCGCTCCGGGCGGTTCCAGGTGAGCACGGCGACCCCGTCGGCGACTTCCTTCTTGACGAGCGGTTCTGCGGCATCGGATGTGGGCATTGACGACTCCTCGGTTAGTGGCTTCGCGGCTCTTTTGGCAGGCCGAGCACGGATTCGGCCAGGATGTTCCGCTGGATCTCGGAGGTGCCGGCGTAGATGGTGCCCGAGATCGCGGTCATCCACGTCCCGGTCCACGAGGCCGGCGAGTTGGGCGCGTCGGGATCGTCGGTCCGGTAATGTCTGATCGGGCTGCGCCCGGTTGGCGTCATCGCCGCGGCGCCGAGCAGCGTCACCGCGAGGTCGGTGACCTGGCGGTGGTGCTCGCTCCAGTACAGCTTGGATACCGAGGCGTCCCGGCCAGGCACTTCCCCCTTCAGCCAGCCGGTGAGCGTCCGCCAGCCGAGGTATTTCATGATCTCCGCCCCGGTGTAGGCGCGGGCGAGTTCGTCGCGCACCACCGGGTCGGTGTTCACGCCCCGCTCCCGCGCCAGGGCGATGAGCCGTTTCACCTCGGCCCCGAAGTAGATCGGGTTCGTCGCGGCCTCATCGCCGCGTTCCAGCCCCAGCAGCGCCATGGCCGCCTTCCATCCTTCGCCAGGGCCGATCACCACGTTGTCCCGGGCGGTGCGGGCGCCGTCAAAGGTCACCTGGTTGAAGTTGCCGCCCCCGGACATCATCCGTATCGGCCTGACCTCGATGCCGGGCTGGTCCATGGGCACGAGGAGCATGGTGATGCCCCGGTGCCGCTCGGCGTCCGGATCGGTGCGGGCGAGCAGGAAGATCCAGTTGGCGGTCAGCGCGTCTGACGTCCAGATCTTCTGCCCGTCGATCACCCACCTGTCGTCCTCTAGCCGCGCCCTGGTGCGCAGCCCGGCGAGGTCAGAGCCCGCTTCGGTCTCCGAGAAGCCCTGGCACCAGCGGTGTTCGCCGCTCACGATCCGCGGCAGGAAGTAGCTTTTCTGCTCGTCCGTGCCATACCGGAGCACTAGGTTGCCGATCATCTTGATGCTGAAGTTGTCGTTCCGGCCGTTGAACGGGACGCCGGCGGTGGCGAGTTCCTCGACCAGGATGACCTGCTGGAGCCGGGACAGCCCGGCGCCGCCGTACTCGGGTGGCCAGCTCGGCGTGAGGTAACCCTCGGCCGCCAGCATCGCCCGCCACGTCTCGGTGAACACGCGCGCCTGCTCGCCGTCCAGGGCGCCCACGCCCCGCCAGTCGTCCGGCAGCGCGCGGCGCAGGAACGCCCGCACCTCAGCGCGGAAGGACTCCGCCTCGGGCGGATAGCTGACGTTCACGACGGCTGTCCTGCCGCGAAGGCGGGGGCCCGGCGTTCCCGGAACGCCGCGAAACCCTCCTGGCCGTCAGGAGTCGCGAACAGTTCGGTGGCGACCTCGCGCTCCC
>Ga0335083_10005997_pt1 | contig 15299 bp, 8 predicted proteins | sample Lox_Sample_42_FD_206716 | JGI IMG/M metagenome (GOLD analysis project Ga0335083, IMG submission 206716) | Soil microbial communities from Loxahatchee National Wildlife Refuge, Florida, United States - Lox_Sample_4.2 | ecosystem: Environmental > Terrestrial > Soil > Wetlands | place: USA: Florida... | reverse complement strand
TCCCGGAAGAAGACAAGAAGCGCCCCTACGTCGAAGTCTCCGGACGCAAAGGCCTGGGCGTGAAGGCCGACGACCTGATCGACAAACTGATCGAAAAAGCGCTGGAGGAAGTGGATTCCCGTCATCCCGAGGCCCCTCAAACCGAGCGCCGCGCCGTCGCCGCACAAATCGCCATCGGAGCGCTGCGCTATTTCATGCTCAAGTACACGCGCAATTCCGTGATCGCCTTCGACCTCCAAGAGGCGCTTAGCTTCGAAGGCGAAACTGGACCCTATGTGCAATACAGCACCGTCCGTGCCCGCAACATTCTTCGTAAACTCGAAGAGCGCGGCGAAACGCTCCCGGATTTCGGGCACGAGCTCGACAGCGCCACCTTCGCACGACAGCTTGGAGCCGAGGATTTCTGGCAACTGCTGCTCATTGCCTCCAAAGCCGATTCTGCCGTCGAGCGCGCCATCGCATCCGGCGAACCGGCCCACGTGGCGAAATACGCGTTCCAGCTGGCCCAGGCATTCAACAATTTCTATCACGCCTATCCGGTTCTGACCGAGGAAAACCGCGAGAAACGCACCTTCCTGCTCTGGATCACCGGCTACGTTCGCGCGCAGCTTGAGGGAACCCTCGGGATCTTGGGCATCCAGGTCCCCGAATACATGTAAGTTGTCCTGACGCTGCTGGATTAAATTCTCATAGCCGGAACACAGGGCAGATGCTACCCTTTTGGTTGTCCGCGTCCGCTGGAGAATCCCATGTTGCTTCGTCTACTCTCGATCCTTGTCTATTCCAGTCTGGCCTTCGCTGCCACAGCACCGACCTTTCGCGCACTCACATATTCCACTTATTTACGCGATAGCTTCACTCCGACTGCCATCGCCACGGACTCCGCCGGCAACATCTACTTGGCCGGAAATGCCATCGTTGACGCATCCAGTACGCAGGAAACGGTTCTGGTGCTGAAACTGAACCCGCAAGCGGGCGGGTATCTTTACGTCCGGTTCTTGGGCGGATCAGTCAACGATCAGGCCAGCGCTATCGCGGTGGACAGCACTGGCAACGCCTATATTGCCGGCGTTACCACCTCCCCGGACTTTCCCGTCACCAACACCAGCAATCTCGGCACACCCCCTGCCTCAGAAACGGAGCGATCATTCGTGGCTAAGCTCGATCCGAACGGCCAACTGGTGTTCTCCACTCTCTTGGGTGGATCGACCAACAGCCTTGCGCAGGCCGTTGCAGTGAACGCCTCCGGCCAGGTGCTGGTAAGCGGCACCAGCGTCGCCCCCGGGTTTCCCTCCACGCCTGGAGTGTACAGCGTCAGCGACACGTCCTTCGTACCTTACTTGCTGGAGCTCGACGCCACTGGATCGAAACTCATCTTCTCGGCCACCGGCATCGGCGGCAACGCTCTTGCGTTCGACTCTTCAGGAAACATCTACATGGCCGGAACAACCAGTTCTCTTACTTACCCCACCACCCCTGGAACCTATCAGCCCACGTTTCCGGTCTTCCAGACTTGCTTTGCTCCCTGCATGGCCACTTTTCAAGGACCGAACCAGTATGTCACCAAGCTCGACTCCACCGGTACAAAAATGATCTTCTCCACTGCCGTCTCCGGCAACGGGAACACGACCAACGAAGGCCTGGCTGTGGACGCGGCGGGAAATGTCTATCTCACCGGGCTGGCGGGCGCCGGTTATCCCTACACTGTTCCTGCTCCGACGCCGCCTCTGGCTCCTGCTCTCGACCTGCTTGCGACACCCGCGCTGCCGTTTCTCTCCAAGCTCGATCCCAACGGACAGAAGCTTCTGTACTCGGTCCCGGTCGGCGGCGTGGGCGTGCAGGTGGACTCCAATGGAAATGCATACGTCGGCGGTGTGCTCGGTCAGTATTTCAGCTATGATGTTGCCGCCAGCCTGCCGGCGCTCGCCAACGTCCCCTCCGGCTGTTTTCTGCCCGCGACGACGAATGGCAAGTCCGCCTACGCCGCCCAAGTGGACAGCTCCGGAAACGTTCTTGGGTCGCAATTCATTGGCGGTTCCACGCTGGTGCTCTCTGGCGTAGCGCTGTCCGGCACTACTTTGTGGATCACCGGGGCCACTAGCTTGCAGAACTTTCTATTCACTCCGAATGCCCTCACAAGTCCGGCCTCGACACCGCTCCCCCTGCCGGGCGCCTATCTGGGCGCCGTTAACTTCTCAGCGTCGCAACCGCCCGCGGGAACGCCGCAGATCGGCTGCATTGTAGACGCGGCGGATCTGCAGCCGGCTGGTCCCATCGTTCCTTATCAGCTCCTGACCATATTTGGAAACGGACTGGGTCCGGCAACACCGGTGGTAGCGACGGATAATTCAACCACTTCGCTCGGCGGCGTCAGCGTGAGCTTCGGTTCTTTGCCGGCGCCGCTGCTATACGTTTCACCGAATCAGATCAACCTGGCCGTTCCGCTCGTCTCTGAAAGTCCGTCCGGCACGGTGATGCAAGTGACGGTGAATGGCGTGTCGTCGCCTCCGCTGCAGTTCCCGGTGACCTTCGCGAACCCCAGCCTGTTTGTCGTACCAGGCAGCTACAATTCGCAGTTTCAGGAGTTCGAAGCCGTGGCTCTCAACGCGGACGGTTCCACCAATTCGGCCAGCAATCCGGCGCAGCTTGGATCCGTGATCTCAGTGTTTGTCAACGGCCTCTCGCCGGACCCGCAAGTCGCCGCTGGCCCGCCGCAACTCTTCACCGCGGCCGGATGGTCGATCACGCACGTTAGCGACGTCAGCCCATTCGTGCTCCAGGTAGACCTTCGGGTTCCTGCGACGACCGCGAATTTCTCGTGCCCGACGCCGAATCCAACGGCATGCACGGCCAGCTTTGAAATAAACGATTTCAGCCCGTCGGTGAACCCCTGGTTCTCGGCCATTACGGGCCCGTTGCGAATTCTTGGAACGGTGTACGTGGCGGAACCGCAATGACGCATGACGCGCTAGCGCTTCAACGAATAGGTCCGGTCCCACAGAGCCATATCGCCAATGCTTTGGCCCGCCACTACGATTTCGACCCGGCGATTTTGTTCGCGCCCCGAAGCACTCGCATTGGACTCGAGCGGGCGTGAACTCCCGTAGCTCAGAATCTGAATGGAATTCGGAGCCACGCCATATCGCACCAGCATCGTCCGCACTGCCTCCGTACGCCGTTCGCAAATATCGCCGCGCTGGCGGTCGTCCGTGAAACCTTCCACGCGCACCACCAGGTCGGGATGCGCTTTTAACATGGCCGCGATTCGCATCAACCGTTCCGTCGCCGCCGGGCGCAATACGTCGCTTGATTCGGATTCAAAATACGGATCCGTCACCGTCACCACCAACCCGCGCGGAGTGTCGCGAGTAACCAGCATCGAGTTCAGTCCAGCCAGCAATTCCGCACGATTCCGCCTCTGGTCCCCGCTCAGCTCATACTTGGCCCGCGCGATCGGTTCGCCGGTGACCGGCGGAGGAGGTAAGGGAGACTGTGCAAGCTGCTCGGCTTCCCTGCGAGACTCTTCGGCTTCCTGACGCTGTCGTTCCCCAGCGGCTCTTTCCGCATCCGCGGCCGCGCGCTCCGCATCGGCCTCTTGTTCGGCGGCTTGAGCAACTTGCGCCTCGGCACGTTCGGCATGTCGTTCCATTTGGATTCGACCTTGGTCGCGTGCCCGTTGCGCTTCGCGTTGCTGCTCTTGCTCCCGGTGTTTGACCGCGATCACACGCGCATCCTCGGCGGTTTGAGCAGACTCGCGCGCCAGCGACACCACCATGTGCGAATCACCCGTGCCCGCGTTGGTTTGGCGCGCCTGATCAAGCAGCGCCACAGCCTTGTTGAAAGCCTCCGGAGCGAACTGGTCGGCGCCTATCGAGCGCGCAATCTGCACCGCGTTTTCCGCTTGGTAAAGTTCCAACACAGCTTCGTATTGGTCATACGACAGCTTCCGGCTTTCAGGCAGCGTCAGCGCCGCAGGCCGTACGTTCAACACATAGCCGCCGCGCGGCATCAGGTCATAGCGGGCCGTGACCAGCTCCCGCATCCCTATGGTGTCGGGCCGCACGACATTTTCAAGCACCACCACGTCGCTCGGCGCGGTGACCGCGTAGTATGGCTCCGCGGTAATGATCAATCCAAACGCCTGCAGCTCCGTGGTCACGTTGATATGCGCTTTGTCTGAGCCGTCCACTAAAACCTCGCCCAGGTTCTTGGGCCGCCCCTCCGGCGTGATGGCCCACAAGACGTAGGTCAGATACTCGGTGCCGAACTTGGTTGGCGCTTCGAAATGATCGATCTTGGCGTCGATGCTCGTCCCCCCGCGTTTGTTTTCGACGATTGCAACACCTTTGGCGTGCGGCAGGAGCACGGTGCCATTCAAATCGATCGGCGTGGGTCCGCTGCGATGCGCATAGTTGACTGCCTGCAGTGTGCGGGAGACTACCGTCACACGATAGATCGGCTGTGGATCGGGCTGATGCTCCGGCGGCGAACCCGGTGCTTGCGCGAAAGCGGCACCGCCAAGCAACAAGGCCAGAGTAGACGTTACAGATATACCTCTCATCGGGCTCACCTCCGTCGCGACCGTCGATGCAAGATAGTGGCCTTCTACGAGTCCCCTGATTACCAGCAAGACAGACAGGTGACGAAAAGTGACAGCACGACTAAGCCTGTAAAGAAAACCGTGCATTGAATTTTTGACTCCGCCCGGGGAACGTGGCCGGCTCTCATCGGATAAAATGTCAAATGGACTTTGAGACCAGAAGGAGACTATCGATGAAATACGTGGTTGGACTTTTGCTTCTCTTTAGTACGTTGCCGGCCTATCCGGAAACAGCCACTGCGCCTAAGCAAACCGGCTGGCTGGACGTGGCCGACTGTTCTGGCATCAGCGGATGGGCCTGGGACTCCGCACAGCCCTCCTCGCGATTGCAAATCGATCTCTACGATGGCAGCATTCACGGCCAGCCGTTCGCTACCGTGGCGGCCGCCAACTATCGGCGCGATCTTCAGCAGGTCGGCATTGGCGATGGCGCCTACGGTTTCTATTTGACGACTCCGGCGAGCCTAAAGGACGGGCGCACACACGCCATCGTCGCCGCCCTGGCCGGTACAGACACTGCCATCCCGATCGGCGTCAACACGCTGAGCTGTCCGGCCGATGCCACCGGCTATCGCTACTATCTCTCGGACAAGCTCTCGACGCTGTCGAACTGGGCCGTCAAGGGCGACTCGGCCTCGGCCAGCGGAGCGGCGCTGATATCGCGCCTGGCCGTGCCTGATGGCAGCAGCGAATACGAGGTACGCGCGACGCTGAATCTCAAGGAATCCGGCGGAGTCTATACCATTTATTTGCACGCCTCGCCGGATGCCATGGCAGGCCCGGCCGCGGCCGGCAGCTTCTATGCGGTGGAGCTTCAGAATCCGGTTTTCACCGAAAAAGGCTGCACGGCGACGTTGGAGATTTCCAAGCGATCGAGCGAGACCGTCACCAGTCTGCATTCCGAGACCGTTGCCTGTCACGACGGAATGGTGCTGCGCGCGGTATCGGCCGCTGATGGCCGCATCGGCGTGTGGTTGGATCATTGGAATCTGACCATGCTGAACGATTCGGAAGTCGCCGCCGGCCAGCCCGGTCTCGGTGTCCGCAACGCCCCGGCAGCGAATTCGTGGGCGGCGGTCGACCTCGGCCAGCTTGATCGCCTCGCACCCGGACCTCTTTCGCCCGCCGATGTTCAGGTCAAAGCCTCTGCCCATAGCGTGGAACTTTCGTGGCCGCGCATCACGGACGACCCCGACGGCATCGGCATGGGAATCTACACCATTTCGCGCGACGGCCAGGAGATCGCCAAAGTCTCCCGCGCGAACCCGACTTTTGTGGATAGCAAGGTGCAACCCGGCGCGGTTTACACGTACGAGATCGCGGCCTACGACATGCACCTGAACCGCACCAGCACATTCGTGACAGTGGCAACGCGCGAGGGCGGCGAGGTAGCGACTAAATAGCTGCGTCAATCGTGACGGATGGCCTGCATCGGGTCGATCGAGGACGCGCGGCGCGCTGGCACGAGAGTCGCCAGTGTAGCAGCAGCCGAGAGGCCCAATAGAACCACTACGTAGGTGACCGGGTCAGCTGCGTTGACGTCGTATAGAAATGTCTTCAAATACCGCGTCAGTGCCAGCGCTCCTACAAGGCCTGCAATCGCGCCGATACCGACCAGCACAGCGCCCTCGCGCATCACAAGAGCGATCACGCGTGCCGGATTGGCGCCCAGCGCCATGCGAATGCCGATCTCCGAAGTTCTCCGAGCGACAGCAAACGAGAGCACGGCATAGACACCAAACATCGACATGACGAATGCCAGACCGGCGAAGCTCGCCAACAGAACTGTGTTGAAGCGCGGTCCGGCGCTTAACTCGCCCATCGCCTGATCCAATGTCTGAAACTTAACGAACAAGCCCGGATCGAGTGAATGAACTTCGGATCGAATCGCGGACACCAGCGCTTGCTGGTCGGCCACGCTGCGCACGATGAAGAGAAGCTGCGACGCATTTTCCCACTCGAGGTCGTTGACGAACATCTCTGGCAACGGGGCGAGACTTAAATTGGGTTGGTTCTTTGCATCGGCCACGATGCCGATCACAGTCTTCCAGCGGTCCTGCGTATCGTGCCCGATCCGCTTACCGAGCGGGTCTTCGCCGGGGAAGTACGCGCGCGCCGCGGTCTCATTGATCACCGCGAGCGTTGCGGGATGTTCGAAGTCTTTCTCGTCCCAGAAGCGCCCGCGGATCAGCCGAATTCCCGCCGCCTGGAAAAATTCGGGACCCGCTCCACACACACCAATGCCATCGCCGAAATGAAACGGCTCAGGCAAAGGGCGGTCCGATCTGGAGAACGTCACCCACATAGGGCCCGTCGTCGCCAGCGGCGGACACTCGGTGACGGCAGCAGCTTCGGTGCCCGGGCTCAGTCTGATGAACTGGAGCAGACTCGCGGCCAACGCCTCGCGGTTGCCACTCGCCAAGTTGGAGCCCCGTAGCGGAACCGTGATCGTGGTGACGTGCTCAGGAAGAAACCCGAGATGATCGTTCTCGAGATGCCACAGCGTCTGAAGCAACAGAGCGGCCCCGGAAACCAGAACCACCGACAGCGCAATTTCTCCGGCCACAAGCGCCCGGCGCAAACCGCGGTGGCCTCCTCCTGCGATTCCGGATCGACCGACCTGTTGGAAAGACTCCTGAAGGTCGACGCGCCCCGCACGCAACGCGGGCAGCCCGCCGAAGAACAGCGCCGTCAACACGGAAACAGCCAGCGCAATCGCCAAGACGCGCGCGTCCAGGCTAACCTCGGCGAGCCGCGGCAGTTCCCTGGCAGCGAAGTGCACGAACAATCGCTGGCCGACAGCAACCAGAGCTATGCCAGCCAGGTATCCAAACATGGACAACAGCACCGCTTCGGTGAACAACTGCCGGACCAGGCGCGACCGCGTAGCTCCGATTGCCGCCCGCACGGCCAGTTCGCGAGAACGATCGGACCAGCGCGCGAGAAACAGATTGGCGACGTTTGTGCACGCAATTAGTAGCAGGCATCCGACCGCGGCGCTAAGAATGAGCAACAAGGACCGCGCGTTTCCCACGCGATGCCGCTGCAATGGTTCAACGATCAATCGGTTGTTGACTTGAAACAATCGGGGCTCGTCCGTTTTGCTGGCGGCGAAGAGCGTTTCTAGATTTGCCCGCGCTTCGGCCAGCGTCACGCCAGGCTTGAGCCGTTCGAAGACCGCCCATGTCGACATGGTGCGGTCATGATGGCTCGCCGTGGGAGACACGGGCAATGTCGTCAGCATGTCGATCTTCACATCCACCGGAAAGACGAAGCCCGATGGCAGCACTCCGGCGACGGTATAACTCTGGCCATCTAAGAGGATCGCTCTTCCAACGATTTGTGGGTCGGCGTGGAAATGCTCGCGCCAAAAAGCACCGCTGAGCATAACCGCTTTCACTCCATTGGGAAGTTCCTCTTCGGGGCGGAACGTGCGGCCCAGCGCAGGGTTTACACCGAAAGTTGAAAGAAAATTAAACGAAACTCCCCACGCACGTACTTCGGTGGGTTGCTCGTCGGTCAATATCATCGTGCCGCCGAAGTGCGCCTGCGCGGCCGCAAGCTGCTCGAACACGCGATTGTCTCGGCGCCAGGCGACATAGTCGGGCGAAGGGACAAATTCGGCCTTAGTGGTCGGGAAGTCGATCGCGACCCAGAGCAGGCGATCAGGATATGGATATGGCAGCGGCCGCAGGAAGACAGTGTCGGCAATGCTAAAGACCAAAGTGCTGGCGCCGATGCCGAGCGCCAACGAGAGAATTGCTGCCACGCTGAATCCCAGACTGCGACTCAGCGCGCGGGCCGCGTAGCGAAGGTCCTGCCAAATTGTCGCAAACATGGGCTCAGAAGATTTTCTTGAACACTTTGCCGACGCCGCGGACGATCTTGCCGCCGCCTTTGGCAGTGCCGACGGTCACATCTTTTCCGGTGGACACTGCGCCTTTTCCGACCGCGCCCGCGGCGTCGATGGGATGCAGCGTTACCAGATCGACCGCACCTTTCCCGGCGCCTTTGGCCGCATCGCCGGCACCTTTCGCCGCGCCCTTTCCGACGTCGCCCGCGCCGCCGGCTATGTCCTTGGTTGCGCCTGGACCTTTGTGCGGGGCGTTTTCATCGGTGCTCTGTTGTGCCCAGGCTGAAAAGGCCAGCAGCGCGCCGCAACACAATATAGACGTAATTCTCGCCATGACGCCTCCTTTCTGGTAAGACGCCGGGGGCCATCAAAAAGGTTCGCTCGTTACGTTGTGGCCCAGAGATGGCGCTCGGCGCCGCCGGGATCGTTGACCATGCGGCATTCGTCGTTGAAGACCATGGTCGGACGCGTGTGGACATTGTACGCCGCCCATTGCGGAAGCTTGGGCGTGTTCGGGTTGCCGGTGCGCGCGAAGGCGATCCAAGCGTCGCTCATCTTGTCCGCCAGCGCCGCCGGCTTGGCTCCGCCGCCCGAAGGACCCGGTACACGGCTGGTGTTGTCGAACGCGAACGTAATCTCGAGCGCGTGATGCGCCAGCATCTTCGGATCCGGCGGTGTTTGCCACTCGAATAGATAACTGTATGTCGGCGCCTTGCGCTGTGCCGCGCGGCGTTCGGCAATCACGATGGAGTTGAAGCGATAGATGCGATCCGTCTCCATCAGGATGTAGCGCACCGCGGGATCCGAGCCAGGGTAAGCCTTGTTGTAAACATCCAAGACGTGATCGGCCGCGGGGCCGGTAAGCTCGCGCTCCCGTTCCTTCAATTCGTCCTCGGTTAGGGTGCGGTTGTAAATTTTCGGATCGCCGCGCGTGAATAGCGCCATCTCATGCTTGTTGGTGCCGATGAGCAACGGGATGTTGGAGGAGATCTCCGGCGCCACTGGGTCGAAGGGATTCTCCGGCAGGTCCGCGACGCCCGTCGTGGGGACGAACCCGTGTTGCTCGATGACGCCCTTGTCGCGACTCTGCGCGTCCAAGCGCCCTTCGACGATGCTGTAGGCTGCCAGGATTTTCTCCATCGGGAGTTCCTGAAGACGCGCGATCTGGCTGACTGGAAGGTCGAGCTCATTGAGCACCGAGATCGCCAGTTCGTTCGCCAGGTCTCGAGGCTGCATGTGGACGCCGGGGCCGCTTTCGATAATCGCGCGATGAAACAGGCCCTTCGCGGCGGGCATCGCCAGCAGCGTGGACACTTTTCGGCCACCGCCCGATTCGCCAAAAATAGTCACGTTGTTCGGGTCGCCTCCGAAATGCGTGATGTTGTCGCGCACCCAATCCAGCGCATGGACCAGGTCGAGCATGCCGACATTTCCGGACTGCGCGAATTGGTCGCCCGCCAGGTCGCCGAGATGCAGGAAGCCGAAGACGTTGAGGCGATGGTTCAGAGTGATCAAGACAACGTCGCCGCGCTTGGCCAGATTCACTCCATCGTAAGCCGGGCTCGATCCGGACAGCGTGTTGAAGCCGCCGCCGTGGATCCACACCATCACGGGGTGCTTGGCGCCGTCGTTGAGCCCGCGGGTCCAGACATTGAGCACCAGGCAATCTTCACTGATGGGTGCAACGCCGCGCGCCACGGTCTTGCCGTTGCCCTGAGGCGCGCTGGGTCCATAGTGCAGCGCGTCGCGAACGCCGGTCCACGGTTCGGGCTTGTGCGCCGGCATGAAGCGATTCTTACCGGTGGTGGATGCGCCGTACGGAACACCCTTGAAGACGTTGACGCCCTCCTGAACTACACCGCGAACCTTGCCGGCGGCTGTCTCGGCGACGGGCGCGGAATCCTGGGCTCGCGCCGCGGATGCACTGACGATCGAAATTCCTGCCAGGCCCGATAATGTTCGGCCAAAGTCGCGTCGATTCAAATTGCACCTCCGTCGAGAATCTGGGGCGAGTATATCAGGGTGGCAGGTGTTACGGCGCGGTGCGGATGGTGGTGGTGCGGCGGATTCCGTTGGGATCGAGAATGCTGTTGATGCCGTCGTAGGTGATGTAGACAATCACGTCGCCGGGCGGCACATCGGCGGGCACTTTCACGTTGATCTGCCAAAGTCCGATGAAGCCCGGAGCCAAGCCCGAGAATTGAATGTCGCCATCGGGCACGAAACCGGAATTGATGAAAACTTGCGGGTTCTGCGGGGTGGCGATAGTTCCTTCGGCCGGCGCGCCATCGGACGGCATTCCGTCCAGCGCGCCTGCGCCAGTGCCAAACAGCGAGACGTATGAGCCAGCTTTGGCTGGGTTCGACCCGCTGTTCAGCGTGCCGTCTTGATTGAGCGCCAGGAGCTGTCCGGTACCGGTGCCATTCGACGTGAATAAGCCGGGCGAGGCAGCATCGACGCGGAATAACCAGCTCGCCAGCACCTGGCCCGTGGAAGCGCGCACCACTTGAAATTCTTCCAATCCGCCGGCGGGAGTTGCGCCGGGAACTTGGAAATTGATTTGGCTGGGCGAGGCGTAGGCCAATGGCGCGGCTACTCCGGCAACGAGCACCTGCACGTCGCCCAGCGTGGTGGGCAGAGGAACAGTGCTTGCGGTGGCGGTCTGAGTGCCGAATTGCGACGTGGGAAAGGCGAAAATGCTGGCCAGCATTCCCGGAGCGAAGCGGCCGAAATAGTTTGCGGCGTTTCCAGAGAGCCGTCCCGTGACTCCGCCGGCCGAGGTGGTGTAATCGATGGCGGGAAAATAAAAAGAAACGCGGTTCGTGAGTGCTTCGGCGACCACCGGATTGCCGAACGGATCGAGGCCAACTGCAACCGGGCCGAACACCTGGAGCGTGGTCGTCGCGAGCGGGTTGGTCAAGTAGGTTTGGTAGCCCGGAAATCGTAATAGCTGATTGGCGCCCGAGTTAGCGACCCAGATTTCATAAGTCGCGGGATCGATCGCGACGGCCGACGGGTTGCTTAGTTGCGTGATGGCGAATAGCACGGGAGGATTGTCGCCGGCGGTAGTCACGCTGGGCAGGACCGCGATGCGATTGTTGGCTGCGTCGGCCACGTATAACTGGTCGTCGGGATCGAGCGCGATCAGGCGCGGGGTGTTGAACACGCCCGTCGCCGATGAAACGAAGTCGGCTTGCCCGAAGACGTTCGAAGCCGGCTGGCCGGATTGAAAATCGCCTCCGGATGGTTTTCGAAAGAACAGCACGCGATTGGCGAGCGGGTCGGAAACAACCAAGCTGCCGTCGGCGGTGAGAGCGACGCCATAAGAGCTGCGCATGGTCTGACGGCTGAGGTCCTTGATCGGCTGGCCGAAGAAGCTGGTCTGACCCAGCACCAAATTGGCGCGCTGCGCGGCGCCGGCGGGCTGGCTGAAAGGCGCTGGAAAGCGCAGGACGCGCGCGTTGCAGGCGTCGGCGACGTAGAGATTGCCGCTCGCATCCACCGCCAGACCTTCGGGCGACCACAGGCCTTGATCGGTGGTCTGGCCGTTGGTGGGGTAGTTGATGATTCCGGTGACGAGATCGGGCTGGCCGATTACCAGGTCAGCCTTCAACCCGGCGTTCACTTTGCGGTAATCCACGAAAGCGAGCACGCGGTTATTGAGCGGGTCGGCCACGTAGAGGTGCGGAGGATTGGATGAGGCGTCGATCACGACGCTGCCGCCGGAGGGAAACGCAGGCGCGCCATTTACCACGCAAGAACTCGAGTTGGGCGAGAATCCAACTTCGCGGCCTTCGATCAGGTTGGGTGAGTTGTAGGCGAAATCGAGTTGGCCGAGCAGGCGGGTGGCGGTGGTGAACGCGCCGCTGGATTGTTGTGGTAACGCCAGCACGCGATGATTGCCGGAGTCAAGCACGAACAGGTCCGTCCCGGAGAAAGCGGCGGCGACGGGGCCGCTGACACTTGGGTTTGGAATTGGTCCGGCCAGCGTGGCGGCGTTCGGCTGCGGCAGGCCTTGGTTCGACAAGTTCGTAACAAAACTCTGCTGGCCGATGACGACTTTGGCGGGCGGTGAGAAGGCCGTGGCTTCGGCGGGCCACTGATCAAACGGATCGTAGCCGAGAATGCGCGCGTTGCCGGTGTCCACCACGTAGGGATTAGCGCCGATGAAGAAAACTCCCTCGGGCGGCGCCGCCTGGTTATTGGCGTTTTGAGAACCCAGCGTGCTTTCGTTGATCGCGGGTGCGGCTGTGCCGGCGGCAGGAAGCACGACGCCCATGATGCGCGCGGCAAGCTGGGCAGTGGAGAAGGGTGGCGTGTAAACCGCCGCGCGGTTAGCGCCGTCGGCCACGAACAGCCGGCCTTTGGGATCGAATGCCAAGCCGGATGGGGAGAGCAGGAAATTTTTCTTGGTTCGATCGATATTCTGAGGCGCCGCGTTGGATGCGAGATTCGGTTGGCCTAGGACCAGGTCCGCGGAAGGTTGATTAGGGGCGCCGCTCGAAAGCACCGTGGAGGGGAAACGGAGCACGCGATTGTTGGCTGGATCCGAAACCCACAGATTGCCCGAGGAATCGAACGCCAGTCCGGAGCGAAAAATTCCGGCGCTGGTAGAGAATGCCAGCGTGTTTGGCCCGGGCGCGGGTTGGCCGGCATTGGGAGCGCGGCTGTTGAGATCGGGCTGACCCAAAATCAGATCCACCGCGAGCAAGGCGCCGCTTTGCGAAAAAGGAGCCGGGTAGCGCAGGATGCGGTTGTTGCCCGCGTCGACGACATAGAGATTGCCGCTCGCGTCGGTGACGGCGGCGACGGGCTGATATAAGCCAGTGCTCAGGTCGGCGCCCGGACCTTGCGGCGCGGTGGTGAAGAAGTCGCGCTGGCCGATCACTTTGTCCGCCGGATCGCCCTTGGTGAAACCGAACGCGTTCTTCCAAGCCAGGACGCGGTTGTTTCCAGTGTCGACCACGTAGAGGATGGGCGGGTTGGACGAAGCGTCGATCGCGATGCCTTGGGGGGCGTTGAATTCCCGGCCCTCGACCAGGTTGGGTGCGGTGGCGGTGAGCAATCCGGTCTGTTGCAAGACAGCTTGGCCGAATATGCGGGAAGGAGCGGGATTGAAGATGGTCTGCGCGCCGGCAACCTGCCCGGCCGCGATGGACACCACGGCCAGGGCCAAGGCCTGGATGGACTTCAGATGTTATGAGTGTAGCAAGTTGGTGGAGCGGCCGGAGAGGGTTGTTGTTCGGGTTGTCGTCGGCGGGGCCCGGCTAACGAGGAGATGGTTGATGTAGCACTTTATATCTCAGTTGCATGTCATTGCCATGACAGACAAACTGTCTATCAGAAAATTGGCGACCGCAATGCGGGCGTGGGTTCGTTTGTGCAAAATTTGAGTTCGCGGCCCGTGCTAATCCGGAGGCACGGGCTTGGCAGTGCGCGGCTCCCGGTGGGTTCGTTTGTGCAGATTTTTTTTGCGCCCTTGGAAAGTGTTTGGAGACGAGCTTGGCTTTGAGCTTTCATCAGGACCAGCATGAGCCCGCCGAGGTGACCAGGAGCAGCGCGGGGTGCGCAAGTGGCTGGCGACAGGCGATCAAGAATTACGTAAGCAGCGGGACCAACCGGAAATATGCAGGGGGGAGCTGGATTGAGATGGTCTGAACCCCGGGCGAGTATTTCGACAGGCCTGGCGACTATGCGCCAAGTGCACTGTTGTAGACTCGAATCATGGCGCAACCCCTTCGCCTTACGGCCATCATCGAACGAGAAGACCAGGGTTTTGTGTCTCTCTGTCCGGAACTCGACATCGCCAGCCAGGGCTCCTCGATCGAGGAGGCCAGAGCGAATTTGGTGGAAGCACTCTCTCTGTTCTTCGAGACCGCCGACCCGTCCGAAATAGCCCGGCGCTTCCGCAGTGAGATCTTCGTCACCCAAGTCGAGGTTCCTATTGGGTAGGCTGCGCGTCCTCTCAGGGGAGGAAGTTTGCGCCATTCTCGAACGCAACGGATTCGCTGCGGTCCGCCAGCGCGGAAGCCACCGGATCATGCAAAACGGGTCGGAGACACGACGATCACAGTTCCAGTTCCACTTCACGATCCGCTAAAGCACGGCACATTATCAAGCGTTATTAGGCAGTCGGAGCTGTCGCGCGCGCATTTTGAAACTGAGTAAGATCATGCTTCGGTTGAGTCCGAGATGGCGACTATACGTCAATTGAATTGCTTTCGCCGACGGTTTAGACAGGGGGGCGCTTCCCTACGTGCCGTCTTGGAACCACATGCCTGGTGCGTTTTGGCACTCAACGTAAAATAGCGTGGAATCCGGAACAATGCGATTGTCTACGCTCCAACATTTAGGCGAATTGTGTAAACTTGCATCATGAAAACCGCCGCCTGCAACGCACGGGCGTTCGAGCCATTTCGTCGAGTAGTCGTCGGCCCCTGCAGCCCGGACGATTTGCACGTAGCCGAGCAATTCGCCAGAGCATTCGTCCTGCATGACCACATTCGTATGCTCCCTGAAAGCTTTCGAATTACGATTGGCGAGAACGACCAACTAAACGGGTTGTCCCCGCTCCTTGTTAAATCCGAGGGTTTCGAGACTTTCGGCGATTATTTTGACCCATCTTTCGTTGAAACGCCTCATGGAAGGGAACTCTTGAGGTCTACGGTCCGCATCGAACCTGACGGAAAGACGTTTTTCGACCCTTTTGGAGTTTCCGTCATACTTGCGTTAGAGCAGATTCGCGTCGGCGGTAGTGCGGTTGTTAGTGACTCGACATGGCAGATCGAAGTGGTGCGAACGGTCGAAAGGACGATCGAGGAAAGGAGAGACTCCGCTGAGTGGGAA
>Ga0335083_10005995_pt1 | contig 15301 bp, 18 predicted proteins | sample Lox_Sample_42_FD_206716 | JGI IMG/M metagenome (GOLD analysis project Ga0335083, IMG submission 206716) | Soil microbial communities from Loxahatchee National Wildlife Refuge, Florida, United States - Lox_Sample_4.2 | ecosystem: Environmental > Terrestrial > Soil > Wetlands | place: USA... | reverse complement strand
GTCGGAGGGGATGTAGAACGCCTGGAACAAGACCGCCTTGACGATCAACGCGATGATCAACGCGGCCGCGATGAGGACGCCCCATTCGATCGCCGTCTTCACCGCGCCGCGGGTGCCCTTGGTGCCGGTAGCGTCTGCGTCTGCGGTACTGCCGTCGCCGGCGTCTACGGCCGCGGCCGTGCCGGCGACCTCGTCGGCCGCGCCCTCCTCGCCCTCGCCTTCGTCGCGATGAGCTTGCGGATGTTCTTGCACTTCGTCAGCTCACCGTCCGAGACGTCAGAGGATGCCGAGACGATCGAGCGGCCATATTCGAATGAACACGCGCCCGATGATGTCTTTCTTACGTATGAAGTGGTCGGGGAAGAATCGCGAGTCGCGCGAGTTGTTTCTATTGTCCCCCATGACCCAATACGAGTTCGGCGGCACCTTGATCGGCGCGAAGCCCGGTCCGGGAAGCTGGCCTTTCGGGAGATAGGGCTCGTTCAGCACCTTGCCGTTGATGTAGATGTGCCCGTCGCGGCGGCCCTCGACCGTCTCACCGGGCAATGCGATCACACGCTTCACCAGATCGTTCACCCCGGGGTCGATCGGCTGCCCGTCGGGACCCTTGGGGGACTTGAAGACGATGATGTCGCCGCGGCGGACGGGGTGGAGGCGGTAGGAGAGCTTGTTGACGATGACCCGGTCGTGCGTCTTCAACGTCGGGACCATCGAGTCGGACGGGATGTAGAAGGCCTGGAAGAGGAAGGCCTTGATCAGCAGCGCGATCGCGAGCGCGGAGGCGATAAGGATGACCCACTCGACGACGACGGCCCACGTCGGCTTGGACTTCGACTCGGCCGGCGAAGCGGCGTTGGGCGGGTCGGAGCTCCCGTCGCCCGCTCCCCCGTCGCCGGGGGCCGTGTCGCGAGCCTCGGCGGTGTCGTCCCGGAGCCGGGTATACGGGGATTCGGCGCTCGTGGGCGGCATCACCGCTTGCATCCTTTCATGCGCGCCCGCGCGCTCGGGAGTCAGGTCGGCGAGTCGCCCGAGGATCTGAGCTCGATGGACTCCCAGTCTCGCGGTATCGCCCGAGAATTCTCTGAGCGGCCTCGGCCGCGAGCGGCGCCAGGTCGGCGGGGGCCACGACCCGCGCCTCGGGACCTAGGCGGAGCAGCAGGCGCTCGAGCCACGCCCGCTCGCTCACCGCGAGCGTGATTGCGAGCGACCCGTCCGGATGCTCGGTGACCGCCTCGGTGGGGTACGACTCGGCGACCCATGCGGCCCCCGGTTCGAGCTCGAGGGTGACACGGGCGTCGTCCGTCCGCGGCGTGTAGACCTCGCCGGCCTCGAGGTCGATCGTTCCGGGCTCGAAGGTCTCGTCGGTCGGGCGAACCGCGCGGATGCGGTCGACGCGGAACATGCGCTGATCACGCGCTTGGTGGCAGTAGGCGCCGACGTACCAGGCCCCGGTCGCGAAGAACACGACCTCGGGATCGATGCGGCGGCGCGTGAGCTCGTCGCGCCCGGCGGACCAGTAGTCGATCTCGATCCGCCGGTGGTCGGCGGCCGCGGTGCGGATCGCCCCGAGCTGATCGGGTTCACCGACGTCGACCACGAAGCCGGGAAGCTCCAGCGCCTGTTCCAGCTTCGCCAAGGCGGTGGCGAGAGGGCCGGCCGGGTCCGAGCCGGGAACGGCCAGGAGGGCGCGGCCGGCGGCGAGCAGCGCCAGGCCTTCGGCGGGCGAGAGCCGCAAGGGGCGCCGGAAGTAATCCGCGAGGCTGATGCTCACGTTGCCGTCGCCGTCCTCTTCGACGTCGAGGTAGTCGCCGGGCGAGTACGGCGGTACACCGATCATGAGCACGAGGCCGAGATCCGCGTCGAGCTGATCGACGCTGATGCCGAACCGGAGTGCGATCTCCTGCTTCGGCGAACCCGGGTGCGCCACGATCCACGGCACCAGCGCGAGGATGCGCTGGATCTCCGGCCCCGCCAGCGCACGCGGGCTCATCGAGCGCCTGCCGCGGCCCGCTCGAGCCACGCGACGATGTCGGCGCGCAGTTCGGGTGGCGAGAGCACTTCGGCATGGTCGAGGTACCCGAGCACGAAGCTGCGGAACGCGGCCGGATTCGTGATCGTGACCTCGACGACCGGCCGATCGGGATCGGCGCCGTCCACGACCGACGCGTCGCTACCGAGCTCGGCGAGCATCGTCTCGAGGTGGTCCCGGTCGACGCGGACGCGCACGGCGACGGGTGGGTCGTCGCCGAGGAACCAGGCCCGGGACTCGACGTGATCGTCGGGGCGGAAGTCGGCCGGTGTCTCGAACGCGCCGGCGACGCCGACCTCGACGTCGCCCTCGATGCGATCCGCCCGGAACGCCCGCACGGCGGCGCGGTCGCGGTCGAATCCGACGACGTACCAGCGGCCCCGCTTGCACGACAGGCCCCACGGCTCGAAGGTACGGACTCGGTCGCGATGCGTGAAACGCACGACCGCCCGCGCGCGGAACGCCTCGAAGAGCGATGCCAGCGCCGGAGCGATCGGTAAGGACGCGATCGGCGCGACTGCTTCATCGCCGAGGCCACCCAGCTTGAGGAGCGCGCCCTCGCCCGATTCGCCGCCCAGCAGGACCGCGCTGACCGCGACGCGGAGGGCCGCCGCCTCTTCGGCGTCGAGATCGAGATCGGGGAGGTAGTAGTCCTCGGGGCGGACGCGATAGCCGGTCTCGGAACCGTCGTCGATCGGCTCGGTCAGCAGCGGGACGCCCATCGCGCGCAAGGTCTCCTTGTCGCGCTCGAAGGCGCGCCGGTACGCGGTGATCTGCGGCGGATAGCCGGCGACGTCATGGACGATCTCCTCGCGGGTCAACGCCCGGCGGGTGTCGAGCAGCAGCGCGAGAAGGTTCAGGACGCGTTCGACCCGCGACGGCGCGTCGGGCATCGGTTCAGCCTAGGGGACGGCGCGCGCGGCCAGAACCCCCGCGGCCGCGCCGCACTCGAACAGCAGTGGATCCTCGGCGGCGGGCCGGCCCATCGACTCGACGCTCAGCCCGCGTTCGGCGAATCGCGCCGCGATGCCGACGTTCTCGACCGGCACCGCGCTGTGGCCGGGATGCGTCCACTGCACACCCGGTGGCGTGGGGACCGTGACGGCGGCACGCGTTGCCAGCGTGAGCGCCGTCTCACTGTGATGCGAGAGGCCCTGGTGGCGCGCACGGGGATCGCGCGCGGAGGCGCGCAGGACTGCGATCGGGTTGCCGCCGAGCCAGGCCGCGGCGTCGAGCGCGTTCCCGACCTCGATCGCCGAGAAGCCGAGCGCCGTGCCGGTTCCGGCTCCGCCGGGACCCATTGCCACGACGATCGCATCCGCCTGTTCTGACGCGATCGCCAACGCGTCGTAGATCGAGACCGCTTCGACGTCGCCCCCGAACGCGTGGCCCGCGGTCACCGTGACGTCGATCAGACCGCCGGCACGAAGCTCGCATACGAGGTCGGAGAGCGCGATCGGGAGCGCGCCGCCGTCGGTCATCACATAGGCGAGGCGGGCGTCCGGCCGCGCATCCTTGAAGGCGACGGCGACGGCGGCGACCTGCGAATGCAGTCCGGCCACGACGACGGGTGTCCCGGAAATCGACATGAGTTCCGATCCGGGCGCGTCCACGTCGACCTGTCCCGATGCGTACCGCATCTTCATGACGTGGCCGACCGAGTCCGACCGCCACGAATCCCGGGCCAGGTTCCAGTGCACGATGTGCGAGCCGCCGGTACCGAGCCCGAGCTCGACCGCGGTGGTGTTGACGACGACGCGGTCGCCGGTCGCGACCGTCCCGATGATCTCGGTGAGCACGAATGCAGGCTCGGGCCCGCTCCCGAGGTCGACGAGCACCCGCTGCAGGGCCGCCCGGGTGGCGACGATCTCGGTGACGATCCCGGTTCGGAACGACGGCATCGGGCGTCGAGGCTAAGCGGCCGGCGCGACAGCGGCGACTACAGGGAGGCGATCAGCCGTTCGACGCGCTCGTCGCGCGACTTGAACGGGTCCTTGCACAGCACGGTTCGCTGCGCCTGGTCGTTCAGCTTCAGGTGCACCCAGTCGACGGTGTAGTCGCGCTTGCGTTCCTTGGCGCGCTTGATGAACGCGCCGCGCAGCCGCGCCCGCGTGGTCTGCGGAGGGACGTTCATCGCCTCGCTGATCTCGTCGTCTTCCACCATCCGGTCGACCTGGCCGCGCCGTTCGAGCAGGTAGTAGAGCGATCGCGTCCGGGTCACGTCGTGGTACGCGAGATCGAGCAACGCAACTCGGGGGTGCGTGAGCGGGAGGTCGCCGCGTGTGCGGTACGACTCGATCAGGTGGTGCTTGATCACCCAGTCGACTTCCGTGCGCAGCTTGAGGGGGTCGTCCTCGAGGTGCGTCATGACGTGCTCCCACATCTCGAGCGCGCGTTGCTCGAGCGGCGGGAGTCCGCGCCGCTTCGCGAATCGCAGTGCGCGGTTGAGGTACTCGCTCTGGATCTCGACCGCCGAGAGCTCGCGGCCGTTCGCCAGACGGACCCGGCGACGGCAGGTCATGTCGTGGCTGATCTCGCGTATCGCACGGATCGGGTTCTCGAGCGTGAGGTCGCGCCACGGCGACGCGTCCTCTTCGAGCATGCGCAAGAGGATGGACGAGGCGCCGACCTTCAGGAAGGTGGCGTACTCACTCATGTTCGAGTCGCCGACGATGACGTGCAAACGGCGGAACCGCTCGGCGTCGGCGTGCGGCTCGTCGCGCGTGTTGATGATCGGGCGCGATCTCGTCGTTGCCGACGACACGCCTTCCCAGATGTGCTCCGCGCGTTGCGCGATGCAATACATCGCGCCGCGTGCGGTCTGCAGGACCTTGCCGGCGCCGGCGTAGATCTGCCGGGTCACGAGGTACGGGATCAGGACGTCGGTGAACTTGGAGAAGTCGCCTTCGCGCTCGACGAGGTAGTTCTCGTGGCACCCGTAGGAGTTGCCCGCGCTGTCGGTGTTGTTCTTGAAGAGGAACACCTCGCCACGGATTCCCTCCTCTCGCAGGCGCTGCTCGGCGCTCTGGACGAGACCCTCGAGGATGCGCTCGCCGGCCTTGTCGTGGATCACGAGATCGCGGATCGAGTCGCACTCAGGTGTGGCGTACTCGGGGTGACTGCCCACGTCCAGGTAGAGGCGGGCGCCGTTCTCGAGGAAGACGTTGCTCGAGCGGCCCCAGGAGACGACCCGGCGGAAGAGGTACCGGGCGACCTCGTCGGGACTGAGTCGGCGCTGGCCGCGGAGAGTGCACGTGACGCCGTATTCGTTCTCGAGGCCGAAGATGCGTCGATCCACCGCGATGGAGTGTACGGGCCCCCGGTGGTGCCGCCGTGCCGCGGCCGTACACTTGGTGCCGTGCGGATGACCCGACTGACCTCGGTGTACGGATCGTTCCGAGCGCATGTGATGGCGGCCCGCCTCGAGTGCGAGGGCTTCGACGTGCAGCTACGCGGGTCCGACAGTCCCTACGGCCTCACTGTTGGGGAGATGGCGCGTGTAGACGTATACGTGCCCGAGGAGCAGTTCGACGACGCGAGTCTCGCCCTCCTCGTAGCCGAGGTCGACGAAGCCGACGAGATCCTCGACGACGACCGACCGCCGATTCGGGCGCGTCCGGTACCTGTTGCCTGGGTCGCAGGCCTGGTGCTGTTCGTGTTGATCGCCGGACCGATCGCGCTGTTGATCCGCTGGTACTAGGTACTACTCGAGCAGCGAACCGAGCTCGCCGTTCTTGATCCGCCGGAACGCGCGGCGCGGCCGCGACCGGTCGAGCAACGCGACCTCGAGTTGATCGGCCGTGAGCGCGGCGCCGTCGGTCCCGAGCAGCTTGGCCCCGAGCTTGAGCGCGTCGCCGAGCTCCATCTGCGGCTGGTACTGCTCTTTCAGTGACTCGATCATCTGATCGGCCTGGCCGCCCAGCACCGAGTAGTTCTGCTCGTCCATGACCACGCCGTCGTAGAGCACGTGGTACATCTCGGCGTGATCGTCGTCGGGACCACCTACCTCGGCGACGAGCAACTCCACCTCGTACGGCTTCATCTCGTGCGTGAAGACCTGCCCGAGCGTCTGCGCGTACGCGTTCGCGAGCTCTTTTGCGCTGACGTCTTCGCGGGAGTACGAGAAGCCCTTCATGTCCGCGTGGCGGACGCCGGCCACACGAAGCATCTGGAACTCGTTGTACTTCCCCACCGCGGCGAACGCGATCCGGTCGTAGATCTCGCTGATCTTGGAGAGTGTGCGCGACGGATTGTCGGCGACGATCAGGACGCCGGAACGGCACTCGAAGGCGACCAGGCTCCGACCCCGGGCGATGCCCTTGCGTGCATAATCGGCGCGGTCCTTCATCACCTGTTCGGGCGAGACGTAGAACGGCATGCTCATTGCGCTTCGACCTCCGGCCCTCGATGAGCGTGCATGGTGGGACCACCGACCGGGCCTGCGGATCTCCGCGTGGGCCTCATGACTCGTGGCCTCCGCGTTCCGCGCCCTGTAGCAGAGCCTGGCTACGGGCCTCGACGTCGTCATCCGACAGGGCGCGGTAGCCGTCGGCGTCGATCACCGCAACCGTCGGAAAGATGCGCCGCACGAGGTCGGGCCCGCCGGTCGCGATGTCTTCGTCGGCCGCCGCGAAGAGCGATGCGATCGCCAGTCCGGTCGCCTGGTCGGCGTCGAGGCCCTCGGTCCAGCCCGCCTTGATCCAGTTGCGCGCGTGCACGCTCCCCGAACCCTGCGCCTGGAAGTCGAGCTCCTCGTAACGCCCCCCGGTGACGTCGTAGCTGAACACGCGGCCGCGCTCGCGGGCGGTGTCGTAGCCGGCGAACAGCGGAACGACGGCGAAGCCCTGCATCGCGGCGGGCAGGTTCGCGCGCACGAGCTGGCCGAGCTGGTTGGCTTTTCCTTCCAGGCTCAGTACTTCGCCCTGCACCTTCTCGTAGTGCTCGAGCTGCACCTGGAACAGCTTCACCATCTCGATCGCGGGCCCCGCCGCCCCGGCGATCGAGACGCCGGAGAAGTCGTCGGCCGGGAAGACCTTCTCGATACGGCGGCTCGCGATCATGTAACCCGCGGTCGCGCGGCGGTCGCCCGCCATGATGACGCCGCTCCCGAAACGGATCGCGACGACGGTCGTGCCGTGCGGGATCTCGAGGGTCGCCGGCGTGTCGATGCCGGCTCCCGGCAGCTGATGCGGTGCGATTCGCCGCAGGACGTCGGCGAACGACGGACCGGGGTCGGAGTTCGGAGAAAACAGTGGCAACGCGCTCGACTCTGACATCGGCGCGGCAGCCTACAGCCGGGTTTCAGCGCCTCAGCGCACCGACCCGCTTACGCACGAGCCCGGCGAGCTCGTCGTCACGATCCAGGTGATCGGCCGCCCGCTGGAACAACTCGAAGTCCTCGCGGAGGTCGCCAATCGCGTTGTTGCGGCGGAAGCACAAGCGCCCGCGAATCGCACCCGTCTCGTGGTCATGGTCGACATGCAGCGTGCGTTCTTCTGGCCGTGGCTCGAGGCAGATCGCGCACACCCCGCCCTGCGCTGCCAGCATCCGCTCGTAGTCGTCCAGCGTCATCCCGTACCGACGTTTGAGATAACTCTTTCGATTTCAAGCTGCTTCTGGCCGCTCCGAACGTATGAACGCTGTTTCTCCTGGTGCCGATCGGCGTTCGCTCGTTGCCAACGCCGTACGCGATCGCGGTTTGCCTGGGGATCGCGAGCGGTGCGAGCCCTCTCGGCCGCGAGATTGCACAGGATGCAATCCGAGCGATAGCCGTCGGGCATTCCGGCAGACCGGTGGAACTGGTCGAGCGGCTTCGATTCGCCGCAGACCTTGCATCGCTTCACGCGCTCAACCTACGCGTCGAGTGCGACAGATACGTGCGTTCGGACGTATCTCATTGTCCGCCCTTCTGCACATACGACCGAACGAACTCCTCTGCGTTGTCTTCGAGCACGGAGTCGATTTCGTCCAAGAGATCGTCGATGTCTTCCTTCAACTTCTCGCCACGATCGCTGGCCGCCGCGACGTCGTCGTCGGTGACCTCCTCGCGTTCCTTCGGTGCGGGCTTCTGCTTGCGTTCTCGCTCAGCCATGACGCATTACCTCCTGCAACACCCTCAGCTCGCCGTCAGCTGCTCGACGAGTTGGCGGGGTGTCGAGACCTGACCGAAGAGCTCGGCGACATGCTCCTTGCTACCACGCGTGGGCTCCATCATTGGGATCCTCCGCAACGGGTCGATCCCGATGTCGAGCACCAGGCTGTCCCAGTTCGCGGCGACCACAGAGTCTGCCCAACGGGCGAGGCAGGTGCCCCGGAAATACGCGCGCGTCGACTCGGGCGGGTCAGCCATGGCGGCGACCACGGCATCCTCGTCGAGCAGGCGTTCGATCCGACCCGCGCGCACCAGGCGTTCGAAAAGTGAGCGCCCCGGGCGCACGTCGTGATACTGGACCGAGAGGAGCTCGAGCTTCGGGTTGTTCCACCGCAGCTCGTCCCGGTCGGCGTAGGCGCGCAGCAACTCGTGCTTGGTGACCCAGTCGAGCTGGCCGTCGAGCGTGGTCGCATCGGACTCGAGCGCGGCGAGCACCGACTCCCAACGGTCGAGCACCATCGTGCCGATCGCCTCGGGTCCACAGCATTCGAGCCCGGTCTCGTCCGCGTACTTGCGCGCGAGCCGAAGGAATTCCCACTGCAGCTCTATCGCGGTGCAGCGCCCGAGCGAGCTGCACTCGACCGTCGCCTGCAGCGTCGGGTCGTGCGACACCGCGCGAATAGCGGCGACGGCCGAGGAGATGGAGAGGTCCTTGTCGATGAACCCGTCCTCGATCATCGCGAGCACGATCGCGGTGGTCCCGACCTTCAGGAACGTCGCCACCTCGCACAGGTTCGCGTCCCCGACGATGACATGGAGGCGCCGGTACTTCTGCGGGTCGGCGTGCGGCTCGTCGCGTGTGTTGACGATCGGGCGTTTCAAGGTCGTCTCGAGACCGACCTCCTCTTCGAAGAAGTCGGAGCGCTGGCTGATCTGGTAGTCGCACGCCTCGGCACCGTTCTCCGAGCCGACCTTTCCCGCGCCGGTGAAGATCTGCCGTGTGACGAACCACGGGATGAGATTGCGCACGAGCGCGGCGAACGGGACGTTGCGGTCGACAAGATAGTTCTCGTGACAGCCGTAGGAGTTGCCCTTGCCGTCGCTGTTGTTCTTGTAGACGACGATCTCCTGGCCGGCCGGAAGGAGCCGGCGGGCCGCGTCCATCGACCGGGCGAGGATCCGCTCGCCCGCCTTGTCGAACAACGTCACCTCGAGAGGGTCGGCACACTCGGGGGTCGAGTACTCGGGATGAGCGTGGTCGACGTAGTAGCGGGCACCGTTCGTGAGCACCGCGTTCACGAGGTGGGTCTCGATCTCGGGCGGTTGCGCGCTGTCGCGCGCGAAGCCACGCGCGTCGCGCCCAGGCGACTCGTCCTCGAAGTCCCAGCCGATACGCCGCTGCTCCACGTACCCGTTGATCAGCAGGCTCGAGGCTACGACCGGGTTCGGTTCCGGCGCGCCCCGCAACGACACCCCGTACTCGGTCTCGATACCGACGATCTTCGGTACGGCCACCGTTTCATCCTACCGGCGTCGGGACCTCACGAGATCAGAGGTACTGGCCGGTGGTGACGCGCTCGATCTGGCGTCCGCCCTTGTCGCGATCGCCTTCGTTCACGATCGTGCGGACGTAGACGATGCGCTCGCCCTTCTTGCCCGAGATCTTCGCCCAGTCGTCGGGGTTCGTCGTGTTCGGGAGGTCTTCGTGCTCTCGGAACTCCTGCTTGATGGACTCGAGGAGATCGTCGGTGCAGATCCCGCGCTCGCCGCCGGCGATCGTGCGCTTGATGGACAGCTTCTTCGCGCGCCGCACGATGTTCTCGATCATCGCGCCCGAGGAGAAGTCCTTGAAGTAGAGCGTTTCCTTGTCGCCGTTCTGGTACGTCACCTCGAGGAACTTGTTCTCGTCGTCGATCGAGTACATGGCGTCGACCGCGGAACTGATCATGGAACTCACCGCGTCCTCGGGACTCGTCGAGCCGCTCTTCAGCTCCGCTTCGGCCAGTGGCAGGTCGGTGGTGAGGTACTGCGAGAAGATCTGCTTCGCGCTGTCGAGGTCGGGGCGCTCGATCTTGATCTTCACGTCGAGACGGCCGGGCCGCAGGATGGCCGGGTCGATCAGGTCCTCGCGGTTCGACGCGCCGATCACGATGACGTTCTTCAACGCCTCCACGCCGTCGATCTCGGCGAGCAGCTGCGGCACGATCGTGGATTCCATGTCGCTCGAGATGCCCGTACCGCGCGTGCGGAACAGCGAATCCATCTCGTCGAAGAACACGATGACCGGGTAGCCCTCTTCGCTCTTCTCCCGCGCGCGCTGGAAGATCAGTCGGATCTGGCGCTCGGTCTCGCCGACGTACTTGTTCAGGAGCTCGGGGCCCTTGATGTTGAGGAAGTAGGAACGGGCGGTGGTGTTGCCCGTCTTCTCCGCGACGCGCTTCGCGAGCGAGTTCGCGACTGCCTTGGCGATGAGCGTCTTGCCGCAGCCGGGCGGGCCGTACAACAGGATGCCCTTCGGCGGCTGCAGATCGTGCTCCTTGAACAGGTCGCCGTAGAGGTACGGGAGCTCGACCGCGTCCTTGATGAGGTCGATCTGCTCGTCGAGTCCGCCCACGTCGTCGTAGGACACGTCGGGAACCTCTTCGAGGACCAGCTCTTCGACCTCGGGGCGCGGGAGCTTTTCGAGCAGCAGCCCTGATCGACCTTCCATGAGAAGGTGGTCGCCGGCGCGCAGCTTCTGGTCGAGGAGCTCGTCGGCGAGTTCGCAGACACGCTCCTCGTCGGCGCGCCCGACCACCATGGCGCGGGTGCCGTCGGGCAGCATCTCCTTGAACGTCACGATCTCGCCCGCGAGATCGGAGTTGCGGGCGAGCACGACGTTGAGCGATTCGTTCAGCACGACCTCTTGGCCGCGCCGCAGCTCCTTCAGCTCGAGCTCCGGGTGCACCGCGACGCGCATCTTGCGGCCGGCGGTGAAGATGTCGACAGTTCCGTCGTCGTTCGTGCCGAGGTACGTGCCGTACGCGGATGGCGGCATTGTGAGCTTTTCGACCTCTTCGCGCAGTGCCGCGATGTGCTCGCGCGCTTCGCGCAGGGTCGCCGACAACTTCTCGTTCTGCGAGACCGCCTGGGCGAGCTGTCCCTTGGTCTCGAGGAGGCGCTCCTCGAGCGTGCGGACCCGCTTGGGCGCGTCCTGGAGACGGCGCCGCAGGACGACGACCTCCTCCTCGAGCCCCTTGATGCTTTCTTGTAGCTGATCGACCTGAGCCTCGTACTCGGTCAGCCGCCGCTCGTGCTCGGAAGCCATTGAGCGACACCTCCTCGGTCGATGGCGACCATAGTCCCGTGTTCAGGCCGGACTGCGCGCATCCGATACGTTGCCCCGAGGAGTTCTCGGGAGTGGATTTCTCACTCTCGGGTGTGATAAATTGCGTCGAAGTCTCTGACGTACCTTCGACTTCCCGAACGAAAAAGTGAGGACCTCCGATGAAGGTCTGGATCGACCAGGATCTCTGCACTGGTGATGGGCTCTGCGAGGAGATCGCGCCTGCCGTGTTCACCCTGCTCGATGATGGTCTGGCCTACGTCAAGGAGGGTGACAAGGTGTTCTCCGACCCGGGCGGCGCCGAGGGCCTCGCCAACATCCCCGACGGGATGCTCGACGCGGTCGTCGAATCAGCCGAAGAGTGCCCGGGCGAGTGCATCTTCATCGAGGCCGAGTAGCAGCTAATCCACGAGGCAGGATCCGGTTGCGGTCGTCGCACCGGTCGCGGCCTGCGCGAGTACCGGCCTCACTTCCGCGTCGGTGAGCGCGTAGGCCGTCGCCCCACGCCCGGGGTCGATCGCGAAGGCGACGCCGACGACGCGGCCGTCTCGATCGACGAGTGCGCCGCCCGAATCGCCGGGGGCGAGCCGGGCCGCGAGAACGAAGACGTGCCGCCGGCTGCTCGACGTCCGGTAGATGTTGGTCCCGACCGCGATGATCTGCTCGCCGATTCGCGCGGGTGCGGCGCGCAGCGGACCGCCGCCGGGATGCCCGTACACGGCACCGGTCTCGCCCGCGTGGCCGTCGGCGAGCGAGAGCGGTGCCGCGTCGAGGTCGGGCACGGACAGGATGGCGACGTCGCGCACGGGGTCGAACGCGACGACCCGCGCAACGTGTTCCGCCCCTGTCGCGTCTTCGACGCTCGTGGAGTGCTCGCCGGCGACGACGTGCGCGTTCGTCACGACGACGCCGGGAGCCGCGACCCAACCGCTGCCGTCCTGGATCTCGCCGCACGCGTCGCCGCTGACACGCACGATCGACCGACGGACCTTCGCGTCGACCGCGGGCGAGAGGCTGGTCGTCGGGGCGGCACCCGGGTTTGGTGGAGTGTCGAGCGGATTGAGTGCCGAGGGGTACGGCGCCTCGGCGATTGCGAGCCCCCACGCCGCGAATCGCGCCGGTTGCTTGGGTGCGAGCCGGTCGATCGCCGCGATCACCTTCGAGTCGCGCGTCATGCGCGCCAGCCAGCCCTGCGCGGCCGCGAGAGACGGGATGACGAGCCAGGTCAGGACGAGGACGCCGAATGTCCCCGCGAACGCGCCCGCGACGTGGTCCCACATCGGCATCGGCCGCCGCATCGGGAACGCGCGGTGCACGAGCAGCCCGGCGAGAAGTCCGACGGCCTGTCCGACGGAGGCCACGAGGAAGAGGAAGAGCAGCGCGACCCCGACCCGATCGTCCGGGCTCGTCCCGCCGAGCCGGGTGACCACCCGAGGTACGTACGCGATGCCGATCGCGATCGCGACGAAGACGCCCGCCCAGGCGAAGACACGCGCGACGAGGCCGAGGCGCCAGCCGCCGATCGCGGCCAGGACCGCCGCCGCGATGATCGCGACGTCGAGGGCGTTCATTCCTCAGTGGACGCCGGCGCTTCTTCGGCCACGCGGCGCGCGGCCGTCAGGAATCCGGTGTGGGCGACCATCCGGTGGTCGGGCCGGATGGACTGCCCTTCGACGTGCCACCCGCGGTGGAGCACCTCGAGCGTCTCGACCAGCGCGAACGGCGCACCGGTGAGCTCCTCGCGCAGTCGCCCGACCTGCAGGATCGTCGGCAGGTACGACAGCAGGATCCCGCCGGGAACGAGCGCCTCGGCCGCGTGTTTCACCACCCGCCACGGCTCGGGCAGGTCGAGCACCACCCGATCGAGCTCGCGCTCGTCGATCCCCTCGTACACGTCGCGCACGTGCACATCGAGCGGCACGTCCGTGCCGAGGAAACCGTGCACGTTCGCAATCGCGCGCGCGGCGAAGTCGTCGCGAATCTCGTAGCCGGTCACCGAACCGGCCGGACCGATCGCGCGCAGGAGTGCAGTGGTGAGCGCGCCCGAACCGACCCCGGACTCGAGAACGCGCGCGCCCGGGAAGACGTCGGCGAGCACGAGGATCGGGCCGATGTCCTTCGGGTAGATGACCTGCGCGCCGCGAGGCATCTCGAGCACGTACTCGGCGAGCGTCGGCCGTAGCGCGGTGAGGCGGGCACCGCGGGTGGTGCGCACCGTGCTCCCGTCGGGCCGGCCGAGGATCTCGTCGTGCTCGACAATTCCCGCGTGGGTGTGGAACTGCCCGCCGCGCTCGAGCACCACGAGATGGCGTCGGCGCCGGTTGTCGACGAGAAGCACCCGGTCCCCCGCCGCGAAGGGTCCGCTCACGGGCTGCTCCGCACGCTGATGGGCTCGCCGACCGCCCGGGCCCGCATCCGGCAGAAGGCGCACGTGTCGGCCGGTGTTGGAGAGCCGCACACCGAGCATGCGCGCAGGCCGCCGCGCGCGGTTTCGGCCCCTCCCACGAACTGCGGGCGCGCGCGCTCGAGGAATCCGAACACGAACGCAGCCTTCGTCCCCGGTGACCGCTCCTCGATGTCGTTCAGCGCGCTCTTGTAACCGAGGTGCCGGTTGCCGGCCGCCATCGGGCATTCCTCGACGATGTAGTCGATGCCGGCGACGATGCAGTACGCGGCCATCTCGCGTTCGCTCAACCTGATCAGCGGCTTCACCTTGCGCACGAAGCCGGGCGCGGCGGCGAGAACCGGATGTTGACGCCCCAGGAGCTCGGTGTCCCATCGCAACACGTTCCCGAACAGCACCGCGGCCTCGTCGTCGAGATTGTGACCGGTCGCGAGAACCGGATAGCCGTGCTCGGACGCGACGTCGTTGAACACATGGCGCTTGGACAGGCCGCACGCCGAGCATGGGGCGCGCTTCGCCGCGCGCGCGCCACCGTCGACGTCGAAGCCGTACTCGGTCGCGAGGGTGACCTCGCGCAGTGGATAGCCGCGAGCAGCAGCGAACACGCGTGCGTACTCGGCCGACGCCTCGGAGTATTCGCCGATCCCCAGCCCGAGGTGCAGACCGTCGGCCTCGTACCCGAGCTCGCGCAGCAGCTGCCAGAGCCCGAGCGAGTCCTTGCCGCCCGACACCGCAACGAGCACTCGCTCGCCCGGCTCGATCATGGTGTAGTGCTCGATTGCCCGCCGCACCTGCTCGCGGCAGTGGCGTACGAAGCATGCCGAGCAATAGCCCGCGTTGTGGCGGCGCACCTCGATCACCGCCGGCGCCCGGCACCGGCCGCACCTCATGCCGCGCCGCCCGAAATGACGGGCCGGATCTCGATCCGGTCGTGGTCGTCGAGGCGCTCGTCGCGGGTCGCGAGCGTGTCGTTACGGATGACCAGCACCGATTCGGGCACGATCTCGAGGTCGTAGAGGAGCTGGCCGACGTTCCGTGGCGCCGGGACGTCGAGCTCGCGCCTCGGATTCCGCAGGACGACCCTCATGGTGCGACCTCCATGCGCGTTGCAGCGTACCGGCGGGTTGCTACCGCTTCGAACGGGTCACGACCTCGAAGACGTCGCCCGCCCTTATCACGGTGCGATAGAGGATCTCGTCCTCCCGGCGCGCCATGCGGCGCAACATGCGGAGCCCCGTCGCGACGATCGCGATGACGAGCCACGGGGTCGATCCGGACATACCCCGGCGCATCCCGTCCGTGGTGAGCCGGCGAAGCAGCGAGCCGTACAAGTCAGATCCGGCGGATCTCGAGGACCATCTGACGCTTCTTGCCCTTGCGCCTCCCGAGCCAGTACGCGATCACGATCGTGAAGACGACCGCTCCGACCGCAATCGCGATCCCCGGGGTCTT
>Ga0335083_10005994_pt1 | contig 15302 bp, 17 predicted proteins | sample Lox_Sample_42_FD_206716 | JGI IMG/M metagenome (GOLD analysis project Ga0335083, IMG submission 206716) | Soil microbial communities from Loxahatchee National Wildlife Refuge, Florida, United States - Lox_Sample_4.2 | ecosystem: Environmental > Terrestrial > Soil > Wetlands | place: USA... | reverse complement strand
CTGCTCTTCACTGTGTCGCGTGCCTTTCATTGCGGTTCTCCTTTCCTGGGTTGGGGAGAACTCACATTCTAGATGGTCCAGTTTTCGGGGGTTGGGTCACCACCTAACCGGCGAGAAATCGCCGTTTTCACTCATCTTCCGAACGGACTAATGCAAATTGAATCGGAAGGAATCGGAATCTTAGTGTAATCGCCTGTTAGCGGCAGTTAGGGCGAGACGCATGGCCAGTGCGTTGGTCTTACCGTCACATGGTCAGAAGAATCAACTGTTGATGGAGGCGGTGGCGGAATTTTTTCCTTTGGCCTAGGTGTGCAGGCTCGTTTCGGCATAGGCGGATATTGGAAGTGGTAGATGACAATGTGACCAAACGTTGGCCCCCCACAGGTCGAGCATGAAAATCGGGAGACCTTAGCGGCCTCGGTAGCCATCTGAACAAAGCCGGATTCCCATCCGCTCCCTGCCTGCGAATTGCAGTCCTGCAAAAATCCGCAATCGGCGTGAGCGTCAACTATATTGACTGTAGCTACATCGCCGTTTTTATTCACTTGCAAGCGGAGTTTAACTTCCGCGCTGATTCCGGCGGTTGCTGCCAAAGGCAAATAGCGCGGGATCTCCATTTTGTCGGCGATCACGCTACCTGGGGATTCTGTTATCTGAGCGAGAGATGATATTGCACTCAGAAATAGCAGCGCTAACGCAGCGAAAGTGCTTGATTTCACCAATTCTTCCCGTGGCAAGAGCAGCCATAGGAAGAATAGCCGGAAATCCAGCCCTAGTGTCGTGACTGGCGTAACATCCCCATTGCACTTAAAACCCGTCGTTAGGCGGCGTACCGGCGCTCGGAGGAATTCTGCAAATCCGGGAGGCACTTACTCTTGACCTTACGATTGGTACTTTGCAAAGGTCCAGAGCGAGTTTCACGAGTAACCAAGTCGCCGCACAGCGGGTTGTGATTTGAATCACAGCCGGTGTGTCCAGCCTCCGCCCACAATCAAAACAGCCTGAGTTGTGGGCGGAGGCTTCGTGTTCAAAATCATTCATGCACAATGTCTTGCGCCGGGGATCAAGCGCTTTGTGATTGAAGCACCCCGCATCGCGCAGAAGCAGCAGCCGGGGCAGTTCGTCATCTTGCGGATTTATGAAGAAGGTGAGCGGATTCCGGTCACGATCGAGAATTCTGACCCGGTGAAGGGCACGATCAATATTGTTGTGCAATCGGCGGGAAAGACGACCCACCTGCTCAATACGCTTGAGACGGGCGATTCGATCCTCGACGTGGTGGGCCCCCTCGGCAAGCCATCGGAGATTCGCAACTACGGAACCGTCGTGGTGGTCGGCGGCGGAGTGGGTACTGCGATGGCGTATCCGACCGCGGCGGCTCTGAAGGGAGCCGGGAATCGAGTCATCTCGATCGTGGGTGCCCGCAACAAAGAATTGGTGATCCTTGAAAAAGAAATGCGCGCGGTCAGCGATGCGCTGCTGATCACCACGGATGATGGCAGCTACGCCGACAAAGGGTTCGTCACCGACAAGCTGCGGCAGTTGATCGAGAACGGAACGCGTATTGACCTGGTCGTTGCGGTCGGGCCGATCGTGATGATGAGGGCCGTCTCTGAACTCACGCGCCGCGAGAACATCCATACCGTCGTCAGCCTGAACCCGATCATGATCGATGGCACGGGCATGTGCGGCGGATGCCGCGTGCTGATCGACGGAAAAAGCGAGTTCGCCTGCGTCGACGGACCAGAGTTCGATGGTCACAAGGTGAACTTCGGGGTGCTGGTGCAGCGCAATGCCATGTACCGCGATGCTGAGCAGCAGTCGATGGAAGAGTTTCGGGCGCGAACAAAATCTGCGGGCACCCCGGTTCCGCAGGGAGAAGCGCGATGAGCCCGACCGCTACTAAGTCCAAAAATCCGCTCTTGCCGAAAGAGCGCATCAAGGTTCCGCGCCAATCGATGCCCGAGCAGCCTGCGAAAGTGCGGGCGCACAATTTCGAAGAAGTGAATCTTGGCTTCAGCCCGGAACTGGCGCAGCAGGAAGCGTTGCGCTGCCTGGAGTGCGCCAAGCCAACCTGCACCGACAATTGCCCGGTTGGCATCGACGTCAAGGATTTCGTGCAGAAGGTCGTCGTTGGCGATTTTCTTGGCGCGGCGGCGAAGATCCGAGAGGCTAACGTGCTGCCCGCCATCACCGGGCGTGTCTGTCCGCAGGAAGATCAGTGTGAAGGGAAGTGCCTGCTGTCGAAGAAGGTGAAGCCGCTCGGGATTGGGTACCTGGAGCGCTTCGTTGCTGACTACGAACAGAGGATGGGAACGAACATTGTTCCCCACGCGGAGCCGACGGGAAAGAAGGTTGCCATTGTTGGCAGCGGGCCTTCAGGGTTGACGGTTGCGGGCGACCTGATTCAGAAGGGCCACAAGGTCCGCGTGTTTGAGGCGCTGCACGAAATCGGAGGTGTGCTCGTCTATGGCATTCCCGAGTTCCGCCTGCCCAAACAGATCGTCCGCGAGCAGATCGAGTATATGCGGAAGATGGGCGTTGAGTTCGAGACCGATGTCGTGGTTGGCCGAACGGTCACGATCGACGAGCTACTCGAAAAAGAAGGGTACGACGCCATCTTCATTGGCACCGGCGCCGGGTTGCCGCAGTTCATGAATATCCCGGGGGAGCACCTGAACGGGGTGTACTCGGCCAACGAGTTCTTGACCCGCATCAATCTGATGAAGGCGTACAAGTTCCCGGTCTATGACGAACCGATGCTCGATCTGCGTGGCAAAGACGTGGCCGTGATTGGTGGCGGCAACACGGCGCTGGATGCGATCCGGTCTGCGTTACGCTTGGGCGCACGCAAGGCATATGTGATCTATCGCCGCAGCGACGCCGAGATGCCGGCCCGGGCCGAGGAAGTGCATCATGCGCGGCAGGAGGGAATTGACTTCCAGATGCTTACCGCACCTGTCGAATTCCTGTCCGATGGGAAAGGCTGGCTGAGGGGTGCGCGATGCGTGCGCATGGAGTTGGGTGAACCTGATGCGTCGGGTCGCAGGCGCCCAGTGCCGATCCAGGGATCGGAATTCGACCTGCCGCTCTCAGTTGCTGTCATTGCAATCGGCACCAGCGCCAATCCTATCGTTCAGAGCACTACGCCCGGTCTCGGAACGAACAAGCGTGGATACATCCAGGCCAGCGAAGAAACGCAGCGCACCACGCGCAAGGGAGTGTTCGCGGGCGGAGACATTGTGACCGGCAGCGCGACTGTGATTCTTGCCATGGGTGCAGGCCGGCGCGCGGCAAACTCCATTCATGAATATCTGACGACCGGAGTGTGGTAGGGGTGGTTCCGGTGGCCGCGGATAGCGGCAGCCAAAGGTTCATCTCTTGCGGGCGATGAACCGCAGGCGCATGTAATCGGCAGTCCACCGGTCGCTTTCGTCACAGAGTACAGTCCTCAATATCTTCGTAGCCTCGTCCAGATAATCTCCTCGTTGGTCTTCAGGCAATCTCGTACAAAACGGATTGGCGAAAGTTTCCAGCCAGGCTCGCATGCCTGCTTCTAGCGGCGTGGGACGCGGGATGAGTTGGACGCTCTCGGCGACAAATCCCACGCGCTCGAGCCGTGCGGTGTAATCATCCACAGTCGGGAAATACCAGGGACAGACGCTGGCGGCGTTTTTGATCCCGCGCTTTTCCAGTCCTACGATGAGGGCCAGATGGATCGCGGCGACGCATCCATGGCCACCCATCTCCCCGACGAATCGGCCGGGGTGGCGCAAAGCGCGATAGGCGCAAGCGATGGCGGCATCGGGATCATCCTTGATCCAGTGCAGCGCCGCGTTGGAGAACACGGCATCAAATTCCTGGTCGAAGGTCAGTTTCGTCGCGTCCACCAACCGGGCGTCGAGCCCGCGCCGGCAGGCGGCTGCAACCATGTCTGCAGAGCTGTCCACGCCAATAACTTCCGCGCCGCTCGCGGCCAGTTTCTCGCTTAGCACGCCGTCGCCGCAACCGAGATCGAGAATGCGCTCGCCAGGCCGAGGTTGAAGCAAGTCGAGCACAGGCTGGCCGAGCGCAGGGACAAATGCGGCGTTGGCGGCGTAGCGGGAGGCGTTCCAGGTTTGCGTGGACATTGAGATATTGTAGTCGCGGCGAAATGCGGGCCGCGATTTGACCGTATTCAGAGTCTCAGAGAGAAACCTGTTGGATGTGAAAACCCAGGACTTGAAACGCTGTTTCAGCCAAACGTGATCTCGAAATACGTATCCGTCCTCGCCCAGATCAGTGGAATTCTCGCCATCCAATACTTGCGGTTGATTGCCTCTCTTGCGTGCTTGTGTTCTTCGGGCAGCAAGATGCGCGCGGTCGCAGTGGACTCCGGTCCTGTAACTTTTCCCCGGATCGTGGACGGCGCGACCTTTACCTGGGGATTGTTGCGGATCCGCTTGGTCTTGCCCATGTCGCTGCGAGTCATCACGTAGAGCTTGCCATCATCTTCCCCAAACCAGACGGGAGTTGGAACACCAACACCAGTCTTGCGGAACGTGGTCAGGGAGATATATTTCTGTCCAGCAATCGCGGAAGGAATCTGGCTAGCCATGCCTTCATTGTACGGGCGCGCCCCGGAAATTCCGAGCGCCAACCCGTCGCATTGCGGACTTCGCCGCAGCCGCGGACTTCGCCGCTACACAATCCGTCTCACGGAAATGGGACGAGATCGCATTCCTACTGATGCGACGGAGGCAGCGCCGGCGGCGGTCCTTCCGGGTGATCCCGTAGATATTGTTCGTAGGGTGCGTTGCGCAGGATGAACTTGAATCCTCGCGCGGTATTGGCGTCGACGGTCTTCTGCAGATCCAGTTCCTCGAAGGGAACCGAGTGCTCAACCGGTTCCTGTCCAATGGCTTCAATGATCTTGAAATGAAGCTGGCCGTCGACCACCCAGTAATCGGTCACATTGAGGATCGTGCCATCTTTCAGGAAGAGCTGCGGGAAGTCCTCTCGCTCGCCGCCGTAGATGTACACCGGGGTCTCGGTCAGCTGAGCGACGTAGTTGACCGGACTGGGCGAGGAGACAGACGTGTACCCGTATGCCCAGGGCCAGAACAGCTCACAGTTCACTGACCAGCAGGAATTGAATCGCCAGAAAGGATCGCCAAAGAAAAGGTACGGACTATAGATGAAGACCACCGGGGGGACGGGTCGAATCGGGTGAACCGGGCGCACCGGAGGGAGCACAATGGAGGTTCCGAATCCGCCCACAGTCGAAACGATTCCGTTTCGTGGCGGAGCGTAGATCGGTGCAGTATGGACCGGCGGGTAGGTAATGGGAGGCCGCACAACCGGCGTCTGCATGACCGGGGCGCGATAGATGGGAGGAGGAGAGACTTGCACTGGCGCCACGGGATGAACAGGGGCGACAGGGCGTTGTGCCGAAGCGCCCTTGGACAAAACCAGCAGGGCACTTATGAGGACAGACAGCACGTTCAGGATCGGGCGGCGGCCAAAGCACATCATAAGTCTCCTCCAACGACTAGGGAGGATCGCGCAATCTCAGAATAAGTCTAATCCCCGGATCGCACAGTTGCTATCGACAAAGGGCCGCAGATCCCGAACGTACTGTCTGGGGCGCAGGTTATTTCTCGAAACGAAGCAGCGCTGCATTTCAATTGGGAGAGTACACAAAGCGGACGAGCCGGTTTTTGGTCCAACATTCATCACCCGTTTCCGGGCAGACCGGATACATCTCTCCCCATCCTGCCGCCACCTTGATCCGACTTGCGGCAATGCCGCGGCTCACCATGGCCTGTTTTACCCAGTTGGCACGCCGTTGCGAAAGCCTGAGATTGTAGAGCCAGTCGCCTCTTGAAGAGGCGTATCCGTCGACGTAGAAGCGCACGTTGGGGTGATCCTTCAGCCACTGCACGTTATTGTCGAGGGCACTTATGTTCGAAGGTTCATCATGGTCATCGTACGGAAACATGACCACTTGCATGTTCTGGTTAAAAGCTTCCTCGTCGGGACCGAATACGATCACTGGAGGTTGGGACCAGTGGTTGACCCAAAAAGCTACATCGGTGTGCGGGGCACCGGGCTCTCTTTGCGCGAAGATCATAGGGCTGGCGAGCAATACAATCGCCGAGATGAGAATCACGTGTCGGCTCATAGGATCTGGCGTCCTCCGTTTCAATTTTCGGATGAGCGATCCTTCTGGCATCGGCCTTTCAGCTACCCGAAGGACCATCCACCTTTTACGCTAGGGAAACCGAGTGTTCGGGAGAACTGACAAAGGTGACAGAGGCGGAGAAAGTTGCCCGCTGAGATTACTGTTTCAACACTTGAAAATTAATGGGTCGCGCGGGGCGTGTTGACCAATGCAAAGCAACCGAGGCAGGTCACGGCGAGGAATCGCTGTTACTGGGGTTTCCTTTCCACCAGAGAACAGACATTATTCCTCATACCAATCGGAATGAGGTGACCAGCGATGACACGAGAGGCATTGTGTTTCCGTCCATCGCTGCAGGCAGGCCGGGCAGACGCCTCCGGTGTCGAACGTGTTCCACACATGTCTGCAGGTGCAGGCCCAATGATCCTCTTTGCGCGGCGACCAGCCGCAGAGAGGGCAGCGGATGCGTGGGCCAGATGGCCCTGCATCTTTGTCGCCTTTGAGCTCGCGGTCGAGTGTCGTCGAGGTTGAGCCGCGATCTGCGAGCGTGAGCATCCGGACATTATGTCCGCTAGTCATGAAACCGTCAAAAACTCATCATGCTCAGACGCTGTGGCGAGGCATGGACGCGCTCGCGATGGTCGCGTCACGATGTGGCTTCATTCGCACTGGTCTGAGCGGGTGCATGCCTCTCCTGACATGATTGGTTCGCAAATGGCTCTACGGATTGCTCTTATCCCGCAATCTGTGTTACAAGCCTGAACATGCGTAAATGGATGCGCGAGCGCTTACAGCGCCGCAAGAAGAAAGCTGAGGAGCAGTCGAGTCAGCCCGCACCTCCGCCGTTGCAGCCCGCATATTTTGACTCGGAGGAAACGGCACCACCCGAGGAGGGCAGCCAGAGCGAGCCGGTCGAAGTTCCCGGGGAAGCAAAATATGAGGCGCAACCGGCTGCCGAAGAAGGCGGCTCAGCCGAGGATCGGCAGCCCAAAGTGACATCAAGTGCAGGCGCAGGACAGCGCACGCGCGGACGACGGCGCCGCGGAGGGCGAGGACGAGGTGGTCGCGGACGCGAGCAGGCCGTCGCCGAGGCTTTCACTCCTAAGGGTGTTCCCGGCGTATCGCAGGAGGAACCGCAGGCTGCAGATGTGGAAACAGGCGAGGCAGAGGCTGCTGTTGCGGCCGCATCTGCTGAAGTTGAGGCGCAACCCGAAGCCACGCCGCAAGTGCAATCTATGCCCGCGGTGGTGCCGAAAGCTCAAGCGCGTCCTCCGAAGGGAGTTGTCGTGCTCGCGATTGGATTGCCGGGTTCGGGCAAGAGCAGCTGGTTCAAGCGGCACAACGTTATTCCGCTTTCGAGCGATATGGTTCGCTCGCTACTCTTTGATGACGTACGCGAGCAGCGATTTCAGGACCTGGTGTTCTCAAATCTCCGATCCATGTTGAAGGCGAGGCTCATCGCCCGACGGCCAATGAATTACGTGGATGCGACCAATCTGACGCCGCAAGAGCGCCAGCACTGGATCAAACTGGCCAAGGATTACAACTACGAGGTGCATGCTGTGTTCTTCGATGTGCCGCTTGAAGTGTGTATCGAGCGGCACCAGCGGCGCGACCGGGTCGTCCCTGAAGATATGATGCGGCGCATGGCTGCCAAGCTGAAGCCGCCATCATTCCAGGAAGGGTTCGCGAAAATTACGGTCGTGAGGGTGAAGAAGAAAGAGCAGGAGCCGGCAGAGCGGGCCGAAGCCTGAACCTTAAGCCTTTCAATCACAAAAAAGATGGAATGCCCCATATCTCGCCGAATTTGCGAGACGTGGGAATCTTGAGGGCCACAACACCGTAATTCCCATGTCTCGCAACAACGGCGGAACATGGCGTACCACTTTATTTTGCGGCTGGCGGGTTTGGTTCATCCCTTCAGATAGGGGAGCAACTCCTTGAACGCGGCTGAGGATGACGACCGCATGAGCTCGTAGATCATCATCTCGGTCGATGAGATGATCGCGCCGGCGGCGCGCATGCGGTCCAGACCGATCTTCCAGTTCCATTCCGCTCGCGAACTAACCGCATCGGACGCGACGTGAACAAGGTAGCCCTCGCGCAGCGCTGCGAGCGCTGTCTGTGTTACGCAAATGTGGCTCTCCATGCCGCACAGCAGCAGCGTGTTGCGCTGGCCGGGCAGGCGCTTGAGCAGCGAGCAAAAGGCCTCGCTGCCGAAGCAGGAAAATAGAGCCTTGTCGACGGGATCGGTGCCAGCTAGCAGGGAAGCGACCTCGGGCACGGTTGGGCCGAGTCCTTTGGCGTATTGCGTACTCACCAGCGCGGGGATTTTCAGAATGCCGGCGGCGCGGATCAACAACTCCGCATTGCGAACGAGTTGCTCTTTTTGAAAAATCGGCGGGAGCAGCTTCTCTTGGATGTCGATCACTACGAGCGCACACTGCCCGGCCTCGAGCGGACGGCGAGCGAGTTCGGCGTAATCGGAAGTCTGTTGGCTGATCTCGGTGGCAATGGTCATGGGTTCTCTCAAGAGAAAGTTAGCATCTTTGAGAATTCTACTGCTGAAGCCGACGGGGTACGCCTATGCGTCATTGGTACGCTGGGTGCGCGTAAAAAAAGTTCTAACCGCAGTGACCGCAGAGAAAACCCGCGAAGAACGCCGAGAGCCGCGGGGTTGGAGAACGAGAACCAAAACGAGCTTAGTGTTGACCGCACTTCGGTGTGGACCATAGAATCAAAAAGAGCCCAATGTGTCGGGCTCTTCCAACTCTAGACTGCCCCCTCGTTCAACGGCAGGACAGCTGACTCTGGATCAGCATATCGGGGTTCGAATCCCTGGGGGGCAGCCAATTCTTTTCAAGCAGTTACGGTCCTTCACCTGTTACCCAAGTGGTAACTGGCAACATCCAGCTGGCAACATTTGCTTCGCGAATACGCCGGAACACGCAGCTATATGCAAGACTCCAGCAGCAATGAGCATCAGCCTGGAGGTCGGCCCCGGATGCGTCAGAGCCGGCACCGCTCGACTGCAGCCCGGGTTCAGCTTTGGGCAATGGCAGATGCGGATCAATGAGCCTCGTTTGACGGATTGGGTGATCTGTAAGAAACAGATCACGTGAAGGACAAAAAGAGAGCCAAACTTCCACGTGGACTCCGCTGGCACTCCGAGTCCCGGTTCATCTGGTTCACTTGGTACGACAGCCAAGGGCGGCAGCACAAAAAGTCCACCGAGACCAGCGATCCGCAGAAAGCCTTGCTTTTCAAGATGCGTTTCCTGGAACGGCAGGAAACGCGACAAGCAGACCAAGTCGAGTCTCCAGATCTGACGCAAGCGTCCCTGGCTTCCGTGTCGGAACTCTATTTCGACTGGAAACTCGCCAACAATTCGCCGGAGACCGTCTCGCGAGAACGGAGGATGTTTAAGAACGTTCTGAAGTTTTTCGGTCCACAGGTGTCGGTGAACCAGCTACGTCTTCCGCAGATTCGCAGCTATCAGAAGCAGCGTCGCCAGCAGATCAGCCCCTCCATGAAACAGCCGGTAACGGCTCGCACCGTCAACTACGAGATGCAGCTACTCAAGGGGGTCATGAGCTACGCCGACTGCTGGAGCGACACCCTGGCGGCTCGCTACCAGCCCCTTCGTGAGATGAAAAGCAGGGCGGGTAAAACCGCAAGCGCCGATCAAATGATCAAAATCATCAAAACCGCCGAGCAGAACGAGTATTGGCAGGTTGCCATGTGGTGTGGCGCGGTGGGAGCTGGGACGGGCTGCCGGAGGGGAGAGATACGAAAGTTGCAGTTGAAAGACATTTGCCTATCGGAAGGCAAGATCCGCATCGTTCGAGAAGTGGCCAAGACCAGAAAACAACGCGAGCCACGTTTGATGGCGATAGCCGAGTGGGGTTTACAACAGCTCTTGCTGCGAGCGCAGGCCTTGGGTGCCGCAGACCCGGAACACTATCTACTTCCTCTCAACGCGGCGAGGTCACGATATGCAGCAATAAGAGTGAGCGGCGAGTGGGATGTGACCAAGCCCATGAGAAGCTGGGTCAAATCCTGGAGGAAGCTCATGGCTGCTTCCGGGATGAGAGGATTTCGCTTTCATGACCTTCGGCACTATTCCGGGTTCCGGACTATTACCGGGTAAATTGATCCGTTTCGTATTTTTCGGTATGTAATCGTCGTTCAGTCGGCATAGTTTGGCTCCATCGATCAGCTTGATCGACGGAAGGAGTCGACTATGCAATGCATCATTGACGATGGTTTAGCTCTCTCTCGGCCGTTGGAAGGTCCACTGTCGGCCTATATTGCTGGCTTTGCGAGGTGGGCACGCGATCAGGGATACGCCCTGCATTCCCGGAAACAGAAGGTTTTGGTCGCGGCGTGTTTTAGCCGATGGCTCGGACACCAGGCTGTCAGTGTCCAGCGAGTCACTTCAGAACATCCGGCTCGGTATTTGCGACGTGGCCTACGGGGCGTACAGGTCCGGCGTGGTGATGTCGCCACGCTGAGACAGTTCATCGACTTTCTGCGCTGTCAGGGTGTGATTCCGATAGAGAAGATGCCACAACCCCGATTGAGCAAGGTCGAGCAAGTCGTACAGGCGTTCCAGCGCTACTTACTCGATGAACGAGCTCTGGCCGGAACAACGGTTGTCTATTACGTGCAGTTCGTCCGTCGGTTCCTCGCCGATCGGTTTGGCGAAGGACCGGTGAAACTATCGCGCCTCTGTGCCGGCGATGTCGTGCGATTTGTTCAGCGCCAGGCCCAACGCCTACATTTGAAGCGCGCAAAGCTGCTGACAACGGCACTGCGATCGTTTCTGCAGTACGCGCGGTATCTTGGGAACATCACGCTTGATTTGGCCGCCGCTGTTCCCACTGTCGCCAACTGGTCGATGACCTCGATTCCCCGTGCCATTCCGATGGATGCCGTGACCCGACTGTTGGCCTCTATCGATCGGCGTACCACGACGGGCCGCCGCGACTATGCGATTCTGCAATTGCTCGCTCGACTCGGATTGCGAGCGGGTGAAGTGGTACGACTCGAACTCGAGGACATTGACTGGAACGCGGGACGGGTAAGCGTTCAGAGAAAGGGCGGTCGGCGCAGTGTCCTCCCGCTACCGGCCGAGGTTGGTGCCGCGATCGCCGCATACCTGCGGCACGGAAGACCTTGGAGCAGCAGTCGTCGGGTCTTCTTGCGAACCAAAGCCCCCATTCGCGGATTCCTCGGTTCTCCGGCTATCGATGCGATCGTTGGGCATACCCTGGCAGGTGCTGGCATCAAGGCGCCTAGCCGTGGCGCACATCAGTTTCGGCATGCACTGGCCACCGAGATGCTCCATCACGGCGCCTCGCTAACCGAAATCGGCGACGTGCTAGGGCATCGCAGTCCGGAAACCACAAAGATCTATACCAAGGTTGATGTGGAATCATTACGAAGGTTGGCACTGCCGTGGCCGGGAGGTATGCGATGACCACTCTCGGTGAGGCCGTACAGCAATATCTGACTCTGCGTTCCCGCTTGGGATTCAAGCTGGATAAGGCCGGCAAGCAATTGCCCGCATTTGTCAGGTTCATGAAACAGAACAGCGCCTCTCACATCACGACCAAGTTGGCGCTCGCTTGGGCGCAGCTACCGTCAACCGTGCAACCGGCGGAGTGGGCTCAGCGACTGAGTATCGTGCGCACCTTCGCGCGCTATCGTAGTGCGACCGATCCACGTACGCAGATTCCGCCCCAGGGTTTGTTGCCGCATCGCCCTAAGCGAGCGCGACCGTACTTGTACTCGGCTCAGGAAATCCGCAGCTTGTTGCGCGCGGCGCTTTCGCTGCCACCCCGCGGCGGGCTACGACCCTGGACTTACCATTGCCTGTTCGGGCTACTGAGTGTCACCGGCCTGCGCCTTGGCGAAGCGCGCAATCTCGAGCTTGGAGATATGGATCTCCGGAACGGTGTGCTGACCATCCGGAATGCCAAGTTCGGCAAATCACGTCTGATCCCAATCCATGCGTCGACCCGTCGCGTGCTGGCAGGCTACCTCCTGCGACGTGACCGACATTGGGCCGCACGTCCGGTTTCCTCTTTCGTGTTCGTCTCCAACCGTGGCAGTCAGTTGGACGGCGGTGATATCCACCGAACCTTCTATGCGTTGTCCCGGCAGATCGGTCTGCGCGGCCGATGTGACAGTCACGGGCCACGTATCCACGATCTGAGACATCGCTTCGCGCTGATGACGCTGTTGCGGTGGTACCGCTTCGGCGAAGACGCCGAGCGGCGGCTCCCCTTTTTATCTGCCTACCTCGGTCATGTCCACGTCAGCGACACCTTTTGGTATCTCAGTGCATGGCCCGAGTTGATGCGACAGGCAATGTCCCGCCTTGAGCGATGCTGGGAGGGCCAGTCATGAAAAGCACTACTACGAGCCTTGCTCCGCTGTTGGAACGGTTCTTCACACAGCGACTCATGCAGCAGCGTCAAGCCAGCCCACATACGATCAGTTCGTATCGCGACACATTTCGTTTGTTGCTGAAGTTCATCCAACTGCGACTGCACACACCCCCTGCGCGGCTGACGTTCGAGGCGATCGATGCCCCCTTGATCGTGGAGTTTCTCGATCACCTGGAGAAACATCGGAGTTTGAGCGCGCGTAGCCGAAATCTTCGGCTGACGGCCATCCATTCTTTCTTTCGCTATGCCGCATTTGAAACGCCAGCCCACGCCGCCCAGATACAACGCGTGCTGGCCATCCCCAGCAAGCGCTTCACCCGCACCCAGGTGCATTTTCTAACGAGGCCGGAGGTCAAGGCCTTGCTCGCGGCACCAGATCGGCGCACCTGGTTCGGTCGGCGCGATCACGCATTCCTCTTGGTGGCGGCGCAGACTGGGCTCCGTCTGTCTGAAATGACCGGGCTGGCGCGCGAGGATATCACGCTCGGTACAGGGGCTCATGTTCGTGTGATCGGCAAGGGCCGCAAGGAACGCTGTGTACCGCTTGCCAAACCTACGGTCGCCGTGTTGAAAACCTGGCTACGCGAACCGCCACGCCGCGGTGGACAAGTCCTATTCCCCAATGCTCGAGGCACTCATCTCAGCCCCGACGGCGTACATTACCTATTGCTCAGGCATGTCCAGGCCGCCTCCAAGGTCTGTCCGTCGTTGAAAGGCAAACGCGTCACGGTTCATGTTCTGCGTCACACCATGGCCCTCGACCTCGTACAGGCCGGCGTGGATCGCTCTGTTATCGCCCTGTGGCTCGGACACGAATCGGTGGATACAACTCAGATCTATCTGGAGGCCACACTGGCGATGAAGCAGAGGGCGCTTAGCAAGACCAAACCTCTGAAGGGCCGATTCCGCCGTTTTCGACCCGGGGACCCGTTGCTTGGCTTCCTCAACAACCTGTAGAACCAGAAGAACTATGCCGAGTGATTGGCGAGTCTCATTTCCGCTTTGAACAGCAACTTCGGCTTGACCTCAACGGTTTCTCCGTCGCTCGGCATAGTCCGGAACTCGAAATAGTGCCGGAAAGTGTGATACGTCACATGCTTCGTGATTTCGGCTCGTTTCAGTGCTGGCTTGCCGTAATAGCGCCAGAGAGTACCGGGCCAATACGGCTGTTTTCCTTTCTTCGCAGGCGATGCGAACACCCAATCCCCGGGACCAGGGTAGGGAGAAGTTCGGCGCCAGACGAAGAGGGACTCCGCCGTTTGCGCGTCCAACGGCACGTCCTTTTGCGACGCTTCGGTTTTCGGTGCCCCTTCCACCATCGCTACGACCGACCTGCGAACGTGAAGAAGGAGTTGTTCGAAGTCCACGTCGTCCCATCGAAGACCGATGAGTTCGCCACGACGGAGTCCGGTGAACGCATCGAGTTCGATAATCGTACGAAGAGGGTTTGGTAGTTCTGACAGGAGTGCCACAATTTCCTCGGGCGTCAGAACGTCCGGAGCCTTTTGGCGTTTCGCACTTTGACGAACACTGGTTATTGGGTTCTTGTCCGCCCATTCCCATCGAATTGCGTGGGAATAAAGCGCGCTCATGATGTTTCGGATCTTTGCTTTGCTCCCGCGTGCGAGAGGAATGCCGGTTTTCTTGAAGCAGAGTGTCTTTAGCCATTTTTCGACTTCGACGGCTTTGACATCCGTCAATCGGCAAGCGCCCCACCGCGGCATGATCCACTTCTTGAGATAACCCTCGTAGGTCACTTGTGTTGCGTACGATTTGCGATCCTCCTCGGCGGCATCTGGGGCGGGCTTCACTTTGTTGAATATGTCCGGTAGCTCGTGCTGCCGATAATGATTCACCAGAGTGTCGAGACTGACGTTTTTGATCAGCTGTTGAGGAGTTTGTTGGTTGATTTCCAAACGGATCGCATCCACAGCCCCTTGCGCAGATGATTCGTTCGGAAACTCGTCGAGAGTGCCGATGACAATGTTCTTTCGACGGATCGAGCCATCGATTTGAACTTCTCTCCATCGGAACTCCCAGACTTTCCCTTTCTTGCGTTCCGCTAGTTTCAGACTGCCTTGTTGGTAGCTTGTGCGCCTCATTCAATCTCCTGTTTCGAGGCGACACGGGTGGCTGGAGATGAGAGTAGCCCAGCTCCAATCTCGTGTCGAGGGAAGCTCCTGTGGAATTCCGGTGTCAGCTAGCTGGCCATCTTGTGTGCGAGCCATGCATTGAGGACAGAGGCGCGGAAGCGCCACAATTTACCTATCTGAACTCCTGTGATCTCCCCGTTGCGTGCCATCTTCTGAAGAGTCTTGGGGTGGATTTTCAGCAGGGCGGCCGCCTCATCGGTGTCAAGCAACTGCTCGAAGCTTCTTTCAAACATTTCGGCGGGACGGGCTGGTTTGGAGGAAAGATCGGTCATTGCGATCTCCGAGCTTTTGTTTATGCAGCCGGAGGCTGCCAGAGCTGTATGAGGTTATTTTCAGAGTCCCGAGATTGTCCAATTCATTTTCCGTCACTGCTTATTCCCGCCAGGAATATCTGAACATTCCGAGCATTTTCTTGGAAATACATGTCTCCCTTAACCGGGAACCCGCGCCAGCACACAGAGTTCCCTTATGAGTTCTGGGAATAAGCACGTGCTGAGAACTCATTGGACGGCAGGAAAGAACTGCGAGTAC
>Ga0335083_10005991_pt1 | contig 15305 bp, 10 predicted proteins | sample Lox_Sample_42_FD_206716 | JGI IMG/M metagenome (GOLD analysis project Ga0335083, IMG submission 206716) | Soil microbial communities from Loxahatchee National Wildlife Refuge, Florida, United States - Lox_Sample_4.2 | ecosystem: Environmental > Terrestrial > Soil > Wetlands | place: USA... | reverse complement strand
GGTTGAAACCCCGCCCTTCATCCGCAACTCGGAACTGGCGAGAAATGCGGGCTAACCCCCAGCCAAAAGACCGCCATCTACAGTGAGAGAAGTGCCGGTGATATAAGCGGCAGCATCGGAGCAAAGGAAGCGCACGGCTTGGGCGATATCATCGGGCGTGGCCAGACGGCGCAGCGGGATGCGGCCGATGATCCGGCTCTCCTCAGCCTCCGGATTTCCCGAGTCCCGTAAGTATGCGCGCAAAAGCGGGGTGTCGGTAGCGCCGGGAATGACGCAATTCACGCGGATGTTCTCAGAGGCGCAGTCGAGCGCGACGCCCCTCATGAAGGCGAGCGCGCCTCCCTTTGTGCCCGCGTAGGCCGAGCAATTGGGATAAGTCACGAAGGCATGCCCTGACGAGGCGATGACGATGCTGCCGCCGCCGCCCCGCCGCATCACTGGGATCACATGCTTGCAGCACAAGAACGTCCCTTTCATGTTGACGGCGTAAAGCTGCTCCCACTCCTGTTCGGTTGTCTCTACCACCGGCCGCGTGATCTCCACCGCAGCGTTAGCGAACAATACGTCGATTCGTCCCCAGCGCCCGGCCAGCGCTTGGACCGCGCGCTCCACCTCATCGCTCCGGCTGACATCGGCGTGGAGTCCTATGCCTTCAGCGTGCTCCTGCTCAATCAAACTTACCGTCTCGGCGCAAGCCGGTTCATTCCAGTCGAGAACACCGACCTTGGCTCCTTCGTGCGCAAACAGCAGGGCGGTGGCACGGCCGATGCCGGACCCTCCGCCAGTAATGAGCACAACGCGACCAGTAAACTCGCTCATGGGTTATAGGCCTCCTCTGCTGTCACTCCGAGGAGTCGCAAGCGACGAAGAATCTCGCAGTTCCCTTGCTTTCAGAGCGAGATTCCTCGCTACGCTCGGAATGACACGGTTCCGGAACGTTTTCCACAAACTGCTGAAGCACGGCTACGGAATGTCCCACGCCACGACCGTCAAGTCAAGTTTGAAGGCCTTTTGGTACTGGCGTCATTTGAAAGCCCCGGACGCCGTCATTCCCGCGAAGGCGGGAATCCATTAAGAAAGGCCCTTGCAAAAGTAACGTATCAACGGAGTGGATTCCCGCCTTCACGGGAATGACGGCGTCCGGGGCTTTCAAGGAATACCTGGGCTCAGAGGGTTCCGCCTAGCAACATGACACCAGTACCCGTCTTTTTCGTTTTCACCAGCGGCTAAGCAGTCTCTCCGCCAGTGCGGAGTTGACCGAATTTGTGTTGAAAGCATCCAAGAATTCGGTTATGAGTTCACGGTGTCGGCTTTGCGAATGATTGCCGGGGCGCGAGCACCGAATCTCGGCCTGCCCGGTTGTCATGAGGAAAGGCAGGGGCCAATCAGGTTTCGAGATGATAAGCCGGCGTGAATTCGTTACCATTCCATTCGCAGTCGCGGCCGGCATGAGTCTGAGATGGCGCGACGACTGCTCGGACTTTACTATGCCAAATGACACTCCCAACAGCCGCCAGCTCTATCCCGGGGTGTATCAAGTTGAGTCCCTCTTCGGCGGGCGGAATCTGTTCCAATATCTTTTCGTCGGTGACAACATCGTGTTGTTGGACACCGGTCTCGCTTACACTCCTGAACACACCATTTTCCCCGCAATGAAGAAGCTTGGGCTCGAGCCTCAGCGGCTCAACCTTGCCATTACCAGCCATGCTGACGGCGATCATCAGGGTGGCAATGATGCCATCAAGCATGCCGTACCCACCGCCTGGCTGGCCTGTGGAGACGCCGATCGCGCCATGGTGGAAGATCCCCGGACGCTTTGGGAACAGCGCTATAACTTCCTCAAGCAGGATTATGGCGTCGGTATCGATCCCGAACCCTCACCCGACGTCGGCAAGCCCCGGCAGATGGACCTAACTTTTGCCGGCGGGGAGAGGATTCGAATTCAGCGCGACTGGGATCTGGAGCTACTCCATGTTCCGGGCCACTCGCACGGGCATCTCGCTCTACTGGACCGGAAGCAAAAAGTGGCCTTTGCCGGCGATGCCATTCATGGCCAGGGCTGCCCGCGCGCGGACGGCGCCATGGCTCTGCCTGTCACCTATTACTACGTGGACGCCTACCTTTCCACGCTCCGCCTGTTCGAGAACCTCCCTATTGAGACGCTCTATTCGGGCCACTGGCCGACCCTGCGCGGAGCCGAGATTCGGGATTTTATCGCTGTGTCCCGGCAGACGGTGCAGACTTTCGACCAGGTTATCCTGACACAACTCGCCGCACACCCTCGAGGTGTGGGGATGCAAGAGCTGATTGATGCTATCGGCAACGCCTTTAGCGACTGGCCAAAAGACACGTTGGTATTTGCCATGTTCGCTGTCAAAGGCCACCTGGATCGCCTGGTGGAATACGGCAAGGCGCGAGAAATCAGGGACAGCCGGCCCTTCAAATGGGTTCCGGCCTGAGCCCAGGGAGCACGCGGTAGCCGCGGAGCACCGCGAGAGTTTTTGTTCTGGCTCGGTCTGATGGGGAGCGGACCTGAGACAAGACTCTGACCAGCCGGCGCAGGCTTCCTGCAGGTCACGGTTCATTGGAATTCATGCCGTCTCAACGCTGGCTGCGCATCATTCCTGTTGCGGTGGTGATGTACACCATCGCCTACGTCGACCGGACGAACATCTCTCTAGCCCTGCCTGCAATCAGCCATGAATTACGCATGGATCCTCAGCAGGCTGGTAGCGCGGCCGGCGTCTTCTTCTGGGGTTACGTACTGCTGCAGGTTCCCGGCGGTTATCTTGCCCGCCGATGGAGCGCCAAGCGTCTGGTGAGCCTGCTCCTCGTGTTGTGGGGAATCTGCGCGGCCGGCGGAGGCCTGGTGCAGACACCGGGCCAACTGTGGATGGCTCGCCTGCTCCTCGGCGTTGCCGAAGGCGGAGTGTTTCCCGCCACGCTGGTGCTGCTCACCCACTGGTTTGCCAAGGCGGAGCGAGCGCAGGCCAACGCGTACTGGATGCTCTGCCAGCCGTTGGCGATCATTCTGTCCGCCCCGGTTTCCGGCTGGATTATCGGCCGCTGGAACTGGCGCGTGCTGTTGGTCGCAGAAGGCGTGCTGCCCTTCCTATGGCTCGTCGTTTGGACATCGTTTATCGATGACCATCCGCAGCAGGCGCGATGGCTCAGCCGAGAAGAGTGCGACGCCGTTGTTGCGGTTCTGAAGCGCGAGGCAGCCGAGCGTGGCAGCATGGCCGGCCGCGGTCTGCTGCGGGTCTTGCTTCAACCTTCGGTCTGGTTGCTGATCGCAGTCTATTTCCTGATCAACTGCGGCGGGTACGGCTTTCTCTTCTGGCTGCCCAGCGCCATCGCGCGGGCGGGAGAGTTCAGCAGCCTCTCCATTGGCCTGCTCTACTCTGTGCCTTACGTGCTGGCCGGCCTCTTCATGGTGCTCAATTCCCGGCACTCCGATCGCGCCGGCGAACGCCGTCGTCATATTGCCCTGCCTTTGGCGGTGGCGGGGGTGTGCCTCTCAGCGGGAGTCTCGCTTAGCGGACGCACGCCCCTTCTCGGGTTTGCTCTCATCTGCCTGGCGGGCGCCGGACCTTATGCCGCTATCGCGCCGTTCTGGGCTTTGCCTGCGGAGCACCTGCCCGATTCGGCGGTGGGGCCGGCGATAGGGTTGGTTAACGCCTTGGGAAACCTGGGTGGATACATTGGTCCGGTGGTAGTGGGAGCACTTACCAAGCGGCTTGGTGACTTCCGCTACGCCTTTGACGCCTTAAGCATCGGGCTACTCCTTGCGGCTGGGTTAGCGCTGGCCGTGGGAAAGGGACCAGCCAGTCGGCGTACCTACACCGAGCCCGGGGAGACGTAGGAAATCTCCGTGCCACCTGTCCGGATGCGTCGGCCGCTTACTCCCGCAGGCCGACAGCGTTCCGCTCAAACAGTAGACGATCCGCGGCGACCACAGTTGATTGACAAGTCGGATTTCCGTTACATTGGCTCAGTGTTCGCCAGCCGCCTCGTCCTAGCCCTAGCTCTCCTTCAGGGCACGGTCCCTGCTGAGCGACAGTCCGACGCCATTCAGCAAGACATTCAAGCGGGAAGATTGAGGGACGCCCGCCAGAAGCTTCAGCAAGCGATTCGGAGTTCGCCTCAAGACGCTGCTTTGTGGACACGCCTGGGAGAAGTGGAGGTCAGGCTTAAAGACGACCAAGCCGCCATCGCTGCATTCGAAAGGGTCCGTTCCCTGACGCCCGGGGACGCGCGCACTTACTTTAATCTGGGACTGCTCTACATGGAGCAAGGCAACACAGGGCGGGCGCTCGAAATGTACAGCCGGGGACTCAAGCTGGATCCCGAGGATGAGGCAGCCAACCAGAATTACGCGCTCTTGTTGACTCAAGCGGGCAGGCCCTGCGAGGCAGTAAATCCGCTGCAAAAGCTGAAGGGCATGAAGAGTGCAGACCTTCCGGTGCGCGTGTCGTTGATTGAGGCGCAACTGAAGTGTGGGAACGAGGAGGCAGGCCGGCGGGAGCTGGACGAATTCCGGCAACTTCCTTCGGTTACGGTAGAGGACCAAATAAAGCTGGCCCAGGTTCTTGTGCAGGACCACCTTGTCGAGGCGGCGGAGAGCACGCTGGAATATGTGGTGCAGGCGTCGCCGGACCTTGCCGAGGCTCACGCAAATCTCGGATCGCTGCTTCTCGACAAGGGCGACTTCGAGGAAGCGGCACGCCAGTTGGGGCAGGCGGTGCAGTTGGCGCCGACCTCCGCCGAGTACTCGATGGAATTAGCTCAGGTCCTACTGAAGGCCGGGCAGTATCCGACTGCCTTGGAGTTTCTGAAGGCAGTGAAGGACCAATTCGGAACACTTCCCGAATATCAGTACAAGCTGGCGTGGTCTTACTACGGCCTGGGGCAAGTTCCCCAGGCCGCCGCGCAGCTTGAGGCCTTGGCGCAACAGCATCCGGAGTTGGATCGAGCTCATTACTCGCTGGGCAACTGCTACGTGGCCCTGGGGCAGTTGGAAAAAGCCGAAATGCAATACCGCAAAGCGATAGCGCTCGATTCAAACCGTGGGTCATATCATTCAGCGATCGGGCAGGTTCTCAGGAAACAAGGAAAAGTAGGTGAGGCCATCATTGAACTCGAAAAGGGGCTGCAACTAGAGCCGTCGGACATGGAAAGCCGGGTGCAGCTCGCCATTTGCTACCAACAGCGCGCGGAACTCCCGAAGGCGGAACGTCTGCTCGAGGCTGCCGTGCAGAAGCAGCCCAACCTGCTGAACGCCCATCGCGTTCTGGCACAGGTTTATTATGGCGAAGGCAAGAAAGCGCAAGGCGACCGAGAGTCAGACTTGGTCTCGAAGTTGGATTCGGAAGAAACACGGCGTCGCGCGCAGATGATGGACTCGCCGGCTCCTCAGACATTTCAGTAGGCTTCCATGACGTTCGTCAACTCTCTACTGGCGTTGTTGTTCCTCACGGCCTTGCCGGCGAAGCTCGTGACCTTCCGCCAGGTACTCCCGAAAGAGAGCGGCGTCACCTGGGTCCACAATAATGCCCGTTCCGACCGGCACTACCTGCCGGAGGCTTTCACTCCCGGGGTGGCGGTATTCGACTACAACAACGACGGCTGGATGGACTTGCTGTTCGTGAACAGCGGGGAGACGACGTTCTTTCATCCGGTACACCCGCTGCCGTACGCGCTGTACAGAAACAATGGGGATGGGACCTTCACCGATGTTACCGAGAAGGCAGGCATCCATCCCAATCTCTTCGGGATGGGAGTTGCGGTCGGCGATTACGACGGGGACGGCTACCAGGACGTCTTCATCACTGGCTACGGACGCTCTATTCTCTACCACAACAACCGCGACGGAACCTTTACGGACGTGACCGCCACGAGCGGCATCCAGGCGCCGGGCTGGTCTACCAGCGCCGTCTGGTTCGACTACGACAACGACGGCAAGTTGGACCTCTACGTTGGCCAATTCGCGGACTATTCCAGCCTGAGAGTTTGTGGCATTGCAGATTCCTACGGCGGGAAGATGGCAGGAGCCTCCGACAGCGAGCACTTTTATTGCATCCCTTCGATCTTCCCGCCCACTTCCAGCCACCTCTATCACAATGACGGAGATGGCCATTTCACAGACGTGAGCGCGGAGACAGGCATCGCCGGCTCGAAGGGTAAGGCGTTGGGCGTGGTGGCCTCGGACGTCAACAACGACGGCTATATGGATCTGTTCGTATCGAATGACACCGTGGCCAACTTCCTGTTTGTGAACCGTGCCGGCAAGAAGTTTGAAGAGGCAGGAGCTGCGGCCGGCGTGGCCTACAGCGAAGACGGTCTGACCCGGTCAGGAATGGGCGTGGATGCGGCCGACTTCGACCAGGACGGATGGCAGGACTTGTTTGTGGCCAATGTCGACCAGGAGACATTTTCACTGTATCGCAACAACGGTGACGGGACCTTCAACGATCTGAGCAGCCGGACCGGGATCGCCAGCGCCACCCGGTTGCTGAGCGGGTGGGGGCTGCGATTCTTCGACTACGATAACGACGGCCTCACAGACCTGATCCTCGCCTGCGGCCACCCCGACGAGACTGTTGATCGGCGAATGTCAGGGGTCACCTACGACGAGCCGCTGCTGCTGTTCCACAATGAGGGCCAGGGCAGACTGCGGAATGCCAGCGCCTCGAGCGGACCGGCATTCCAAGGGCGATATGCTGCGCGGGGCTTCGCGGCGGGCGACCTGAACAATGACGGCTATCCTGACCTGGTGGTTGCCACCAACGGCGGGGCGCCCTTGATCCTCATGAACAATGCGGAAAGCCAGAACCATTGGATCGGGCTCCGCCTGCGGGGGACGAAGTCCAATCCCGACGCTGCCGGCGCCATCATCAAGTGGAGTGCGGGCGGGACAGTCCACTCCAGGCTGAAGACGGCGGGCGGCAGCTTTATGTCGAGCCACGACCCTCGGGAAGTTCTGGGCATCGGAAACGCGACGCGCCTGGATTGGGTCGAGGTCCGCTGGCCGAGACCCAGCGACCGGGTGGAGCGCTTTACGGACCTGCCCCTTGATCGCTATTCGACCATTGTGGAAGGCAAAGGCATTCGATGATGCTCTTGCGGATCGCCTTCATCCTGGCGCTGCTCCAAGGTACCCCTCCTCCGGCATCGCTGCTCCAGCGCGCCAAGCAGGACTTTGAATCGGGAAGATATTCCCAAGCGCGCGCTGAACTGGCCGAGGCTTTGAAGGCCGCCCCGGAGGACGCGGTCCTTTGGAGCTATCTGGGCATGACGGATTACAAGCTCAACCAAGTCGCGACCGCGGTGGCTGAGTTTGAGAAGGCCCGCACGCTTGATCCTCACAATCCCCTGAATTATTTCAACCTCGGCCTGTTGTACCACCAACAGGGTGAGACTAACAAGGCGCTGGAGGCTTACCGGCAGGGCCTCGCGATGAGCCCTGACGATAAAGCGGCCGGGGAGAGTTACGCCCGCCTCCTCATTGAGGCTCACCAGTATCGGCAGGCAATCTCACCTCTCGAGAAACTGAAGGCCGAGTCGCCTTCGGACTTCTCGCTTCATCTCGCTTTGATCGAGGCCTGCCTGAAAGCGGGCCTCAACGATCAAGCTGATCGGGAAATCCAGGAGTCCATGAAGGCTCCGAACCGCTCGTCGGATGAGGAGATCGATCTGGCGAAATTGCTCCTCGACAACAAGCAACCGGACGCTGCCCGCTGGGTCCTGGAACAGGTGGTGCAGGCGGCTCCCAATCTGCCCGACGCTCACGCCGGCCTGGGCATGGCGCTCGCGGATCTGGGCCGCTACCAGGACGCTGCGAAGGAACTCGACCGAGCGCGTCAGCTCTCGCCTGGCTCGGCGGATTACGCGATGCGGTACGCCGAGGCCCTGCTGTTGTCAAAGCAATATTCTGCTGCGCTCGACTTTCTTAAATCTGTCCAGGACCGGTTCGGGAAGCTTCCCGAATACCGGTACAAATATGGTCTGGCCTGTTACGGATTGTCCGAGTACGTATCGGCTATCGACGAACTCGATGCACTCGTCCGCGACTACCCCAACCTTGACCGGGCCCACTACTACCTCGGGCATTCTTACAGCGCCACGGGCGATCTTGCCAAGGCCGAGACTCAATACCGGAAAGCGCTGGCCCTCAATCCCCAGGATGCGTCGTATTACGCCGCCCTCGGACATGCGCTAAGAAAAGACAGCGATGAAAAGACAGACGAGGCCATCGGCTATCTGCAGAAGGCGTTGCAGATGGACCCCTCCGACACACTGAGCCGGCAGGATCTGGCTCTTTGCTACGAGAAGAAGGGGAGGTATTCCGAAGCTGAGAACCTCCTGGTGGAGGTGGTTCGGCAGCAGCCGGGGCTCGTGGAGGCTCATCGTGTGTTGGCGCGGATTTACTACCGTCAGGGAAAAAAAGATCTGGGCGACCAGGAGTCAGGAGTGGTTTCAAAGCTGGATTCTGATGACCTCCGCCGCAAAAAAGAGATGATTGATACCCCACCTCCCCCACAGCGTCTTCGGTAGGGCGCTGTGCCTGATCCATGCCAAACCTGCACCCCAAGAGCTTGTGAAAAGCTCTTCTGGACTGTGTCATTCCGGCGGCGAGCCCTGCGCCGAGCGCGGAACACAAAGACCGGGATTTCGCAGGATTCGGCGGGGCTGAAACCCCGCCCTTTTCCAATCCTGGTGAGAGATGCAGGTTAACAGAATGCCGGAATGCGTTCCGAAAAAACTCTTGACATCCCAACTAGCCGGTGTTATAGACTCGTTTCGTTTTGTATTGTTTGTGTTTGATTGTTAGCTTGCGACTGAGTTTTGGGTGTGCCGGTCTGTCTCATTTTCGCCGAATCGAAGGACGGAACTGATTAACCAGGAGGAGCAAATGAGAGACAAGTGGGAGAAGGCAGCGAAGTCGCATTTTGGCCAGTCGCTGGGTATCGCCTTACTCGCCGGCGCCGTGCTTTGCCTGGCGGTGATCCCAGCCTACGGGCAGGCCGGTAAAGCCACCATCACCGGGTCCGTCACCGACTCCAGTGGCGCCTTCGTCTCCGGCACCCAGGTGACGGTCACCAACACTTTGACCGGGCTTACAAGTGCGGTTCTCACCGGCGAAAGTGGCACGTACGTGGTTCCCCTGCTACCGCTGGGCACGTACATGGTGAGCTTCCATCACGACGGTTTTGAGACCTTCACGCAGACCAATATCGTGCTCACCGCGGACGAGGTGGCGCGGGTCGATGCCACCCTAAGAGTCGGCCAGGTCACGCAGACCGTCGAGGTATCAGCGAACGCGCAAATGTTGCAAACGTCGAACGCCTCGCTGGGCCAGCTTGTCTCGCGCCAGGCCGTCGTCGACTTGCCCTTGAACGGACGCAATCCCGCCAGCCTGGTGCTGCTCTCCCCAGGGGTGATTGACGTCCTCATCACCGGGGCGGGAGTCAATCAGGGTTACGTCGCCAATCCGAATGACACGGGAGCCTCAGCGAGCGGCGGACGTCAGGGAAGCACGTATTACATGCTGGATGGCGCAAATTCCATGGACGCAGAGAATCTGCTCGCCAGCCCTTTTCCCAACCCAGATGCCACCCAGGAATTTCAGGTGATCTCGAATAACTTCCAGGCCCAGTATGGGTTCGCTCCCGGAGCGGTGGTGAGCGTGGTTACCAAATCCGGCACCAATCAATGGCACGGGGACGGATTCTGGTTCCTGCGGAACTCGAGCTTGAATGCTACGAATTTCTTCACCCATCAGGGGGACGGTCTCAAGCGCAACCAGTACGGCGGTTCGGTGGGCGGGCCCATCAAGCACGATAAGCTCTTCATCTTTGCCAACTTTCAACGAACCACGGTGAACCAAAACCAACAGGGCGGGAACGACGTCGTTCCGAACAATGCCGAATTGAGTGGAGACTTCAGCGGTTTGTTAACCGGAACGAAGGCAAATCTGTGCGGGGCCGGCGGACCCGCCAATTTGGCCTTCGATACCGGCCAGCTTTTCCAGGTGTCCCAGACGGCGCCCTTCGGCACGCCCACGGTCTGCCCGGCCGGCAGCGCGATGGCGGGCCAAAAGGTCTTTGTGAAAACGCCCTATGCGAACAACTTCATTGATCCTGCCACCTTTAACCCGGTCAGCATGAATTTCGAGGCAATGCTCCCGAAGACCGACGCGGCGAACGGCCTGGTCTATCTTCCCGGCGTGCCCCTGAAAAGCTACGTCAATGAAATGACCGAGCGCGGGGACTACAACGTGAACGACAAGCAGCGCGTTTTCGGGCGCTTCTTCTACAATGATTACACCCAGCCGGGAAACCCTGCCGGCGGAGATCCTTTGGCTTCCATCCGGTCCTGGGACGTCCTTTACTGGAACATTTCTGGCGGCTGGGTATGGACGGCGAGGCCCACGCTCGTCAACAATCTGGCCGTCTCGGTCAACCGCACACTCTCCGAGAGCTTTGCCGGTTTTCGCGACAGCAATGGACAGCCGTACTCCCTGGCTACGCTGGGCTCCAATCTGGTTTACCCGCCCGGATATGCTCCCGATATCGATCAGCTCTCCACCAACGGATTCTGGTTCGGACAGAACACCAACGCGCCCATGAAGCGCCGGAACATCGCCCTGACGGATTCTCTGACCTGGACCAAGAGCAGGCATATGTTCGTTTTCGGCGTGGACATCCTCCGCATGAACTATCAGGACTCTACGAACTGGCAGTCGTCTCCCCGAATTTCCTTCGACGGCGAGGTGACCGGCATCGCCTCGGCAGGAATTCCAGGTAGCGACCGTGCCGACTTTCTGCTGGGGCAAGCGAACTTCTTCGAGCAGGGAGGCGGCGAATTCACCCAGAACTACATTACCAACTGGACCGGCTACGCGCAGGATACGATCCGCATGAAGCCTAACCTGACGCTGAATGTCGGTTTACGATGGGAGCCCTACTTCCCGGCTACACCCTATTACGGGAAGATGGCGAGCTGGCAGCCGGGACAGCAGAGCACGAAGTATCCTAGTTCGCCGGCTGGCTTGGTCTTCCCCGGGGACGCTAGCATCCCTGCTTCTACCATCTATCCCACTCTTAGCAACTTCGATCCGCGGCTGGGAATCGCCTGGCAGCCGAGTTTCATCAAGAACACGTCCGTCCGAGCGGCGTTCGGCCTCTTTGCCGCGCCTATTTCCAACATGAGTTATCACCACATCGCCGATGTCGCTCCGTTTTCCAGTGTTTTCGACCTCTATTACACCCAGGTGGGGTTGATCAACTTCTCGAACCCCTGGTCTAACTTCACGGGATCGGGCGGCGTGAGTCCATTTCCAGACCAGCAGCCTTTCGCCAATCTGCCGGCCGCGCCTCCGGGAACCATCAACTTCATCCTTCCCACCACCGTCTCGGCGGTGTTCCCGAAGAGCTTTACAAACCCCAGAGCCTACTCCTGGAATTTCTCTATTGAGCATCAGTTCACGCCCAATACAGTGTTCACCGCGGCTTACGTGGGGAGCCAAACCGAACATCAGTTCAATCCCATTGAGCAGAACCCCGGGGTGAACAATGTGCGGCCGGATGCTAATTTCGGCTCGATCCTGCAGACGGAGTCGCTGTCCACTGCCTCTTATAATTCGCTGCAGCTCAGCTTCAACAAGCGGATGTCACACGGCCTGCTGTTCACCTCGAATTTTACCTATTCACACTGCCTGGATAACGGCACCCTTGGTGATACGGCGTTTACCGGGAGCCTGGGCGATCCGTACGATGTGTCCTGGAACCGGGGCAACTGCGACACCAATATCCCACTTGTCCTGGTGTCGAACTGGATCTGGCAGGAACCAAAGCTTAGCAGCCTCGGGCCCGTGGGCAGCAACATTCTGGGAAGTTGGGAGTTCAGCGGCATCTGGACTGCGCAGTCCGGGACGCCTTTCAGCATCGGCGGCGGTTGCGCCGGGAGCAACAACTCCGGAACGCTGATCGGCGGCGACCGCGCCGATGTCACCGGCCAGCCCTTTAACGTACATCAGGGATCAAAGAACCAGTGGCTGACGCAGTACTTCAATCCGGCAGCTTTCCAGTGCAACGGTCCCAACACGTTCGGTAATTCCGGCAGAAACCTTATGGCCGGGCCCGGACAAAACAACTTCGACCTGGGGATCTTCAAGAACATTCCCTTTAAGGAACGGTATAACGTGCAGTTTCGCTGGGAAATGTTCAACGCTTTTAATCGCGTCTGGTTCAGCGGTCCCAGCACCTGCTTGACTTGTGGTGTGGGACCGGGCGGATTTGCGAGTATCACCAGTACAGCGAATTCGCCGCGAATCATGCAGGCTGCGCTGAAGTTTTCGTGGTAAAGCGCCTATGAACGCAGCGTCGGGAACAGGGGCGAAGAGCTGTCGTGAGAAAGCTCTCGCCCCTGCTAATGCCAGCAGAAGTATAAGCTTATACGGGTTCCGGCACGGCCAAAGGAATTCCGGCTTCTTGAAACGCCGCGCGGAGCACTTCTCTCTCGTCCTCGCGGGCCGAACGATGCGGGCGCCGCGGCACTCCAGCCGTACGGCCCTGTAATTCAATCGCGCACTTCACTCTTCCGCAGAATCCCGTCATGTCTTCCATGGCTCGCCAAACCACCAGCAACTGATTGTGCAGTTTCAGCGCCCGTGAGTGGTCGCCCTCCTGCACCGCCTCGTAAAGGTCCACGCAATGTGCTGGCAGCACGCTCGCGATAGCAGACAAGGTGCCGTGAGCTCCGACGACGAAGGAAGGATAAAGTAAGTCATCAACGGCGCTTAGGATTGGAATCTGCTTTCCAAAGTTGTAGACCATGTCAGCAAGCTGGTGCATGTTTGAGCCGCTCTGCTTCACCGCGATGATTGCATCCGCTTCAATCAGCTTCCTCACGCCTTCGGGAGTGACCTGCGCCCACGGCAGGACGTTGTAAAGGATGATCCCCAGACCGGTACGGTCCCCGATCTCGGAGTAATAAGACACGAGCTCAGGAATCTCCGGCTGAAACAAATAGTGCGGCAACGTCACCTGCAGGGCAGCGACCCCTGACTCCTTGGCGGCCAGACCCAACTCGACGGCCTCATCCGTAGTGTCGGGGATCACTCCTGCAATCACGGGGACGCGGCCGTTTGCCTGGTCAACAAAGATCCTGTTAAGCTCGCGCACTTCCTCCCGGGTCAACCCTGCACCCTCCCCGGTGCTGCCACCCGCGCACAGCGCGGTCGCTCCGCTACTCAGGTGAAATTCAATCTCCGCGCGCAGGGCCTTTTCGTCGATCCTGCCGCTCAAATCGAAGGGTGTGATGACGGCTGGAATTACTCCGCGCAGCCAAGGAACCATAGGTGAAACCTCCTTAAACTACCTATCGCGGGTAGAGAACAACTTGCCGCGGCTTGAATTGATCGAGTTGGGCAGGTCCTAAGCCCTTAAATCCACATCGTATATCATAAAGCGTGACGGCCGTCAAGAGCGTTCGGAATGTATTCCGCATCCAGGCCCTTGGTCTAGCAGGCTGCGGAAAAGTCGAACTCGATCGAACGACGCCGGCACAGGCGCTCCTGCCCGTCCTGATTCCGTTGCACTTACTCCTGGCGCGAAGCGCCGGGTGAGGGGCTGTCAACGATTAGGCGGGACGGGACACTCGAGGAGTCTTGCCGCCCGCTTGTTCCGGGTGTGGCGGGCAAATGGGTGGAGATCGTGTGTAAACTTTTTGCCGGCAGCCGGAAACCCGCGGCCAACGCACTCATTTTTGCACAGTCTAAGTGCTTGAAGCAGCGAGGCGAAATAAACGTTCTCAGGTTTATCGCCATTTCCCACCTTCTCAGTTGCTTCTGTCAGTCTGGTGGATTCCGGAGGCGGCCAATACGAAACGCATAGGCTCTGTATCCCCGCCTCGTAGGGAGGGCCCTCCAAATGGCACAAAGGCAAATGGCAAGGTTTCGACACCCCACCAGGAGTGACCCCTCGCGCGAGCGGTCGCGTATTCCAAAGCCAAACAAACCCACTTGGACAAGTGGCGTTTTATCAGGAAGATATGCGAGTGATCCATCAAACAAACCCAACACAATTAAGACCTTCTGAATCAAGTTCTTATCGTAGAAAGCAGGTAAATTTGCGGAAAATATAAATGGAGTACGAAGATCACAGCTTTTACGTCCAGGATTGTGACAAAGATAACCAACAAGATAACAGCGTCCAGGAGATTTCAAACCGGGAGAGGCCAAGACGCCAGAGGTTGCTGCCGGCCGCGCCGTGGAATCTACTATAATGCGATTAGAATGTATGCCCAAAGAGCGGGTTCCAGGGAGAGGGAGAGCAATGAAAAAGAGAGAGTCTCGCAGGTCGGCGCGGGACAAGAATTTCGTGGGTGCCGCCCGAAAGGTCTTCGCCGTTCTCGAGGCGCTGAGCCAGCAGCCGAAATCCGGACTCCCGCTCGATGAAATCACCGAGATCACGGGAATGGCCAAGACCACGGTGCACCGCCTTCTCTACTCCATGGGCAAACTTGGGTATATCGAACAGGACCCGGTGACGACTCTTTACTCGTTGTCGGGGAAGTTCTTCGAGCTGGGAACCAACGCTTTGCCTTACCAGCGCCTGACCGTTTTGGCGAAACCGCTGATGCAGAGTTTGCTCCTCACCTTCGGCGAATCGGTGAACCTGGCTGTGCCGATCAACGGCGTGATGATCTACATCCTGGTGCTCGAGAGCCCCAAACCCCATCGTGTCGCGGCTTCAGTCGGCGATTACTCCTACCTTCATTCCACCTCGGTGGGCAAGTCCGTCGCCGCGTACATGTCGAGCGAAAAGCTGGAGCACGCCCTGGTGCACTACGGGATGCCGGCGATGACGTCGGCCACCATCACCACGCGAACCGGCCTGGAACAGGAGCTTGCGAAGGTTCGCGAGGAAGGTGTGGCCCTCGACAACGAAGAGAACGCGCTCGGCATCATCTGTGTTGGAGGGCCCATCTTCGCCTCGGACGGAGAGCCTATCGCCGCCCTCAGCATCTCGGGTCCCGGCATTCGCATGTCCCCGAACGTCGCTTCCATCAAGACGGCCGTGCGAGAAGCGGTGCAAAAGATATCCCTGCTGCTGGGCCGGAAGATTTTGCCCGCCGCAAGGCGTCACCATGGAGGTTCAGACGCGTGGGCCGTGGCGACCGTCCGGACCAGCGAAGATAGGCCACACACGTAGCCTCTACAGCGTGATGAAAAACGGCGTACGATTCATGTCATTTCGAGCGAAGATTCCATGAGCCTTCGGCTCGCCACCTACCATGAAAAT
>Ga0335083_10005990_pt1 | contig 15306 bp, 5 predicted proteins | sample Lox_Sample_42_FD_206716 | JGI IMG/M metagenome (GOLD analysis project Ga0335083, IMG submission 206716) | Soil microbial communities from Loxahatchee National Wildlife Refuge, Florida, United States - Lox_Sample_4.2 | ecosystem: Environmental > Terrestrial > Soil > Wetlands | place: USA: Florida... | reverse complement strand
AGGTGCCCATGCCGGTTTGCACCAACGAACCAGAGCCGGAAATAATGTTTGTGCTATTGACGTTGTCACTGCGGTTGAAAACGAGCCCTCCGTTGTTCGCCACGGCCACCGACCCAAGGCTGCCACTATTCGCGCCGTTGCCGACCTGCAATGTGCCGCTGCCAATGGATAATGTGCTTCCACCCGAACTTGTCATTGTTCCCGTCAGAGTTAACGGATTGACCGAATCGTTAACCACTATCAGATTTCCCACCAATGAAACCGGTGCGGCCAGGACATCACCCTTGCTCGATGGAAGTTGTGTAAGCATTAAGGTGCCGGAATCTCCAAATATGAGCGAGCCACCGTTAGCGGCAATCGTATAACTGGCAACGCCATTGGCATCCCCGATCTGCAAATTCCCGATAGCGATCGCCTGGTTCAGATTAATCGTCTGTGGCGCAGACAGACCGGCATTGATTACTACCTCATCGCCACCGCTGTTGGGGAAACTGGAAACATTTGTCCAGTTCACGTTGGCGTTCCAGCTTTGCGCCAAACTTGTAATGCTGTTGGTCCAGTAAGCGGTAACCGGCTGCACCGGCGTAACACTTACCTGCGCGGAGTATGGGCTTTGACCGCCCGTGTTGGTTGCGGAAACGACATAGTAGTAAGTGATGCCATCGGTCAATGCCGTATCAAGATAACTGGTGCCGACGACATTATTCGCGATCAAGGCGTAAGGGCCGCCATTCGTCGTGGAACGCATGACGTTGTAACCTCCCGCGCCCGGGCTGGCGTTCCAACTCAAGGTAGCGGTGTTATTTCCGGGCAAAACGCTGAGACCTGTCGGTGCGGCCGGCGGAGTCACCGCGGCTGTAAATCCATACCAGCCGCTTTGATTGCAGGCATTCGCCGCCGTCACATAATAATAATTTGTTACGGCGCCAGCGCCGGCCACGGATGTGTCCGTGAAACTCGTTGTGGTTATCCCCGATTGTAACAGCACGGGCGGTGTGCTGGGGCCAAAAGAATAAACACTATAACTCGTCGCACCAACGGAAGCATTCCAACTTATGACTACAGACGAACTGCCCGGGGTCGTTACGACGTTTGCTGGAGGAAGCGGAATGGCGCATGAAGACGCGGTGGTTTCAGTCGAATTCAAACTTTCACCAATACTACTCACCGCAGACACGACATAATAATAGGTCGATCCAGTAACGACATTGCTATCGGTGAAGGTGGCAACAGGAACATTGGCGATGTTGATGTATGGCCCGCCGGTGTGCACCGCGCGTTTGACGTTATAGGTCAGCGCGCCGAGTGTGTTGTTCCAGTTTAACGTAACCGGATTTCCAGAACCGGCCACGAGGCCAGACGGCGTTTCTGGCACTTGCGGCGTGGTATTGGTCACGGTCACCAGCGCGTTGGCCCAGTCCGCATGGTCGTTCGAGGTTCCATCATCGTCACTGCCCATGCCCAGGGTCAAACGCCGCACTCCGGTCACATCCAAATCAATCGGCCGGGGAGCAGAGCTGCCGGTAATGACTCCGCTATCGTAAATTTTTGTGCCATCTGCAAACACCTGGAAAATAACCGTGCCGCTATTGCCGACTTCATCATCAATGCCGATGGTGGCTTGAAACCGCGAGCAAACCCCGCCCAGATTGTATTCCACGCCGGAATAGGAATTAACACCAATGCCCGAGGCATATTGAACCCCTCCGAGCGTAATGGTATTTCCACCAATGCTCTTATTCGGCACGATGGTTCCGGAACCGGTATAGGCATAAATCGGCTGTTGGCTTCCCAGATAGTTAGTAGCGGACTGAGGTGGCGCAATGGGTGTTCCAACCATTTTCAGGAGCAGCGTGGCATAAGGCGGAACAGTCGCGGTAAAACTGTTCGTGTAGGTTCCCCAATTCGTATGGCCCCACAAGTCGCGCACGGTGGCCGTCGTACCCGCTTGAAATGCAAGGTTGGTAAAATTGCACGTAATGACTGCGGGCGTTGTGGTACTGCGATTTAATAGTGCCACCGCCCGAGTCGTAAAATCGTACCCCATGGGTTTGCTCCACACTTCCGCGCTGTCCTTCGTACCTCCCACCAGGACACCCTGCTCTCCCGCCGGGTCCTGATCCACGGCAATGGCCTCGCTGTTTGTTAAAATGGCCAGCGATTGGGCCGATATCGTCGTAACATTATTCCCCGCAATCAAAGGCGCAGCCATCTCACACCACATGCTGAAATGTGTCTGGGCACCAACCAGGTTGGTCACAAATTCACCGTTCCCGATTTCCAGCATGTCCGGGTCATTCCAGCGGCCCGGCCCGGCGGCAAAAGCTGTGGTGCTGTTGGGATCGATGTGCGAAATCATGCTGGCGAACGTGCTGCCAATGTCGCCGGTCGTACGCCAGTAATTACCCGTATTGGGAGACCACGACTGATAGGCTTTGGCGCCGCTCGTGCCGTTGCCACCGCAAAGACAGTATAAAATCGGCTGACCGCTTTTCATGAGCCCGTCACTCATCTTGCCATAATCCACCGGGGCGCTGGCGCTGGCAGGAACATTGCAATTGTCATTTTTCAGATAGTCGACATGCCAGGAGCCATACGTCATGGCGTCCACGTACTCATAGCCATAGCTGCCGGGGTCTTTGGGCGGCGTCGCACCGGTAATACAACTGGAGCAGGTATTGGTGCCGTGGTCGGTGTAGATGCCCAGCTTGAGGCCCATGCCGTGAACATAATTTGCCAGCCACGGAATACCGTCGGGAAATTTGCCGGCAATGGAATAAGGCTGGATCACGCCGTTGGAATCGCGAGAACTGGCCCAGCCATCATCGATGTCAATGTATTGGTAACCGGCGGCCTTCATGCCGTTAGCGGCAATGACGCCGGCGTTATTGGTCACAATGTATTCGCTGATGCCGCAATGATAAGCGTTCCAATCGTTCCAACCCATCGGCGGCGTGAGAGCGAGATTATTGGTCAATGCCAGCACCGGAAGAGGCAAAAGCGCTAGCAGGCTCGCCAGGTATTTAAGACTTACTGAATAGCGATTCTTCATTGGGCGGATCCAAATCTTAAATGCAGTGTGGTTAAAAAAACCGCCGGACAAGAAATTCCTGCCCGGCGGCCATGATTCAATTTTAATTAAGCCGTTCCCGCCTTAGGGCATCAGCAACAGGTAGAACGTCTGCGGAACAGCAGGATTAACAATGTTCGTCGTCAGGTTGAGGTTGCCGCTTCCATCGAACGAGTTCGTCAAGACTGGCGTCCATTGGCTTATCGGCAGCAGCACGTTCGTGCTTTGGAGCAACCGGTAAGTTCCATTCGGCGCGCCGTTGATAGCGCTCAAGGTCAGTGTCGCACCGTCCACGGTGAGCCCGGTGAACTTCGCTGGAGATGCGGGCGAACCCACGATCAACACGAGCGAACCGCCGCTGATTTGCAATACTACCGGCTGGCCGCCCTGGGTGCCACCGCCGCTTACGGTGAACGTGGAAGGCAAGGTTCCTGCCACCGATCCACCGATCCCGGCCGAGACAATCGTGTAAATGCCCACAGGCAAAGGAGTGGCGCTCGTATTATTAATGTTCAGCACAGTGCCGGCAGCCAGTGTCAAGGTGCCATTGCTGACAACCAATGACGGTGTGCCTGCGGCATAGGTCAGGTTCAATACGCCTGATGAAGCGTTGAAATTACCAACAAGCCCGGCAGTGGACGTGCTGTTGCTCAGCACCTGGCCGGCCGCCAGTGTCAAGGTAGACACGTTAAACTTCGCCCCGCCGGCAATCGTAATCGGAGCTGTGCTCGCGATACTTCCGGTAGCACCCAGTGCCAGCGTACCGGCGCTAATCGTCGTGGGACCATTATAGGTATTGGCTTTGTTCAGCGTAACAGTGCCGGCGCCCAGTTTGTTCAAGCCACCGTCATTGGCCCCACCACTTTGCAATGATTCATTGATGCCGATGGAGAAACCACCGTCGTTAATATTTGCCCCACCGCCAAAGATGAACGTGTTGACCGGGCAGGCCGGGCCGCTCAAAGCACCCTGGTAGAACGTGGCCGAGCTGCCTTTAGCGATTAGCGTTCCACCATTGAAGTTAAAGGTGGCCGTCGGAGTTCCGCTGCCGCCGTTGTTTGCCGTTTCGGAAGCAACACTGGTGCAGCTAATGGAACCACCGCTAAGATTGACCGTGCCGGAACCGCCGTTGGCCGCATTACGGGAAACGTCCAAAGCCCCGCAACTGACCGAACCTCCGCTCACGTTCAAGAAGCCAAGACCGCGGCTAGATACAAAGATCGTCCCGGGCGTGGTGAACGAACCGCCACTAACAATGAGCCAACTGCCGGCCGTCAGAGCGCCATTAGCACCCTGGAACTGGCTGGCGACAGTCAAGGTGCCACCCGCCACATCAACCACACCGGTAGAACCACCGACAGGGCCGGTGTTGATACGGGCGGAGGTGGTGTAAGTACCATTGCTCATGATGAAGGTCGCAGCCGAACCGGCGGCATAACCGAGTTGATTGTCGGTAGGCTGGCCTTGCTGCGATGTGCTTGTGAAATTCGGCGCGCTCGAAGCACTGCCGAAAACAAATGTACCATTGGTCAAATTAAGATACCACGGCGCCGAAACTGGTGCTGATGACGGATTATCCAGCATCGTCCAAAGTGTGCCATTACCCGATGTCGCAATACCATTCGTAGCTGTGCCGGTGCTGCCCACAGCATCTGTAAGGATGCCTGAGCCCATAAACACCGTGGCGCTGTTGCCAGAGGTGGCATTAGTCAAACCGCCGCCAATGATCAATGAGCCCACCGCGCCGTTAAAGGTCTGGGGCGTAGTCATGGTCAGAGGAATATTAATGGTCTCGGTATTGGCCGCGTTGTTGAGAACGGTGCTTCCAGAGAGATTAATGCCGTTACCGTTGAGGACAAAGGCGCCGGATCCCGGCACGAATTCGATCAGGCCAAAGCTGGTGCCGGCGGCAATATCATTGGTGTTGTTTAACCTGTTATTGCCCTGGAAGAGGATTTGGCTGCCTGGCGGCGGCAATGCCGACCAGTTCGCGGCATCGCTCCAGAAGCTGCTGGTCGTGCTATTCCCGGTCCATTGTGACGGACCGCCCGTAGCCGTGACGGTAATGGCCGAACCTGTGTCATGCAGAGTGAAGGTGTAACCATCCACGCTGGGACAGCTGAGCGAGCCGACCCCACCAGACATGCTTCCTGTATAGGTAATCAGCGTGTAAGCCACTCCATCCTGCAACAATCCCACTGGAAGGATGTTGATCGTACCGCCATTAATTATGACATTGCCGTTGACTGCAATCAGGTCATTGATACCACCGCCAACGGTATTGGCATTATTTAAATTATAGGTCGCGGTGCTGCCGCTTTCAAAGGTCAAGGTGCCACCGACCGCGAGCGTTGAAGGTGCTGACGCCAGGCCGGGTTCGATAATACCGAAGTTATCAAGCGCGTTGCTGATCACCCCGGAACCTGTGACGGTGCCGCTGTTGATCACGCCGCTGTTTTCGATAATTCCGCGCACGTTCAGCAAGGTCCCGCTTTCCACGGTAACACCCGAGACGCTCCAGAAAACATTGCTGATGGTCATGATGCCGGAATGAACATCCGCGCCACCTGCAAAGTTGGTAGTATCGCCGCTCAAAATGAGTATGTTTGTCCCAATGGTCTGATAGATATCACCGTTGCCCGAGAGAGGACCCGCCAGGTTCAAAGAACCGCCGGCAATATTTACGTTACATTGAACGCTAAACCCGGAAGAGTTGGTGCAAATAACCGGACCAACAATGGTGTTATTACCACTGGCATTCCACAACGTGCCGCCGTCGTTCAGCACGATGACTTTGTTCAAACGATTGGTGATCTGGAACAACTGGAATTCGCCAAGGTTCGGCGCCGAGTTACCTTCGATGATCACTGCATTCGTAGGATTGCCCAGGCCGGTCGTGTTGCCTTCCATTTCAAAGGTTCCGTTTTGGATATCAATGTTGGCTAGGTTAGTGTCCACCATTGCACTCACAACCCCAAAGAAGCCGGCGTTGCCGGCAAGGCCGCCGTCACCGATCTTAATAATGTTATAAGGATGCCCGCCAGTGCTTAGGATGGCGGTAGGCGTTCCGGTCGTGCCGCCGGGCGCGCGCAAGTCAAAGCGGCTGCCGGTGACACCGATGGTCAAATCGCCTGTGAGTGTCAGGTTTGTCAACCCGACATACTCGACAGCCGCCGGAGCCTGGGTGCCGGCAATACTCGTGCTGCTGTTATTAATGGCCCCATTGCCGCTGACACCACTGCCTTGCGCGACAATAAATCCGTACGCGGTGTAACCATTGATATCGAGTGTCGAACCATTCGCCACAGTGGTGATCGTAGGATTGCTGCCCAGGGCACTGTAGCTGCCCATCTGCAGAACGCTATTATTCGTTACGAGGACATTTCCCGTGTACGAATTTGCTCCGCCCACCAGCAAGGTATCGGCGCCTTCCTCGGTCAATCCACCCGTGCCGGAAATATTATTGGACACCAGGTTTATAGAACCGCCGCCAATATCATACGCCAACGCACCATTATTTAGGACCGGGCCAGTTCCCAGGGCCGACAAACCAATGTTGTTGCCATTGCCAACCTGGACGATGCCGTTGCTGATGAAGGTTCCGCCAGTGTATTGATTGTTGACATCCAGAATCAGCAGGTTGGTGCCTTGTTTGGTCAAAGCAACCTGCCCGGCAGTCGAATTACTAATCGAACCCGAGCCGCTGAAGATATATTCCTTCACCGTATTGCTGATCGAAATCGAACCGACCGTGACAGTCGTTGTCACGTTGATATTCGTTTGTCCTGCCGCGCTGTCGTTGAAGGACACAAAATCATTCTGGTCAAAGGTCGTTGGAGTAACACCATTCAGCCAGTTAACGGATTGTTGCACATCCCAAGCCGTAGGATTGCTGGAGTCAGTGCCATTCCAGGACAGGAATCGAGCCGGGGCCGGCCCACCGGTCAGCTTCAGGTCAATAAACCCATTTTCATTGGTAACAAAGCCGGTCGTTGCGGGGCTGGTTACGGGGATAGAGCCAAGAACGATATTGGTCACCGCCGCGTTCAAAGTGGTGTAACTGATCAAGTGGAGCGTGGTCGGATAGCCGGTAATAATCGGAAGTGAGGTAATGTTGATCGTGTTTGCCGAACCTCCGAGATTAAGTGTGCCCGTCGCCCGGTTCGTTATCCCGCTGGACGTGATGGCAACTTTCCAAATGGCGTTCGTCAAAGAAAAAGTTGCGTTCGTACCGGCCGAAGAGAGCAACTGCGATTCATCTAACATAGCACCGTTGATAGATACCGAGGCGCTGCTGTTGATGTTCGCAGTATTGGTCAGCATCAACGTGCCGCCATTAACAAACGTATTGCCCACGTAGCTGTTATTACCGCTTAAAATCTGGGTGCCATTGCCGGCTTTTATAATTGAAAGGTTGTTCGCGTTTCCGTTGTCAGAAATTGTTCCGTAAAAACTTCCCGAAGCATTGTTTGCTCCGATCGTGAGGGTGGAAGGTGCGGCACCAAAATCATCCACTTGGTTCAAAATGCTGTTACTGATCGAATTTAACGCCCCAATCGTGTCGCTGAAACCGTTCAAATCCAGCCGGCCAAAACCTGTTCCTGCCGCCATGGGAATAACATTGTTTCCGCCAAGCTGGTTATTGGCGAATAATTTCAAATCCGAACTGTCATTGTTGGCGCCATCAATCACCAGGCCACCAGTCCAGTTGTTTGCGTTAACTGTGGCGTTGCTTAAACCGAAAGTACCGCCGGCCGCATTGGCATAAAATTCCAGCGTCCCGGGGCCGGTAATCTGCCCTCCTAAAAAGGTCATGACGTTCGCGGAACCTACACTAATGCGATCAGCGATGGCCGGGGCGCCTGCCTGAAGATTGGTAATCGTCACGGGATTACCCATCAACGTAAAGGTACCCGACATGATACCCCCGTTATTACCAGGCATCCGCAAGGTGCCTTCAGTAGCCGCACCAATAAAACTGCAGGCCGGAGATAGGAAAAAGTTATTGGGCATGACTCCCGCCGGAGTGTTTTGCAATGAAATGGCTGCGCCTCCCGCCGCAATATAAACTGGACCGACACCCAGCGCGTTGGTTTGATTACATTGCACACGACCCTTGTTCATGTAAGTACCACCCGAATAACTGCTGTTGACATTGATATATTCTGAACCACCGCCGGCATAAACCACGCTCACTGCACCGCCGCTCAAATTATCACGAATCGAAGCGTTAATTTCGCCTTCATTACTGGTGTTATTGCCATTGATCCCAATGATGATTTCACCGGGAATCGGATTACCAGCGATCATCGGACCACAAGTCAGAACACAGCCGCTGCCGCCGCCGATGGTAATTAACTGCGCGGTTTGCCCACCCGGCAGATAGATACCACCAATATACATGTTGCCTTCGTTGGTACCCAAATCCAGCACGCCGTTACCGCTGGGAATGACCAGAGTCGTCGTTTTGGTGGTGGAATTGATTGAGGCCAGAACGGTGCCGAGATAAGTCGTATTCGTCACCGTGTACGAATTGGCCGTGCCACCAGCCAGGGAAAAATTCCCGGTAATAGCCGTGATATCGAGGTTGCTCAGCACCGTCGGACTGGTCGATCCGATTGGCCCAGCCGCAGCGATGATATTGGCGCTGGGATATGTGTAAGGCACAATCGCCCCGCCGGAAACTGTCGCCAGCGCAGAGAATCCGCCGCCACTGTTGGCGCTGCCCAATCCGTTATTTCCCACCAACCCCGCGCCGCCCAGACCCTGGATTAATCCAGTTCCGTCTGCGGTGTAAGACGCCGAAGTTACATTGTTCGGCCCGAAATTGGCGACACCACCAAGGTCCAGCGTTATCCCGCCACCCAAGGCCAGACTACCCGCTGGACTGTAAAACGTGTAATAGCCCCAATCCAAAGCCAGATTATTGTTTACTGTTTCCGCCTGGGAGGTCGTATTGGTAATGCCGATATTGGCATTATAGTTATTGGTCTGGCCTGAAATTAAAATGCTATTGCCGCCTAACGTAAACGGAGCCGACGAATTCGTGAAAATAATGCCGTCAAATGGCATGCCGTTGGCGAAATCATTATTGGGAGTATATGCGCCACCGCTTTGGTTGATAAAATACAACGTGTCATAAGGCCTTGGCGCGACAGTTGACAACCAGTTTGCGCCCACGCTCCAATTGCCCGACGCGTCGTTCCAATAGCTCGGATTGGCCATTGCCGAATTTACCGCCACAAAGCCGACTGCAGCAGCGGGCAACCACGCACGGTTTATCAATGCAGAAATATTTCGAGAGAAACGCGTTTTCATAAGTTTACTGTCTGACGGGATTTGTTTTTTGAGTTAACGATAAACTGTCTGTCGGTTGTATCTCTATCGGCCTGCAAATTTTATAAGGAACCGGCTATTGAGGGTTTCCGGGGCTAATAGTATTGGGAGGCAATCCCCAATTCCGGTGCCAATTAAAATTAAAAATAGCGTAGGTCATTTTGGTGTATTGGGCATGACCATCGGCAAAAGCCATGTTGATCGCTCCCACTGGAGGGGCAATGTTCCAATTTTTTTGATGATTGCGATCAGCAGCGGAAGCATTAATCCCGTGGCGGGTTATCGTCATACGGCCCATTTCGAGACCTTGCTTGCCCTGGCCTTCTCCCAGGATTCCAGTGTAAAGATTCTTAGCTACCGCATCCCTTTCAAGCGGCCAGCAATCACACCATGTTCCATCAAAGAAGAATGGGGTATTAGCCGGCACGTTTAAGGAAGACTCCGTTGCATAATATAGTCCTGGATCCGCCGCGTATCCACTCCCTCCTTCGAAGCCGTTGCCGTCCCCTTGTCCTTTTCCACCTGAAACATACAGCCAGCCGTTGGCCATGTAACTGGCAGCTATTACTGATAGTCCCGATGTCCCGCCACTCAACCCCCCGCGAATATAATAACTATCAGCCGTACCCACCCAATTTCCGGCCCCCACATCAGTGTCCAGACTATATTGGGAAATCACGCTGGCAGGAGCCGGCGTCATAGCGGTGGGACACAAAAGGACATTGGTATTTCGGGACAAGGCGTCAATCATGTTCCCCAGCCACTCAGCATTGTTGTTGCTGCTCAAATAGGCGTTGGGGCTTGGCTGGATAAATGTTTTGTTATCAGCAACGTACTGAAGGTCGGCCAAAGCCAGTTGCTTCTCATTGTTGAGACAGTATGTCACTTGTGCTGAACGCTTGGCGCTCGCCAGTACTGGTAAAAGCAACGCCGCCAGAATGGCAATAATGGCGATGACGATGAGCAGTTCTATGAGTGTGAAGCCAGCGTAACGAGATTTATTTACGGTCAGGTCCATTGAATTAACTCGAACCTACCATAAACATGCATGAATACTAGTCGAATGTTCGTTCTAGTACTTTAATCCTAATTTTGTCCGTCATATTCCTCCGATAGGCCTCTGGAATCCTTCTTGAAATGAGCCTGCTTGCCTTTCCCATCTGATCCTAAGAATTCATATTTTTATCACCCGAAAATACGTAATACCAAACCGAAAAGTCGCACTAATACTAATACATGGTCAGAGCGTATTCTAATTAGTTCTAATAACGCTGAATTCTATTTCAGTGGGCACTAGCACTAACGGCAGGGAGGGGTGCGGAAGCAGTTTTTTTGAAGTTCACTACGAGCAAGGTCAACAGCGCGGCGAGCCCCATGCTTACGCCGCCCAGGGCGACGGCTTTAGCCGGGTCATCATGCAGCAAATATTTCATCGCAAAACCCAGGAGAGTGGAACTGACCACTTGCGGGAGGACTACGAAGAGGTTGAACAATCCCATGAGGACACCCACTTTTTCTCTCGGCAGGGCCGGCGCCAGCATGGCGTAGGGCATGGAAAGAATGCTTGCCCAGGCCACACCAACGGCAGTCATGGCGAATAGAAGCTGATATTGCCCAGTGACAAACGGGACCGTGAGCAAGCCCACCGCACCCACTGCCAAACAAAAGACGTGCATCAATTTAGGGCCGGTGTATTTCGTGGCCCACAACAGCACGAAGGAGAAGAAGAAACATACGGCATTATAAGTACCAAAACAAATGCCCGCCCAGTTGCCGGAAGTTTCCATCTCCGGCGAACCGGGCATAGCGTGAAAGATATTCTTTGCCACCGCCGGCGAAAAATAGACCCACATGGCAAACATGGCGATCCACGAGAAAAACTGCACGATGCCCAGCTCCCACATGCGCCTCGGCAAATGAAAGATGAGCGCAATGATCTGGCCGAAGCCGAGGGTCCAATCAAATTTCTGCGCACGAATCCCGGCCAGTTCAGATTCAGACGGAGGATATTCCGTGGTCTTAAACACCGTCCAAAGCACCGCCGCGAGAAAGGCGACTGCCCCGACGTAAAATGAGAGCTCAACCGAGGCGGGAATCGGCCTTTGTTTGCTGGCGTTTGAGGAAACATGGAACCAATTGGTCATCATGTATGGCAAAGCGGAAGAAATGGTGCCACCCAGGCCGATAAACAACGATTGAATGGCGAAGCCCTGGGAGTTTTGTTCTTCGGGTAAATTGTCAGCCACGAGGGCACGGAATGGCTGCATACTGGCGTTGATAGTTCCATCCAAAACCCAGAGAAGGCCCGCAGCCATCCAAAGCTGGGAACAATTGGGCATCAGTACCAAAGCCAGCGAGGCGAGAATGGCACCGGCAAGAATGAACGGACGGCGGCGGCCAAGGCGTGTCCAAAGGCGGTCGCTGGATTGCCCAATTAAAGGCTGAATAATGACACCTGTTAGGGGAGCAGCCAGCCAGAGGATGGCCAGTTTGTCCGCGTCAGCGCCAAGGTACGTATAGATGGCACTCATGTTGGCCATCTGGAGGCCCCAGCCGAACTGGATGCCCAGGAACCCGAAACTCATGTTCCAGATTTGCCAAAAGGAAAGGCGCGGTTTTTGCATTATGCAGGCATTAATTATTCGCCACGTTCGCGTTCGTCACGCTGCGATGATAAATCCGCCATTCGAAACCGTTCAAGTGAAGCTGCTGCAAGGCATCGGTGTTGGTATCAGGCATGCCGGAAAGCGGCATCACTTTGAATCCCGAGCTATCTTTCATCGTCAAACCTGTTGTTACCGGACGGTTGGAAAAATTAATCACGACTACAAACTGGTTTTTGTCATCCCCGCGCATGAATGTGACGACATCGTTCTCATTTGAATTGTGCAGCCAAGTGACGTCGCTATCGCAGAAACAGGGATATTGTTCGCGCAGGCCAATTAGGCTGTGATAAATTTTTCGCAACGGCGGGCGGTCTTTTGGATCCCAGAAAATGGTCAGCTTGTCAAACAGCGCAGGGTCGCCGGATTCAGTCGCATCGCCTGCTTCCATGCCGTTGTAAAGGAGCGGCACGCCATCCAAAGTGAACATCAGCGCAGAGGCTGCGAGCGCTCCATGGACTCCATACCGCGCCACTGCCCGCGACTCGTCATGGTCATCGGTAATCTCCATGTGCAGCGCGCCTTTGGGGAATTGTGCCCGGCTGGCTTCCCACGTTTTTTGAATGTTCGAGGCCGGCGAACCGTTTTCAATCACCTGGTTCATGGTCGCCAGCATGGGCCAGTTGTAATCAATATCGAACGCCGTCACCAACAGTTCGGGCTTGTTGGCTTCCGCCAGCATCATGATGCCGGGTTTGATTTTTTCCAGCTCAGTGCGCGCCCGGGTCCAAAAATCGGTCGGCACCATGTACGCTACATCGCAGCGAAAGCCATCCACGTCACAGGTTTGCACCCAGTATTTCATCATCGCGATCATGTAGTCGCAAAGCTGCGGGTTTGCGTAATTTAAGCCCGCCACATCCGTCCAGCCGGGATCCGGCGGAATAATTTTTCCGTTCCCGTCCTGCTTGTAAAATTCCGGATGCGCCATCATCACGCTGTCCCACGATGTATGGTCGGCGACCAAGTCCATAATGACTTTCATGTTCCGCTTATGGGCTCCAGCCACGAGCCGCTTGAAATCATCCAGCGTCCCGTAATTCGGATCCACAGCGTAATAGTCTTTGATGGAATACGGACTGCCGAGATCACCTTTGCGCGATTTTTCCCCAATCGGATGGATCGGCATGACCCACAGGATGGTCACGCCCAGGCTTTTTATTTGGTCCAGGTGGGCCGTGACACCGTTCAGAGTTCCCGAGGAAGAAAAGTCGCGGGGAAAAATTTCGTAAATGACGCCGTCGCGAAGCCATTGCGGGGAGGTGCGGGCATTCTGTACGGAAAAATTCGTATCGTCAGCACGGATGGACTGGCTGAACGCCCAGGAGAGCGCCGTCACGAGGGCGCAAAGCTTTACGGTATTTTGAAACAAATGGCGCATTACAGGGGATCTCTGATTTTACTTCACCCGCGCAGGTATTTTACCACGGCTTCCGTGCGGGAATGCACGTGCAATTTCTCATAAACTGTCCGTACATAACTACGCACGGTATCAATAGTAATTTTCATCCGGTCGGCAATCTCTTTGTAGGCATACCCATTGGCGAGCTGGCTTAGAAATTCACGTTCGCCCGGTGTCAATTCTGACAGTGAGGAGGCGCCATCGGTAGATTTGGAAAAAAATTGAACCACGCGCCGTGCCAGCTGCGGCGTCATCGGCGCACCGCCGGAGTGGACGTCCCGAATAGCTTCCAGCAATTTGACCGAGGCTGTGCGTTTGAGCAAATAACCACTCGCACCAGCCTTGAGGGAATTAAACAGCGAATCGCTGTCCTCATAAACCGTGAGCATCAGGAATTGCACTTCCGGCTTTACGGCCTTCAATTGGCGCACACACTCGTACCCTTTCATGCCAGGGAGGTTGATATCCATGATAACGACATCCGGCGCATGGCGGGGAATTTCTTTGAGGGCGATTTCTGCGTTCGCGTAATCGCCAAGTAATTTCATATTTGAGGCGCGGCGGATGAGCGCGCCGAGACCGGCACGAATTTCTTCATCGTCATCCACAATGACAACTTTGATTTGCATGTCTTGAGCAATCGTGGCTACCACGCCTTATTGTTTGCCTGAAATGCGACCTTTTCGCAACCGCACAAATATGCGGCAATCGGGCTCCAACTCAAGCTCCCGGTGAGAGCCCGGTAATAAAATATTAAAAAAACAATGGGGAACGTGCTTAATATTTATTCATTTATTTCGGCATCCGCACAAACATGCGGTGGACGATTTTAGAAATACTGATAGGTTCACTTTATGAACCACCATAACCGACACAGCGGATAATTGCCGGAATCCGTGTGAAGGTCATCGTTAAAAAGAAAACCACATGAAACCCATTGCCATCATACTCGCAGTAATCGGATGTGCTGCCGCCGCAGCCAACTCGCAAGCGCAGACATACAGCCTGGCTGGTGTCTTCAACACTTGGAACGCCAGCGCCAACCCCATGACAGCTGGCCCAAATCCCGGTGAATATTCCTATACCATCACCGGTGGAACACCCGGTGCTTACGACCAATGTAAGGTAACTGACGGCACGTGGAACAATTCATGGCCAGGCAGTGGTAATTTACTTTTTTTATATGACAGCACCGGTTCCGCCACTATTCATTTTTGGCCGGGGAATTTTACCGACGGCTGGCTACCCACTGCCAATCGCGTGGGCTACGATGACCCCAATAATGATCCGGGCTGGGGAATAGCCGGAGACTTCGATGGTTGGGACGGCACGCAAGCTCTATTACCCTCCATTGGTAATGGCGTCCATTCCAACAGCATAGTGGTCGCTAACGCAGGCTCGTTTGGGTACAAATTTCAGTCGCCTGCGGGGAATTGGAGTGACATTAATTTCGCCAACCCCGACTTTGGCAACGGCAATGGCAACGGTTCCTATGCCACCACAGCACCCAACCAGACGCTGCCAGTCGTGATGGATTTGCCGGATGGTCGTTTCTATGTCGGAGCGATCGCCCTGCCGCCAACCAATTACGTCACCTTTCAATTGGATATGAGCGAACAGGTTGCGTTTGGAAATTTTGACAACAATGCATCCGGCAACTCCGTAGCGGTTGGTGGTTTTAACGGCGATTGGGGCACAGACCATCAGTTGACTAATTATACTATTTTGAACCCGGGTGATAGCAACCCAGGACTCAAGACCAATTTGTACATTGGGACCTTTACCACACAAGGCTATCCGCCGCTATCGTTCGGGTGGAAGTTCCGGGTGAATAA
>Ga0335083_10005988_pt1 | contig 15309 bp, 15 predicted proteins | sample Lox_Sample_42_FD_206716 | JGI IMG/M metagenome (GOLD analysis project Ga0335083, IMG submission 206716) | Soil microbial communities from Loxahatchee National Wildlife Refuge, Florida, United States - Lox_Sample_4.2 | ecosystem: Environmental > Terrestrial > Soil > Wetlands | place: USA... | reverse complement strand
AATTTCCATTCGGACTTCTTTCAGGTAGCGGCAAACCCAGTCCACCGCTTCTTCCCCGAGGGGCACCATGCGGACCTTCGATCCCTTGCCCATGACGCGCACGACGCCCGCGCCGACATCAACCTCGAAGACTTTCAGGGATATCAATTCCGAAACTCTCAAGCCAGCCGCGTAAAGCATCTCCAGCATGGTGCGGTCGCGCATGCCAAGCGGCGTGCTCGCGTCCGGCGCGGCGAGCAGCGCTTCGACGTCCGCTTCCGAGAGCGTCTTCGGGAAGCGCGGCGCGCGCTTCGGCGGATCTAGCCTGACGGTCGGATCTGCCTTGACGTGCCGCTCGCGCAGGCACCAAGCGTAGAAGCGCTTCAGGCTGGAAAGCATGCGCGCCGCGCTGGAGGCGCGCCCGCGGCGCGCGGCGAGGAACGCAAACAGTTCCTGCTCGCCTGCTTTTTCGAGTGGCTTCTTCTTCAGGAACGCCGCGAACTGCTGCAGGTCGCGCCGGTACGAGGACAGCGTGTTCTTCGACAGGCCGTCCTCCAGCCACAAGGCGTCGGTAAACGCGTCGAGCAGTCCTGCCGCGCTCAAGGCCGGAGCTGGAACGCGTCCGCGCTGGATTCGTGCATCAGCAGCCAGCGCTTGGCCTCCAGCAGGTAGCCGCTGGCCGAATGTCCGAAGCCGCCGAGGCCGTCGGCGGCGACCACGCGATGGCAGGGAATCACGATCGGCAGCCGGTTGTCGCCGCAGGCCTGGCCCACGTTGCGAGGTACGTCGAAGCCGTCGCCGCCGAACTTGCGCGCAAGTTCGCCGTACGTCAGCGTCCGGCCGCGCGGGATCGCACACATCGCGTCCCAGACGCGGCGTTGGAATTCGCTGCCCTCGATCAACAGCGGCAGGTCGAATTTCGTGTCGGGGTCATCGCGGTAGCGCTCGAGCTGGCGCGTCGCCCGTTCAGCGAGCGCGTTGCGGGGCTCTTGCAGCGGCGACTCGGGCGGCAGGTAGCGGATGCCGGCGATTCGATCATCGCGCGTCGCCACCGCGACTTTCATCCTCGGAAATTCGATGACCGCGTCCCAGCGCATTCAGGCGGCCAGCTTCTCGATCTTGGCCAGCAGGTCGTCGGCAATCTCGATGCCGCCGGCGCGCAGATTTTTCTCGGAATCAAATCGCCGCGAGCCGGGCAAGCGCACACCCTCATCTGCGAGCATCGTGCCGATCACGGTTTCGACGCGCGCGAAGTAGCGCTCGTCGCCGGCGAGCGCGCCGGGATCGATGGCCAGGAAGGCGTGCCCGATCTTCGGTTTGTTGCCCTTGTCGGCGAAGAACGAATCCGCTTCCGGCCCGATCGCCGAGCCCGTGAGCGCAGCGCAAATCAACTCGAAGGCGAGCGCGAGCATCGCGCCCTTGGAACCACCGATGGGAAACAGGCTGCCATGCTCGATGGCTTCCTTGGGATCCGTGGTGGGCTTGCCGTTCCTGTCGAGCGCCCAGCCTTCGGGAATCTTCTCGCCCTTCTGCATCGCCAGCATGATCTTGCCGCGCACGACGGTGGTGAGCGCGAGGTCGATGACGAGCGGATCGCCCTTCTTGCGCGGGAACGCAAAGGCCACCGGGTTGGTACCGAAGAGCGCCTTCTTGCCGCCCCAGGCCGGGATCGCGGCCGGCGAATTGGTGAAAGCGACGCCCACCATGCCCGCCGCCGCGACCGGCAACAGGTGGATGCCGAGCACGCCGACGTGCGCGCTGTTGGTAATGCCCGCGAAACCGATGCCGTTGCGGCGCGCGCGCTGGATGACGTCGTTCACCGCCCACTCGCTGGATTCGTAGGGCAGGCCGTCGCGGTTGTCGATCAGGCAGACCGCGGCGCGGTCCGACACCATCTTCGGGCGCGCCGCACCATCTGCGCGGCCGTTCTTCAGGAAGCCGCAATAAAACGGCACGCGCGACATGCCGTGCGTCGGCAGGCCGTGCTCCTCCGCGCGCACCAGGTGCTTGGCCGCGGCTTCGGCCATCACCGGGTTGGCGCCGGCCTTTTCGAGGGCATTTCGCGCCAGGCGCAGCAATTCGCCCGCATTTTTCTTCATAATATTCATTCTAAAGGAGGAACACCCATGGGCAAGTTCATCGAGCTGAAGGCATCCGACGGCCACAAATTCGCGGCCTACGTCGCGCAACCCGGCGGGCCGAATGCGGGCAAGCCGCGCGGCGGCGTGGTGGTAATCCCCGAGATTTTCGGCGTCAACAGCCACATCAAGCAGGTGACCGACGGCTATGCCGCCGACGGCTACCTCGCCGTGTCGCCCGCGATGTTCGACCGCGTGCAGCGCAATTACGACACCGGCTACACGCAGCCCGAGATCCAGGCCGGCGTCGCGATCATGCAGAAGCTCGACTGGAAGCAGGCGATCCTCGATGTCAACGCTGCGGTCGCGGAGGCGGCGAAAGGCGGCAAGGTCGGCATCGTCGGCTACTGCTTTGGCGGCACGGTGTCCTGGGTAGCGTCTGCGCAGGCCAAGGGCCTCGCCTGCGCGGTGCCCTACTATGGCGGCGGCATGCCGGGCTTCATCGGCGAGAAACCGAAAGTCCCGACGATGTGCCATTTCGGCGAGCAGGACCAGGGGCCGACAGTCGAGCAGGCAAAGGCGATCGCCGCCGCACACCCGGAAATCATCGCCCACTATTACGCGGCCGGCCACGGCTTCAATTGCGACCAGCGCGGCTCCTGGAATGCGTCGGCGGCCAAGACCGCGCGTGAACGCACCATCGAGTTCTTCCACAAGCATCTCGGTTAGGGAACAACGTGGCGCTCCAGAACAGGCAGTTCCGCCTCGCGGCGCGCCCGGTCGGGCTGCCGAAGAAAACCGACTGGAACTTCACCACCGAGCCGGTTGCGGATCCCGCCGACGGACAGCTGCTGGTGAAGGTGCTGCAGCTATCGCTCGATCCGGCGATGCGCGGGTGGATGAACGAGGGCCGCAGCTACATCCCGCCGGTCGGCATCGGCGAAGTGATGCGCGCGGGCGGCATCGGCAAGGTGGTCGCTTCGAAGAATCCGCAGTTCGCGGCGGGCGACGTGGTGTACGGCAGCTTCGGCGTGCAGGAGTATTGCCTGATCGACGCCAAGGATGCCGCGCGTTTCGGCCTGGCGAAGATCGACCTGCGCCTGGGTACGCCCTCGCAGTGGCTCAACGCGCTCGGCATGCCCGGCATGACCGCTTACTTCGGTCTGCTGGACGTAGGCGCGGCCAAGGCCGGCGACACGGTGGTGGTCTCGGGCGCCGCCGGCGCCGTCGGCCAGACCGTCGGCCAGGTCGCACGCATCAAGGGCTGCCGCACTGTGGGCATCGCCGGCGGCAAGGCGAAGTGCGATTTCGTGGTCAAGGACCTCAAGTTCGACGCCTGCATCGACTACAAATCCGGCGATCTGAGGGACGGCCTGAAGCAGCACTGCCCGAAAGGCGTCGACGTCTACTTCGACAACGTCGGCGGCGAAATCCTCGACACCGTGCTCACGCGCATCAACCGCGGCGCGCGCATCGTCATCTGCGGCGCGATCTCGCAGTACAACAACACCACGCCCGTGAAGGGGCCGAGCAACTACCTGTCGCTGCTCGTCAACCGCGCGCGCATGCAGGGCATGGTGGTCTTCGACTACGCCGACCGCTACGGCACGGCGATCAAGGACATCGCGCAGTGGATGAAGGAAGGCAAGTTCGTCTCGCGCGAGGACGTGGTCGCCGGCATCGAGGCTTTTCCCGACACGCTGAACAAGCTCTTCAGCGGCGGGAACTTCGGCAAGCTGGTGCTAAAGGTCGCCGACCAGTAGCGTAGCGCCCGGTTTTACGCGGGTGAACGATACGGGTTTCAGATTCATTTTCAATTTCGAATTCTCGATTTTCAAGCTCGTAAAAGCGGAAGCTTCCAGCGGCCCGGCTTGCGGGAAGTCCTCCCGGTAATGCGCACCGCGCGAGTCGCCGCGCGCCAGCGCTGCCTGGGCGATGACGCGGCTGGTCGTCACCAGGTTCTTCAGGTTCAGCCAGTCGTGCCAGGTCAGGTTGAATGCCCGGTTGGCATCGGCGATGCCCGCGCGGTCGAGTTCCTGTTCCAGGGAATCCAGTTCTAGAAGCGCCGCCCGCAGCCCGCCTTCGCCGCGGATGATGCCGACTTTCTGCCACATGGTCTCGTAGAGCTGCTCGCGCAGGAGCTCGAGCGAGCCGTGGTTCCTGGTGATTTTAGGCTCGCAGGACCGGACGGCTTGATCGATCGCTTGCCTGTCCGGGTCCTCGAGCTTCTGGTTGCGGACCCAATCGGCCATGACATCGCCCGCCACCGCGCCGAAAACGGTCGAGTTCGCCACGCCGTTGCCGCCAAGCCGGTTGGCGCCGTGCACGCCGCCGGCATCCTCGCCCGCGACGTAAAGGCCTTTCAGCTCGGTGCTGCAATCGGCGGCGAACTCGACGCCGCCCATCATGTAGTGCGCGGTCGGCACCACTTCCACCAGCCCGCCGGCGAGATCGAAGCCGCAGTCGGCGCAGCGCTCGACCATCCCGCGGAACTGCTTTTCCACCATCTTTCGATCCAGGTGCTTCATTGAAATGAACAGCCCGCCGTTCGGGCTGGTATTGCCGAGCCGCATTTCGGTGTACATGGCCCGCGACACGAAGTCGCGCGTCGCGCGCTCGGCCTTCGGGTCGTATCTCGGCATGAAGCGTTCCCTGGCGCCGTTCAGAAGATGGCCGCCAGCGCCGCGCAGGCCTTCCTCCAGCACCGTGCCGGTCATGCGCGTGTGCGTGCCGGCGAGCAGGCCGGTCGGGTGGAACTGCACCATCTCCATGTCGCGCAGCGGAAGCCCCGCGCGCAGCGCCATCGCGAGGCCGTCGCAGCTCTTGTCGCCGGAGGGCGTGTGGTACTTGTACATGGTCGGGCCGCCGCCGGTGGCGAGCAGCACCGCCTTGGCGCGAACGAGGATGTAGTCGCCCGTGCGCATGTCGATGAACAAGGCGCCGGCGATCGAATCTCCGCTTTTCGACTTGATCAGCTCCACGGCGCGATGCTCTTCGAGCCGCCCGATGTTGCGTGCCCAGACCTGCTCGGCAAGCCGGTTGATGATCTCGATGCCCGTCAGGTCGCCCTTGTGCACCGTGCGGTCGAAGGTCTGGCCGGCGAAGGCTTTCTGGTGCACCGTGCCGTCCGGGTTGCGGTCGAAAAAACAGCCGAGTTCGTTCTCGAGCTCGCGGATCCTTTCGACGGCCAGCGTCACCAGCTTCCAGGCGAGTTCCTGGTCGGGCAGCCACTTGCCACCTTCTATGGTGTCCATGAAGTGGCGTTCGATCGAGTCTTCCTTCGCCAGCGCCACGTTGTAGCCGCCCTGCACCATGCGCGTGCAGCCGGATTTGCCGAGCAGCCCCTTCACGGCGATGGTGATCGACAGCGACGGGTCCGCCTTGTGGGCGTGCAGCGCGGCAAACAGCCCGGCCCCGCCCGAACCGAGGATCAGGATGTCGGTGGAGATTTCGCGCATGCGGCCGGCGTCAGCTGCGCGGCGGCACCACCGCGCGCATGGCGGTGCCGAGGTGGATGCCAGAATCGAGCAGCACCAGCTCGCCGGTGACGGTGCGCGCGCCGTCGGCGAGCCAGACGATCGCCTCGGCGACGTCCTCCGCGCTGCACGAGGTGCCGAGCGGCACGCTGGCCTCGTAGCCTGCCTGCAGCTTGCCCGCGTTCTCCTCGCCGATGCCCTGCTTGAACCAGCGCGTGGTGATCATGCCGGGACAGACGGCGTTGACGCGCACGTCCGGCGCCATCGTGCGCGCGAGGTGCAGCGTCATCGAATTGAGCGCGCCCTTCGCAGCGATATAGGCGATCGACGAGCCGATGCCGAGCGCGCCCGCGATGGAGGAGACGTTGACGATCGCGCCGCGCGCGGCCTTCAGGTACGGCGCCGCCGCCCGCACCATCTGGAAGGCGCCGACCAGGTTGACCGCGTAAATGCGCTGGAAGGCTTCCGCGTCGAGCGCGTCCCAGTTTCCCGAGCCGACGAAGCTCGTGATGCCGGCGTTGTTGACCAGCACATCCAGCTTGTTCCAGCGTCCGACCGCGGCATCGACAAGGCGGCGGCAATCGGCGTCCTTGGAGACATCGCCCTGCGCGAGCAGGGTATCGGCACCCGCCGCCCGGCAGGCGCGCTCGCTCTCCTTCGCCTCCGTCTCGCTCCTGGAGTAGTTGATCAGCAGGTCGTAGCCGCGGCGCGCCAGCATCAGCGCGCTCGCCGCGCCCACGCCGGTTCCGGCACCGGTGATGACCGCAACCTTCCGGGCTCCCATGGCCGTTGCGATCAGGCGGGCCGGGCCGGCGCCGCGCCCACTTCATTCTTGCGCAGCCATTGCATGGTCAGCGCCGCCGCCACCAGTCCGATCCCCGCGATGTCGGCGACCGCAGCCGGGTAGACCAGCGCGAAGCCGGCAACTATCAGCATCACGCGCTCGGCCGTCGTCGTGCGCTTGAGCGCCCAGCCCTGCACGCCGCCAGCAAGCGCCGCGATGCCGATCACGGCGGTGATGCACACCTCGGCAATCGAGCCCCAGTTCGCGGCGGCGAGCGCCTTGGTCGAGCCCATCAGCAGCAACCCCTGCCCGCTCGGATCAAGCACGAACATGAAGGGCACCAGGAACGCGGGCAGCGTGTACTTCCAGCACTGCATCGTGGTCTTGTAGGGATCGCCGCCGGTGATCGCGGCAGCCGCGAACGGCGAGAGCGCGGTCGGCGGCGAAACCTCGGACAGAACCGCGTAGTAGAAGATGAACATATGCGCGGCGAAGTCGGGCACGCCGAGCTTGATCAGCGCCGGCGCCGCGATCACCGCGCTGATGATGTAGGAGGCCGTGACCGGCACCGCCAGGCCGATGATCCACACGATGAGCGAGGTGTAGATCGCGGTCAGCAGCAGCGAACCACCCGCGTAGTCGAGGATGATCGAACTGAACTTCAGGCCGAGTCCGGTCAGCGTCACCACGCCAACGATGATGCCGGCGCCCGCGCAGGTCGCCGCCACGCTCAGCACGCCGATCGAGCCGCCCTCCATCGCCTTCACGAACCCGGACTGGAAGATCTTCGGCGCCAGCGGCCGCTTGCCGCGGAACAGGTCGTAGGAGAACAGCGCGCAGTCCGGGTGCAGGAAGCTCGTGAGGAAGGACACCACGGTCGCCCAGAACACCGACAGCACCGGCGAATAGCCGTACATCATGAAGGCGATGATCGACACCAGCGACAGGAAGTGGAACCAGTACTTGCGTGTCAGCTCCCACACCGATTCGATGTTCTCGAACTTCGCCTCCTTCATGCCGAACTTGCGCGCATCCAACTCCACCATCAGGAACAACGCGAGGTAAAAGAGCAGCGTCGGAATGCATGCCATCAGCAGCACGTCTAGGTACGAAATCTTCAGGAACTCGGCAATCAGGAACGCGGCGGCGCCAAGCACCGGCGGCGAGATGATCGCGCCCAACCCGCCCGCGGAGAGCAGGCCGCCGGCCGCCTCCTTGCCGTAGCCGACCTTGGCGAGCATCGGCCAGGCGACCGAACCGAGCGTGACCGTGGTGGCGACCCCGGAGCCCGAAGGGCCGCCCAGCAGGAACGAGGCGAGCACCACCGTGCGGCCGGCGCCGGTGGATTTCCCGCCCATCGCCGAGAACGAGAAGTCGATATAGAACTTGCCGGCGCCCGAGTACTGCAGGAAGGCGCCGAAGATCGTGAACAGGATGATCAGCGAGGAGGATACGTCCACCGCCGTGCCGAAGATCCCTTCCAGCGTCATGTAAAGGTGGCCCACCAGGCGCCCGACCTCGTAGCCCTTGTGGGTCCAGGGCTGCGGCAGGTAGGGTCCGAAGAGCGCATACAGGATGAAGAACGACGTCACGACCGGCATCACCCAGCCGTTGGTGCGGCGCATCGCCTCCATGACGAGGATGACCAGCGCGACGCCGAACACGATGTCCCAGTGGTTGGGCGAGGTATTGCGGTCCAGGAAGTCGTCGCCGCCCTGGATCAGGTAGACGACGATCGCGATCGACAGCGCCGCCGAGAGCCAGTCCCACCACATCACGCGATGGCGGAATTTCTTGGCGATCGGAAACACGAGGAAGCACAGGAACAGCACGAAGGCGACGTGCACCGGGCGCAGCGTCTGCGTCGGCACGATCTCGTAGGCGGCGTACAGGTGGAACACCGACATCGCCACGGCGACCGCGGTGATGAAGGCGCCGAGCCAGCCTTTCAGCCGGTTGGCGGCGCCCTCCTCCTCCTCGATGAACTCCTCGGCCTTCTTCAGCGCCTCGTCGCTGATTTCGACGTCGACGCTGTCGCTGGAAGATGTGGCCGGGGCGGCGGCGCTCAATTGAGTTTCACGCCCTTTTCGCCGAAATACTTCACCGCGCCGGAGTGCCAGGGCAGCGGCGAAGCCGTCTGCTTCTGGTTCTCGAGCTTGAAGTTCTCGCACTCCTTGTGCACGGCGACAAGGTCGGCCTTGTGGTCGAAGATGGTCTTGAGAACGTTGTAGACCTCCTTGTCCGGCATGGCCTGGCTGGCGACCAGGATGTTCGCCACCGAGGCGATGTGGTTGTCCGCGTCCATCCCCTTGTAGACCGCCTTCTCGATGACGTCGGCGTAATAGAGGTTGCCGTACTTCTTGTTCATCGCCGGCACCAGGTCGGCGTGATCGACCATCTTGATCTTCAGCCCGGGCGTGTTGGCGAGGTCGGTCACCGCGGCCGTGGGCAGGCCGCCGACCCAGAAGAAGGCGTCGATCTTGCGGTCCTTGATCGCGTTCACGGACTCGGCGGCGCCGAGCCGCTCGCGCTTCATGTCCTTGTCCTTGTCCAGCCCCGCCGCCTCGATGAGGCGGAAGGCCATCACCTCGGTGGCGCTGCCGGGCGAGCCGGTGGACACGCGCTTGCCCTTGAGGTCGGAGAACTTCGCGATGCCGGTGCCATCGACCGTCACGACGTGCATGCGGTTCGGGTACAGCACCATCAGCGTGCGCACCGGCACCGCATTGCCCTTGAACTTGTCCTCGCCCTTGAGCGCATCCTGCGCCGCGTCGGCCATCGAGAACGCGATGTAGGGCTTGCCGCTGCCGACCAGCTTGAGGTTGTCCACCGAGCCCCCGGTCACCTCGGCGGTGGCCTGCATGCCGGGCACGTATTTCGACAGCGCCGCGGCGAGGCCGCCGCCGATCGGGTAGTACACGCCGCCGGTGCCGCCGGTGGCGATGGAAATGTTCTGCGCCTGCGCGGCGCCCGCCAGGGCCAGCAGCGCGGCCGCGGCAAAACGAATCATCGATCTCATGTCTCCTCCAGATTTTTGAACAGCGGATTTTTCAGGTCTTTACGCCGAGGCTCTCCAGCGCCCGGGCTCGGCGACTGCGTGAATCGCTCTGTACCTGAGCGTACAGACTGCCGCCGTGGCTGTCCATCGCCACCACCAGCGGCCCGAAGCCGCGCACGCGGAATTTCCACAGCGATTCCGGGTGCAGGTCGTCCAGGTCGACGTCCTCGATCGCCTCGACCCAGGTCGTCTCCAGCGCCGCGGCGCCGCCGATGATCGCCAGGTAGGCGCCGCCGATCTCGTTGAATGCCTGCAGCGATCCGGCGCGCAGTCCGCCCTTGCCGATCACCAGCCGTACGCCGTTCCGCTCCATCAGGGGGCGCGTGAAGCGCTCCATGCGATCGCTGGTCGTGGTGCCGATGCAGGACGGCGCATACCCGGCGGGATTCGCGGCGCTCCTTTCGACCTTCTTCACGTTCGGCGCGGTATGGATCACCGCATGCCCGGCGAGGTCGAAGCGCGTCTTGCGCCCGCGGTCGAACATGTGGATCTGCGTCGCGTCGCGGATGCCGTACAGCGCGCCCTCGATCGTCACCGTGTCATTGACGCGCAGCGCGCGCACCTGCGCGTCCGTGACCGGCGGGCGAAGATCGTGGTGCGCCACGGCTAGGGTTTCTCCCCGCGCGTCCCGCCCAACAGCGCCCTTTTCACGTCGTCCTGCACCGGATGCTCGCCGAGCCAGATCTTCAGCAGCGCGCGGAAGAAATCCTCGCCCGGGATCGGCGCGCCCGCCGCTTTGCCTGCCACCGTCACCAGCGTGCCGGCCGCGGGAACCCAGTCGAGCGCGATACGCATGCCCTTTTTTGCCTCCTTCATCGAAGCAATGATGTCCGTCAGCTGCTTGATGCGCGGCTGCAATGCCTTCATCTCCGCTTCCGCGACGTTGTCCTTCATGCCGTCGGTCAGCGCATCGCTGAACTGGTCGGCATCCACGTCGCGCAGCATTTCGATCAGCACGCGCTTCGGCCCCGCCGCGCCGATCGCATCCGCCGCCGCGGTTTTCCTTTCCGGCAGGTAAAGGCCGATCACGTACACCTGGAAGAAGGCCCGCTTGCGCAGCCCCGCCCCATTCAACAGAAGCTTTTGATCTTCGTCGGGCAATTTCACGCCGGCGACTTCCGCACCGAAAGCGGAACAGGCGATCAGAAATGAAAACAAAATCCTAATAGCCATATTCAATCCCCTTGAGCCCGAAAGTCGCGCGCGCGCGGCGCGCGGAGTGGCACTGCATGTTCACCGCCACCGGGTTCATGGTGATGTGCGTCGCCGCGGTCTCGACATGTACCGCGAACGCCGTTGAATCGCCGCCCAGGCCCTGCGGCCCGACACCCAGCATGTTGACGGCGCTCGCCAGCGCCTCCTCGAGCTTGGCGCCCTCGGGATCCTCGCAGCGCGAGCCGAGCGCGCGCGTCGCCGCGATTTTCGCCAGGTGCACGCACAGGTCGGCAGTGCCGCCGACGCCCACGCCGACGATGGTCGGCGGGCAGGTCTTGCCGCCCGCCTCCAGCACGCAGTCGACGACGAAAGTCTTGATGGCGTCGACGCCCTCGGCAGGAATCGCCATCCGCAGCCAGGAATTGTTTTCCGAACCCGAGCCCTTGGGGATCATCTCGATCTCCAGGACGTCTTCCTTGTCCGAAAAATCGAAATGGATCACCGGCACGCCGCGCCCAGTGGAGGTCTGCTCGTTGACGCGCGTGGTCGGATGCACGATGGAGGAACGGAACGCGTACTCGCGCGTCGAGCGCGCGCAACCGCGCCGGATCGCCTCCTTGAGGCCGACGCCGTCCACCTCGACGTTGCGGCCGACGCGCACGTTGTAGATCGGGATGCCGGTGTCCTGGCACAGCAGGTTGGCGTTCGCCTCGGCCACCGTGATGTTCTTGATCATGGTGCCGAGCATGCGCCTGGCGCCGGCATCGGTCTCGCCGGCGGCGAGCCGGTCGAAGCCCTGCTTGACGTCGGGCGGCAGCAGCTTCAGCGCCCGGATATAGAGCTCCTTGGCGGCCTCCTCGACCTGTTGCAGATCGACCTTCACTCGACTTTGATCTTTCTTTCCTTCACCACCCGGGCCCAGAGCGCGGTCTCTTTCTTCATCGCGGCGCCCATCTCCTCCGGTGAATTTCCCACCGGCGCGAGGCCCAGCACGTAGAAGCGCGCCCTCATCTCGGAAGATTCGAGCGCCTTCTTGGTGTCCAGGTAGACCTTCTGGATGATCTCCTTAGGCGTGCCCGTGGGCGCCATGATGCCGAACCAGCCCGTGTTCTCGAATCCGGGCAGCGTTTTCGCGATCGGCGGCACGCCGGGCAGCTGGGCGAACTCGCCCTTGCTGGTGACGCCGAGCGCGCGCAGGCGGCCGCCCTGGATGTGGCTCATTGCCGCAGCAACATTGGTCACGGCGAAGGTCGTGTCGCCGGCGATCAGGCCGACCAGCGAGGGCCCCTCCCCCTTGTAGGGAACCTGGACCGCGTTGATCTTCGCCGCATTGACGAAGTTCTCCGCAGCGAGATGGGTCTGGGAGCCGATGCCCGCGTGGCCGAAGGTCAGCCTGCCCGGCTGCGCCCTGGCCGCGTCGATCAGCTGCTGGACGCTCTTGTACGGCGAATTGGCAGCGACCACCAGCACTTGCGGGCCGGAGACCACGTTGGTCACCGGCACGAAGTCCTTTTCCGGGTCGTAGTTGAGCTTGGCGTAGATGTGCTGGTTCGCGGTCACCACTGAGCCCGACGGGAAGAAGAACGTATAGCCATCGGGCGCGGCATGCGCCGCTTCGACCGCGCCGACGCCGCCGCCTGCGCCGCCGCGATTGTCAATCACCACCGTCTGGCCCCAGATCTCGCTTAGTTTCTGCGCCAGCAGCCGCGCCGAAATGTCGGTCGCGCCGCCCGGCGGGAACGGCACCACGAAGCGCACAGGCTTATGCGGCCAGGCTTGCGCATGCGCCGTCGACGAAAGCGCGAACAGCAGGCCGATCGCCAGCGCCGCCGCGGCCGCCACAGCGGCGAGGGTTTTCTGCCAGTCACGCCAGGGTAGGAATTCGATCATAAGGATCCTCATGCCTCCGGTAAGGTGGATTGCAAGCAGCAGCACGACCGCCCATTCGCTCGCCTTGACGAGCGGCTGGTCGGTCCAGCGCAGGAAAGATTCTAGCCGCGCCTCGCCATCCAGCGCCTGACCGAGCGCCCAGAAGTGGAGCGGCAGGAACACGGCCAGCGCAAGGCCTGAGAGGCGATGCACCAGCGCAAGGTTCCTCACGAATACACTCCGATCACCGCGCGCATCCCCGTGAACGCCATGGCGAGGGCGAACAGGAAGAGCAGCCCGCTCCGCACCGCACCGCGCCAGCCGAGCCATTCGCCCAGCACCGTGCGCAGCCCGATCGGCACGTGCAAGGAAATCGCGAGCACGAACACGGTGTAGAACGCGAGCCACGCGGCGCTGCCCCGGGTACGCGACAGGATCTCGGCGGCCGTCAGTCCGCCGCGCACCGCGTAGATCATGGTTCCTAGGTGCACGAGCACGCACAGGCCCAGCACGGCGGCGCTCGCACGCTGCATTACCCAAAGCAGGGTTTCGGCCTTCGCACTCATAAAGCGCTTGTCAACAAAGCCAGGGAGACTTCCCTCTTCAGCCCCGCAATCCCGGCCGTGGGCGAAAGCTGCTTCGGACAGCGCTCGGTGCAGCTCATGTGGGTGTGGCAGGAATGGCAGCCGGCGTCGCCGGCGACCGCGCGCAGCCTCTCGACGCCTTCCACGTCCCTTTCATCCTTCACCAGGGTCCAGGCGCGGTTGAGCGCAGCAGGCCCGAGGTAATCCGGGTTGGCCGCCACCACGTCGCAGGAGCTGTAGCAGACGCCGCAGCCGATGCATTCGATGGCGGCATCCACCTGTTTTCTTTTTTCGCTCCCGGGGGAAATCTTCTCGAAATCATCCGCGCGGGTTTTCGTTCCCTGAAAACTTCCCCTGGCCCGCGCCCACTTGTCGAAGAATTCGCGCATGTCCGTGACCAGGTCGCGGACCACCGGGAGATTGCGCAGCGGCGCGAGTTCCAGGCTTTCCTTCTGGTAGACCTTGTCCACATGCGTGCGGCAGGTCCAGCGCGCCGCGCCGTTGACCGTCATCGCGCAGGAGCCGCACATGCCGACGCGGCAGGCGAAACGGTAGGCGAGCGTGGGATCGAGCACGCGCTGGATGTAGGTGACCACGTCGAGCACGGTCTGGCTGGCATGCCGCGGCACCACGAAGTGCTGGAAGGATCCCTCCGCCCCTCCACGCCAGACCCGGACTTTTAATGGGTCCAAGAAAATTCCAAGAGCAGTTTCGCGGTTTCCCCCGGCGCGCTCACCATCGCATCGTGCCCGGTCTTCAACTCGATGAACGGCCACCCCGGCTTGCCGCGGATACGTTCCTTCGCTGCGGCAAGTCCCGCATAGGCAGGATCCGTGCAGTCCACGTAGACCTTCGGCAGGCCGTTGCCGACCGGCCCACCCCAGTTCATCCGTTCGTCGTAGGGCGCGAAAGGATGCGGCGTCATGCGGCGCTGTACCCACTCGATATCTTTCGGATCGCGCAAGCCGAATACCTCCGCTTTCGGCACCGGCATCGACAGCCCGCCGCTGGATTCCTGCGCCAGCCGTCGGCGCTCCGCGACGATGGCGGGCACTGCGGCTCCTGCCCAGGTGCCGCCATCTTCGACGATGGCCGAGTCGAGATAGACAAGCTGGCGCAGCCGAGCCTTCGCGCGCGCGGCGACGCCGGTGATGACAATGCCGCCGTAGCTGTGCCCGACCAGCACCACCTCCGACAGCTCCTCGGATTCGAGGAGGCCGACGACGTCGGCAATGTGCGTGCTCAGGTTCACTTCCCGCGTCAGCAGGTGCGCGCGCTCGCCCAGGCCGGAGAGAGTCGGGCAGAAAACGCGATGCCCTTGCGCCGCCAGCAGGTCCGCGACGCGCCGCCAGCACCAGCCGCCGTGCCAGGCGCCGTGCACCAGCACGAAAACGCTAGGCCGACTCGTAAAGCCTCGTCAGCACGAACTCGCGATGGCCGAGCGCCTCGGCGGCGGTGAGCCGGCCGTTGGCAGTCCGGAACATACATTCCAGCAACTTGTCGCCAGCTTGATCCGGGTTGAGTTCTTTTCTTAAAAGACCTGAAACATCGACATCGACGTGCTCCGCCATCGTTCTCACAGTACGCGGATTGGCGCACAGCTTGATCACCGGCAGGATCGGGTTGCCGATGACGTTGCCCTGTCCTGTAGGGAAGAGGTGCACCGTGTAGCCCGCGGCCGCGCACAGCGTGACCATTTCCGCGGCGGCGGAAGACGAATCGATGAACCATAAGCCGGGTCCGGTCGGCGCTTCATGCTTGTCGAGCACGCCGTCGATCACGCACTTGCGGCCGATCTTCTGGATGTTGCCGAGCGCCTTTTCCTCGATGGTGGTGAGGCCGCCCGCGATATTGCCCTTGGTCGGCTGCGAGTCCGACAGGTCGCTGGTCTTGTGCTTGTCGATGATCGCCTGGTAGCGGTCGAACATGAATTGGAACTTCTTCCTGACCTCGTCGTCGCGGCAGCGCGCTGCAACGAGGTGCTCGCCGCCCGTGAGCTCGGTGGTCTCGCCGAAAGCCAGCGTCACCTTGTGCGGATAGAGCTTGTCGAAGGCGTTGCCGACGGTGGGATTGGCGCCGCAGCCGGAAGTCGTGTCCGACTCGCCGCACTTGGTGGACACCCACAGGTCCTTGAGCGGCCGTTCCTCGCGGCGCAGCTCGGAGGCCCATTGCACGTACTCCTTGGCGGCTTTCGACGCCCGCATGATGGTGTCGTGGTCGCCGTGCTGCTCGATGCCGAAGTAGGCCACGGGCTTGCCAGTCGCCTTGATGCCGTCGGCCACCTTCTTCGCCCAGCCGTCCTCGATGCAGATCACCACGACCGCTG
>Ga0335083_10005987_pt1 | contig 15312 bp, 11 predicted proteins | sample Lox_Sample_42_FD_206716 | JGI IMG/M metagenome (GOLD analysis project Ga0335083, IMG submission 206716) | Soil microbial communities from Loxahatchee National Wildlife Refuge, Florida, United States - Lox_Sample_4.2 | ecosystem: Environmental > Terrestrial > Soil > Wetlands | place: USA... | reverse complement strand
GCCATCAGCAGCGAGGTGGCGACCGGCCGCAGGATGAACGGGCGCGAAGGGCTCACGGCTCGAAGCGAGGCCCGCTCATTTGCCCTGGCCGCGCTTGCGCTGTCCGCCTTGGCCTTTGGCGGGCGGCGCCGCGGGTGTCTCCGTTGTGCGCGGAGTGACTTTCGCGCCGTCGCGGAGCTTGTCCGAACCGTCGACGACGACGTTATCGCCCGGGGCGAGGCCCGAGGTGACGGCAACTCGCTCGCCTTCGGAAGGGCCGAGCTCGACCGGGCGCACGCTCACGGTATCGTCGGCATTGACGAGATAGACGAAGGTTCCGGGAGCGCCGCGCTGCACCGCCGCCACGGGGATAGTCGTCGCGTTCTGGAGCGTGTCCGCGATCAAGCGGATGTTCACAAACTGATTCGGGAACAGGCTGCCGTCCTTGTTCTCGAATTGAGCGCGGAGTTTGACGGTGCCAGTGGTGGTATCGATCTGGTTGTCGACGGTGATGAGTGTGCCGGTCGCGAGCTTCGTCGAGAGGCTGCGATCCCAGGCCTCGGCCGTCAGTGTGGCGCCCGCATGCAACCGTTTCATCACCACCGGAAGATTGTCCTCTGGGAGCGTAAAGATGACCGTGATCGGCTCGAGCTGCGTGAGGATGACGAGCCCGTTGGCGTCGCCGGGCTGCACATAGTTCCCAGCATCTACCTGTCTGAGCCCGACGCGGCCACCGACGGGGGCGATGATGTGGCAGTAGTCGATATTGAGGGTCGCCGTATCGACCATCGCCTGGTCCGATTTCACGGTGCCCTCGAGCTGATGCACGAGCGATTCCTGCGTATCGAGCTGCTGGCGGGGAATCGAGTCTTGGGCGACCAGGGTCTTGTATCGCGCGAGGTCCAAATAGGCGTTCTTGAGAAGGGCCTGGTCGCGTAGGAGCTGACCCTGTGCATTGTCGCGCTGGCGCTCGTAGGGACGCGAGTCGATCTCGACGAGGAGCTCGCCCTGCTTGACGATCTGACCCTCCGTGAAGGCGATCCGCATGATCTGTCCGGAAATCTGGGTCCTCACCGTGACGGTCGCGAGCGGTGTCACTGTGCCGAGTCCGCTGTAGACGATGTCGATGCTGCCCTTCGCCGCCGTCGCCGCGACGACGGGCATTGCGCCGTTGACGCCGATGCGTGGCGGAGGCGGCGCGTGGGTCGAGCGCTGCTGCAGCCAATAGACGAGGCCGCCCACCAGCGCGAAGGCCACCAGCAGCGCCAGCAGGCGGCGCCAGAGGGGCCTCCGCGGCCCCACCACCGGCTGGGGCCGGGGCGGTGCCACGGGGGCATCGCGTCGGGGTGAGATGTCGTTCATAGCGGTGGCGCGCGCCCTTGGCCTCGGCGTTCCATTATGAAGAGACCCGCAGTGCCTAGGAATGCCCTTGCGGCGAGAGCGAGGAGGGTCCAGCGCCCGCCTAATTCTAGGCGGTCGCTCGCCGAGCGATCCCCACCCTCATTCTAACTCATTAGATCGGAATGCGATTTGGGCGATTTCGTTGCAGAGGCTAGAGCACGATCTCACGGGCGGGCGCGCGCACGTCCATCTCGAATTCCAGATCTTGGATGGGCGGGCGAGCAAAATGCCAGGTGAGCCCACAGGGAGCGGCGCCGCGGCGGACGATGATCGACTCGATGAGCGCCCCCATGTCCTGCACGGTATAGGCCTGTGTTGCTGTCGTATCGCGCCAGCCAAAGCCAAGTGCTGCGAGCCGCCGCTCCATCTCCCCCATCACGTGGCGCATCTTCGTGGCCATTCCCGGAGGCGAGATATCTCCGTGCGCGACGATCCGCTCCTGCGGAGTGTTGCCGGGCTGCGTCTCTCCGGAGCCGGCAATGACGAACCCGTCCTCGAGGCCGCGCGCCGCCGGCACGGTGTAGGAAAAGGCATAAAGCGAGGGGACAGCAGGCGGCTCGTGCTGCGGGCAGACATTGGTACGCGCCACGGGGTTGTCGCCGTCGCGATAGAGGCCCCAACGCTCCAGCGTCTGCACATAGTGCCGGTTGAAATCGTAGAAGCCTTGCTCGGTGAAGGGCGCCGGCGAGCGCAGTTCGCAGGCGCAGAAGGCGGTCGTGGGGCGCCCGAGCCTCCGCAGATGCGCCTCGACTGCGGCAAAGCCCTCCGCGAGCGGCAGCGGCTTCCTGAGGCACGCCCGCTCGACCGCAAAGCCAGGTTCGGCCGCGGCGCCGCTTGAATACTGGAAAACCGCCTTGATGTAGCGATAGCCCCCCGGCTCAAATGAGATCACTTCGGCCATTCCTACCTCCCCGCCGTCGCGCGAAGCCCACTCGCGCTCGGCCGCGGCGATTATAGTCCGCGGGATTGCGCGCGGTCATGCGGCTCGCCAACTAGCGGTTTCGGCGGCCTCGCTGTGACAAAAAACGGTATCGGCGCAATTGTCGGCAAATATTCAGTGCTCTCGCGGGAAAAGTGCCCCATGCGGAAGCCCGCCTTAGGGTAGAATTAAACAGTGCGCGCCGCCGCATGAGCTTGTGAGTGCGGTCACAGGCCGGGTGCTGCAAGTCATGTAGAAACTCATCGCATGGGAGGCGGCGCGCGCTCTTTCCTAGCTCGTGGGGTCGAGCCATGAAGACATCGTCCCAGCCCTCGAAGTCCTCGCAGCCATGGTGGCAGTGGGTGCTGATGTATCCGACGCTCGCGGTCGCGATCGTCGGCGCCGTGCCGCAATATCAGCAATGGCTCTGGGCAGTCTTCCGGGGCCTCCCGCCCGGCTCCGACGTCAGCGAGCTGCAAGCTCAGGATTCCGCGTGGCAGCAGAATGTCGATTGCCTCACGCGCATCCAGCATGTCACGCCGCCGTCGGAAACGCCCTATGCAATCGATCTCTTGACCTGTCCATCGGGCGACATCCTGCTGACCGTGAGGCCGCTCAACGCGACGGCCCAGGCGGTCTCGCGGTGGATCATCACGAACAAGCTCTTTCAGACAGCGGCCACGTCGGGCTTGATCTCCTCTGCGCACGCGCAGGCCCCCCCGCCGGCTCCGAGCGTCGCTCAGCCCATTAGCGTACTCGACGTCCGCAAGGTTGGGAGCCAGGTGGTCCGGCGGGTGCAGCTCTCGAATGGCACATGCGTCGATCAGACGATCGACAGCTATACCGGGCGGCACCTCGCGGACAAACCTGCGCCCTGCACGAAATTCGCGAGCCGTTGAGCTAGAGAGGATCGACGAGCCCGCCCGCCCCGGCGACGAGCGCGAGGTGGTGCTCGGCGTCGCCGAAGAGCGTGTCGATCATGCTCACGCGCTTGAAGTAGTGGCCGATCTTGTACTCCATGGTCATGCCGATGCCGCCGTGGAGCTGGATCGATTGCTGGCCTACGAAGCGCACGGAGCGGCCGATCTGGACCTTGGCCGCGGAGATCGCCCGGCGCCGCTCCGCTGGGTCGGGCTCCTCCGCCATCATCGTCGCGAGATAGGCCATGCTGCGCGCCTGCTCCAATGCCACCAGCATGTCGACCGCGCGATGCTGGAGCGCCTGGAAGGTGCCGATCGCGACGCCGAACTGCTTCCTCGTCTTGAGATAGTCGACGGTGATCTCGTGCATCGCCGTCATCGCGCCTACGGCCTCGGCCGCGAGCGCCGCGATCCCGGCATCGATCGCGCGCTCCACGATCTCTAGGCCGCCGTCGCGCTCGCCGATCAGGGCATCCGGTCCGACCTTCACGTCCTTGAGCTCGATCTCCGCAGCGCGGAGCCCATCCACGGTCGGATAGCCCTGAATCGAGACGCCCGGTGCCTTGGCATCGACGAGGAAAAGGCTGACGCCGCTCCGGTCGCGCTCCGCGCCGGCACTGCGTGCGGAGACCACCAGACGGTCGGCGCTGTCGCCATGGAGCACGACCGCCTTGCGACCATTAAGCGTCCAGCCGCCGCTCGTGGTGCGGGCTGCGGTCGCGACATCCGCGAGATCGTAGCGTGCCTGTCGCTCGCCGTGCGCGAGGGCGAAGTGGAGTTTCCCTGCGGCGATTGCGGGGATGAGCTCCCGCTGCTGCGCGGCGCTGCCGGCGCGGAGGAGGATGCCGCCGCAGAGCACCACGGTTGCGAGATAGGGCTCGAGCACGAGGCCGCGGCCGAATGCCTCCATCACGATCATGGTCTCGACTGCCGAGCCGCCGCTGCCGCCGAGCGACTCGGGGAAGGGAATGCCGAGCAATCCCAGCTCCGCGAATTGCGCCCAGCGCGCGAGGCTGAAGCCCGTGGGCTCCTTCGCGTAGGCCTTGCGCTGCTCGAAGTCGTACTCGTCCGCGATCAGCTTGCCGACGGACTCCTGGAGCAGCCGCTGCTCCTCGCTCAGATCGAAATCCATCTGCCTCAGAGCCCCAGGATCGCCTTGGATATGATGTTGTGCTGGATCTCGTTGGAGCCGCCGTAGATCGAGATCTTGCGCCAATTGAAATAGGTGGGTGCGAGCGGCCCCGCGTAGTCCGGCCCCACCGGCGGCTCGTTCACGCCCTCGATGTCCGCACGATAGGGCATGGCATAGGGGCCGACGACCTCCATCAGGAGCAGCGAGATCGCCTGCTGGATCTCCGAGCCCTTGATCTTGAGGATCGAGGAGGCGGGATCGGGCTTTTTCGAGCGGCCGTGCCGTTCCGCCGCGACCACGCGGAGCTGGGTCATCTCCAGTGCCTTGAGCTCGATCTCGACCTCTGCGATGCGCTCGCGGAAGCGCGCATTGTCGATCATTCGGCCGCCGCCGCCCGCAGGCTCCAGCGCCGCGAGCTCTTTGAGGCGCCGGATGCGCTCCTTGGAGACGCCGACGCGCGCGATGCTCGTGCGCTCGTGGCCCAGCAGGTATTTCGCGTAATCCCAGCCCTTGTTCTCCTCGCCGATGCGATTGGCGACCGGCACCTTGACCTCGTCGAGGAAGACCTCGTTCACCTCGGCGCTCCCGTCGATCGTGGTGATGGGGCGGACGGTGATGCCGGGGCTCTTCATGTCGATGAGCAGGAAGGAGATCCCCTCCTGCTTCTTCGCGGCGGGATCGGTGCGCACGAGGCAGAACATCATGTCCGCATGCTGCGCGAGGGTCGTCCAGGTCTTCTGTCCATTGACGACATAGTGCTCGCCTTGGCGCTTGGCGCTGGTCTTGAGCGAAGCGAGGTCGGAGCCGGAGCCCGGCTCCGAGAAGCCCTGGCACCACCAGTCCTCGATGTTTCGGATGCGCGGGAGGTAGTGCCGCTTCTGCTCCTCGTTCCCGAAGGCGATGATCACGGGACCCACCATATGCGTCCCGAAGGCGAGCGGCTGCGGCGCGGGCGCCTGCTGCATCTCCTCGCCGAAGATGTAGTGCTGCACCGGCGTCCAGCCCCTACCGCCCCACTCGACGGGCCAATGTGGCACCGCCCAGCCCTTGGCGTTGAGGATGCGTTGCCAGGTCACGATATCGGATTTCGAAAGGTGCCGGCCCTCGACCATCTTGCGTCGGATCGGCTCCGGGAGCGCCGAGCGGAAGAAGGCGCGCATCTCCGAGCGGAAGGCACTCTCCTCCGGCGTGAAGCGAAGATCCATCGGGGGTCCTCCCGTAGTCCGTAGCGGCCGTTCAGCGGCCGGTGAAGCTGCCGCCGCTCTGGGCGAGGCGCTGCAGCAGCGGCGCCGGCGTCCAGAGCGCGCCGTGTTGCTTGTGGAATCCCTGCACGGCCGCATAGACCTTGGGAAGCCCCACGCTCTCGGCATAGTGCATCGGCCCGCCGCGCCAGCGTGGGAAGCCGAAGCCGTAGAGCCACATCACGTCGATGTCGCTCGCGCGAAGCGCGATCCCCTCCTCGAGGATCTTGGCGCCCTCATTGACGGCGGCGTAGAGGCAGCGCTCGAGGATCTCCTCGTCGGAGACAGGGCGGCGCGTGATCCCTTGACCGCGGGCGGATTGCAGGATCACCGCATCGACCTCGGGATCCGGCAGCGGCGTGCGGCTTCCCGGCTCGTATCGATACCAGCCCTTCTCGGTCTTCTGCCCATATCGGCCGAGCTCGTAGAGTCGGTCGGCCGTCGGGGAATAGCGCTGGTCCTTGGGCCGCGTCGCGTCGAGCGAGCGCCTGACGCGCCAGCCCACATCGATCCCCGCGAGGTCCGCGACCGCGAAGGGACCCATGGGCATGCCGAAGTCGTAGAGCACCTTGTCGACTTGCTGCGGCGTCGCACCCTCGTCAACCAGGAACGAAGCCTCGCGCGTCATCGCGCCGCGGCTCCGGTTGGCGACGAAGCCGTGGCAGACGCCGCAGACGACGCCGACCTTGCCGATGCGCTTTGCAAGCCATTGCGAGGTCGCAACCACGTCCTTGGCACTTTCCTTGCCGCGGACGATCTCCAGAAGCCGCATCACGTTGGCGGGGCTGAAGAAATGGAGGCCGATCACGCTTTCGGGCCGCTTGGTCGCCTGCGCGATCTCGTCGACGTCGAGCGAGGAGGTGTTGGTCGCGAGGATCGCCTCGGGCTTGCAATGCGCGTCGAGCTTCGCGAAGACGTCGCGCTTCACACCCATTTCCTCGAAGGCCGCCTCGACCACGATGTCGGCCTCTGCGAGGATCGAGTAGTCCGGCGCCTTGCCGATGAAGGAAAGTCGCTTCGCCTTGGTCTCGGCGTCGATCCGGCCCTTCTGCACCATCTCTTCGTAGAGCGCATCGATGCGCGCGAGGCCCTTGTCGAGCGCATCGAGCGAGTTCTCCAGAACTCGCACGGGTATGCCGACATCGGCGAAGCACATGGCGATGCCCGCGCCCATGGTGCCCGCGCCGATGACGGCGGCGCTCGCGATGGGGCGCGCGGCGATGCTCTGGTCGATATCCGGAATCTTTGCGGCCTCGCGCTCGGAGAAGAAGGCGTAGCGGAGCGCCTTCGCCTGATCCGAGGGGATGAGCTCGCCGATGCTTTTGACGGTCGCCGCGAGCGCGTCGTCGAAGGAATGGGTGATCGCGGTCTCGACGGCGTCGATCGCCCTCTGCGGCGAGATCTGGCCGCGGTTCTGCCTTGCTGCCGTCGCGCGGGCGTCGGCGAGAAGCTTCTTCCAATCGCCGGCGCTCGTGTTGATCGGCACCTGGCTGAGGCGCCGCAGCGGCAATTGCTTGCGCACGGCGCGGTCCGCGAAGTCCACAGCCTCCTTGAGGAGATCGCCCTCGACCACGGCATCGACTATGCCGAGCTCCGCCGCTCGCGGCGCGCGCACGGGGTCGCCCGAGACGATCATCTTGAGCGCTGCAGCGATGCCGATGAGGCGCGGTAACCGCTCGACGCCGCCGGCGCCGGGGATGATGCCGATCCGGACCTCCGGCAGGCCCATCTGCGCCCTCGGTGTCGAGACCCGGAAATGGCAGCCCAGCGCCACTTCGAGTCCGCCGCCCAGCGCCACGCCGTCGATCGCGGCAACCACGGGCTTGGGGCTCGACTCGAGTGCCGCGATCACCGAGGTCAGTCGCGGCGGTTGCGGTGGTTTCCCGAACTCGCGGATGTCGGCGCCGGCAATGAAGGTCTTGCCTTTGCCGACGAGGACAACGGCGGCAATCGCGGGATCGGCGATCGCCCGCGCGATGCCGTCCACCAGCCCTTGTCGGACGGCGGTGCTGAGCGCATTCACCGGCGGGTTGTTGACGGTGAGGATGGCAACGGAGCCCTGCTGCGAATACTCGACGGCCATGGAAGATCCCTTAGGAACCGTACCCTGAGACCCTCAGCACATACCGCCGCCGAAGGGCCCTGGCAACCATCCCGTCAACCCCCTCGGCCCAGCTCGATCGCGATGTTGCCACCGGAATCGAGGCTCGCCGTGGCCCCCGGGGCAATGAGGCAGGTCGAGTCGTACTCCTCCACGATGAGGGGGCCACGCCTGGGCCTTTGCAGGTCGGAGCGGCGGAGCACGGCCGTCTCGATCCAACCGTGCTCGCGTCCGAAATAGGCGGAGCGCGGCGGTGGGGCCTCGGGCTCGGGGCGGCTCGAGCGCACGAGCTCGGGGACGCTCGCGCCTTCTCGCAGCCCGTGGCCGACAACCTGAATCGAGACGAGTTCGACGGGCTCGTCGGGGCCGGCGCGATGGCCATAGGTCCGCTCGTGCTCGGCAGCGAAAGCCGCCTCGAGATGCGCGACCATCGCGGCGTCGATGGACCCGTCGGGGACCGGCACTGTCAACTCGTAGCTCTGGCCGCGGTAGTGCAGCGCCGCCGAGCGGCTGAGGCGCATTCGGGCGGCGGAAAAGCCCTCGCTCGCAAGTTGCCCTCGCGCCTCCTCGGCAAGCGCAATCCAGGCGCGGTCGATCTCCCTGAGATCGGCACCGCGCAGGAGACGGCGGAAGGTGCGCGAGAGGTGATGCTCCACCCCCGCATAGAGCAGGCCGAAGGACGAGAAGAGGCCCGCCGCCGGCGGCACCACGATGCGGTCAACGCCGAGCGCGCGGGCCATGCCGCAAGCAAAAAGCGGCCCGTTGCCGCCGAAGGCGAAGAGGGCAAACTCCCGCGGATCGCGCCCGCGCTCGGTCGAGACCGCGCGGATCGCACGGATCATGTTGGAGGCCGCGATCTCGTGCGCGCCCAAGGCAGCCGCCTCGACCGTCATCCCCAGGGGTCGCGCGATTTTCTCCTCGAAGGCGCGCTTCGCCTTCTCTGCGTCGAGCGCGAGCGCGCCGCCCACGAGATAGCGCGGGTTGAGATATCCCAGGACGAGATTGGCATCGGTGACCGTGGGCGTCTCGCCCCCGAGGGCGTAGCAGACGGGCCCCGGCGAGGCGCCGGCGCTCTCGGGCCCGATCTGAAGCGAGCCGCCGGCATCGATCCAGACGAGCGATCCGCCGCCTGCGCCTACTTCCGCCAAGTCGATCGCGGGCACCTTGAGCGTATAGCCCGCGCCCGTGAGCAGACGTGAGCCGACGACGATGCCGGCACCAACCGCGTATTCCGCGGCGCGGGCGACCTCACCGCCCTCGACGATCGCGGCCTTAGCGGTGGTGCCGCCCATGTCGAAGGTGATGATCTTCGGGAGCTGCTTTGCGCGCGCGAGCGCCTGCGCGCCGATCACCCCCGCGGCAGGACCGGATTCGATGATGTGCATGGGGCGCGCCGCCGCCGCGCCATCCGTCGTAAGCCCGCCATTCGACTGCATCAGCAGCAGACGTGCGGATACCCCGGCCCGATCGAGATCGGCGCGCAGCGCGCGCAGATATGTCGCGACGATGGGCATGACATAGGCATTGATCACCGTCGTCGAGGTCCGCTCGTACTCCCGGATTTCCGGCAGGACCTCGGAGGAGACGCTGAGGGTCATTGCCGGAGCCTTGCGCCTGATGATCTCGGCGATCGTGCGCTCATGCTCAGGATTGGCGTAGGAATTGAGGAGGCAGACCGCAATCGCCTCGACCTTCTCGCGGAGCAGCGCTTCGACCGCGCGCTCGGCGTCCTCGGGATCGAGGGCGCGCTCGATCCGCCCCGCTGCGTCGACGCGCTCGTCCACCACTCGGCGAAGGTAGCGCTCGACCAGCGGCGGCGGCTTCATCCAGCCGATGTCGTAGAGCCGCGGCATGCGCAGCGTGCGGATCTCCAGCACGTCGCGGAAGCCTTTGGTTGTGATGAGCCCCACGCGCGCGCCCTTGTGCTCGAGGATCGCATTCGAGGCGACGGTGGTGCCATGTCGGATCTCCGAAAGCGCTCGCGCCTCAATCCCGGTCTCCGCGAAGACCTCGCGCAGGCCCTCCACGATCGCGCGCGCGTAGTCGTCGACGCTCGAGGAGATCTTCTTGGTGTGAATCTTGCCGTCGGAGCCCAGAAGCACGATGTCGGTGAAGGTGCCGCCGATGTCGACGCCGACACGGTAGTCGGTCATGCCCTCACTCCGCCGCGCGCGCGAGCGTTGGCGGATCGTGCCATTGCACCTTCGGCACCTCGCGCCAGCCGCGGGCGCGGCGCATTTCCTCCCGTCGGCGCTGGGTCTGTGCGAGATCGACCGTCAATGCCGCCGGATCGATCGCGACGCCGTAGTCCGCGAGCGCCTTCGCAGGCGAGAGCAGCTCGTTGCGAACGTCCTTCAGCACGGCGGCGGGATCGCGCTCCAGCGGGTCGCCCCAGCCGCCGCCGCCCGCGAGCACGTGTCGGAACACGTCGCCGCGGCGGATGGTCATCGTGGGCTTGCTCGGGAGCACACGGTTCTCGCCTTCGGGATTGAGATAGTTCTCCGAGGGTTGGCCGGGGCTTCCGCCATAAAGGCCGAAGGGGCGATGATCCCTGCGGTCGGTGCGGACCTGCAGCGTCGCCTCCTCCTCCAGAAAACGGTAGTCCCTCCGGAAGGGGACCCCACCGCGGAATTTGCCGGGGCCGGCCCTGTCCGCGACATATTCGTAGGCGAGGAGCTGGATCGGATGCTCGGCCTCCAGGACCTCGACCGATGGCGAGGCCATGTTCGCGAACATGTGGGAGTTGCCGTCGAGCCCGTCCGCGAAAGGACGCGCGCCCCATGCGCCGCAAATGAAATCGACGAAGATGAAGGGGCGCCGGTCGCCGTAATAGCCGCCGATGGAGACGCCGGAGTTGCCGCCGTCGCCCGCGGCTTTCACCTTCTGCGGCAGCATCATCGCGAGTGCGCCGAACATGCAGTCGGTCATGCGGAAGCCCGTGAGACCGCGCGCGGCGCAGGCCGCGGGCAGCACGCCATTGCCGACCGTTCCGGGCGGGCAGATAACCTCGATCGCGCGGAAGACGCCCTCGTTGTTGGGAATGCCCAGCGGCAGCACCGAGCGGATGCCGGTATAGGAGGCAGCCTTGGTGTAGGAGAGCGTGTTGTTGATGGCGCCCTTCACCTGCGGCGCCGTGCCGGTCCAGTCCACGACCATGCCGTCGCCGCGTTTCTTGACGGTGACGAAGAGGCGGATCGGCTTTCCGTAGTCGATGCCGTCATCGTCGATCCAGTCTTCGAAGCTCCATTCGCCGTCCGGCAGCTTGCGAAGCGCTGCGCGCGTCAAGCGCTCCGCGTAGTCGATCGTCTCCTGCATGAAGAATTTGGTCTGCGCCGCGCCGTACTTCGCGACGAGTTCCGCGAATTGCCGTTCCGCGATGTGGCAAGCCGCGAGCTGCGCGCGGAGATCGCCGAAGACCTGCACGGGAAGACGTACGTTCTTCTCGATGAAGGTCATGATGGTCTGGTTGAGCTTGCCGGCCTCGTAGAGCTTGAGCGGCGCGATGCGCAGGCCCTCGGCGTAGATCTCCGTCGAATCCGAGGCGTTCGAGCCGGCAACGCGGCCGCCGACGTCGGTGTGATGGCAGACGGTCGCTGCGAAGCCCATCCGCTCCTCGCCGTGATAGAGCGGCTTGAAGACGAAGATGTCGGGAAGATGCATCCCGCCGTCGAAGGGGTCGTTCATGATGAAGACGTCGCCGGGCCGCATGTCCGCGCGGTAGTGCCGCAGCACCGCCTCCATCGCCGTCGGGATCGAGCCCAGATGTCCCGGGAGCGTCAGACCCTGCGCGACGAGCTTGCCTTCGGCGTCGGCGAAGCCCGTCGAATAGTCCATGTTGTCCTTGAGCACGCCCGAATAGGTCGTTCGGAAGACCGTCAATGCCATCTCGTCGGCGATCGAGAAGATCGCGTTCTTGAAGAGCTCGAAGGCAATGGGATCGTAGCGCTCGGCCATGGGCGGGGTCTCCTTCCGTCCATTCTGCCGAGGTCTGATGCGGAGCGGCAAGTCCCTCGCCGGAGATCAGCTCAAGGGTACCAGGGCGACGCCGAGGAGGATCGCGGAGTAGTGGAGGCCTGCTGCGGTCACTACGGCTGCATGCCAGATCGTGTTGTGAAAGCGGAGACTTTGCCAGAGATGGAATCCCACACCGACCGTATAGAGCGCACCCCCGACCGAGAGGAGCACGATGACCGGCGTCGTGAGCGGGCCGAGCAGCGGGCCCGGCGCCATCACCACAATCCAGCCGAGACCGAGGTAGATGAGCACGGAGAACCCGTCGAGTCGCCGCGGCAGCACGAGCTCGATCACGATTCCCGCGGAGGCGATGAGCCAGACGGCGATCATCAAGCCCCAGCGCCAGACGGGATCGGCGACGTTCGCGACGAAGGGCGTGTAGGTGCCGGCGATCATCAGGAAGATCGCGGCGTGATCGAAGCGCCGCAGCACCTCCCGCCGCTCCGGCCGGCGCGAGAGATTGTAGGCCGCCGAGAACCAAAGCATGGCCAGGAGGCCCACCGAGTAAATGAGGATCACCGGAAGCCGCTCGGCGCCGCTGCGATGAACGGCGATTGCCAGCAGAGCCGCTACCGCAATCGGCGCTGAAAGTATTCCGATCGCGTGCACCACGCGATCGCTCCTCAACTCGCCGGCGCTGTAAAAGCCGGGCATTCCCGGCTCGCCCGTCCGAACGGCCACTACGACACCCGCTGCGAATTCTCGGGAGAAATATCGCGCGCCCACGGCGCAAATCAATCGAAAGATCAGGGGCCGAAAGATCCCGGGGCACGCTCGAAATCGCTGAAGCGCATGTCGGGCGCGCTCGTGTTGTGCTCGGAGGGACCGGAGCGGGCGAAAGTGATGTCGCCGGTCTCCGCGAGCGCAAGATTGGGTATTGGGATCGTCACGGGCGCGAATCCCGGCGAGGCGATCACCGCCTCTGCCGTGTCCGACTCGACCGGCGAGACGAACATCGAGCGGAGCGCGGCAAAGGGCGCCGCGCCGGCTGCGGGCGAGAGGGAGACCTCGAGCCGCGTGCGGGCGCGCGACGCCTCGGCGACACGGAGCGTGGCTTCGCCGGACTCGAAGATGAGGTGGAACTCCACCTTGTCCGGCACGAATTCGATCGACTTGATCGGCACGAAGGGGCGGTCCTCGTCCTCGATCGGGCCGATGAGGAAGGAGCTGCCATAACCAGTATCCGCGAATTGCGGCGGCGGCAGCGGCTTCGCGCGCCAGTATCCATCGGAAGGATAGACAACGAGCACCTCGATCCAGTGTCCCTCGGTGCGGCGGAAGAGCTGCACGAGGTGAAGCCCGCTCACCACCGCCTTTCCCACGCGAAACGGCACGCGCTCGGGCCGCCAGAAGCGGTCGAAGGTGTGGCCCATCAAGCGATAGTTCCGATCCTCGTAGAGCAGGAGGTCGCGGCGCTTGAAGGGATAGGTCACGTCGTGTGACATGTCGCAGTTCGCGAAATTCGGCGCGGTGTTGTCCTTGCGGAGCGTCGCGAGATAGGGAGGCGGCAGAGCCTCGATCGCGAAATGCACGACGCCACGCCGCGAGAACTTGACGTAGACGTTGTCCTCCTCCGCGCATTGAGTCGCGCGCGGGACATTCTCGACCTGCACGAGGTCGCCGGCGTGTGCAGCGGCGGAAAGTCCCGCCACCGCCGCCAGCAGCACGAGGAGCCGCAGCATGTCAGTCTGCGGCGTCGAGCGCGGGATCGCGCGTCCCGGCCGGGCGCAGCCGTCCCGCGAGCGCGGGCAGGCCGAGAGAGTGCAGGATCGGCGGCGCATGCGTCTCTTCGGGGATTCGCCCGAGGCCTAAGAGAATGAACACCCGGCCGAGACTCGGCAGCGAGGTCGCGATTGCGAAGGGGATGGCGATCGCAAAGCCCAGAGTCATCGGGAGCGAGATCAGGAAATAGCCGCCGCGCCAGGCGATGACGCCAAGGAGAATACCGAGCGCGGTCTGCGGCCAGAGCCGGCGCGTCGCGTCTAGGAGGCTCACGGCGTGGTCGTCGCGACGCTGGGCCGTCCAGCCGATGGTTCGGCCGAAGACGAGGCCAGTCATGAAGATGGTATTGGCAAGGGCCACGACCGGCGCGAGCAGTGCCGAGAACAGGATCTCCGAGACGAGATTGGCGGCAAAGCGGAAGCCCCCACCGAAACCGCGCCGCAGCCCCGTGCGCAGGAACACGTCGATGGCGGTCGCGATCTTCGGCGCGAAGGTCATGAAGAGCACGACGAAGAACATCGCAGGGCCGATCTCGGGATCGAAATGCATGGGAGGCAGGAATGGCAGCGTCGCGCGCGCGACGCCCAGCAGAAGGAATCCCATCCAGGCCGGCGAGCCCAGGTACATTTGTATGGCAAGGGCGAGCTGGATCCGGCTCATGGGACGCAAGCCCGGCAGCGCGAGGAGCCGCCAGTACTGCATGTTGCCCTGGCACCAGCGGAGATCCCTGCGGAGGAACTCGAGGAGGGTCGGCGGATTCTGCTCGAAGCTGTCGCCTTCCGCCGGCAGCACGCGAACTTCGTAGCCCGCGCGGCGCATCAGCACCGCTTCCACCTGGTCGTGGCTGAGGATGTGGCCGCCGAGCGGCGGCTTCCCCGGCAGCAGCGGCAGGTGGCAGTGCTCGATGAAGGGGGCGAGGCGGAGCACGGCGTTGTGACCCCAATAAGGGCCGCAATCGCCCTGCCACCAGGCGCTGCCGAGGGTATAGGAGCGCATGCCCAGGCGCATGCCGAACTGGAAGATGCGCGCAAAGGCGCTTCCCGTGGGCATACCCGTCACCAGCGTCTGCAGGACGCCGATCCCGGGATTGCGTTCCATGATGCGAAGCACGCGCAGCATCGCGGGCGCAGACATCAGGCTGTCGGCATCGACGATGAGCGCCAAATCGTGCTCGCGGCCCCAGCGCTCGCAAAAATCGCGGACGTTCCCGGCCTTGTAGCCCGTGTTCTTCTCCCGCCGGCGGTAGGTGACCGGGAGGCGGCCGGCGTAGGCGCGCGTGAGACGCTCGGCCATCTCCGCCTCCGCGCGCACGACTTCGGGGAAGCTGCTGTCGCTGAGGATGTAGAGATGGAAACGATCCGCGGAGCCGCCGGCGATGAGATCGTCGAGCATGGCGGCGATGCGGCCCGCGAGCGGTGCGGGATCCTCGTTTCGGATGCATGCAAGGAACGCCACGCGCGAGGCGATCGGGCCCTCGGCGTCCCCGCTCCGCGCGAAGGGTGCGACCGCCGTCACGGGATCGCGCGAGAAGGTCATCAGTGTGAGGCCGATGAAGGCGTTCCAGAACCCGATCACGGTCCACGGCACCGTCACCGCGAAGCATGCGAGCATGATCCCGTCGAGGACGCCGAAGGGCTTCCCGAGGGCCATAGCCATCATCACCAGCAGCCCCGCGGAGGTCGCGAGCGTGAGCGCGGCGTAGACCGTGCGGCGGCGGAACAGTCTCCGCGCCTCGGGGGCGCCCGGCTCGGTCAAAAGGGGCGTGACGGACATCGGCTATTGCGCCTGAAAGGGAATGAAAGGCGGCGGATAGGTATTATAAGGGGAGGCGGCTGTCCAGGCCCGCCAGGTATGCGCTAGCATCCCGCCGGCAATTCATCGGA
>Ga0335083_10005986_pt1 | contig 15314 bp, 14 predicted proteins | sample Lox_Sample_42_FD_206716 | JGI IMG/M metagenome (GOLD analysis project Ga0335083, IMG submission 206716) | Soil microbial communities from Loxahatchee National Wildlife Refuge, Florida, United States - Lox_Sample_4.2 | ecosystem: Environmental > Terrestrial > Soil > Wetlands | place: USA... | reverse complement strand
AAACCGATCATCTCCCAGCCGTATTCGCCGATGGCCGCCTTGCCCACGGCGCGGATGGCCGCGTTCAGGCCGGGGCTGTCGCCGCCGGCGGTCAGGATGCCGATGCGCTTGACGGGTTGCTTTTTCATGGCGCCGCGAAGCTGTCTCCTCCGCCCCCGAGCGAACGCGGAATTTCCCGCGTCGTCGACCCTTTTCCCGCCGCAGACGGCGTCACGAGTGCGCCGCCCAGAGGCCGACGGCGGTGGCCGCCATGGCGATCAGCGCCTTGATGATCGACTCCCCGGCGATCAGGCCCGAGGCCAGCGGCACGCCGTAGGCGTCGGCCGTGCGGGTGTGAACCCGGCCCCAGAGCCAGATGATCACGGCGCCGATGGCGAATGACTGGCAGTTGCTGTAGGTCATGATCCACGCCAGCCCCAGGCCCATGGCCGAGGGCAGGTAGGGCGCGGCCCGCGGCAGGAGCCAGGCCAGCAGCGGCAGCAGCATGCCGACCAGCGCGCCGGCGACGATCGCGGCCTTGGCGCTGGGCGGCAGCTGGTCGAGGCCGCCGCCGGCCAGCAGCTGCGCCACCGCCCGCCACATGTTCGTCGCCGGCGGGTTGAACGCCTCCAGCTTGGCCTTGGTCGGCACCATCAGGAACCACGCCGGGACCACGGCCAGCGTGCCGAAAAAGATGCCGACGAACTGGGCGAGGAACTGCTTGCGCGGGTTGGCGCCCAGGAGATAGCCGCTCTTGAGGTCGGTGAGCAGGTCGGAGCTCGCCGACGCCGAGTTGGCGCCGGCCCCGGCGGCCATGAGATTGTGCTCGAGCGACAGGTGTACGCTGGACGCCGCCGGCGGCGACAGCACCGCGAAGAGCAGCTGCATGACCTTGCCCATCGGCCCGGTCGGCGTGGTGTCGGTCTCGCCCGTGGACCGCGACGCCACCAGGCTCAGGACGAACGACATGCTGACGGCCACCAGCCCCAGCCAGATGCTGATGTGGAAGGCGAGGTACTGCAGGGCGACCAGGGCGATGGTGATCGGCACGAGCCCCGCGATCAGCCAGCGCACCGGCACCTCGACTTCGGCCATGCGCCGTTCGAGCTCCGTGGCGGCCGACTGCCGTCCGCGCCGGAGGCCGCGGAAGGAGCGGGAGACCGTACGCCACTGCAGGGCCAGCGCGGTCAGGCTGGAGAACACCATGACGGCGGTGCCACCCCAGAGCGCCCATCGCGGCAGCTGGTAGATCGAGCCGCCACCGACCAGGGGGATCGAAATTTTGTAGGCCGTGTCGCCGACATGGGCGGCATCCAAGGCGATGAGCGCCGGCCCGACCCAGAGGTAGAGCAGCAGGCCGCCTGCCAGCATCGACAGCGCCACGCGCAGCCCCACCAGCATGCCGGCCCCGATGAGCAGCACGCTCGGTTCGAAGCCGAAGCCGATGAGCTGCCGGTTGTTGATCAGCGTATAACCGCCGGCCGGAATGAGGTCGGGCAGGTGCAGGCGGGTCTTGCGGAACAGCCGGTCGAGCACACCCAAGGTACCTTCATCCGTGTTGAACACCCCGACCAGCAGACCGGCGACGAGCGCCCCGACCAGCACGTAGGCCTTGCGCACCGCCTCGACGCCGCGGCTGTGCAGGCTCCGGAGCGTCACCGCCGCGGCCGTCCCCGACGGGAACGCCAGCTTCTCCTGGTTGATCATCTGCCGCTTCAGCGGCACGGCGAGAAACACGCCGAGCGCGCCAGTGAGAAACGTGAAGCTGGCCACGATCCAGACCGGCTGGTGGTAACCCTCCAGCAGCAGCAGCGCGCCGAAGGCCGTGGCGATGGTCGAGCCGGTCGAATAGCCGGCCGCCGAGGCCGTGGACTGCATGCAGTTGTTCTCGAGAATGGACATCGCCGACAGCCGCCCGCGGGAGACCAGGCGAAGCGAATTCCAGATGACGTAGGACAGGACGCAGGACGTGATCGCCACCCCGAAGGACCATCCGATCTTGAGCGTGGTGTAGAGATTGGCCGCGCTCATCAACATGCCGAGCGCGGCGCCCATCAGCACCGCCCGCAGCGTGAGCTGAGGCATCTGGTCGCCCTGGTAAACATGCCGAAACCAGTCGGCCTCGGATCGGGCCGGATCGTTGGCGATCACGAACGGATCCACCGGTACCTGGGTCCCGGCCGGCGGCGGCAGGTCGGGGGCGGCGACGGGTGGCGGGGTCATGGACGGCGAAGGGGAGACGGCGGGTCGCGGCGCGCGGCTACAGCGCCAGCAGCTCCGCGCCCTGGTCGGTCTGGCAGTGGAGCACGTCGGGTGCCGTCCCGAACCGGCGGCCATAGGCCGTGGTCACGCGGGAGGCGTCGGCCGCGGCAAACGCCCCGTCGGTCAGCGCCATCACCGCGCCGCCGAACCCGCCCCCGGTGAGCCGCGCCCCGTAGACATGCGGCGTCTGCGCGAGCGTGTCGACCAGCCAGTCGAGCTCCGCCGTGCTGTTCTCGAACTGCGTCCGGGAACTGGCGTGGGAGGCGGTGAGCAGCCGGCCGACCGCCGTCAGATCGCCGCGGGCCAGTGCGGCGCGCACCTGCGCGACCCGGTCGATCTCCTCGACCACGTGCCGGGCGCGCCGGGCGAGCGGCCCAGCCAGGCGCGGCTCCGCCTCGGCCAGCATGGCCGGCGTGGCGTCGGCCAGCAGCGGCACGCCGAGCGCCCGCGCCGCCTCCTGGCATTCGCGATGACGCGCGGCATAGAGGCCGTCGATCAGCGCGTGCTTGGCGTGGGTGTTGAACACCCAGAAATGGGCGCCGGGCGGCAGCGGCACGGTTTCGACGTGCGGGCCGCGGCAGTCGATGAACACGAGGTGGTCCCGCCGCCCGAAGCCCGAGACGCTCTGGTCGAGGATGCCGCAGGGCACGCCGACGAACTGATTTTCCGCGCGCCGCCCGAGCTGCACGACGGTCTCCCGCGGCGCGTTTTCACCCGCGAGCCCGAGGTACGCCAAGGCCGACGCCAGCTCGATGGCCGCGCTGCTGCTCAGGCCCGCGCCCACGGGGAGGTTGGACACCACGAAGTAGTCCAGTCCGTCCGGCGCCCTCAGGCCGAACTCGCGGAAGGTCGTCCAGACGCCGAGCGGATAGTTGGCCCAGCGCTGCACCCCGCGCAGCGGGCGCGGCGCCGCCGCGGGCACGGCCACCTGCTCCGGCTGCGCGTCCGAGGCGAACCGCAGGCGGCCCGCCGGCGCGGACCCGGCGGCGACCCACACGCCGCGGTCGATGGCCGCGCCGAGCACCGTGCCGCCGTTATAGTCGGTGTGGTTGCCGATGACCTCGATCCGCCCCGGCGCCCGCGCCACGACGGCCGGCGGCCGCCCATAGAGCCGGGTGAAGTGATCAATGGCCTGCTGCTTCATGCGAACCGCGGAAACGCGCGCGAGCCTTCCCGGGATTGCGCCCGCTGGCGAGCCCGAATCCGGCCCGCCGGATAGGTCCGTCGCCCTGCCCGGCCGAAAAAAAATGCAGCCTTATCTGACAGTATGACCCCGCCTGTTATCTTGCCCATGATCAGGGCCATACCGAAGAATGCGGCTGGGGAAGGCGAACTTTGATTTGACGATCCGGGAACCTTGCTGCTTGTTCTAGGGTCAACATTTTCCACTTCTCCCGCCTAGCGGGAGTTTTGGGGTAACTAAGAAAGCAATAGCGGGCCGGTTAGGGGTAGCCGGCCCGCTTTATTTTTCGACTTCGAAATCGCGCCGCCGGCCCGCGCACCCGGCCCCAGCGCGAGCTTGCCTGCCGGCGGGCGCACCCGCAATTTGCCCCCTCCGTGCGCAAGACCTCTGACATCAATGTCGTCGCGACGCGCCCCTTGCCGACGCCGCGCCGACTGCTGCACCGCCTGCCGAAGACCTCGGCCCAGGCCGAGTTCGTGGCCCGGGCCCGCGGGCAGATTCACGACATCATCTTTGGCGACGACCGCCGGCTCCTGCTCATCGTCGGCCCCTGCTCGATCCACGATCTGGCCGCCGGGCGCGACTACGGCCGGCGCCTCGCCGCCCTGGCGCACGAGGTGTCCGACCGGCTCCTGGTCGCCATGCGCGTCTATTTCGAGAAGCCGCGCACCACGGTCGGCTGGAAGGGGCTGATCATGGATCCGCGCCTCGACGGTTCCCACGAGATCGCCGAGGGCCTCCGGCTCGCGCGGCGCTTCCTGCGCGACGTGCTCGATCTCGGGCTGCCCACCGCGACCGAGATGCTGGACCCCATCACGCCGCAGTACATCGCCGACCTGGTGTGCTGGTGCGCCATCGGCGCCCGCACCGCCGAGTCGCAGACCCACCGCCAGATGGCCTCCGGCCTGTCGATGCCCCTCGGCTTCAAGAACAGCACCGACGGCAACATCCAGACGGCGGTCAACGCCATCCGTGCCGCCGCCCAGCCGCAGACCTTCCTGGGCATCAACCTGGCCGGGACCGCCGCCGCCATCGTCACGCGCGGCAACGCAAACTGCCATCTGGTGCTGCGCGGCGGCTCGACGGGGCCCAACTATGGTCCCGCCTCCATCCGCCGCGCCGAGCGCCTGCTGGAAAAAACCGGCCGGCGTCCGGCGATCCTTGTCGACTGCAGCCACGACAATTCCTCCAAGCGACCCGAGCGCCAGCCCGCGGTGCTGCGCGCCTTGCTGGCCCAGGTGGCGGCCGGCAACCGCTCCATCATCGGCGCCATGCTTGAGAGCAACCTGCACGCGGGCAACCAGGTGTTTCCCCAGCCGCGGAGCCGGCTGCGGTACGGCGTCTCCATCACCGACCCGTGCATCGACTGGCCGGCGACCGAGCGGGCCATCCGCGAGGCGCACGCCGCCCTCGCGCCGCGCTTCCGCCCTTGAGATGCCCGCGCCCGCCCTGAAGCCGCCCGTTCGGGTCGCCGTCACCGGGGCGGCCGGCCAGATCGGCTATGCGCTGCTGTTTCGGATCGCCTCCGGCGCCATGTTCGGGCCGGACCAGCCGGTCATCCTCCATCTGATCGAGATCGAGCGGGCCCTGCCCGCGCTGCAAGGTGTGATGATGGAACTCCAGGACTGCGCGTTTCCCCTGCTGCGGGGCGTCGTGCCGACCGCCTCGCTGGACGCGGGTTTTGCCGGCGTCAACTGGGCGCTGCTCGTCGGCTCGGTGCCGCGCAAGGCCGGCATGGAGCGCCGCGACCTGCTCGCCATCAACGGCCGCGTGTTCACCGGCCAGGGCAAGGCGATCGCGCGCAACGCCGCCGCGGACGTCCGCGTCCTCGTCGTCGGCAACCCCTGCAACACCAACTGTCTCATCGCCATGAGCCACGCCCGGGCGGTGCCGCCGGAGCGCTGGTTCGCGATGACCATGCTCGACCAGCACCGCGCCGCCGCGCTGCTGGCCCGGAAGGCGGGGACCGACGTCGCCGCCGTCACCCGCCTCGCCGTCTGGGGCAACCACAGCCCGACGATGTATCCGGATTTCCACCAGGCGCTGATCGGCGGCCGGCCCGCGCCGGCGGTCATCCCCGACCCCGCCTGGTTCACGAACGAGTTCCTGCCCGCGGTGCAGCAGCGCGGCGCCGCCGTCCTCGCGGCGCGGGGGGCCAGTTCCGCCGCCTCCGCCGCGAACGCCGTCATCGACACGGTGCGGGCCCTGACCACGCCGACGCCCGCCGGCGGCTGCTTCAGCGTCGCGGTCTGCTCCGACGGCGCCCACGGCATCGCGCCGGGCCTGATCTATTCCTTCCCGGTGCGCAGCGACGGCCGCGCGTGGTCGGTGGTGCGGGACTGGCCGGTCAACGCCTTCGCCCGGGATCGCCTCGCCGCCAGCGCGCGGGAATTGCTGGAGGAACGGACGATGATCACCGGGTTGCTGCCGGCGGACGCCGGCTAGCCGGCGCGGCCCGCGGCCTGGGGCGCCGCTCCCGTCGCCGGCAGGGGGAACGGCGGCGTGGACTCAAGGCCGGCGAGCCGGTCGCACAGGCTGCTCACGATGATGCGCGCGGTCGTCTTCGGCGTGATCCGGTCGGTGTTGATGACGAGATCGTAGAGATGGGGATCCTCCGGATCCTTGCCGAAACGGGCCTTCAGATAGCGCTCCCGCCCGCGATCGGTGCGCTGGATGTGATCCTTGGCGGCCGCCTCGTCGCAGTTGAGCAGCGCCATCGTGCGCCGGATGCGCACCTCGGGGGACGCGATCAGCCGCACGTGGAATCCGGCCGGCAGTGACTTTGTCACCATGAAGGAGGCCCGGCCCACGAAGATTGCGCGGCCCACCTGGGCCAGGTGCAGGATCGCCTCGAGCACCTGATGTTCCAGCTCCCACAACGGCGGATGCATCCCCATGAACTCGCCGATGACTCCCTTGATCTCGGAGACCCGGTCCTCGGGCAGGTGTTGGGCGAGGCGCTCGGGGAGGTTGAGCTGCACCAGGGCGTGGGCGAGCAGGTTCTTGTCCAGGAAGACCCACGGTTGCCCTTTCTCGCCGAGCGCCTCGTCGAGCATGGGCACCAGCAGCTGGCCGACCGTGGTCGCGCCCGCGCTGGTCTCGCGGGTCAGGGTGATGAACGGCCGGGCGGCGGCGGTCGCCAGCTGGGCCGGGGCGCCCTTGAAACGGGCTTCCAGCAGGGTGAGCCCCTGCTCGAGATAGGTGTGTTGCGGCATGGCGTGGCAGTGCAGGTCGGCCGCGCAGGCGGCGGACCAACCCCTTGCACGGTGTCAAAAACAATGGCGGTAGAGTGCGGCGGCCGGCCGCAGCCGGCGGGTGATCGGGTTGAGGACGTGAAGAAACCAGACCTTCCTTTACCTAATCCGATTGGACCGGGTTTTCCAGCAGCAATCACACCCGGACCCTTCCGGATCGGGCCGCCCCGGGGCCGCCCTGATGCCGGCCGGCAGCGAGCGCGAGGGCGCCGATCCGCTTGCGGGTGCCCGGGATGACCGGGCGCGCCGGCACGCGCGGCCCGAGGTCCGGCGGCGCCGCGGGTTTGGCGGGCGGCGCCGGGACCGGCAGACGCGGGCGGGGCGGGTGCCGGGAACTCATGGCGCGCATCCCAGTGCCGGCGCGGGACGGGCGCAAGCCCGCGCGGGATCCGGCGCGGGCCCTCGCCGCAGGCCAGAAGAGCTTTGAGTCCTCCGCCGGCCGTGTTTCCTTGGTCCCATGGGTTCCTCCCTGGCCGTGGTCTGCGCGGTGATCGAGCGCGGCGGACGCGTGCTGCTCGCCCGGCGGCCCGCCCATAAGCATCTGGCGCACCGCTGGGAGTTTCCCGGCGGCAAGGTTGACCCGGGCGAGACCCCGGCGGCGGCGCTGGGGCGAGAGATCCGGGAGGAGCTGGCGTGCGCGGTGAAAATCGTCGGCCGCCTGCCGCGTTCCCGGCACACCTACGGCCGCGTGACGATCGAGATGATCCCGTTTGTCTGCCGGCTGGCCGCGGGTTCGCCCGAGCCGCGGGCCGTCGAGCACACCGCCCTCGCCTGGGTGGCGCCCGCGCGGCTGCGCACCTACGCGCTCGCGGCGGCCGATGAGCCCGTGGTCGACGCCCTGCTCCGCCGCCGGCGCGGCGCTCAGCGGTCCGCCCGCGGCGCGGGGGGCGGTCCGGCGCCGGCGCCCAGGACCCAGGCGGTGACCAGCGCGCATTCCAAGCCGAAGGTCAGGTAGCCGCTGTAGCCGAGCAGCGGCATCTCGAACACCGGCCAGCGCTGGACGAAGGGCACGGTGTAGATCCACTTCGCGAGGCTGTGCACGTTCCACAGCTCCCACCAGAACCCGCAGCCCAGCGCGGCCAGCGCCCACGAGCCGGCCTCGCGCCAGTCGCCCGCCGCCACGCCCCGCCACCATCCGTCCGCCCGTCCCGCCACGGCGGTGCCCACGCCCAGCAGCAGCGGCGCCGCCCACAACGCCGGGTAGCAGTAGAGTGGTTGCGCGCCGGTGAACACCAGGCCGCCCGCCCCCGCCGCGACCAGCGCCGCGCTGGTGCCGGGGCGCGTCAGCCCGGGCCACGCCGGGCCCGCGGCCAGCCGCGCCTGCAGGCGCGGAAAGGTCGCCAGCCATTCACGGACCCCGAGCACCGCCGGCAGCACGGTGGAAAAACAAACGCTCGAATGGATCGCGTATTCCCACGGGCCGACGCCCTCCACCCCCAGGTAATGCCAGTTGTGCACGAACCGGTTGAGCCATTCGAAGACCCACCAGAAGCCGGCGCTGGCGCCGAACAGCACCAGCCAGCGGCGCGGCGCGCGCCGCATCAACCGGTCGCCGCCCCGCGCCGCCGTGAGCGCGTTTAGCGTCGCGATCAGCCCCAGCCAGAGCGGCGTGAAGGTATAACGCTGGCCCCACGCGAACCACGGCTGGCGGGTCCAGGCGAGCCACCACCAGAGCAGGGTCCAGCCCGCCGCCGCCCAGCCCCAGCCGGGAAAATGAAATCCGCCGGACGCGCCCGCGGGCGCAGGCCGGAAATCCGCCGGCCGGCGCCGCAGCCAGGGCGCCGCCACCAGTCCGGCCACGGCCAGCACGAGGGCGGCCGCCAGCCAGGAGAAACGGGGATACCCGGTCGGGATGCCCAAGGGCGGTGGAAACCGCGCCAGCGGCGCGAGGTCGCGGCCGGCCAGCCACGCCCCGAGCAGCGGCAGGCCCAGACAGGCCGCCAGCACGGCGGCCGCCGCGGAGGTCCGCACCAGGCGCACGGCCGCAACCTAGCACGGAGTCACCCGCGCCGGCCAGTGCGATTGGCCGCGCGTCAGGCTGGCTCCGGGAAAACGGTCCCGCGCGCCGTGAACTCCTCGACGTGCGCGAGAACGTTCGGCGCGTCCACGCGGTCGAACCGGCAGTCGGTCAGCTCCACCCGGCGCACGGGCCGGGCCGGCAGACCCTCGATCCAGACCGCCCGGCCGCTCTGCGCGCAGCGCAGCCGCTCGATCCGCACGTCGCGCACCACGGGCGGCCGCTCGCCCTGCTCCTCCGCCGCGTCATAACGCAGATCCAGCCGCACCGCGGCCTCGCGCACGCGGCCCACCTCGACGTCGCGCACGCGGATCTGTTCGACCGTCCCGCCCCGGGCCGAATTGCCCTTGATGCGCAGCGCCTGGTCGAGGGGCGCACTGTTCATGGCGCACCGGTCGATGAACACCCGGCGCACATCGCCCGAAATCTCGCTCCCGATCGCCACGCCGCTGTGCCCCTCGCCCATCCGGCAGCCGCGGATCACGATGTCCTCGGCCGCCAGACCGACGCGCCGGCCGTCGCGGTTGCGGCCGGACTTGATCGCGACGCAGTCGTCCCCCGTGTCGAAGCGGCAATCCTCGATCAGCACGTCGCGGCTGGAATCCGGGACGCAGCCGTCGTTGTTCGGCCCGCGGCTGATCACGCGCACCCCGCGCACCGCGATCGCCCGCGACCGCACCGGATGCACTCCCCACATCGGGAGGTTGCGCAGGGTCACGCCCGCCACCAGGACGTCATGGCAGCAATGGAACTGGACGCACATCGGGCGGATCAGATCCGCGGCGGCGAAAACGCGTTCCGCCACGGGCGTGTCCGCCTCCCCCCACGCCTGCATCCGGCGGCGCGCCGGCCGCTGGTCCGGCCGCCCCGGCGCCCAGCCGGTGGGCTCCCCGCCGTCCCACGGGCCGGCCCAGTCCCACCACCGCCCCGGCCCGGCCCCGCCGTCGATCGTCCCCTCCCCCGTGAGGGCGAGGTGGTGTTGGTCCCGGGCATAAAGGAAGGGGGCGGTCGCCAGGCACTCGACGCCTTCCCAGCGGGTCAGCACCGCCGGGAAATAACGACACGAATCCGCCACGAACCGAAGCGTGGCCCCGGCGGCGAGGTGGAGGTTGACGTGGCTGGCCAGGGTCAGCGGCCCCGTCAGGTAGTCGCCCGGCGGCACCACCACCCGCCCCCCGCCCTGTTGGCTGCAGGTCGTGATCGCGCGCATCAGGCCCGCCTGGGCGTCGGTCCGCCCGTCGCCGACCGCACCAAAGTCCGTGGCCGGGAAGTCGCGTGCCGGGAACACAAGTTCCGGGATACGAGCGAGAATCGCCGGCACCTCCGCCCAGGGATCCTCCGTTTCGCCGGCCGCCGCGCGATCGCGCCGCGGCGCCGCCCGGGCTTCGCGGACGCGAAGCCCGTCGTCACTCGCCAGATCGATCTTGGGCGGGGGCATGGCGGCAGGCCGGGCGGCGGAGGCTGGGGTACGACCGCCCGCGGCTGCCACGCACCATTTGCGGACAGGTGTCCGCGTCAAGCGTTAAACCGCGCCCGGCGCGGGCCCGGCGGGTTTGACACCACCGCGCCGGCGGGCCAAAGATCGGGGTTCCCCCGTCGTGAGCCACCCCGATCTGAGAAAAGCGCCACCGCGGATCACCTCGACGGCCGAGTTCGCCCGGTACATCGGGCTGGCGCGCACCACGGTGTCGCGGGTGCTGAACCGCCAGCCCGGCCTGAAGCCCTCGACCATCGACCGCGTGCAGCGGGCGCTGACCGAGACCGGCTTCACGCCCAACGCCTACGCCACGCTGCTCAAGGGCAAGGGCACCTCGAGCATCGGCATCTGCATGGAGACCCTGCTCACGCCGCCGATCCTGCTCAAGCTGGCGACCCTCCAGCGCCAGCTGCGCAGCCTCGGCTACACCTCGCTGATCGAGGTCTACGCCCGCGGCGAGAGCCGCACGCTCATCCGGCACTTCCTCTCCATGCGGGTCGAGGGCGTGGTGTTCATCGGCCACTTCGACGGCGCCGAGCTGGAGGCCCGCATCCGCGAGCTCACCGCCCACAAGACCCCGCACCTCGTGATCGACCACCACGGCATCCCGCACGCCAACACCGTGACGCTCGACCGCGCCGCGGCGATGCGGGAGCTCATCGATCACCTGGCCGCCCTCGGGCACCGCTCGTTCGGGCTGCTCGGCATCCCGCTCGATTCCCCCAGCCGGCTCGAGCGCATCCACGGCATCCGCGCGGCGCTGGCCGCGCACGGCCTCGATTTCCAGACCTGCGCCCGCACCTTCGACGCCCACGTCGCGCGGATCCGCGATTTCGACTTCGGCCATGAGCTCGCCCGCCGCTTCCTCGAACTCAAGGAGCCGCCGACCGCCTACCTGGCCCTCAACGACGAGATCGCCATCGGCGCGATGCGCGCCCTGCAGGAGGCGGGCCTGGTCATCCCGCGCGACGCCTCGGTGACCGGGTTCAACAACCAGGACTTCTGCGTCATGATGGCGCCGCCGCTCACCACGGTGGACCAGCAGATCGAGCCGACGATCAAGACCGCGATGCAGGTGCTGCAGTCGCATCTGCGCAACGGCATGCCGGCCCGGCCGGTCCTGCGCACGATCAAGCCCCAGCTGGTCATCCGGCAGTCGACCGGCCCCGCGATCCGCTAGCGCCCGGCACGCCCCGCCCCCGACCGGACGGCGGCGCTCCGCCCCGCCGGAGAATTCCCGCCGGCGGTTGCCACGTCCGCCAAAGCGCCTACCCGTTTACCAACCCCATGATCATGCCCGCGCTCCGTCTCCGCCCGGCCCTGCTCCTCCTCGCCGCGATTGGCGCCGGCGGTCTTCTCCGCGCCGCCGATCAACCGGCCGGCCCGGCCCCGGCGCCCGCGCGACCCGCCCCGCTCAAGGACTCCCACGGCAACACCCTGCGGCGCGCGCCGACCGGCCACATCACCAACTACGACGAGGACAAGGTCCCGCCCTACACCCTGCCCGATCCGCTGCTGCTGGCCGACGGCCAGCCCGTGCGCGATGCCGCCACGTGGTTCGCCCGGCGCCGGCCCGAGATCCTCAAGCTCTACGAGGAGGACATCTACGGCCGCGTTCCGGCCAATGCGCCCAGGGTGCGCTTCGAAGTGGCGCAGACCATTCCCGATGCGCTCGACGGGCAGGCGGTGTTCAAGCTGCTGCTGATCCACTTCGGCGACAAGCCGGACGGACCGACCGTGCACCTGCACATGTATCTGCCGGCCAAGGCGGCCGGCCCGGTGCCGCTGCTGCTCCACATGGTTTTCTTCAACAACGCCCCGATCCCGGGTGAAGCGCCGCCGGCGCCGATGCCCGGGCGGCCCGCGTTCCACGAGGCCGGGCCGATCGCCGATTTTCTCGCCCACGGCTACGGCTACGCCACCTTCCGCTACTCCGAAGTCCAGCCCGACAAGCCCAACACGTTTGACCAGGGGGTCATCGGCCTCGCGCTGGCGCCGGGCCAGGCGAAACCGGCCGCGGACGAATGGGGCACGATCAGCGCCTGGGCCTGGGGCGCGAGCCGCGTCCTCGACTACCTCCAGACCGATCCGGCGGTGGACGCCACGCGGGTCGCGCTGATCGGCCACTCGCGCCTCGGCAAGACCGTGCTCTGGGCCAGCGCCGAGGACCCGCGCTTCGCGCTCATCTATTCCAGCTGCGCCGGCGAGTTGGGCTCCTCGCTCGCCCGCCGGGACTACGGCGAGACGGTCGACGACATGGCGGCCAACTACGGGTACCAGTTCGCCGGCAACCTCCAGAAATACCCGGGCCACTGGAACGACATGCCGGTGGACACGCATTTCCTGATCGCGCTGAGCGCGCCGCGCCCACTGTTCATCACCGGCGGCACGGGCGACCAGTGGTCCGACCCGAAGGGTGAATTCCTCGGCGAGGTCGCGGCCGGCCCGGTCTACCGCCTCGTGGGCGCGCACGACCTCGGCGTCACCGAACTGCCGGCCTTCGACCATCCGGTGATCAGCGGCGACCTCGGCTTCCTCTACCACACCGGCCCGCACGCCATCCTGCCGGGCGACTGGCAGGCGTTCCTCGAATTCGCCGACCGGTACTGGAAGCCAAAATCGTGACCCCGGCCGCGGGCCCTGAGCCCGGCGTCAGACCTGCGCGAGTTTCGCCGCGTAGCCGCGGGTGAGCGCGGACAGCGCTGCGACCACCGCGGCGTGCGCCGGGTCGCCGGCCAGGTTCGTCATCTCGAGCGGATCAGCCCTGGGGTCGAACAGCATCGCGCCGTTGCGGCCGTCGGGACCGAACTCGGCGTAGCGCCAGTCCGGCGTGCGCACGGCCACGCCGTGCAGCGTCGCGCCATCCTCGCTCCAGACGCTGTAGGCCGGCCGGTCCCACGGCGCCTGCGGATCGTGCAGCAGCGGCACGAGGCTGCGGCCCTCGAGCTCCGCCGGCGCGGGCAGCCCGCAGAGCTCGGCGAGCGTCGGATACAGGTCCAGCGACTCCACGATGCGGTAGCAGGGCCGCCCGTTGCCCGCCGTGCCGGGCACGACCAGCAGCAGCGGCACGCGCGTGCCCATCTCGAACAGCGAGCCGGCCTTCGACCACTTGCCCTTCTCGCCGAGCTGATAGCCGTGGTCGACGGCGAAGACGATGATCGTGTTGTCGCGCAGACCGAGGCGGTCCACCTCCGCCATCACCCGGCCGAGATTCCAGTCCGCCCACGAGATCGAGGCGATGTAGGCGCGGATCACCTGCCTCGCCTCCGCGACGCCGGCCCCGCGCCCGATGAACAGGTCGGCGTTGCGTTTGCGGATCGCCGCGCTGGGGAAGCCCGGCGGCACCGTGGGCCAGGGCGCGAAATCCGGCGTCAGCTGGATTTTGTCCGGATCGTACAGGTCGAGGAAATGCTGCGGGGCGCACGGAGGGCTGTGCGGTTTGACGAAGCCGCATCCGAGGAAGAACGGCCGGTCGCGGTATTGGCGCAGGTACTCGATCGCGACGTCGGCGGTGTGGTAGTCGGGATGCCCCTCGCCGTTGCCGTCGAGCACGACAATACGGTCGGAGTGCGGCGCCTGGCGCACGTCCAGCTCCAGCGGCGGCGGATCGTAGTCCGGCCGGCCGCCGACCTCCGCCCGCGGGATTTCGAGCGTGTGGCCGCCCGCTCCCCCGTCCCCTTCGCGCACGCCGCCGCCGACCGTCCACGCCTTCGGGTCGTCGATCCCGCCGTGGTAGATCTTGCCGATGCGGAGCGAAACGTAGCCGTTTTCACGGAAGAGCTGCGGCAGGCTGGTCCAGTCGGGATGCCTGACCCGGAAATCCGTGCGGTTGCCGAGCACGCCGGTGGCGGTGGGATTGCGGCCGGTCAGCAGCGAGGCCCGCGAGGGGTTGCAGAGCGGGAACTGGCAGTAGTTGCGGTCGAAGCGCACGCCGGCCCGCGCCAGGGCGTCGAGGTTGGGTGTCAGCGCGCCGAACCTGCTGCCGTAGCAGCCGAGCTCCACGCGCATGTCGTCGGACATAAAGAACAGCACGTTGGGCCGGCGGGGCGCCGGCGCGGCGCCCTGACCCCGCAGCACGCCCGGCAGCGCCGCGGCGGCGGCCGCCCCGGCCACCTGGCCCAGAAAACCGCGACGGGTTATTTCGCTCATGGTCGGTGTCTCCGGGCCCGAGACCTTACGCCTCCCGCCGCGACATGCAACCGGCGAACGACGCGCAAGGGTACGCCGGTTTGGGCGTGAACAATGGGCGGAACCGGCGTTTAATGGCCGGAGTCAAAGCTCAACGTCGCGAAAGATCCCCATGGAAACCCCGAATCCTCCCAAACCGCCCGAGACTCCCGCTGCCGCCGACAGCCAGAAGTTGCGGCAGGCGCGCGAGGCCGAGCAGAAGCGCAACCGCGACATCGGGCACCTGCTCAAGTCCGGCTCGTTTCAGCAGCACGCGCCCCGGCGGAGCATGCCGCACGTCCGCGGCCGCTAGCCCGCACCATTCGCCCCCGCCGGCCGCTCCAGCGCCGCCAGCAACGCACCGACGTGCGCCTCGATCGCGGCCAGCGCGACCTCCGGGGCCGAGCCGTCGAGATCGTTGATCTCCCAGTACTCGACCCGGTCGACCCAGTCCGGATGCAGCGCGGCGAGCAGCGGCCGGTGCTCGGTGCCCTTCAGGGCCACGACCCGCGCGGCGCGCCGCAAGTCCGCCTCGCCCACCTGCACCGGGTCGGGCCCGGTTTGCGCCACCGGAATGGCCCGCTCGCGCAGTCGGCGGGTGGTGTGCGGCGACAGCCCGGTCGGCGGGGCCAGGTGGATCGCCAGCCCGCGCGAGAAGGCCCGCCAAGCCAGGCCCCGCTGCGCGGCCTCCTGGTTGAACAGGGCCTCGGCGTAGCGGCTCCGGTAATAGTTGCCGGTGCAGAGAAACAGGACCTCGCGGATGGGCACCGCAGTACCCATGGCGCGGAACGCCGCGCTGGCAAGCGCGCCGGCGTCCGCCACCCCGCCTTGAAATCCGCCCGGGCCTGCGCAGTGTGTCTCGCCATAACCCCGACCCCGCCCATGAAATTCGCCCGCCTCGCCACCGCCCTCCTTGCCGCCGGATTCCTCGCCGCCAGCGCCTTCGCCGCCGACCCCGCCGGCACCTGGAAATGG
>Ga0335083_10005985_pt1 | contig 15317 bp, 14 predicted proteins | sample Lox_Sample_42_FD_206716 | JGI IMG/M metagenome (GOLD analysis project Ga0335083, IMG submission 206716) | Soil microbial communities from Loxahatchee National Wildlife Refuge, Florida, United States - Lox_Sample_4.2 | ecosystem: Environmental > Terrestrial > Soil > Wetlands | place: USA... | reverse complement strand
CCGAAACCCGGGAATGGCGGCAGCCGGGACCCGGGAATGACCGTAACCGCCACCATTGAAGATCATTAGGTCCAGCTGCGGGGCTACTGGAGGGCGCGAGCCGGGTCCTGGGATTCCGCTTCGCGCAGCAGCGCGGACGCGCGCTGCCGGCTGACGCCGAGGACGGTGGCGAGCTGCCCCATGGTCAGCCCTTCCGCGTACAGTGCCTGCGCCTCGAGCCGCCGGAGCAGGTTCCCTTCCCGGGTGAGCACGCGGACCGCCCGCGAGACGTGCTCGATGACGGCGAGCCGCTGGTCCAGCGGGACGGCTCGTGCGTACGACCCGGCCGGCGCGGACATTACCTGGGTGAGCTCTTCGATGTACTGGTGCAGTTCGCCGGCTGAGCTTGCGAGCCGGGTAAGGCAGGTCAGCGCCTTGTCAGGCTCGGGAGGGGACGCTGTCATCCGCACACTGTGTCACGGACTGAATGTGCCCGGCAACGGTTGCTGGCTCGCGGGCCCGGTCCCGGGGCGGGCCGGCTAAGAGCGGGGTGGCCTCGCCGACGGCGGGTTCGTGCGACCGGTCATGCTCGATGAATACCTCGATGCCTGCCTTGACCTGGTACGGGCCGCGGATCCGCTGAAGCTCGGCGGGAACCTCACCGTAGCCGAGCTGAGGATCATCGCCGCAATAGCGGCAGATCAGCTCGTATTCCACGGCGTCGTCATCTCCCTGGCCGCCGTCAGCGTCGCTGGCTGGCAGCCGCTGCAATCCGAGCGTCCATTTCCGCTCAGACCAGTCATTCACCGTCACGTCTGCGCCTCCCTCGTAACGGCGGGCTGGCGCGTCCAGGAGGGACTTGGACACGTAGCCGTCGGTTTACCGGGCCGCTGATGCACCTCCGATGGAAGTCCGGCCGTTCGGGCACTGACCCCGCCGGGAGGCCCCGCCCATTCCCGGCAAGGCAGCGCTTATTAGCGCAACCTTTGTTGCTCCTATTTTCGAGTCACCTTCAATCTACGTCCGGCTAGTCACGATGAGAAGACCGGCACCGGCCCGGCCTGGGTTTGCGGCTGGCGCCGCAGTACGCTGGCCGCGTGCAGGCGGGCGATCCGGAATTGAAGCCGGATGAGCGGGGTCGGCTGCGCGATCGCGCGCTGGCCCGGTGGCTGATCGCGGCCGGCCCGAGTCGGCCGCAGCCGGGCAGCCAGCCGATGAGCGCCGAACTGGTGGTACGAGACGGGCGGGCGTGCGCGGCTGTAACCGCCGCCGACGGCCAGGTCCTGGCGATCTACCCGGTCTCCGGCAGCGGCGAGCGCCGCCGCCGGTACGAGGCCGTGCCCGTCACCGCCCGCCGGGCTCCTGCGCCGAGCGCACGCGCAGACCTTGCCGCCCTGCGCGCGTTCGCGAGAGTCGCGTGCGGTTTCGTCAGCCCAGGCCGCACGTTCGCGGGCCTTGTGTGCGGCATCGGCGCTGCTGTGCGCGCGCTCGCGGGAGCTGCGCGCGTTTTCATCGGCCCAGATCGGCCCGAGGGTGGCCTTATCCGGCCCGGCGGGACACCCGGTGAGCGATGATCGCGAGGTGGCCGACGAAGCGACCGCGCATAATCAGGCGGCATATGACCGGATCGCCGGGCAGTACGCGAGTCGGCGGGCGGGGCGCGACCGATCCTTTCCCGAGTTGCGGGCCGCGCTGGCGGACCGGCTGCCGCGGGTCGCGGACATCGCCGACTTGGGCTGCGGCCCGGGCCTTGACGGCGCGCAGTTCACTCGGGCCGGACATCGCGTCACCGGCGTCGACCGGTCGGCCGGGATGCTGGCCCACGCCGCGCGGGCGCTTCCCGGGCGGGTGGTGCGGGGAGACCTGCGGCGCCTCCCGCTGGCCAGCCGGAGCATCGACGGGATCTGGTGCAGTGCGTCGCTGCTCCACGTGCCCCACGACCAGACGACGGCTGCCCTGGGCGAGATGCGGCGCATCCTGCGGCCGGGCGGCTGCCTGGCCCTGGTCACGGCGGCCGGGCAGGGCGCCAGGCTGGAGCCGGTGCCCTATGCCCCCGACACGCAGCGCTGGTTCTTCTACCGGGAGCCAGCGGCACTGGACGAGCAGCTGCGCGGCGCGGGACTGGCGGTCGTGACGATGACGGAGGAAATCACGTCCCGGCACTGGCTCAAGATCCTGGCCGAGGTCAGGTAAGGAATTCGAGAATCCGGCCGTTCCGCGCGCCGTCGGCCCCGTTCGTTATAAAACGGTCTTAAATTGGCCCGGACGGTGAGGGCGCGCGGAACGGCATTGCTGATTAAGTGAAGCCGACGTTGAGTTCGAAGTGTCCGAGCCGCAGGTTCAGGACTCCGCCGCCCGCCCAGTGGACGATGAATGCCAGGAGGATGATGACGAGAATAACCACCACCAACCAGAAGAAGAACACGACGATTCCGGGAATTGCGTACCCGGCTACGGTTCTAGCTCTAGCCACGGACTCCAGCTACCCGGGACCGCCCGAATTATCCGCAATCCTTTATACGTTTATGGGGCGTCGCCGGACGGATCGGCGGCCGCTTCGGCCAGCCAGTTCCGCTCGGCCTGCTCGAGCGGGCCGAGCGCTGGTGAGGAAGGTGCGCAGGGCGGCCTTGTTCACCTTGCTGATGCGGGTAGTGGTCCTCGGCGCCATCACGGCTCGGCCTCGAAGATCATCATTTTCCTGAGGTTGCCGAGCGCGCTCTTCGCGATGGCATGGAGCGCGGCGTATTCCGGCGCCAGCCCGGCCCATGCCTTCAAGATGCCTTCCGCCTCCCCAAGCAGGTCGAGCTCGAATCCCGGCTGGAACTCGGCTCTGCGCCCGGTGCCGTAGGTGGCGAACGCGGCCCAGGCCAGGCCGTCCTGCATGGCCGCTGACCATTGCAGCCCGAGGACGAATTCGCGCTCGACCTGATCCGGGCCCGTGGCCGGCTCCTGCAAGGTCTCCATGGCGAGCAGGAGGCGGACCGCGGCCGCGCCCATGAGGTCATTCAGGCTGATCCGCTCGCAGAGCGCCGTAACCTCTGACGGGCCTGCGTCGCGGATCGTTCCTGGTTCGCCGACGAACCTGCTGACCGCCCGCAGGTCGCCGGGCGTACCGGCCATCTCGGCGCGCAGCCGGGCGAGGCACTGGTCGCGATCCTGCGTACGCCGCGCGGCGAGCCATCGGATGAGGTACGCCGGCCAGGACACGGCGCGGACCTGTTCCGGCCCCGGCCCGGGCAGCCCGGATGGCGAGATCCTCATGGAGGGATCGCCGTACTGGACGAACAACCCCAGGCAGGCGGGGTTGTAACCGTCATGTTCGAGACGCGCGCGGGCCAGCCGGAGCGCTTCGCCGACCGGATGCTCTCGCGCGGCACGGTAGAACGCGGTGGCCAGCGCCGGCCCCATGGAATCCGGCACCGCCTGCAGGGCCCCGACCACGGCGGGCGCGCCCTTCTCGACCGCCCGGGCCGCCATGCCCGCCGAACGGCCGCCGGGTACGTACCGCGACCGGCCGACTTCGCACGCGCTGAGGTAGAGGAAGGGCGTCTTGAAGCCGTCGAGCGCGGAGAACAATCGCGGCTGCACGAATTCGCCCCGGCTGAGCGGCAGCCCTTCCGACAGCGTGTTGGCGATGCCGTGGCCGATATAGTGCAGCAGCCGGTAGCCGGCGTCCAGCGCCTGACCCACGCGGTCAGTGGTCAGTTCCTGCTCGGTGGTCGCCGCCAGCCCGATCAGGTCCATGCACCGCGCCACCTGCCGCAGTTCCTGATCCGCTTGCGGCAGCGGATCGAATTCCGGCGGGTCCTCCGCCCGGATCAGGTAGGCCCGGTCGGAAAGGAGGCTGGGGAGACGGTTGGGTGACAGCATGCCGAGCAGCGTTCTCATGGTGATCTGGCGGGCTACCACGCGGGGGCCGGCGAGCCAGCCGTCGTCGGTAAGGAACAGCTCCAGCGGGATCTCGTCGATGCTGCCGAACGGGTCAGGTGCGTACACGATGGTCTCGGCGGCCAGCAGGCACTCGCGCAACCGCTCGGGCAGCTGGGTCCAGGCCGCCCGGCAGCTCTCCGTGAGGCTGGCGCTCGTCTCGGAGCACGCCGGGAGCCGTCCGGTCACGATCGCGTCCAGCTCAGCCGTCTGTTCTTCGACTATCCGCAGCGCCGCGGGCGCGAACCCGGGCTCGAACACGCCGAGCAGCAGCCGTTCCTCCAGCGGCTCCTGACCGGCGGGCAGCGCCAGGTAGGTGAGGACCCCCGCGCCGCTTTGCACCACGAAGACCGTCGTGCCAGGAAGGTGGCACAGCAGCGCGTCCAGCACCGCCAGGGGGCTGAAGACGCGGTCGGCAAGCCGCGTGGGTGCGGCGCTCTCGCCCGCCCGCGGCTCCCGCAGGCCGGCCAGCGCCTCTGGCTCGCGCATCGCCGTGACCAGCCGCAGGTAGTCCTCGGCCGCCGCTACGCCGCCCCGGCCGGCCAGCTCGCCGAGCAGCAGCCGGTAGGCGGGCACGATCGGGGCCTTATCGACGAAGCGGGACTTGCGGTCGGGCTTGCGGGCCACCGCCAGTTCCGCCTCGATGATGCGCTGGCGCGTCCCGTCGAGGGGCCGTTCACGACCCTCGGCCTGCGCCTGCTGCTTCGACTGGGCCAGCTGGTCGGCTTGCTGGACGCGCGCCCCGCTCTCCTCCTCGCCGATCGAGCGGAAGATGCCGTCGCATTCTTCGTAATTGCGGCGCGCCTCGGCGTACCGCTCAAGGCGCAGGTACGAGTTGCCCTGGTTGAACAGAAGCCGGCCGAGTATGGAGAGCTCCTCCGTGCTCGGGCCGCTGATCCAGGCAAGCAGGTCCGGGTCGGCGTCCAGGTCCTCGGTGCGGCTGGCCTCGGAGCGCAACCGGGTAATGGCGTCGCCGAACGTCTCGATGGAGCCCTCGACGTCTCCGGCCTCGACCTGGATGTTGCCTTCCGTCATCGACAGCAAGGCGAGCGCGACCGACCCTTCGGACGACGACAGCCAGCCGGCCCTGATCTGGCGCCCCGGGCTGACCGTGCGGGCCAGCCAGTCGCGGGCATCGCCGCATATCCGGCGCGCTGCGATGAGGTTTTCCCTGGACTGCGGGCCGGCCACGGCCCTGGCGGCGTCGACCGCGACGTCCACGCGGCGGCCCAGAAGGCGCTCCTGGCACCAGGTTGCCACCAGCCAGCCGTCCTGCTCCAGGCCCTTGAGCGGGATGAGCTCGTGGCCGGGATCGACCGCCCCGGCCATTTCCCGCAGCTGACCGGCCAGGGTGACCAGGCTGGGCGAGGACCGATCGGCCCAGGCGGCGTCGGCCAGCTCGCACAGCTCTACCCACCGGGTCTCGGCCTCCACGAGCGGGGCGATGGCGTCGCCGACATCGCCGTGGTCGAGCGCCATCCGTCCCGCCGTCGCGAATACCTCGGCCTTGAGGATCCGGGGACCCTCAGACTCATCGGAGCGCAGCGAATGGATCGCCGCGTTGATCCAGACGACCGCCCGCTCTCGCTCCCCGGCCCGGTCCAGGGCGTCGGCCAGCGCCCAGGCCCGCCAGCCGCCGACGGCCGGATCGTCGTGGCCGGGCGCGACGTCCTCGGGCCGCAAGCTGATCAGGCGGGTCGCGCCCGCGGTGAAGTGGTTGAAGAGACCGTCGATCCAGCCGGTCACCCGGCGCTCCAGTACGGCAGGCCGGCCGGCTCGCCCGCGGGCCAGTACGGCTGGTAGCGGCGGCCGTTGACGAACTGGTAGGCGACCTCGTACGACATCGTCGTCTCCTGCCGCAGCGACAGGCTCAGCCCGCCCGCCTGCGGCAGCGCCGCCGGCACCTTCAGCCCGACGTCGAGGTTGCGCGCGAACGAGGTGTCACGCTGGTACGTCTCGCTGTATTCCGCGTCGTACGCGGTGAGGTCGATAGGGTCGCCGCGTTCGTACGCGAAATCGTCGACGTCCGCCGGCTTGATGACGCAGAACGGGCAGCCGGGCCACGCCTCGAGCCGTCGGCCCCGGGTCCCGGTGATGTCCACCGAGGGTTCGAGACGCTCGCGATCCCGTCCGGGGACCGAGTAGAGCTTGACGCTCACGGTGATCTCCTGGACGAACTTGAGACAGGTCGGGCGGCGCGGGATATCCGACTCCACCAGCCACGACGTCTTCCGCCCGCTGCCCAGGCCGGATCCGAGCAGTTCCAGGGAAAACGCCGCCTGCCCGGTTCCGCCGGTGCGCCACTTGATGGCACCGGACCCGCCGTGCGGAACGTGCAATTCGAGCCAGGTCACGGTCGCGTCATAGGCACCGAGGTCATCGACCAGGTGGCGCCTGCTCAAGATGTCCACTAGCGGACGCAGGGCGCGGGGAACGCCCCGGCCAGCGGCCGCGGGCAGCCCGAGCTCGGCGGCGCGCTGCTGGAGAACGTCGCTGAGGGTGTCGGGATCCGGGGTGGCCGGCGCCAGTTCGGCGTACAGCTCGGCGTAGCCAGGCAGATGCTCATCGCTGGTCTCACGGGTACGCAGCTCATCGGGAGACGCCATCGCCCACCCCTCACGACGTAGCGACTGGACTAGCGATCAAGCATGGCATGCGGCGGCGCGACAGAGCGATCTGTGCTGGGGTAGGTGTTAGGTCATGGAACGAACGAGGATCCTGATCGCCGTCGCTCCCGGCGACGCGCCCTGGGCGGCGGACGCGATCCGCCGGGGCGGCGGACAGCTGGTTCAGCTCGACGAGCAGCCGTCTGGCCTGGTGTGGACCGATCCGGGGGCGGTGGAGGAGCTGAAGCGCGTGCTCCGGGCCCACCCGGACATCGCGTGGGTGCAGCTCCCGATGGCCGGCATCGAGCGAATGGCCCGAGCCGGCGTGCTCGACCGTCAGCGGCAGTGGACATCGGCCAAGGGCGCCTACGCCGAGCCGGTGGCCGAGCACGCGCTCGCGCTGCTGCTGGCCGGATTGCGCTCCCTGCCCGAGCGGGCCCGCGCGCATTCGTGGGGGCAGCCCGCCGCGCAGACCCTGTTCGACCAGCCGGTCACCATCGTCGGCGGCGGCGGGATCACGCTCGCCCTGCTGCGCCTGCTCGCGCCGTTCCGCGCCCCGGTGACGGTCGTCCGCCGGAGCGCGGAACCGGTCGCGGGCGCGGCCCGGACGGTGACGACGGCGCACCTGCACGAGGCGCTGGCCGGCGCCCGGGCGGTGGTGCTCACCCTGGCGCTCACCCCGCAGACACGCGGGATCATCGGGCCGAAGGAACTCGAGCTCATGGACCGGCAGGCCTGGCTGGTCAACGTGGCCCGCGGCGGTCTGGTCGATACCGCGGCGCTGGTCGCGGCGCTGCGCTCGGACCAGATCGGCGGCGCCGCCCTGGACGTGACAGAACCCGAGCCGCTGCCGGCCGGCCATCCGCTCTGGGACCTCCCCAACTGCCTGATCACGCCGCACACGGCCGACACCGAGGAGATGACCGAGCCGCTCCTCGCGGCCCGCATCGCCGAGAACGTCCGGCGGCTCGCCGGCGGACGCGAGCTCGAAGGCCTGGTCGACCCCGATCTCGGCTACTAGCGCCACGCCGCCGACCCGGCGGGCGACGGCTATTCGAACACCCCGGCCGCCAGCCTGCACTTCATCGCCTTCACCCCGACCAGCGACGCTTTTCACCGGGCCCGGAAGGCGATGGACGGGAGTTATCCGACCGGATCGAGCCTCAACCTCAACGTGCGCACGCAGGCCGGCTTCAACCAGTTCCTGCACACCACCCACCGTCAGAACTTCCTGCTGCCGCCGCGCGCCCACCGCTCCTTCCCGCTGGCCGAATACCTCTGAGAGCGCGTGACCGGATCGGTCCGGTCTGGGACCTGATCCGGCCTTACCCGCGGACCTGTCCCGGCCGGATGCTAGTCACCATGACTCGTGCTCTTCTCGTGATAGACGTCCAGGAATCGTTCCGTCAGGGCCCGCTGTGGCCCGCCATCTCCAATCCCGGCATCGCTACCGACGTCGCCCGGCTGGTCGACGGCGGGCGGGCCCGCGGCGATCTCGTCGTGTGGGTGCTGCACACTGAGCCGGGCTCGGGCACCCCGTTCGACCCGGCCAGCGGGCACATCCGCTACCTGGACCCGCTCGTGCCCCGAGCCGGTGAGCCGCAGCTGACCAAGACTTCCCACAACGCCTTCACCACGACGAACCTCCAGCAGTTGCTCACCCAGCGGGGCATCACTGAGGTCACCGTGTGCGGCATCAGGACCGAGCAGTGCTGCGAGACCACCGCCCGGGTCGCGTCCGATCTGGGCTACGAGGTCACGTTTGTCACCGAGGCCACCGCGACCAACCCGATCGCGCACCGCGACGCCCCCGCCGGCCAGACGGTCGAGGAACTGCTCGCGGACCCGCGCACCCTGCCGGTAAGCGCCGTCATCGAGCGGACCGAGTACGCGCTCGCCGGCCGGTTCGCGACCATCGCCACGATCGAGGAGGCGATTAAGCTATCCTGACCAGATCGTGACTAAGGTCGTCTTCCTGCTCGTCCCGCAGCTGCACCTGCTCGACCTGGCGGGTCCCGCCCAGGCGTTCGGCACTGCCGCCGACCTCGGCTGCGGGTACGAGCTGACCTACGTGGCCGAGACCGAAGACGTGCCCGCGGCCCAGGGCATCACCCTCCGCGCCATCACCCAGTGGCCGGCCCTCACCGCCGACGACCTCGTCATTGTCCCCGGCTGGCGGTCCTCGCCCGCCATCGCGGGCACCGGACCGCTGGCCGGGGCCACGCTCGGGGCGCTCGCCGCCCATCACGCCCGCGGCGGCACGGTCGCCAGCGTCTGCGCCGGGACCGACGCCCTCGGCCGGGCCGGCCTGCTCGACGGCCGCCGCTGCACCACCCACCACGACATCCAGGACGAGCTCGCCCGGCGGTACCCGCGGGCGACGGTCGTCAGGGACGTGCTCTACGTCGTCGACGGCCGGGTCGCCACCTCCGCCGGGATCGCCAGCGGCATCGACCTGGCCCTGCACCTGATCGCGGTCAGGGACGGCCCGGCCACCGCCGCGCGCGTCGCCCGCGAGATGGTCGTCTACGCCCGCCGCAACGGCGAGGACCAGCAGGCTAGCGCCATGCTGCGGCACCGCAACCACCTCAGCGACACCGCGCACCGCGCCCAGGACCACATCGAGGCACGGTTCTCCCGGTCGCTGCCCCTCGCGGAGATCGCCCGCACGTGCGGCGTCAGCGAGCGCACCCTCACCCGCAAGTTCACCGAGGCGACCGGCGTGACCCCGCTGCGCTACCAGCAACTGCTGCGGCTGGAGCGGGCCGAGCACCTGATCGGCCACGGCGCCACCGTCGAGGCCGCCGCCCGCACCGTCGGCTTCACCGACGCCCGCATGCTCCGCCGCCTCCGCGCCCGCGAGCCCGCCTGAACCTCCGGAGCGCTGGCTACGGCGTGTCCTCCCACAGGCCGCCGATCGCGTCGCGGAGCAGCCCGGCCACGTCGCCGAGACGGTGTGCGCCTCCGGACACCACCGCCGTCCCGTCGGCCCATACCGCGTCGATGTCGGCCGCGGTGGCGGCGAGCAGGATCTGCGCGGGGTCGGCGCCGGCGGTGCGGACGGTGTCGGTGCGCACGCATACCAGGTCGGCCCGCAGGCCCGGCGCGATGGCCCCGGCGTCGGGCCAGCCCAGCGAGCCGTGGGCGGTAGCCGCGGCCAGCAGTTCGTCCGGCCGGAAGCGGCCGCGCCGCAGCGAGGCCAGCCGCTCGCCGGACTCCAGCGCCCGCGCCTCGCCGATGAGGTCGACGACCGCGTTCTGGTCGCTGCCCAGCGACAGCCGGGCCCCGGCGTCCGCGAGCGCGCGAGCGGGACCGATGCCGTCGGCCAGATCCTGCTCGGTGGTCGGGCAGAAGCACGCGGTCACCTGCGCGTCGCCGAGGATCCGGATGTCGTCCCCGGACAGGTGCGTCGCGTGCACGGCGGTGGTGCGCGGGGTGAGCGCGCCGCTCTCGCCGAGCAGCGCGGTGGGGGTGCGGCCGTAGTACGCCAGCGCGGCCTGGTTCTCGGCCGGCTGCTCGGACAGGTGGACGTGCAGCGGGCGGCCCGCGCTCGCGGACGCCACCCGGGCCAGGTCATCGGCGGCGACGGCCCGGACCGAGTGAATCGCCGCGCCGGTGACCGTGCCGGGCCGGTCCTCGATCTCGGCGACGCGGGACGCCCACGCGTCGGCGGTCTTGTCGCCGAAACGAAGCTGGAGTTCGTCCAGCGGCAAGTGACCAGAGGCGTCCAGGCCGCCTTCCAGGTAGCAGGCGTCCAGCAGGGTGAGCCTGATCCCGGCGTCGGCGGCGGCCTGCTGGAGCGCGTGGCCCATCGCGTTCCGGTCACGGTACGGCTGGCCGCCGGGGCCGTGGTGGACGTAGTGGAACTCGCCCACCGTGGTGATGCCGGCCAGGGCCATCTCCGCGTACACCGCCCGGGCCAGCCCAAGGTAGTTGTCGGGGTCGAGGCGGGACGCCAGCCTGTACATGGCGTCGCGCCAGGTCCAGAACGTGCCGCCGCCGGCGTGCGTGCGCCCGCGCAGCGCCCGGTGGAACGCGTGGCTGTGCGCGTTCGCGAAGCCGGGCAAGACCACGCCCCGCAGTCGCGTCGCGTCCGGACCTGGCGCCCCGGAGTCTGGTGTCACCGACGTGAACCGGCCGCCGCCGATCTCGATGAGCACGTCCCGCGCCAGCCCCGACGGCAGCAGGGCGCGGCTCGCGAATAGCGTCGTCATGCCGAGTCGCCCGAGACGGCGGGGCCCGTGACGGCGGGGCCCGTGACGAGGTCGGTCACGACCGCGGTCAGCGCCGCCACGCCGCGCAGGCAGTCGTCCCGCTCCGCGAACTCGGCGGGGGAGTGGGAGATCCCGGTCGGGTTGCGGACGAACAGCATCGCGGTGGCGACGCCGGCCTCCGCGAGCACGCCCGCGTCGTGCCCGGCGCCGCTGGCCAGCCGCGGTGCGCCGTCGAGGACCGCCGCGCACCGGTCGCTCAGGGCGGTGTCGAACGGGGTGGCCGGCGTCCAGGACTCCTCGTGGACTTCGCGGCCCTGCGACAGCTCGGTGACCAGCGCGCGGACGGCGCCGGCGTCGGCGCCGCGCGCGTCCAGCCAGCCCCGCACCCGGGACGGGATCGCGTTGACGCCGTTGGGCTCGACCGCGACCTTGCCGCAGGTGGCCACGATGCCGTGCTTGCGGGCCAGTTCCCGGGCCTGCAGCACGGCCGTGGCGTAGTCGAGCATCGGGTCGTGCCGGTCCTCGAGCCGGGTGGTGCCCGCGTGGTTGGCCTCGCCGGCGAACTCCATCCGCCAGCGCCCGTGCGGCCAGATGGCGGTGCCGACGGCGACGGGCCGGCCCAGGTCGATAAGACCGCGGCCCTGCTCGACGTGCAACTCGACGAAGCACCCGACCCGGCGCAGCGTCTCGGCGTCCCGGCCGACGTGCGCGGCGTCGTGCCCGGCGGCCGCCATGGCCTCGGCCATCGTTGTCCCGTCACCGTCGCGCAGGCCCAGGGCGCGGTCGCGCGGCAGGGTGCCGGTCACCATCCGCGACCCCGCGCAGGCGATGCCGAACCGCGCGCCCTCCTCGTCACCGAAGTTCACCACCCCGACCGGCCGCGACGGCGTGACGCCAGCGGCGCGCAGCGCGTCGATCGCCAGCAGCCCGCTCACCACGCCGAGCGGCCCGTCGAAGGCACCGCCGTCAGGCACCGAGTCTAGGTGCGAGCCGACCACGACGCCGGGGCCGGACACGTCCGGGTCACCCCACCACGCCCACTGGTTGCCGGCCCGGTCGGTCACGAGGTCGAGGCCGCGCGCCGCCGCCTGGGCGGCGAACCACTCCCGCAGCGTCGCGTCGGCCGGCGTCCAGGCGTACCGCCGGTACCCCCCGGTCGACCCCGAACGGCCGACCGGGGCCAGGTCGTCCCAGAGCTGGTCGAAGGTCACGGGCGTCCCATCGGCACGCTGACGCCGCCGGCCGGGTTCGCCTGCAGCGGGAGGTCATCCGATGCGTCGCCGGAGTCGATGTGCCGGATGACGCCCATGCCGGGGTCGTTGGTGAGCACCCGCTCGATCTTGGCCGCGGCCAGCGGGGTGCCGTCGGCCACGGTCACCTGGCCGGCGTGGATCGACCGGCCGATCCCGACCCCGCCGCCGTGGTGGATCGACACCCAGGAGGCGCCCGAGGCGGTGTTGACCAGCGCGTTGAGCAGCGGCCAGTCGGCGATCGCGTCGGACCCGTCGGCCATCGCCTCGGTCTCCCGGTACGGCGACGCGACCGAGCCGCAGTCGAGGTGGTCGCGGCCGATGACGACCGGCGCGCTGAGCTCGCCGGAGGCCACCATCTCATTGAACCGAACGCCGGCCTTGTCACGCTCGCCGTACCCGAGCCAGCAGATCCGGGCGGGCAGGCCTTGGAAGGCGACGCGCTCCTGGGCGGCGTTGATCCACTTGTGCAGCCGGGCGTTGTCGGGGAACAGGTCGAGAACCGCCCGGTCGGTGGCGTGGATGTCCTTCGGGTCACCGGACAGCGCGGCCCACCGGAACGGCCCCTTGCCTTGGGTGAACAGCGGCCGGATGTAGGCGGGCACGAAGCCGGGGAACGCGAACGCCCGGTCGTAGCCGCCGCGCCGCGCCTCGTCGCGGATGGAGTTGCCGTAGTCGAACACCTCGGCCCCGGCGTCCTGGAAGCCCACCATCGCCTCGACGTGCCTGGCCATCGAGACCCGGGCGCGGTCGGTGAACTCCTCGGGCTTCTTGCTCGCGTAGTCGTCCCAGTCGCCGAGGTCCACGCCCTCGGGCAGGTAGGACAGCGGGTCGTGGGCCGACGTCTGGTCGGTGACGATGTCCACCTGCACGCCGCGGCGGAGCAGTTCGGGCAGCACCCAGGCGCAGTTGCCGACTAGGCCGACGGACAGCGCGCGCCGCTGCGCCTTGGCCTGCTCGCAGCGGGCGATCGCGTCGTCGAGGTCGCTGGCCACTTCGTCCAGGTAGCGGTGCTCGACCCGGCGGTGCAGCCGGGCCGGGTCGACGTCGACCACCAGGCAGACGCCGTCGTTCAGCGTCACTGCGAGCGGCTGCGCGCCGCCCATGCCGCCGCAGCCGCCGGTGACGGTGAGCGTGCCTGCCAGCGTCCCGCCGAAGCGCTTCTCGGCCACGGCGGCGAACGTCTCGTAGGTGCCCTGCAGGATGCCCTGGGTGCCGATGTAGATCCACGAGCCCGCGGTCATCTGCCCGTACATCATCAGGCCGAGTTGCTCCAGGCGGCGGAACTCCGGCCAGGTGGCCCAGTCGCCGACCAGGTTGGAGTTGGCGATGAGCACGCGCGGCGCCCACTCGTGGGTGCGCATGACGCCGACCGGCTTGCCCGACTGCACGAGCATCGTCTCGTCCTCGCGCAGCTCGGTCAGCGTGCGGACGATCGCGTCGTAGCTGGCCCAGTTGCGGGCGGCGCGGCCGGTGCCGCCGTAGACGACGAGGTCGTCGGGACGCTCGGCCACCTCGGGATCGAGGTTGTTCATGAGCATCCGCATCGGGGCCTCGGTCTGCCAGGAGCGTGCGGTGAGCGTGGTGCCGCGCGGAGCGCGGACGGGGCGGGCGCCTTCCATGTCGGGATCTCCTCGGTTTCGTAGTGACTTCAGTTCAGGGGGCCGCAGACGGCCTCGGCCGCCGCGACGAGGCGCCCGGACCTGACGAGTTCCACGGCCGAGGCGATGTCGGGGGCGAGGTAGCGGTCAGGTCCGGGGCCAGCGACTTCCTGGCGCACGGCGTCGCGGACGGCGGCCGTGGCCGGGGCGGGGGCGAGCGGGGCGCGCAGGTCGAGCGCCCGGGCGGCGGTGAGGATCTCGATCGCCAGCACCTGGGCCACCGCGTCGACGGCGCGGCGCAGCTTGCGGGCGGCCGACCAGCCCATCGAGACGTGGTCTTCCTGCATCGCGCTGGACGGGATCGAGTCGACCGACGCCGGCACCGCCAGCCGCTTCAGCTCCGAGACCAGCGCGGCCTGGGTGTACTGGGCGATCATGTAGCCGGAGTCGACCCCCGGGTCGTCGGCCAGGAACGGCGGCAGGCCGTGGTTGCGGGCCTTGTCGAGGAACCGGTCGGTGCGCCGCTCGGCGATCGAGGCGAGGTCGGCGGCGGCGATGGCCAGGAAGTCGAGCACGTAGCCGACCGGCGCGCCGTGGAAGTTGCCGTTGCTCTCGACCCGGCCGTCGAGCGTGACCACGGGGTTGTCGACGGCGCTGGCGAGCTCGCGGTCGCGCACCGTGCGGGCGTGCGCGAGCGTGTCGCGACCGGCCCCGTGCACCTGCGGCGAGCAGCGCAGCGAGTAGGCGTCCTGCACCCGGGTGCAGTCCCCGGTGCGGTGGCTGGCCATGATCGCGGAACCGGCCAGCAGGGCGCGCAGGTTGGCGGCGCTGTCGGCCTGGCCGGGGTGCGGGCGCAGCGCCTGGAGGTCCGCCGCGAACACCGCGTCGGTGCCGAGCTGGGCTTCGACGCTCATGGCGGCGGCCAGGTCGGCCGTGCGGTACAGCAGCGCGAGGTCATGGGTGGCGAGCGTCAGCATGCCGAGCATGCCGTCCACGCCGTTGGTGAGGGCCAGGCCCTCCTTCTCGCGCAGCACGATGGGCATGATGCCCGCCGCGGCGAGCGCGTCGGCCGCGGGCATCAGCTCGCCGCCGGCGGCGCGCACGGTTCCCTCGCCCATCGCGGCAAGCGCGCAGTGGGCCAGCGGCGCGAGATCGCCCGAGCAGCCGAGCGACCCGAACTCGTACACCACCGGGGTGATGCCCGCGTTGAGCATCGCCGCGTAGGTCTCGGCGGTCTCCAGGCGCACGCCGGTACGGCCGGTGGCCAGCGTCGACAGGCGCAGCAGCATCAGCGCGCGGACGACCTCGCGCTCGACCTCGGCGCCGGAGCCCGCCGCGTGCGAGCGGATGAGGCTGCGCTGGAGGGCCGCGCGGTCGGCCGGCGCGATCTGCTTGGTGGCCAGCGCGCCGAACCCGGTGGAGATGCCGTAGTGCGGCTCGGGGTCACCGGCCAGCGCCTCGATGATGTCCCGGCTCGCGGAGATGGCCTTGCGGGCCTCGTCACTCAGCCGCACCCGTGCGTCATGACGGGCGACGGCGAGCACCTGCTGTTCGGTCAGCGCCTCGGGGCCGATTGCGATCTCGTTCATACCTCCATACTGAGGTGCGGACCCCGGTTTTGTGACCTCCCGCGTGGCCGACACTGTCTGGGATCACAGATTCAGGGCGGCCCGGTCGGTTATCCGTGGCCCAGCCGGCGGCTGAGCTCGGCGGCGGTCCTCGCCACGCGCGCGGCCAGGC
>Ga0335083_10005983_pt1 | contig 15321 bp, 14 predicted proteins | sample Lox_Sample_42_FD_206716 | JGI IMG/M metagenome (GOLD analysis project Ga0335083, IMG submission 206716) | Soil microbial communities from Loxahatchee National Wildlife Refuge, Florida, United States - Lox_Sample_4.2 | ecosystem: Environmental > Terrestrial > Soil > Wetlands | place: USA... | reverse complement strand
ATGGCTGGTATTGGCGTCGACCTTGTTCCATCGGGTCACCTAGGAGCGTGCAGCTGGAAAGACGACTCTACGCTTCGATTGGATTTTCAGATCAATTCTAGGCGCGAAACGTCGTCTCTGGGCTGGTCGCCTCGGCACGGTCGGAGGAGAACCTACTCGCCCAAGTAGGCTTGCCGCACCTGCGGATTCGCCAGCAACGCCGCAGAGCGCGCAGCGAGGGTAATCACGCCGCTCTCCATGACGTAGCCTCGACTGCTCAACTCGAGTGCCAGTTTCGCGTTCTGCTCGACCAGCAGCACGGTGACCCCCTCGGCTGCGACTTTCTTGATGGTCTCGAAGATCCGCTGCACCATCAAGGGAGCGAGACCCATGCTGGGCTCGTCCAGAAGTAGCAGCTTGGGCGCGCTCATCAAAGCGCGACCAATGGCAAGCATCTGCTGTTCCCCGCCCGACAGCGTTCCTGCCGTCTGACGCCGGCGCTCGTGCAGCCGCGGGAACAGCCCGTATACGCGCTGCAGATCGATTCTGACAGCCTTGCCATCCCGCCTCGCGTAGGCGCCCATCTCCAGATTCTCCTCTGCGGTCAGACGACCGAATACCTGGCGTCCCTCCGGTACCAACGCGAGTCCCCGCTCCACCAGCGCATACGAAGGCGCAGCAGTGATGTCCTTTCCACGATAGCTGACACGCCCTGCAGCCGGCGGCAACAATCCGCAGATCGCCTTCAACGTAGTCGTCTTCCCAGCGCCGTTAGCGCCGATCAATGCGACCATCTCGCCCTCTTGAACGCTCAGATCGATCCCCTTTACCGCATTGATTCCGCCGTAGGAGATCTTCAGTCCGCTCACCTCCAGCAGGCTCACGGCAACGCCCCGCCCAGGTAGGCTTCGATCACGGCGGGGTCGCGCTGGACTAGTGCCGGCGCGCCCTCGGCGATCTTCTTGCCGTAGTCCAGCACAGCCACCCGATTGCACAGTCCCATCACCAGTTTGACGTCGTGTTCGATGAGCAGGATGGTGACCTTGTCGCTGCGAATCTGCTCGAGCAACCTGCGCAGAGACGCGGTCTCGGTTGCGTTCATCCCTGCGGCCGGCTCGTCCAGCGCCAACAGTTTGGGATCAGTAGCCAGCGCGCGCGCGATCTCGAGTCGACGCTGATCGCCGTAAGCCAGGTTCTTCGCCAGGGCATGCGCATGACGCAGGACGCCGACATACTCGAGCAACTCGTGCGCGCGGCGTCGGATAGCCGTCTCCTCCAGCATGGTCGTGCGGTCGCGGAGAATCGCACCGAGAGCGCCAGCACGCGCTCGCAGATGCCGACCCACCATCACATTCTCCACCGCGGTCATATTGGCGAACAGACGGATATTTTGGAACGTGCGCGCGACGCCCGCTGCAGCGATCAAATTGGGCTTCCTTCCTGTGACGTCGGCGCCATTGAAAAGAACAGAGCCCGCGTCTGGTTTGTACAGCCCCGTGAACACGTTGAACAACGTTGTCTTGCCCGCGCCATTGGGTCCGATCAGCCCATAGATCTCACCGCTATCGATGGCGAGCGAGACCTCGCTCAGCGCTTGCAGACCTCCGAAGGACTTGCGGATGTTGCGCGCTTCGAGCAGCGACATGCGGACGGCTGCCCTCAGACCGTGCCAGAGACGCGCGTCGAGGTCAGCTCGCGGCGACGGGTGGGCGAAGGCCACAGGCCCGCAGGGCGTAACAACATGACCAGAATGAGCGCCAAACCGAAGAGCAACATACGAAGGCTTTCCGGGTCGAGAATCACCTTCCCAAGCAGCTGCTGTTGCAGCGGTGCCGCGGTATGGCGCAACAATTCTGGCAAGGTAGCGAGCAACAACGCACCCAGGACTACCCCGGCCACGTGACCCATACCACCCAGCACTACCATGCATAGCACGGTGATGGACTCCCAAACGGCGAAGCTCTCGGGACTGACGAAGCCCTGCAGGCTGGAAAACAACCCGCCCGCGACGCCGCCGAATGTGGCGCCCATGGCGAAGGCCAGCAACTTGATGTTCCGAGTATTGATCCCCATTGCCTGCGCGGCGATTTCATCCTCCCGGATCGCTACCCAGGCGCGACCGATACGCGAATCCTCCAGACGCATGCAGACGAACATCACAAGCACTGCTATGAGAAGGAACAGATAGTAGTGCAGGTGCGTCCCGGGAAACGGAATGCCGAGCAGCGTATTGGTCTTTGCGAAAGACACGCCGTCGATCGCGATAGTGTCGATCAGGTTCACGCCCTGCGGACCATTGGTAATATTGATCGGAGCGTTCAGGTTGTTCAGAAAGATGCGGATGATCTCGCCGAAGCCGAGCGTCACGATAGCGAGATAATCGCCGCGTAGGCGCAGGGTCGGCGCACCCAGTACGACACCGAAAAAGGCGGCCAGCACCGCCCCCACGGGCAACAACACCCACCAGGGCAGATGCACCCCGAAGTGCGGCGAGGCCAGAAGTGCGTAGGCGTACGCGCCAACCGCGTAGAAAGCGATATAGCCGAGGTCAAGCAGCCCCGCAAAACCCACCACGATATTGAGCCCCAGGGCAAGCATCGCGTAGAGGAGCGCCAGATCGATGATTCGCACCCACGTGCGTCCCACCGAAGCTTCGAGCACGAATGGCAACACTGCCAACGCGACGACGATCAACGCCAGCCCGATCCATCTGCCGCGCGCATCACGGCGAAACCAATACAGCAGTCTTTGCCAGTCCGCCCTCATGCGCGCTCCGATACGCGCTCGCCTAACAGACCCGTGGGCCGAAATACGAGGACCATAATGAGCACCAGAAAGGCGAACACGTCCTGGTAGTGGCTGCCCAGAAAGCCACCGGTGAGATCGCCGATATAACCGGCACCCAGGCTTTCGATGAGTCCGAGCAGCAAGCCCCCCACCATCGCGCCAGGCAGGTTGCCAATTCCTCCCAGCACGGCTGCGGTAAATGCCTTGAGCCCCAGCACGAAGCCCATGTAGTAGTGCGCGATCCCGTAGTTGCTGCTGACCAGCACGCCCGCGATGGCCGCCAGCGCCGAGCCAATGATGAAAGTTGCAGAAATGATGCGGTTGATGTTCACCCCCATGAGCCCCGCCACGACTGGATTCTCAGCCGTTGCCCGCATTGCGCGACCGAGTCGCGTGAAATGCACCAGACCCATTAGCCCCGCCATGATCAGCGCTGAGACTACGATTATCAGGATCTGCACGTTGGTGATGGTGGCGCCGCCCAGCGTGTGCGGCGTGGGGGGGATAAGGGCCGGCACGGTGTGGTAACGTCGACCCCAGATGAGCATCGCCACGGTCTGCAGCAGGATCGAGACACCGATGGCCGTAATGAGTGGCGCCAGGCGCGGCGCACGGCGCAACGGTCGGTACGCCACGCGCTCGATGGAAAACCCCAGTCCCATACACACGCTGATGGCCGCCAGCAGTGCCAGCGCGCCCACCGCAGGCACCGGGATCCCGAGACCGGAGCCCATCAGCAGTTCGACTACCGACAAGGATACGAGCGCACCCACCATCACAACCTCGCCGTGGGCGAAGTTGATAAGACCCAGTATGCCGTAGACCATCGTGTAGCCCAGTGCCACCAAGGCGTACACGCTGCCCAGCACCAGTCCATTCAGGATCTGCTGGAGGAAGATGTCCATAAAAAACGGCGCCTGAGGCGCCGTTCGAAATTTGATCCGTCAGTATCCCGGCTTCGGGTCTTCACCGCTGTGCGACGGGTGCGGTCGCTCGGCGCGCAGACTGATCAGCCACCTACCGTGTCGAGATACTCCCATTTGCCGCCCTTGGCCTGATAAAGGCTGATGCCGCCGCCCTTGATGTCGCCGTTTTCATCGAACGCGATGTTCCCCGTGACACCTTGAAAGGTGATGCCGGCCAGTATCGGCAGATATTTTGCCGGATCGACGGAATCGGCTTTCTTCATCGCCTCGAGCAGGACGTTGGTCGCGTCGTACGCGTAGGGCGCGTACAGCTGAATCTCGACGTTGAACTTACTCTTGTACTTTTCTGCAAACCCCTTGCCGCCCGGCATCTTGTCTAGCGGCACGCCAGGTGAAGAGGCATACGCTCCGTCCGCCGCATCCCCGGCGAGCTTCAGGAATTCCGCCGTCTGCCCACCATCACCGGTGAGAAACTTGGAGCTGATGCCTAGGTTCTTAATCTGCTTCATCATCGGTCCGGACTGGGAGTCCATGCCGCCGTAGAAGATAAGATCGGCGTTCTTGCCCTTGATGCTGGTGAGGATGGCGTTGAAGTCGGTCTTGTCCGTGCCAGTGAACTCCCGCGTCACGATCTGCCCGCCGGCTGCCTTGGCCGCCTTCTCGAACTCGTCTGCGAGACCCTGCCCGTACGCGCTGCGGTCGTCGATGATGGCGATGTTCTTGGCGCCGAGTTTGTGGACGGCGTAGTCGCCGAGCACCTTACCCTGCTGCGCGTCGTTGGCCATGACGCGAAACGCGGTGTTGAAGCCCTGGTGCGTGTAGGTGACGTTGGTGGCGGAGGGAGAGACCTGCGCAATGCCAGCGTCATGGTAGATCTTCGACGCCGGGATCGTGGTTCCGGAATTGAGGTGCCCAACCACGGCTGCAACCTTCGCATCGACGAGCTTCTGCGCCACGATAGGCCCTTGCTTCGGATCGGCCTGATCGTCTTCGCTCTGCATCGCGAAGGTCACTTTCTTGCCGCCGATAGTGAAGCCCGCGGCATTGGCCTCGTCCAACGCCAGGCGCACGCCGTTCTCGTTGTCCTTTCCGAGATGAGCGATCGGCCCGGTGAGCGGCCCCGCGTGGCCGATCTTGATCGCCTCGTCCTTCTTGCCGCAGCCCGTCAGTGTCAACGCGCCGGCGACTACCATGCCCACAACGATTGTCCTCAAATGGACTGACAGATCCCCCTCTTTCATAGCCTTGTCCTCAAGAAAAGTTGTGGGTCGGTCAAACGGGCAGATTATTCCGCCTTGTCAAAGAGTTGTCAAACCTGCGGGGTTAGAAAAGGACCAACGCAGCAGCTGCGTAAAAGCCAGGACGCAAAAAAGCCGGCGACGAGCCGGCTCTGTTTGCACGCTTAAGTTGTGATTACTGGAGCGAGAGAATCCACTCCACGATGGTCTTGATGTCGGCGTCAGGCACGTTGTTAGGTGGCATCGGAATCTGGCCCCACACCCCGCTCCCGCCGCTTTTCACCTTGGCCGCGAGCTTGGCTTCGGCGCCACTGTCTCCCTTGTACTTCTTCGCCACCTCGTCATAGGCCGGCCCCACGAGTTTCTTGTCAACGGCATGGCACGCCAAGCAGTTGTACTTCTGAGCCAGCTGCTTGGCTTTCGCTGCATCGACCGCGGCGTGGGCACCGCTGGCGATGAGTATGCAGCCGGTGACCGTGGCGATTAAGATTTTCTTCATCGAGTACTCCCTCTCCATTGTCGAGGCGCCCGCAATTCTAAAGACTTTCGCGGGCTTTGGAAACTCGTGCCGGCAACACTTACTGACGCCGCAGTTCGCGCTCCAGCACGGCCACGTCCCGAATGGGCGGCAGACATTCAACGCCCCGGCACACCCATGCGTTGACGCCCGAGCGCGCCGGCTTGTCCATGATTGCCGGCAACCCAGTAACGCCCTCGGCCAGCGCCAGCACCAGCGTCGACGGGGCGTAGTGCGCCGCGAGCCGCGCCTGCCACGACCTGATCTCTGGCGTTGAGCCGCGTATGATCACGGTGGTGGGCACCGTCAAGTAGTCTGCCAGCGCGAGGTTCAGCGTCGCGCAAGCGCTCGGGTGTCGTTGCATTTGCGGACAGAACAGGCGCAGGGTGCGCTCCGCCGCCTCAAAGTACTTCGGCTCGCCTATAAGGTGTCCCAATCGCTGCAGGGCGAGCGCAGCCACACCATTGCCCGAGGGGGTTGCGCCGTCCAAGCCCGGCTTGGGCCGCAGGATCAGCGTTTCGTGGTCGCGGCCCGTGAAGAAGAATCCACCACTGATCCGATCTTCGAACTGCTCGAGGAGCGCGTTGGCCAGCTCAATGGCAAACCGCAGGTCGGCATCGCGATAGTCCGTCTGCAACAGCTCCAACAGCGCGGCCAGTAAGAAAGCATAGTCGTCGAGATAGGCGTTGAGGTGTCCTCGCCCGTCCTTGTAAGTCGCCAGCAGGCGTCCGTCGCGCCACAGCCTAGTGCGCAGAAAATCCAGAGCGTTCTGCGCTGAGCCATTCCAGTCCCGCCGACCAAACGCCCGGCTCGCGCGGGCCATGCCTTGGATCAGCAGGGCATTCCAGGAAGTGAGGATCTTCTCGTCGCGCCCCGGGCGCATTCGCTGCTCGCGCGCCGACAGCAACTTGGCGCGGGCGCTCGCAATCAAGGCTTCCCCGGCTTCCAGCGGAATGCCGAGAGCTCTGGCGACCTCGCCGATCGGCCGTGCCACGTACAGGTGCCAGCGTTTGCCCTCGAAGTTGGGCAACTGGCTTAAGCCGAAATGGACGCTGGCAACCGCGTACTCGTCCTCGCCGAGCAAACCCGCGACCTCCTCGCGAGACCAAACGTAGTACTTCCCCTCCACATGCTCGGAGTCCGCATCGAGCGATGAATAGTAGCCGCCTTCGTCCGACTGCATCTCGCGCATCACCCAGGCTGCAGTTCCTTCCACTACGCGCTCGTATAGAGGCTCCCGGGTCGCCAGCCACGCATCCGCGTAGAGCCGCAAAAGCGGCCCATTGTCGTAGAGCATCTTCTCGAAATGCGGAATGTTCCAGCGCTCGTCCACGCTGTAACGGCAGAAGCCGCCGCCGAGCTGATCGTAGATTCCACCCTCTGCCATCTTGCGCAACGTGAACAGCGCCACTTGCCGTGCGGACTCATCGGCCTTAACCGCACCTTGGCTCAAAGCGAGTTCCAGCTCGGCTGAATGAGGAAACTTTGGTGGCCTGCCCAACCCGCCGTCGACCGGGTCGAACACGCGCTTGAGTTCCGCGACCGCCCCAGAAACGGGCGCGGCGTCCAGCTGAATTACGGACGCAGCCGGTTGTGGAACGGTGCTCTCGAGCGCAGCTACGAGGTCGGCGTTTTGCGCGGCAATCGCTTCGCCCTGCCCATGATAGGTCGCTGCGACTCGCTCGAGCAGGTCGCCAAAGCCCAGTAGGTTGTAACGCGGAAGCTTGGGAAAGTACGTACCGCCGAAGAACGGTTTCTGATCCGGCGTCAGAAACATCGTCAGCGGCCAGCCACCCGGGCGCTGCGTAAGAATCTGATGTGCTGTCTGATAGATCTGATCGATATCCGGCCGCTCCTCGCGGTCTACTTTGATGTTCACGAAGTTGCGGTTCATCGCCGCCGCAATATCGGGATCCTCGAACGACTCGTGCGCCATGACATGGCACCAGTGGCACGCCGAATAGCCAACCGAAAGCAGTATCGGCCGGTCCAGTTCGCGGGCGATCCGCAGCGCTTCATCTCCCCACGGATACCAGTCCACTGGATTATCCGCGTGCTGCTGAAGGTAGGGGCTGGTCTGCTGCGCGAGTCGATTGGACATGGCGCGGTGAGTGCGCGCGGAGAAAGCGCCGAGCCTAGAGGCCCAGTTTAGCCCACAACTGATCCACGCGCGCCTTCACTTGTTCATCCATGGCAATGATCGTGCCCCACTTGCGAACCGTTTCTGCCGCCCATTTGTTAGTGGCATCGATACCTATCTTCGATCCCAGACCCGCCAACGGGCTGGCAAAGTCCAGGTAATCGATCGGCGTGTTTGACGCGATGATCGTATCGCGCGCGGGATCGACGCGTGTGCTCATCGCCCACACCACCTCCTTCCAGTTCCGCACGTCGATGTCGTCGTCGACCACGATGATGAATTTGGTGTACATAAACTGACGCAGGAAGGACCAGATGCCGAACATGACTCGCTTCGCGTGCCCCGGGTATTGTTTGCGCATGCTCACCACCGCGAGCCGATAGCTGCAACCCTCAGGCGGCAGGTAGAAGTCCACAATCTCGGGAAACTGCTTGCTGAGCAGGGGGACGAAGACCTCGTTCAGCGCTGCGCCCAGGATAGCGGGCTCGTCCGGAGGCTTGCCCGTATAGGTGCTGTGGTAGATCGGCGCGCGCCGCATAGTGATACGGTCGAGCGTGAAAACCGGAAATTGCTCCTGCTCGTTGTAGTAGCCGGTGTGGTCGCCGAATGGACCTTCCAGCGCAACCTCGCCGGGTTGAATATGCCCCTCGAGCACGATCTCGGCGCTCGCTGGAACCTGCAATGGGGAGCCTATGCACTTCACAAGTTCCGTGCGCGCGCCACGCAGCAAGCCAGCGAATTGGTACTCGCTCAACGTATCCGGCACCGGCGTGACCGCTGCGAGGATCGTGGCAGGATCGGCGCCCAAGGCCACGGCCACCGGGAACGGCTGATCGGGCGTAGCCAGGCAGTGGTCGCGAAAATCGAGTGCGCCACCGCGATGAGCCAACCAGCGCATGATCACCTTGTCGCGGGTCAGCACTTGCTGGCGATAGATGCCCAGGTTCTGTCGCGGTCGATTTGGGCCACGGGTAACGGTCAGGCCCCATGTAATGAGCGGACCGGCGTCACCTGGCCAGCACGTCTGGATCGGCAGGCGGGTGAGGTCTACATCCGCGGCTTCCCAAACGATCTCCTGGCACGGTGCGCTGGAACGCTGTTTCGGCGCCATGTCCAACACCTTCTTCAGGACCGGCAACCTGTCCCAGGCGTCCTTCAACCCCCGGGGCGGATCCGGCTCCCGCAAGTAAGCGAGCAGTTTCCCGACTTCGCGCAGTCCTTCGATGGATTCCTCGCCCATGCCCATCGCGACGCGCTTGGGAGTGCCGAACAGATTGCCAAGCACTGGTATGGCATGGCCCTTGGGATTCTCGAACAGGATCGCGGGACCACCGGACTTGAGGACGCGATCGCAAATCTCGGTCATCTCCAGAACAGGCGAGACCTCGGCAGTAACGCGTTTGAGCTCGCCCTGCGTCTCGAGGAGGGCGATGAACCCGCGAAGATCGTTGTACCGCACGGGTCAAACGACCGGAGTCGATCCGCCGTCCATCGGGATGATGGCGCCTGTCACATAGCTCGCACGCTCCGAGGCCAGGAAGAGCACAACGCTGGCGATTTCATCCGCGCTGGCGAAGCGCCGCAGAGGAACTCGCGCCTGAGCCGTTGCGAGCACTTCTTCCTCGGAGATTTTGCGAGCGGACGCTTCCAGGCTGAGCGCCTCTTTGACGCGGTCGGTAAGCGTCGCGCCGGGATTGACGGCGTTGATGCGGATCCCTCGTGGCCCGTAGACCTGCGCTAGACCGATCGTGGCAAGCATAAGCGCCGAGTTGGCCGCGCCACCGGGCAGATGGATCGGATTGGCGACCTTGCCGCCCATACCGATGACGTTGACCACGTTGCCGCGGCTGCGTGAAGCCATGCCCGGCAGCACCGCATCCATCGCATGGACGTAGGTAAAGTACTTTGCATCCATCGCGGCGTGCCACGCGGTCGCGTCGAGGTCGTCGGGCAGATAGCGTTTGGCTGCGCCCGCAGAGTTGACCAGAACATCGACATCACCGAGTTTGTCCACCACCTGGCGCACCATATCCCGCGCCATCTCCGCTCGAGTGAGATCCGCTGCGACCCAAAGCGTCACACCTGTAGTTGCCGCGGCCCGCTCCAGATTCTCGCGACTGCGCGAAACGATCGCCACTTTGCATCCCTCCGCCAGAAACCCACGCGCACAGGACAATCCGATGCCTTTGCTGCCGCCGGTCACCAGTACCACCTTGCCTTCGAGATCGAGTTTCACGTTCACGCGCTCCTTCTAACCTGGTGCGGCGACTATAGGTGCGTCTCAGGTCGGTGGCAACCGTCAGAGAAGCTTGCGGGTTGAGTTTCGTTCGCGCCCACGCGCGTACTACGCCGCTTGTCGCCCCGCAAGCAGATACGCCAGCGCGATGCCGACGAAAACCGCAGCTCCGACCCAATTGTTATCCTTGAAAGCGCCGAAGCAGCGGTGCGGATCGCGGTCGCGGATCAACGTGTATTGGTACGCAGCCAGGCCCAGAGCGCAAAGGAGCCCAGCGTAGAAGGGCCAAGCGAGCTTGAGGACCAAGCCGATCCCCACCATGGTCGCGAGAAACGCGGCGTGGCACAGCATCACGGCTGCGACGTCATAGCGTCCGAACAAGATCGCGGAAGTCCGGATCCCGATCCTACGGTCATCGTCACGGTCGACCATGGCGTACTCGGTATCGTAGGCGATGGTCCAAAGGATATTTGCGAGCAACAGCCACCAGGCTATGACCGGAAGCATGCCGGTTTGCGCCGCGTACGCCATCGGGATGCCGAAGCCGAAGGCGACTCCCAGATAGGCCTGAGGCAGGATGAGAAAGCGTTTGGTGAGCGGATAGGTGACCGCGAGAAGCAGCGCGCAGAAGGACAGCAGGATCACCAGCCGCCCCAACGGCAGGATCAGGATGAAAGCGATTAGTGCTAGCACGGCCGCCAGAGCCAAGGCCTCCTTCGGATCGAGCTGCTTCGCGGCCAGTGGCCGATTGCGGGTACGCGTCACGTGCGGATCGAACTTGCGGTCAGCAAGGTCGTTCACTGCCACGCCGGCCGAGCGCATCAGCAGCGTGCCGAGGGCGAAGATCCAGACGATCTTCCAATTCGGCCGTCCATTCGCGCTCAGCCAAAGCGCCCATAGCGTAGGCCACAGCAGTAGCAAGGTGCCGATCGGCTTGTCCAGCCGCAACAGCTTCTCGTACAGGTCGAGACGCCGCAGAATCGCAGACAGGTTCACGCCGATTTTCGCAGCTGAATGGCGGTCAGGACGCCCTGCATGATTGCGATCGGCGTGGGGGGACAACCCGGCACTGCTACGTCTACTGGGATGACGTTCGCGACACGCCCGCAACTTGCATAACTCTCGCCGAAGATGCCGCCCGAGCAACCGCAATCGCCTACCGCCACGACCAATTTAGGCTCCGGCGTCGCGTCAAAGGTACGCTTGAGCGCTGTTTCCATATGCCGCGACACCGGTCCGGTCACGAGCAGCATATCGGCGTGACGCGGGCTGGCCACAAAGCGGATGCCCATGCCTTCGAGGTTGTGATATGGGTTATTCGTGGCATGTATTTCCAGCTCGCACCCATTGCAGGAGCCCGCGTCGACGTGCCGAATGGCAAGAGCGCCCGCGAACCAGCGCAGTATTGAATCCTCGAGGTGCTGTTGCAACACGCGCAGGTTTTCCTCGGGCCGGGGTGCCGGCTCGGTCACGATGCCGGTACGCGCGATTTTCCTCAGTATCTGGTACATGATTGCGCTCGCCTGGTCAGAGGTCGACCCCGCTGTAGGTCAAGTTGAAAGACTTGTTGATGAGCGGAAAGTCGGGAACGATGTTGCCGATCACCGCATGCTCCAGCAATGGCCAGTTCTGCCACGAAGGATCGTGGGGGTGAACGCGACGTAGAGAGCCGCCGGGTCCGGTCTCCAGCGCGACCAATACCTCGCCGCGCCAGCCCTCGACCCAGCCTACTCCCGTGCTGCGGTCGATGGGGATCGGAAACTCGGCGCGGATCTCCCCGCGCGGCAGACGATCCAGGAGCACCCAGCACAGGTCGAGCGACTCCATCACCTCTTCGAAGCGCACCGTCACGCGTGCAGCAACATCCCCGTTGCGATGGGTCGCCATGCGCACATTCAGCTCGTCGTAGGGCTCGGACGGGAATTGCACCCGCAGATCCCACGACATGCCGCTGGCTCGCCCCGCCAATCCACAGAGACCAAGCTGGTCGGCAAGTTCTGGGGAGACGCGGCCCGCAGCGATGAAGCGGTCCTGCAATCCGGGATGCTCGTCGAAGATAACTTTGAGCCCGCGCACTTCCGTGCGCAACGTACCGATCTGCGCTCGCATCGCCTGGATACCTGCAGCGTCAATATCGCGCGTCACGCCTCCCGGAACGATGGCATCCATCAGATACCGATGCCCGAACAAGGCGCCGTTGATCCGCAACATGTCTTCCTTCAGCCGGGACATTTGCGCCAGACCAAATGCAAGTCCAGCATCGTTGGCAAGAAATCCCAAGTCGCCGAGATGATTGGCGATGCGTTCCCGCTCCAGAAGCAAAGCTCGTAACCACTGCGCGCGCTCCGGCGGGGCGAAAAAGGCCGCGCCCTCTGCCGCCATGCAGTAGGCCCAGGCGTAAGCAACGGTCGAATCGCCACTGACGCGACCAGCCAGCCGCACGCCATCCAAGATGCCAAATGATTCGAAGCGCTTCTCTATGCCTTTATGTTTGTATGCGAGCCGTTCCTCCAAGCGCAACACGCGTTCGCCTACGACCGAGAAGCGGAAGTGACCCGACTCGATAGTGCCCGCATGAACGGGGCCGACCGGAATTTCGTGGACGCCGTCTCCCCGCACCTGTACGAAGGGATACTGATCCAATCCCCCGGCATAGATAGAGGACGTGTTAAAGGCACTCCGCAGAGGGAACTCGTGCGCGGCCCAAACGCCATGCCGCAGCCACTGCCGGTTGTCCTCGGCGCCGGCGGCGCGCAGGCCGATCAGGTCGAACACCGCGCGCTGCATGCGATTGGCGGCCGGAAAGATATCCGACACGTCCGGGAATTCCGGACGTGGCGCTGGAACGCGGAGCTCCAGCCACACGAGGCCCGACTGCACGGCAAGCGTCATGTGTACCGCGAAGCCCTGTTCCTCGCCGGCGACTTCGGAGCCCCAGAGCGCGACGATGCGGCCACCCTTACTGCGCGCCTGTTGGGCCAGATTACGCCACTGTTCCGCATCTACGATGCCGCGCCAGACCGGCATCGCGCCGGCCACTGGTGTCATGTCGATGGGGAATTCCTCGATCTTCATCCAACCAGACCAGCCGCCGTGCGGTACCACTCCGCCAGGTACGGCGGAATGTAGAGGCCAAGGAGCAGCACGAGGAACAAGTGCAGGAATACCGGCAGCAGCGCCGGCGGGTGCGGAAGGCGCTGCGCTGTGGTCTCTCCGAACACCATCGCTTGCACCTTGCTGAAGATGGCTGCGAAGGCGACGCCGAGCGCCGCCAGCAACAGCGGCGCAGCCCATGGCTGCTGCTGCATGGCCGTCGTAAGGATCAGAAACTCGCTTGCGAATACGCCGAACGGCGGCATCCCGAGAATGGCAATGCTGCCCAGCATCAGGCCCCAGCCCACCGCCGGGCTGGTGCGGATAAGACCCCGTATCTGGTCGATGATCTGCGTGCCGGTCTTCTGGGCCGCGTGCCCGACGGCGAAGAAGATCGCTGACTTGGTGAGCGAGTGCGCGGTCATGTGCAGCAGCCCGGCGAACGAGGCGACCGGCCCCCCCATACCGAGGGCGAAGGTGATGATGCCCATGTGCTCGATCGACGAGTAAGCGAACAAGCGCTTGACGTCTTTCTGGCGCGACAGAAACAGCGCGGCCACCAGCACCGAGAGCAGGCCGAAGCCCATCATAAGGTGCCCCGCAAGGTGCGAAGCGAGAGCCCCGTCCACCAACACTTTGTTGCGCACGACGGCATATAGCGCAACGTTCAGCAGGAGCCCCGATAACACAGCTGAGATCGGAGTCGGACCCTCGGCGTGCGCATCCGGCAGCCAGTTATGCAAAGGCACCAGTCCGACTTTGGTGCCGTAGCCCACCAGCACGAACACGAATGCGATGGAGAGCACGTTCGGCTCCAGTTGTTCCTGTACGGCGTGCAGGTGCGTCCAGAGCAGCGCATTGCCACCTGCTCCGAGAACCTTCTCCGCAGCTAGGTACAGGAGGATGGTGCCGAAGAGCGCCTGCGCGATGCCGACGCCGCACAAGATGAAGTATTTCCAGGCGGCCTCGATGCTGGCGGGAGTCCGATACAGACTCACCAGCAGCACGGTGGCCAGCGTGGCGCCCTCCATCGCAACCCACAGAATACCGACGTTATTCGTGAGGAGCGCCAACAGCATGGTGAAGTTGAACATCTGATACATGCTGTGGTACAGGCGTAACCGGGCTGGCGACAACTTGCCGCGCTCCTGTTCCACACGCATGTACACGCGACTGAACAACGCCGTTGTAAAGGCGACGAAGGCCGTCAGTGCGACCAGAAAAACGTTGAGTGCGTCGACGAAGAACAGCTCGCGCCACGCGGTCATCGGACCCTGCGAGATGGTTCGTGCGGTCAGAGCAGCCGCTGCGAGCAGTGTCAGCAGGCTCATCGAGGCGTTCATGTCGGCTGCCCAGGCGCGGTTGCCCCACAGCGCCAGGAGCATTGCTCCAGCGAGCGGCAGCCCCAGCAGTAACGCGATCTCGATCACGTCTTCTCCTTGAGCTTCTCCAGATGATGAATATCGAGGCTGTCGAAGGTCTCACGAATCTGAAAAAAGAAGATGCCGAAGATGAAGGTGCCCACCAAGACGTCCAGCGCGATACCGAGCTCCACCACCATCGGCATGCCATAGGTGGCGCTGGTGGCGGCGAAGAACAAACCGTTCTCCATGGCTAGAAAACCGATCACCTGCGGCACCGCCTTGCGTCGAGTGATCATCATCAAGAACGAAAGGAGCACGCTGGCCATTGCGATTCCGAGCGAGCTGCGGGTGATCGTGCCGGCCAGCTGCGAGATCGGCAGGGCCAGGTTGAAAGCGATGATTACGACAACTATTCCCACCAGCATGATGGTCGGAATATTCAGCAGGGTCTCGATATCCCACCGGATGTTGAGCCGGTCTATCAAGCGGTGCAGCAGCCACGGCAGGACGATCACCTTGAGACCAAGCGTAAGCGCAGCGGAAAAATACAAATGCGGCTGCTGAGTTGCCAGCGCCACCACAGCGGTGTTGATCGCCAGCACCAACCCCTGCAGCGCGAACAGATAGATTAGCCGCAGAATGCGACGTTGGGACACCATGGCAAATGCGATCAGCAGAAGCAGGCACGCCATCAGGTTGATGAGCTGTTGCGTGAACGACAGAGTCATCCCGCGCTCCCCAGCAGCAGACGCGTAAGCATGCCTAACACCGCGAGCAGAAACGCCATGCCCAGGAATTCAGGGACCCGGAAAATGCGCATCTTGGCCGACACCGCTTCCAGTACCGCCAATGCCGCGCTGCCCAGAAGCAATTTAAGCAGGAGCGCAAGGATCGACAGCGGCATCATGGCCCATTGGCCGGCGGAGGCAATGCCCCAGGGCAGAAACAAGGCGATCCCGATGCTGGCGTACGTCATCAGCTTGAGCGCATGCGCCCACTCCAGCAACGCCAGATGACGAGCCGAGTATTCGAGAATCATGG
>Ga0335083_10005982_pt1 | contig 15329 bp, 14 predicted proteins | sample Lox_Sample_42_FD_206716 | JGI IMG/M metagenome (GOLD analysis project Ga0335083, IMG submission 206716) | Soil microbial communities from Loxahatchee National Wildlife Refuge, Florida, United States - Lox_Sample_4.2 | ecosystem: Environmental > Terrestrial > Soil > Wetlands | place: USA... | reverse complement strand
ATCATCAGTACCGACACGGGCGAACCGGTGCGACGGGCATGGGCCGTCGCGCGCACGAGGTGCTCGTTGACCGAGCGACGGTTCGGCAGGTCGGTGAGCGCGTCGGTGCGAGCGCTCATCGCCGTCCTTTCCGATAGCGCGGTCAGGCGCGCGAACACGAGCAGGAGGGCGGCGGCGAGCACGCTGACGATCGCGAACACGAGCCACGGCAGCTTCTGGGGCCAGCCTTCGATCGACGCGAACAGACGGCTGTCGGGCACGGCGATCACCAGGCGCCACGACGTCCCGGGGACTCCCGCGACGGTGAACGTCCGCGCCGCTCCCTTGCCGCCGACGGGTCCCGGCGAGGAATGACGCATCGCCCGCGCGAGCGCAGGGTCGAGTTCCTCCAGGCGGCGGTCCCCGGTGCGGGGGCTGGCAGCGATGATGTCCCCGCTCGCGTCCAACAGGTACACGTCGTGGGGGCGGTAGGCGATCGTATGGTCGACGAACGCCCGCAGCGTCGCCAGGTCCCGGCCGCTACGCGTCTCGCCGCCCACCTGCTGGGAGAGGAACGTCGACACGAACGTCGCCGAGCTCGTCCCGCGCAGCTTGAACACCGACAGGATGTGCGAGCGAGACTCGCCCTCGGACCGAGCGATCCCCACCCCCAGGGTGGCGATCACGCCCGCGAGCACGACACCCACTGCCACGACCCGCCACCGCGGTGCCACCGCGCGCACGCCGTGACGGTGCGAGCCACCGTCGCTCGTCCGCGCGCGCTCACTTTGGGCGGGGGGAATCAGCACACGTCCTCGTGACCCTGTTCCCCGCGGCGGGCCCGCTTTCCACGCGAGTGGACGGACGTTCGGGAGGTCTAGCCGTATTCCCGGTAGGCGCTCACCCAGTTGCGCGCGATCAGCAGCTGGGCCCGCGCCAGCGACATCTGTCCCCGGCACACGAGCCGGTTGAGCGCCCGCTCGAGGTGATCCTTGGGATTCAGGTAGAAGCCCGCCCGGGTAGCGTAGTCGGGCTCCGGCCACAGGTTCCGCGGATCGTTGACGGCGCCTCCCAGCTCGAGCGAGACGAGATGGTCGTACTCGTACGCCGAGGCCGGCGAGGACGTCCCGTAGGAGCGCATGTCGGCGAGCTTCTCCGGCTCGGTGACCGACTCGGGCGGGCGCACCCGGGTGGTCCAGCCCGACCTGCAGATCGTCGAGCCGATCGTGCTCTGGGTCACCGCCGGGTTCAGCGCCCCCGGGGTGCAGTGAGGATCGGGAAGCTCATACAGGAGGCTGCCGCGGGTGTGGCAGCTTCCCGCGTGCGGCTGGGGCTGCACGACCGAGCCCGACGCGTGGGAGTAGGCGAGCCCGCCGCCGGCCGCGGCGGCGAGCAGCACCGCCACGCGCCCTACCAGCAGGGTTGGAATTTCTTCCCCTTGAGCGCGACGGCGAAGCGGGCGCCCATGAAGCCGCGTGTAGTGTCCGCCGAGCAGAACTTCTTGGTGGCGAGGTGGTACTCGGCGTTCAGCACCGGCTTGCCCGCCGCGATGTAGGGCGCGAAGTCTTCACATTCGTGGTACTGGTTGCACTGCTCGGTGAGGGCGCCGTCGAAGGTCCCCTCGAGTTCGGGCGTCTGCTGGGGATCGTTCTTCTGCAGCACCGCCATCCCGAGCGCGTGCACCTGCTCGGCGACCCACTGGTTGAAGACCAGCTGTTGTTCGGCCGTGATCGGGAAGCCGCTGTTGTTTTCGTAGGCTTCGATGTTGTCCGGCTCGACAGCGTCGAAGCCCTTTTCGCGGCAGATTTCAAAGCGCCGGGTCATGATCGGCTCGATGATCTCGAGCTGGCGGATATCGATCCACCGCTCCCCCGGCCAGCCGTTGGAGTGACCGAGCACGGACGCCGGGAACGAGCCGTAGTCGGGCCGGAAGTTCTCGGCCGTGCCCACGTCGATGTAGCAGATCACGTGCCTGCCGAGCGCATGCAGGGCAGCGACCTGGGAGGCGGTCGTTTCGAATCCGTCGATGTCGTAGGCCGCGACCGGCTCGCTGTTGGGGACCTTGCCCTGCAGCTGCCAGTACCAGGTCAGCTGCGCCGGCGGCGTCCAATGCGGAGGGTCCTCGGCGGCAAGCCCGGGGACGGCGGCTCCGCCGGCGGCGCACACCCCGGCGAGCAGCGCCAAGCAGCCGATGATCGCTCTCCGCGGGCGGGCCAGCACGACTTGCCCATGCTAATGGCTGGCTGTGATCCCGCGGCCGGGATCTCGAGCGTGTCGTCCGCGACGGGCTTCCGCCCGACGCTCTCAGCAAACTCCCAGTAACCGCAAAGGCTACGCTCAACCCATTCCCCGAGTCTGCAAGCACGTCATCGGACTCGAGCGGGAGGACCAAGTGATCACGACCGAGACATCTCCGGGAACGAGCCCAGCGAGCGCGGGCGCACCCACAGGCGCAGCGGCCGGCGCCGCGCCCCCCACGGGCCAGCGGATCCTCGTGGTCGACGACGAGGCGAACATCGTCGAGGTGATCGCGATGGCACTGCGCTTCCAGGGGTTCACGGTCGAGGAGGCCGCCACCGGAGCCGACGCGCTGTCCGCTGTGAGCCGCTTCAAACCGCACCTGATGGTGCTCGACGTGATGCTCCCGGACATGGAGGGCTTCGAGGTGGCGAGGCGCCTCGGCGCCCAGCGGGCTGGGGTCCCGATCATCTTCCTGACCGCCCGCGACACCACCGACGACAAGGTCCGCGGCCTCAGCGGCGGCGGCGACGACTACATGACCAAGCCCTTCAGCCTCGAGGAGCTCGTGGCCCGCATCCGCACGATCCTCAGGCGCAGCGGGCAGGCCGCCCCGGAGTCGGGCAGGCTCGTGTTCGAGGACCTCGAGATGGACGAGGAGTCCCGCGAGGTGACCCGCGCCGGCCGGCCGATCTCCCTCACCGCCACCGAATACCGGCTGCTGCGCTACCTGATGCTGAACCCGCGCCGCGTGCTCACGCGGGCGCAGCTGCTGGACCACGTGTGGAACTACGACTTCGGCGGCGACGGCCGGGTGCTCGAGACGTACATCAGCTATCTCCGCAAGAAGCTCGACGCCGACGGCCCGTCGCTGATCCGCACGGTGCGCGGCGTCGGATACGCGCTCCAGGCTCCAAGACAGTCCTGATGTCATCGCTGCGCGCCCGCGTCCTGGCCAGCCTGCTGGTGTTGGCGGGCGCGGGCCTGCTCGCGCTGGCGGCCGTCACCTACACCGAGCAGCGCTCGTTCCTGGAGGGTCGCCTCGACCAGCAGGCGCGCTTCGCCGCGCCCCTGCTCCACGGGGCGCTGAGCCGCTCCGGCCAGGGACCGTTCGGGGAGCACTTCGGCGGCGCCGGCGCGCCCGCGGGCACCGGTTCGGGCAGCACCGGTTCGGGCACCGGTTCGGGCAGCACCGGTTCGGGCAGCGGCGGTTCGGGCAGCGGCGACTTCGGTCCCCCCGCGGTCGCCCCGGGCGCCGGCGGAGCACCGGGCGGCCCCGGCGGCGGAGAACCGGGCGGCCCGCGCGCGGACCTCCAGCCGGGCACCTACGGGGAGCTGCGCGACGCCTCCGGCAAGGTCCTGCGACACGTGTTCATCACCTTCGGACAGCGCACCCCGGCGGCGCCCAAGCTGCCGGCCCACATACCCGCCGGAAAGCTCCTCACGGTTGGCTCGGTGACCACCTCCGGGCCGCAGTACCGCGTGTACGCCACCCGCGACGCGGACACCGGCGGCCTCACGATCGCTGCCGTGCCCACGACCGAAGTGCAGCAGACACTGCACCATCTCCTGCTGGTCGAGGCGCTCGTGATCGCCGCCGTGCTGATCACGCTCGCGATCGTCGGCTCGGTGGTCGTGCGCCTCGGGCTGCGACCGCTCAACCGCATGGAGGCGACCGCCGGCAAGATCGCCGCGGGCGACCTCTCCCAGCGTGTGAGCCCGGCCAACGAGTCCACCGAGGTCGGCCGCCTCGGGCTCGCGCTCAACGCGATGCTCGACCGCCTCGAGGAGGCCTTCCAGCAGCGCGAGGCCAGCGAGGCCCGCCTGCGCCGCTTCCTCGCGGACGCCTCGCACGAGCTGCGCACTCCGCTCGCCTCCATCCGCGGCTACGCGGAGCTGTTCCGCATGGGCGCCGCCGCCGACCCGGCCGAGACCGAGAACGCGATGCGCCGCATCGAAGAAGAGGCCGAGCGCATGGGGGTGCTGGTGGAGGACCTGCTCGCGCTCGCCCGCCTAGACCGCCCGCCCGAGCACGGGCACGAGCCGGTCGACGTATCCGGGCTGGCGGCAGACGCGGTGGCCGACGCGCGCGCGGTGGCGCCCGAGCGGACGATCACACTCGAGGCCTCACCGGGCGCGAGCGTCGTCGGTGACCCGCTGCAGCTTCGACAGGTGCTCGCCAACCTGCTGCGCAACGCCCTGACCCATACGCCCGCGGCGACACCGGTTGAGGTGACCGTGGGCGAAGCCGACGGCGAGATCACGCTGTCGGTGCGCGACCATGGGCCGGGGTTGCCCACCGACGCCCCCGAGCAGCTGTTCGAGCGCTTCTGGCGGACCGAGGGCGGTCGCGAGCGCGGCCGCGGCGGTGCCGGGCTGGGGCTCGCGATCACGCGCGCCGTGGTGGAGGCCCACGGTGGCTCGATCACCGCCCGCCAGGCCAGCGGCGGGGGCGCCGTGTTCCTCGTGCGCCTGCCGGCCGAGCGTGCCCCCCGTGCGGCCGAGGCCGCCACCGCCTGAGCGCCGTGCGCGCCCTCGTCCAGCGCGTCGGGAGCGCCTCGGTGAGCGTCGACGGCGAGACGGTGGCGGCGATCGGCGCCGGGCTGCTCGTGCTGCTCGGGATCTCCGTCGACGACGACGAGGCGGCCGCCGAGCGGCTCGCGCACAAGGTCCGCGCGCTGCGCATCTTCGCCGACGCGGAGGGCCGCATGAACGAGCCCCTGGGGAACCGGGAGATCCTGTGCGTGAGCCAGTTCACGCTGTACGGCGACACCCGCAGGGGCAATCGCCCCAGCTTCGTGGCGGCCGCCCCGGGCGAGCGCGCCGAGCCCCTGTACGAGCGCTTCTGCGAGCTCACCGGCGCGCGCCGGGGGGTGTTCGGTGCCTACATGCAGGTGGCGCTCGTCAACGACGGGCCCGTGACGCTGATGCTCGAGTCCTAGCCCGGCCGTGCAGCGGCCCACCGCTGCGCCCAGCCGTGCAGCGGCCCCAGCAGCTGGAGCAGCTCGCGCCCGTCGCCGGTCAACTCGTAGCCTTCGTCGGCGAGCGCCACAATCCCGGCCTCACGGAGCTCTCCCAGGCGCTGACTGAGCACGCTCGAGGACATCCCGGCACAGCGCTCCTGCAGCGCCCGGAAGGTGAGCGGGGCATCCCGCAGCTCCCAGATCACGCGCAGCGCCCAGCGCCGCCCGAGCAGGTCGAGCAGCGCCATCACCGGGCGTCCGCTCGCCGACCCCCGCACCGGTAGCCCGGGCGCCGGGGATTGCCGCTTCGGGCTCATCGCCTTGCGCTTCGTAAATCGAAGCAAGATGGGTTATGCTGCGAAAACGAAAGCGACCCGGATCGGAGTCTAGATGAGCCAAGCACCGCGCATACAACCCGTCCAGGAGCCGTACTCGGATGACATCGCCGCGATGCTCGCCAAGTGGATGCCCCCCGGCGCCGAGGTCGAGCCGCTGCGTCTGTTCCGCACGCTCGCCGTCCACGAACAGCTCGCCGGCCGCATGCGCCCGCTGGGCGCGGGCATCCTCGGCTCGCGCGCGCTCGTGGAGCCGCAGCTGCGGGAGGTGATGATCGCGCGCACCTGTGCCCTCACGGGAGCCGCCTACGAGTGGGGCGTGCACGCGGTCGCCTTCGGCCGGCCCCTGGGACTCAGCGACGAGCAGCTGCGCTCGACCGTCCACGGCGGCCCCGACGATCCCTGCTGGGACGAGCCCCAGGCGGCCGTCATGAGCCTGGCAGATGAGCTGCACCACACGAACACGATCGGCGCTCCCCTGTGGGAGCGGCTCGGACGCCTGTTCGACCAGGCCCAGGTGCTCGAGCTGATGGTGACCTGCGGCTACTACCACGCGATCGCCTACGTGTGCAACGGCGCGGCCGTCCAGCCCGAGGAGTGGGCGGAGCCGTTTCCGCCTTCGGGGCCCACGACGTGCTAGACCCCGCCCGATGGTCACCGGCGCTCACCCACCGAAGGACGGGCGGGGCGGCCACAGGCGCAATATGTGGATCGCGCTGCTCGCGCTCGTGCTCGCGGGCCTGGTCGCATTCGCGCTCTCACGGCTGAACCTCAGCCGCGCCGGTCACGCGCTGATCACCGCCAGCCCGGGGTGGATCGCCCTCTCGTTCCTGCTGATGGGGAGCTCGCTGGTGCTGCGCTCGATCTCCTGGCACCAGGTGCTGCGCGCCGCGCTCCCGGACACAGAGATCCCGTGGCCGCCGGTGGTCCGCGCGACCATGATCGGCGTGATGGCCTCGGCCGTGTTCCCGGGCCGGATCGGCGAGCCCACGCGCGTGGTCGTGATCTCGCGCCACCTCGAGGGGCCGAGGGCGCGCATGCTGGCGGTGGTCGCGGGCACCGTGTTCTCGCAGACGCTGATCAACCTGCTCGCGCTCGCGATCCTCGCGGCGATCACGTTCTCGGGTGCCCCGCTGTTGAACGGCAAGGCCGCCGGGGTGGCGACGGCCGTCGCCGTGCCCGTCGCGGTCGCGCTGATCGTGGTGTTCGGACCGCGCCTGCTGTCGCTCGCCCAGCGCTCGAGTTGGGAGCGCCTGCGGCACGTCGCCGGCCTGCTCGAACGGGCGCTGCGCCTGGCGCGGCAGGGGCTGCACGTCTTCGCCGCGCCCCGTCACGGTGGCGGCGCGATCGCCAGCCAGCTGGCCGCCTGGGCGCTGCAGTGGCTGGCCTGCTACATGATCGTGCTGGCGCTCGGGCTGCAGTCCCACGCGACGCTCGTGACAGCCGCCGCGGTGCTGCTCGCCGTCAACGTCAGCGCCGTGCTGCCCGCCACGCCCTCGAACGTGGGCGTGTTCCAGGCGGCCTGCCTGGTGGTGCTCGCCGCCTACGGCGTCGGCGCCGGGGCGGGCCTCGCCTACGGGATCATCCTGCAGGCCGTCGAGGTGATAACGGCGCTGGCGCTCGGCGTGCCCGCGCTGCTCGGCGAGGGCCTGCGCTGGCAGGACATCCGCAGCTCGGCGTCGAGCGCGGGCGAGGTCGTCGCCGCCGAGGAGGCGCTGCCCGCCGAGGATCCCCCGCGGGCGGGCGAGCTGGGAGCCGCGGGCGGACTGGGAGCGGCGCGTGGGCTGGGAACGGCCGGCGGAGGTGAGTCCGCGAGCGATCGCGCGTCAGTTGACGAGCGCGCGCAGTGACTGGCGCAGCGAGCGGGTCGTCTCCAGCACGGCCGTCGGCTCGTAGCCGCAGTGGGCCATGCAGTTGTCGCAGCGCGGGTCGCGACCGCGCCCGTACGCGTCCCAGTCGGTCGTGTCGATCAGCTCCCGGTAGGTCTCGGCGTAGCCGTCGGCCATCAGGTAGCACGGGCGCTGCCACCCGAACAGCGAGTAGCTGGGGATCCCCCAGGCGGTGCACCCGAATTCCGCCTTGCCTTCGAGGAAGTCGAGGAACAGGGGGCTGTGGTTCAGCCTCCAGCGCCGGCGCCTGCCGTCGGCGAACGCCTCGCTGAACAGCCTGCGCGTCTGTTCGACTCCGAGGAAGTGGTCCTGGTCGGGCGCTTTCTCGTAGGCGTACGCGGGCGAGATCATCATTTCGTCGACCCCGAGGTCGTCGTTGAGGAAGTCGAGCACCTCGCGCACGGTCTTGGGCGAGTCGTGGGTGAAGAAGGTCGTGTTGGTGGTCACGCGGAAGCCCGCCTTCTTGGCGGCCCGGATCGCGCTGACGGCCTTGTCGAACACGCCCTCGCGCTCGACGGACGCGTCGTGGCGCTCGCGCAGGCCGTCGACGTGGATGGCCCAGGCGAAATACGGGCTGGGCGTGAACCTGTCGAGCTTGCGCTCGAGCAGCAGGGCGTTGGTGCACAGGTACACGAACTTGCGCCGACGCACCAGCTCGCCCGCGATCTCGTGGATCTCCGGATGGATCAACGGCTCCCCGCCCGCGATCGACACCATCGGCGCCCCGCATTCCTCGATCGCGCCGACGGCCTGCGCCACGGGCATCCGCCGCCGCAGGACGTGCTCGGGGTGCTGGATCTTGCCGCAGCCCGAGCACTCCAGGTTGCACTGGAACAGGGGCTCGAGCTCCACGATCAGGGGAAAGCGCTCGCGTTTGGCGAGCTTCTGCCGGGCCAGGTAGAGGCCCATGCGCGTGCTCTGTCGGATCTTCACTGACATTGGCGGGGCAACCTTAGTCGCCCTGAACCATGTCATTAAGGGCGGCCGACACGCTGCGAAGCGCGCGGGCGGCGCGCAGCGCCCCGAACACCGCGCCGGGGCGCATCAGCTCGTGGGAGGGGCTGTCGAGCACCACCCGCACGACCCCGAACGGCCGCTCTCCGGCGGCCCCCGCGAGCCACACCGACTCCATGTCCACGGCGATCGCCCCGTCCGCCAGGAGCTCCGAGCGGCGTTCTCCCAGGGCCAGGCGCGACACGCATACGATCCGGCCGCTGCGGACCTTCAGGCCCCGCCCGGTGAGGCGCATCACCAGCTCGTCCCGCAGCGCGCAGCTCACGGGGCTCTCGCCGTGGCCCTCGTCGACGGCCGCGTAGACCTCGTCGGCGACGATCACTTCCCCCGGCACCGAGGACTCGTCGAGGCCGCCGCAGAAGCCGATCACCAGCAGCGACCCGGCGGTCTGCAGCGACAGCCGCCGCGCGGAGGCCCGCGCGCGCCGGGGGCCCATGCCGGTGCGGCGTACCACCCGGCCGCGGGCCCCGCTCGCGACCAGCAGCGCCTCGAGACGCAGCGGCGCCGCCAGCACGGCCTCGGCCACGCCGCTCGGCATCCCTGCCCTCATCGGCCCGCGAGCGCCGCCGCCGGCTCGGCCGCGCTCCCCTCCAGTCCGGCGATCAGCGCCCTCGCCGCCGCATGGCCACTCATCACCGCGCTCTCGAGCGTCGCGGGCCAGCGCGTGGCCGTCCAGGTGCCCGCCAGCGCCAGCCCCGGCATCACCGGTCCAGGCTGCGGGCGCAGCGCGGCCGTCCCGGGCGAGGCGCGGAAGGTGGCGGCGTGTTCGCGGGTCACGAGGAACAGCTCGAGGCGGGCCTCGCGCGCCCGCGGGAGCAGCGCCTGCAACGCAGGGACATACAGCTCGCGCAGCTCGTCGACGCTCATCCTCATCTCGCGGGCGGCCCCCGACAGCGACACCGCCAGGTACTGGTGACCCCCCGCGGCGCCCCCGGCGCGGCTGCGGTCGAACACGTACTGGACGGGCGTCTGTACGCCTGCGGCGAACGGCTCGTCGAGCACCCGGCGGTCGTAAACGACGTGGAGGTTCACGATCGGCGAGCTGCCGAGCTCCCGCCAGGCGCCGACGCGCTCTCCCAGCAGCGGCTCGAGCAGCCCCGCCGCGCGCTCGTGGGGCAACGCCACCACCACCCCCTCCGCGCTGAGCCCGCCCCCCTCGTCGCCGTCGCCGCCCGCGCCGCCCAGCACCTCGAAGCCGCCGCAGCCGCGTGCAAGCCCGCGCGCACGCCAGCCCAGCAGCACCCGCACGCCCGCGTCCTGGAGCGCCCGCTCGGCCGGACTCCCGAGGGTGTCGCTGAGCGTGTGCTCGTGGAAGCCGATGTCGCCGGCCCCCGCGCTCTGGAGCAGCCCCGTCTGGAACACGAACGCCCCCAGCTCGAGCGACGCCTCCCGCGCCGGCAGGTTGAGCGTGGGCAGCGCGATCAGGTCCCAGAGGGCGGCGATCGCCCGCGGGCCCTGTCCGTGGCGCGCCAGCCACTGCCCGAGCGTCAGGCCCTCGAGCGCGTGTGCGCGCTCCGGCGTGAGACGCATCAGCGCCAGCGCCGCCCGCGCGGCCCCGAGGCGCTCGTGCGGCGGCAGGTGGCGGTAGCGGGCGAGCGCTCCGGCGAGGTGGAGCGGCGGCGCCAGTCCGCCGCGGCGCAGCACGTAGGGCTCGTGGCCGGGGCGCAGCACGGGGATCCGCAGCCGCGGCTGGACGCTCACCAGGTCGCTGCTGCCGAGGCGCCCGAGCAGCCCTCGGTAGGCGTCGCAGCAGCGCAGGAACACGTGCTGGCCGTTGTCCATCTCGAGGCCTTCCCGGGAGACCGAGTAGGCCGCCCCACCGAGCCGCGGGCGGACCTCGGCGAGGGTCACCTCGGCGCCCGCGTCGGCGAGGTCCAGCGCGGCCGTGATCCCCGCGAGGCCACCTCCGACGACGACCACGCGCGGCGCGCTCACGAAGAGGTCCCCGCCAGGGCGCGAGCCGCCACCCATGCCTTCTCGCGCGCCGACAGCGACACGCGTCCGCGCAGGACCAGCTCCGGTTCCCGCTCGATGCGCTCCAGCAGGCGGTGGTAGATGCCCGCCATCGCACGCACGCAGGCGCCGCTGCGGCGGTCCAGCAGGGGCACCAGCTGCATGCCGCGGTCGAACCACCGCTGCGCACGGTCGGCCTCGAAGCGCACCAGCGAGCAAAGGTCCTCGAGCTCTGCGGGGCGGCTCTCCGGCGGCCCGGCGGCGCGGGTGCCCGGCGGCCCGGCGGCGCGGGTGCCCGGCGGCCCGGCGGCGCGGGTGCCGACGAGTTGGGCCACACGCCCGGGCAGCGCCGCCGGCGGTGTCCCGTCGACCAGGCCGAAGCGCCGCAGGTCCTCCGCGGGCAGGTACACCCGACCGTTCTCGGCGTCCTCGCGCACGTCGCGCAGGATGTTGGTGAGCTGCAGCGCGACACCGAGGTCGTCGGCGAGAGCGTCCGCTGTCTCGCCGCCGGCGGCGGGAGCCCGCGACCCGAAGATCGACAGGCACACGCGACCGATCGCCCCGGCCACCCGGCGGCAGTAGCCGACGAGCTCCTCGAAGGTCTCATAACGCGTTTCGAGCACGTCCATGCGCACGCCCTCGATCAGCTCGTCGAGCGCCGACAGCGGGATCTCGAAGCGGACCGTGGCGTCTTCGAGGGCCACCATCACGGGGTCCCCCCCGGGCCCGCGGGCGCCGAGCTCGTGCAGGTGCTCCTCGGCCTCGCCGAGCCGGGTGAGCTTCTCCTCGCTCGGGAGCTCGCCGTCGCCGATGTCGTCGATGCGCCGGGCGAAGGCGTAGGCGGCGCACAGCGCCCGGCGGCGGTCGCCGGGGAGCAGCCGGATGCCGTAGTAGAAGTTGGCCGCCTCGGTGCGGGTGATCGCCTCGCAGCGGGCGTAGCTGTCGGACAGCTCGCTCATCGGGCCGACGTGCCGGGCCGCCCGGCGAGGGTGGCGGCGAGCGTGCGCAGGAACAGCGCCCGGCCGGCCCGCGGGGGTCCGCCCAGCACGTCCCAGCCGGCGCGTTCGATCGCCGTCAGGGTTGCGAGCCCGCCCGCGACGAAGCCGGCCACCGCCAGACCTGCCCGCCGCGGCAACGTGCCCACCAAGGGCCGCCCCGCCCACAGCAGGCCGCGCGCCCGCGCGACCTCGAAGGCGATCGCAGCGCGCAGCTGCGGCCCGGCTCCCCCGGCGTCCAGATCCGGCTCGCCCGCCCCGAAGCGGGCCAGGTCCTCGCGCGGTAGGTAGATGCGTCCTGCGGCACGGTCCTCGGCCACGTCCTGGAGGTGCTCGACGAGCTGCAGGCCGGTGCAGATGGAGTCCGACAGCCGTACCCGCCGCGGGTCGGCCGCGCCGAAGATCCCCAGCACGAGCTCGCCGACGGGATCGGCCGACAGCCGGCAGTACCCCTGCAGCTGCTCCCAGCTCTCATACCGAGAGACGCGCTGGTCGACGCGGTTGGCCTCGATCAGCCGCGTGAACGGCTCGCGGGGCAGGGAGTGCGCCCGCAGCACCGGCTGCAGCGACACCAGGATCGGATCGCGGGCCTCGCCGCGATAGGCACGGTCGAGCTCCTCCTCGACCCAGTCGAGCGCCTGCAGGCGGTCACCCTCGAAGCTGTCACCGAGCTCGTCGACGAGCCTCGCGAAACCGTAGATCGCGAGCAGATCCGAGCGCACACGCCGGCCGAGCACCCAGCTGGCGACGGGGAAGTTCTCACCGCCCGAGCGCGCGAGCACGTCTTCGACCGCGGGCGCCCCGGCGGGGGCGCCGCGGACCGGCGCGTCCCTTGTCGTCTTCACCCCCCTTGCCGCAGACCAGCCAGATCGGGCGTCCCGCTCTCGCCGGTCCCGACCATCAGACACCGGCCGAGCGCCATCAGCGGGAACGTCAGCCGGTACAGGTGGTAGTTGATGTAGTAGTCGCAGGGGAAGCCGGTGCCGGTGTACTGCGGCTCGTTCCAGGTGCCGTCGGGACGCTGGGTCCCGACCAGCCAGTCCACGCCCCGCGCCAGCGCCTGCGAACCCTCGCCCGCGGCATGCAGCGCCAGCAGGGCCCACGCCGTCTGGGAGGCGGTGCTCGGGCCGCGCCCGATCCAGCGCGAGTCGTCGTAGGAGCGGGGGTCCTCGCCCCAGCCGCCGTCTTCGTTCTGGTGGCGCTCGATCCATCTGACGGCACGGCGGATGCACGGAGACGACGGGTTCACCCCGGCAGCGATCAGGCCGGGCACGGCGGCACCCGTGCCGTACACGTGGTTGACACCCCAGCGTCCGAACCACGAGCCGTCCGGCTCCTGGCTGTCGATCAGCCAGCGCACGCCCCGCCGCGTCGCGGGCTGCTGCCCGCGGCCGGCGCCGGCGAACATCTCGATCGCGTGCGCCGTGACGTCGGCGCTGGGCTCGTCGATCACCTCGCCGAAGTCGAGGAACGGCAGCTCGCGCGCCAGCGTGAGCGTGTTGTCGGCGTCGAACGCACCCCAGCCGCCGCCCTTGCTCTGCATCCCCTCCACCCATGCCAGGGCGCGATCGACGGCCCCGTCGATGCGCGCTGCGAGCTCGCCGGCGGCGGCGCTCCCGTTGGCCGCCACGCTGGCCGCGTGGTGGGCGTGGGCGGCCGTGGAGACGCGCTGCAGGGCGAGCACCACCTCGGCGGTGTCGTCGACGTCGGGGTAGTTGTCGTTGGCGAACTCGAACGCCCAGCCGCCGGGACGCACCTGTGGGCGCGCGACCGACCAGTCGCCGCGCTCGGTGACCTCCTCGCCGAGCAGCCACTCGGCGCCCTTGACCATCGCCGGGTGCTCGCCGGCCAGCCCGGCGTCGCTGAGCGCGAGCATCGACAGGGCCGTGTCCCACACGGGCGACTGGCACGCTTCCAGGCGGCGGGACTCGCCCGCCGGGGCGCCGACGCCGTGGCGGTCGTCACGGTCCTCGACCATGAAGCGTTCGATCCCTTCCAGGCCGCGCCTCATCACCGGGTGCTCGAGCGGGTAGCCCCCGAGGTGCAGCGCGATCAGCGAGTACACCCACGGCGGCTGGATCCCGCCCCACGAGCCGTCCGCCTCCTGGCGGCGCACGATCCAGTGTTCGGCGCGCTCGATCGCCATGCGCCGCAGGACTCCCAGCGGACGCCGCTCGTAGGCGCGGATCGCGCCGTCCACGCGGCGCCACAGGCGCGCCCGGCGGCTCGGGGCGCCGGCGTCCTCGGCGGGCGCGGCCGGACCGGTCAGCTCGCCCAGGTCGAAGCCCAGCACGCGCACCGGGCGGTGGGTTTTGACGAGGCTCAGGGCGACGATCGTCTGGCGCGCCCAGCAGGCGAAGTCGTAGACGTTGAGCGGCACCCACGGAGGCAGCAGGATCAGCTCGGGCGGCAGCGCCGGCACCCGGTCCCACGACCACAGCCCGAACAGCGCCAGCCACAGGTGGGTGAACACGCGCGCCCCCTCGAGCCCGCCGTTGGCGCGCACGAACGCGGCCGCTCCCTGCATGTGGGGCTCCTCGGGCGAGTCGCCGGCGAGACGCAGCGCCCAGTAGGCCTCGATCGTCGTGGACAGCTCGCCGGGACCACCGTAGAAGTTCGCCCACGTGCCATCGTCGCGCTGCTGGGAGCGGATCCAGGCGGCCGAGCGTTCGGTCTCGGGCTGGGTGCGGATCCCGAGGAACTCGCGCAGGAGCATGTCCTCGGCATCCATCGTGACGTTGGTCTGCAGCTCGCCCCGCCACCAGCCGCCGTCCTGCTGGAGGGAGAGCAGATGCTCTATCCCCCGCTCCAGCGCTCGCTGCGCCTGGCCTGTGGCCTCGATGGTCAGCTCCGACATGCGCGGAAAGCTACGGCTTTTTCCCCGCGGGAGGTTCCCGGGTGGGCACCGGCATCATGAGCATCCTAGGCGGAGACCCGGGCGTCTCCCGCAACGAGCACCTCGGGGTGCGCGAGCGTGATCACGCGGCGGCGCAGGGCCGCCTCGCTGACGAAGCGCGGCTGCGGCGAGGTGAAGCGCAGCAGGATCAGCCCGTCGTGGTCCTGCCTGGAGCGCAGCACGAAGCCCGGCGCCGGCGGTCGCGTGGCGTCGCGGCGAAGCGGGGCGTAGCCGGTCTCGTCGATTTCGTCCACCAGCACGCTCGTACCCGGCCTCAGGTTCCGCAGTCCCGGCAGGTAGTACTGCAGCGGCGTCTCCCCCAGCTGCACGGTCGTCACCGCCCGCGCGGCCGAGGCCGAGCCGATCGCATGGGCCAGCGAGCGCCAGTTGCCCCTCTGCAGGCGCGGGCTGGCGTCGACGTCGATCGTGATCGCCAGCGATGCGAGCACGATCAGCGCCCCCACCCATGCCCCGGCGCGCCCCGTGCGGGGCGAGCCCACGAGGATCGCGATCACGGCGCTGACCGGCAGCATCGCCCCCACCAGGTTGCGCGGAGCCAGATAGTCGGCCCCCAGCACCGCCAGCGCCAGCGGGACCAGGATCCCCGCCGCGGCCACCACCAGCATCGCCGCCAGCCCTTCGCGCTCGCGGGTCACCTCCGCGCGGGGGGCCGCCGCCAGGGCCCGAACGCCGATCACCAGGCCGGCCAGCACCGGCAGCGCGACGAGCAGCTCGACGCCGTGTCCGAGCGCCGAGCCGGTGTAGCCGGTGAGGTAGTACTGCGGGATCGCCTGCACGCGACTGGAGAGCGCCCAGCGGCCGATCCATTGCGTGCCGTGCCCGCCCTGGGCGATCACCAGCGGCAGCAGCGCCAGCCCGACGAGCACCAGCACCGCGCCCGCCCACAGCGCCAGCCGGCGCCGCTCGCCGGGGGTCCGCAGCAGCCACACGATCATCCCCGCGATCAGGAACACGGCGAAGTAGTGGCTCAGCAGCGCGAGCGCAGCCGTCAGCGCGAACAGGCCCATCCGCCCTCGTGTGGGCACGCGGTCGGCGCGCACGAAACA
>Ga0335083_10005981_pt1 | contig 15330 bp, 16 predicted proteins | sample Lox_Sample_42_FD_206716 | JGI IMG/M metagenome (GOLD analysis project Ga0335083, IMG submission 206716) | Soil microbial communities from Loxahatchee National Wildlife Refuge, Florida, United States - Lox_Sample_4.2 | ecosystem: Environmental > Terrestrial > Soil > Wetlands | place: USA... | reverse complement strand
GCGTGACACCAAATTTCATGCTCATGGACGACCGAGCGGCGTTCAAACAGATGTTGCTCTGCCCATGCCACGGCTTGGCTGGCGGTTGTTTTCGGTGACGGTTCCGGTGAGCGATGTTTGTCCAAACGGCTGATTTGCCACCATTCTTTCCATGACAGTTGTTTGTTCCACATGGATTGCAGTTTGACGATGCCAATATCCTTGATCTTCCGCGCCCGTTCCTTGTGTGCGATGTTCGCCCGAATCGCTTTGATGTTCTGACCGGCCTTGTCCGGTTCGCGTTCCAGCAGTTCCTTGGTTTTCTGGTCAATCTCGGCATGGCGCTTGGAAAAGCGGCCAATCATTTCTTTGCTGACACCGGCAATATCAAAGTCGCCGCGTGAATGGCTCTCAATGCCATACCCGAACCGTTGCAGTGACCTGAGCAATTCGTGGTAATAGACCTTCCGAACAAATTTCTGCGCTGTGACCATTTCGCAGGCTTCCAACGCTTTCCACCGGCCTTCCACTGAATCCCGTGTGGCATTGAACAGGATGCAATGGCTGTGCAAATGCGGGTCCAACGCCCTGGACGTGTCATGCCGGAAGATTGCGCCGACCACATTGCCGGTCGTCCGTTGCGAATACTGGCCATCTTTCCGAACTCTTGTGGCCGCATAAATCTGCAACTGGCGCATGGCCACCTGCACCGCCTCGTCATGCGCCTCGATAATCCGTTTGTCATTCCCAATCAGCGCCACGATGGAAACTGATTTGGGCGGTGACAACGTGAAATCGTAAAACACCCGGCGATTGGCGGATTCATGGACGTTCCCATCCCTATCCACGCGAATCCGTTTTGTATTCAGGCGGGGCGTTAATTGTTCGCCCGTCTGTGGATGAAGATTATGGCAGAGGCTCACGAATTCCGGTTCATTGGTGACGCCGGATAATCCCAATTGTCTCGCCCCTTCGCCGAACCATTGACCAGCAACGCTCCGGCCTTCCATGTAGTAATCACCGACGCGCAGATGTTCACGAAAATACGACTCCGCATTTCCCAAACTGTATTGCGCCTTCATCGTCAGCATGGCGACAAGTTAAATCATCAGACCGCAAATTTTGCGCTATGGGTGACGCAAAATGCAGGCAACGAAGTGCTATGTATAAACCGTGTTAGAAAGTGGACGCTGTTCTCCTTGTATCCACAAGGGGCAGACGTAACAAAGAAAATGCCGGTGAAAAATCAAACCACGGACAAATGGAAAATTATGAATGCACCAACCGTATCCGCCGAAGCGAAGTCTCGCTTCGCAGAAGCCGTCAAAAATTACACGCCGCCCGCGCCGGAAAAATACCGCGCGTTGAATGAAGTCAAAGAATCCATCATTGCCCTGCGGGAGCGCAAAGCCTCGTATGAAACGATTCGCGCGATGTTGCACGAGAACGCCGGCATCGAGGTGTCGCACCAAACCGTCGCCCGTTATTGCCGCGAAGTGCTGGATGCGGGCAAGGCCAAGAAGCCGCGTCGTTCAAAGACGTCAGCAGCGCAACCGCCCGCGTCTGTGCCCGCCGAATCACCAGCACAATCACATCTTGGTTACCGGCGGCCACGCGGACCGCACATCACTGATTCAAAAAATCTTTAGCGCACCAGCGTATGTGTCGCCCATCAAGGCGACCAGAGAGCGACTCCAAAGCGATCCGCCATTCCTAAAGAGCAAGGACTTTTGGAAAGCGTCCGCGACCAACGTGCGTTGCCCATTCGTGCAACGCGCGCTCGTCGCGGACGGATGAAGGGGGAGCGCAGCCGCGTCCGCTTCCGTCTGGCATTGACGTCGGCGCTCCGCTTCGCGCCGCCAATGCCAGACCGAAACGTATCCAAAATGAGATGGACCAAATGGAGAATTCTGGCGGTGTGAGGCAAACATTGAGTATAATTTTGAAAGGACGACCATGAATGAAAAACTGAATGTATTCGTCAGTTCGGTGCAGAAGGAACTCGAAGACGAGCGGGTCATCGTCCAAAATCTGTTGAACACCGACCCGTTTCTGTCGGCGCATTGTTCGCCGATTCTTTTCGAGTTCGAGCCAGCCTCGCCGGACAAGGCGTTGGATGGATGCCTGAAATCACTCGATGGTTGCCACGTTTATTTGCTCATCGTGGCTGCCCAATACGGCTCATTGGTTGGCAAGCTGTCCATAACCCACGCGGAATACCGGCGGGCCAAGGAAAGAAAATTGCCAGTTCTGGCATTCATCAAAGGCGACCGCAAAACGAAGCGCGAGGACGGCACCGAAGCATTGTTGAAAGAACTCGACACTGACGGCCCGAAATACAAACGCTTTGGCAATGTCATCGAACTGCAAAAGGAAGTCCGTGCCGCCCTCGTCAAACTTCTAAAAGAACAATTCGGCATCACGCCTTCCAGCGACGAAAACGAAGTCGCGCAGCAAACCATCGAGGCTACTTCCATATTCGAGTCGCAGCCGCTGACGAGATTGCGCTGGTCTGAACTCGACCACGAGGTGATCCGACAATTGATTGCCGCAGCGGAACGCCGCGATGCTGGGAAAATCTCCGCCGCCGACTTGCTTGCGGGCGCATCGGTGCGCGGCTTGGTCTGGCACGATTCGCAGACCGGCGAACATTACGCTACCGCCGCCGGCATCGTGCTGCTGGCGAAAGACCCTTCAGCGGTTTTTCCTCAGTGTCGTATTTTGGCTGATGCCTATCGGGGTGCGGAGCCGGATGGCAACCCCCATGACCATGAAGACATCCGCCGGCCGATGCCGGCCGCGATTGACCGTGCCATCGCCTTCATTGACCGGAACACCCGTCATCCAATGCGCGTTGTTGGCCTCAATCGCCTACGGCTGGATGAATATCCCGTTGAGGCATTGCGGGAAGCTCTGGTCAACGCCGTCGCTCACCGCCAATACGAGGACGCCGGGCGCAAAATCATGTTGGAAGTTTTCGCCGACCGCGTGATCGTCTCCAGCCCCGGTCTGCCGCCGTCACCTATCACCCTGGCCAGCCTCCGCAAGGGCAAGTATCGCCCCTGCTCCCGCAATCCGGTGCTGGCCCAATGCCTCTCCTATTTTCATCGCATCGAGGAACGCGGCAGCGGCTTTCGCCGGATGCGCGACCAAATGCTTAATCACGGTTTGGAACAGCCGCTCATAGGCACGGACACCGGCTATTTTCAGGTTGTATTCCCCGGCCCCGGCGAGAATCTGGATCGCATTCGTGTCCCGGAAACCCGGTTGACGGTAACACCGGCCATCGAAGCCGGACTCACCGAACGACAGAAAAAAATCATTGCTCAGGTGGTTAAAACCGGACACGTCACCAGTGGTTGGTGTGTCCGTAATCTGAATATAGTCAAGGACACCGCCCATCGCGATCTGGTTGAGCTTGTTGATTTGCAGATATTGGTTCGGACAGGACGTGGACGAAATGTTGCTTACCGGCTGAAGGATGCCCGTGGTTGAATCGTCCGATAATCGTCCGATTTTTTGCTCGAATCGTCCGATTGTTGCCTGGCGATGGATGTTTGCGTCCACCCCAGCATTTGCAAATTTCAAAGATGTCTTTGTGGATTTGCAATGCCATCGGAATTGTCCGAAATCGTCCGACGAATTCAGGAAATCATCCGATTAACCAATCCCAGGTCTCTGCCCCGACCAACGCGCGCTCCGTTTGACCGTGCTCCTTTCGTCCGCGCGGCCCGCACTTCGCGCGCGCTCGTCGTGAGCGGAATTTTGTGGCCGCAGATGCGGCGTGCTTCCGTCTGCGGCTCGGCGCTGGCGTTGCGCTCCGGCTCTGCTCCAGCCGTCGCACCGCCTGCGCTTCACTTGTTACCATCGCCGACCGCAGACCGAAGCATATTCGCCACATCCGTAATTTGGTGAATAGCCAATCATGACTTCACCCATTCGTCGTAATCAGGGTGGGACTTGAGCACCTCGATAGCTTGAGCCTGAAGTTCAGGCGACAATTGGCGAAATGCTTCGGCGGCAATGAGCATGTGGCCTGCTCCGTCCCAGGCAAGGACGCCGCACTGAGAAATTGCGAGGCCGACAACGATCCAAATAAACGTCAAATTCGCTTCACTACCTCATTTCAAAGCCAATGACGGCTTTCGACAACAAAAATCAATGCGTGTTTCACAATTTTCACAATCGCCTTTCATGTGTAGGCGGCTTTTGCTCCACTCCGGCAGCACGGAGGACAAGGTTTGATTTTTTTCTTTCATTCAGGGTTAAATTCCACCCTGACTGCGACGCAGTTTGGCAGCGGATTGGAACCGGCTGGCGAAGTAGGAACCGATGACCAGAACTGCGGCGAGCAGTTGGGCAATCAAAGTTTCGCGCGTTGGGAAAACCGAAAACCACAAACCCATCCAAGGCGGAATTGTGCTGGTCAAGCCGTTGATGGGCGTCGTGGGAATCCAATGCGCCAGTTGCATTTCTTGGGCTTGTTCGCCAACCATAACCAGAAGCACGCCTCCCAAGAGGATGCCTGTAACGATCAGCATTTTCCGGTAAGGCAACTGGCGATGAGCCACAAACGTCAGCACCGCGACGATGCTCGTGAAGAACAATCCCAACAACGCACCACCTAGGATGACCTTGCCGCCCATTTTCAAATAATAACTTTGCAGGAACAGCACCACCTCGAAACCTTCGCGATAAAGCGAGGTGAATCCCAACAGGCCCAAGCCCCAGAGGAGCTTCGGCTTGGAAAGCACTGCATTCTCCTTGCCTTCCAGCAGTTCCTTTTTCCTGCGGTTATGCCGTGAAATCCAGCCGCCCCAATAGATTTTGTGAAAGAACCAGTTCATCACCACCAGCAAAACGATGACCGCCAGCAACCCTGTGGCAGCCTGAAGGTCGAGCGCGGAAAGACTCCCGGTCAAATCATGAACGATGCCCACGGCAATAAATCAGGTGAACAGCGTTGCGACGAAAGCGATGGCTGCGCCGATGGCGACCGGACGGCGGTGCGGTTGCCGTTCTCCAATCATGCTAGCCGTGATGGCCGTGAGCACCAGGATACATTCCAGCCCTTCCCGAAACACGAGCACGCCAATGTCCAGAATCGCTGATGCGTGATTCGTGTTCGGCGCTTCAGGATTCGGATTGCCGCCAGCGGTGATTCCTTGCCAGACCAATACGCCGACTACAATGAGCGCCGCAATCAACAGCGCGACCCGAAACCGGAGGCGGAAACGGGCGGCGACAAAAGATTCGCTGCCGCCCAACTTGTCTTCTTTTTCCATGAAGCGCGTCATGGCTCGAACAATCGTTGTCCGATAAACTCGCCCTTTTTCACGCCAGGTGGACAGGCGAACAAGCCACCGCCCACATGGGTGACAAACTGGTTCATCATGTCGAACTTCGACATCTTGTCGAAGATTTTGATGAAGCCGGTTCGCGGGTCGCGTTGATAGCAGACGAAGAATAAGCCAGCGTCGTATTCCAAACCTTGGCGCCAAGGCGGCCAGCGTTCGGCGGTCAAATTCACGCCGTCATCAAATGAATAAGGTCTGCGGAGAATCTGCGCGCCGTCGTTGTTTGCAGGGGCGGCAAGACGCACATGTGAATCCTCAGGAATTACAAAGTCGCCGTCGCCGTTCGTCGCCTCCAAATTTAATGAATCAAATTCGTTTGTTCCGCTCAACGGCGCGCCGGAATCTTTATATCGCCCCACAGTTTGCTCCTGGAACTCCGTCTTCATGCGGTCCCAATGTTCCAGCGCGATGCGAATGCGCCGGACCACAACATAACTGCCGCCGCGCATCCAATCCGGCCCTTCATCGCCAACCCAAATCACCTTGTCCATCGCCTTCGGGTCGTTGATGGACGGATTATCCGTCCCGTCTTTGAAGCCCATCAAGTTGCGCGGTGTTTCGCGGGCATCATGGTTTGGGACAAACCCGGTTTGCACCCAACGAATTTGCGCCACGCCATCGGCAATGCGTGCGAGTTGACGCAGGGCATGAAATGCGACCTGCGGATCATCCGCACAAGCTTGCACGGACAAATCACCGCCGGTGTGCGCCTCAACCAGTTGGTCGCCGGCAAATTTGGGCAAGTCAACCAGCGCGGCGGGTCGGCGCGCTGCCAAACCGAAACGGTCTATGCCATCCTTGACAAACAGCCCCGCGCCGAAACCAAACGTGAGCGTCAAGCGCGCAGGCGACAGGCCAATGGCCTCGCCGGTGTCAGCGGCCATCGTGCTCGAATCAGGTGTTTCGTAATCGTCGCCTTTTGCGGCGTTAGTCGCGGTTGTGGTCGTTGCGGCGAGTTGCAGCCCATTTTCAAGGGGCTGGGCGGTATCGCCTTCGGCCATTCTCGCGGCAACAGCAGTCCAGGCTTTCAACAAATTCACCACGTCACCGCGATTAGTCGTCACCAAATCGAACGCGGCAAAATATGTGAAGCGTTGTTCCGGCGTCAGAATGCCGCCCTGGTGCTCGCCATAAAACGGTTCGATTGACGCATTGGCGTAACCGGCTTCGTCCGCGAAAGCGGCATGGCCCAAAATCAGCCCGGCGGCAGATATTGAAAATGCCCGGCGTAACAAATGTTGGCAACGGTTGGCGAAGTTCATCAAACGGCAGTCAGATTGTCAGCCTCGTCTTCGGAGTTCACCGAGTTGAATGAACTTTCAACTTTCTCCGGCACGGATGTTGGCGCCATCGCGTCGAGTTCGATTTCAAACCACAAATCGGCGCGGCAAACTGTGGCGTGGGCGGGCGCGAGCGGCAGCGGCGGAATTCCGCGTTCGCGGCAACACTCCTCAAAAATCGGCAAAGCACGGATGTCGTGGAAATAGCCGATGGCGCGCGTGGTATTTTCCCAGTCCATGCCGCGCGATTTTAGAATCGCCTCGACGACATCGAGTGTGAGATGAATTTGTTTCACCGTGCTGTCAGCAAAAACGGTTTTGCCATCGGGCGCGATGCTGGCTGTGCCGGAAATCATCAGCGTGCGATGGTCGGCAAATTGCATTTCCACCGCGCGGCTGAACGAGCTGCGATAATTAGTAGCCGGACATTGCAACGGCGAAATGATTTCTCGAATTTGCACTCGATTATTTTTTGGCCGCACGGCCAGTGCGCCGGCTGCGAGCGCCACACCAAAAGGATTTTTTGCGCCGATGCCGGTGCTGGCGGGAACGAGCCGGTCGAAAACGCTCCGGCTCTGGAAAAACTTTGTGCGCGCTGCGTTGAATTCGCCATACCAATTCAGCAAATCGTCCAAATAAAACCAAGTGCGCGCGACGTGCGAAAAATCCATGCCGATTTTTTGCAGCGCGACTTCAATTTGCTCAAAACAACTGATCGTTTGCGCGCCGCGACTGGCGGAAAAATCAGCAGGCAAAACACCGGCCAGAAAACAATAATCCGCGTCGGCGTCCGACCACGCGCTGCCGACGATGCGATCCGCTAACTTGACGCGGCGAACCGTCTGGCCGTCGAGCGCGAACGCGGAAATGCCCGCCACGTGTTTGCCGGGGCAAACGTCGCCTTGCAACCAAAGCATCGGCCAGTCCGCGCCGCCCATGCGCGCGCGCGCGGCGTCGTGAAAACCGCAGCCACCGAAAACCATTTGCGCGACCACGCTTGCGGAGGTCGGCGGAAAATCGTCGAAAATGGACAATTCATCCGAGCCTTTGCGCCGTGCGCTGATGAATTGCTCCCGCGAGCCGCCACGTTTCAGCGTGACGACATCGCCGTGCGTCCAGCGTTCGCGCGCGACGTTCGCGGACTGGATCATCGTTTTATTGCTTTGGGTATGGCCAGTCGTAGTGACGTTGGCAGGTGAATTTTTCAGTTCTGTTGTCATAAAATCTTTGTGCGAAGTTTTTTACGCCGTTGAATCATGGTTGTGACGCAGGGAAACTCTTTTGCAGAATCTCTTCCCCAAAAACCGCCGACACCGCCGCCACGCGGATTCTTCGTCTGATTCAATCGCAGTTGGTGCCCGCGCCATGTCGGCGCGGGCTTGAGTGTTTTCCTTTGACCTTGAGAGCGCCGTTGTGCGTTCTCGCAATTTTGAAAATTCAATATGAGAAATAAAAGAAAAAATTCAGCAGCGGTAAAAGTGGGTTGTGGTTTGTTGGTCGGCGTGCTCGCGCCGAACATTGTTCATGCTTGCGCGTGCGGGTGCGGTGTTTTTGACGTGGGCGGCAGCGGTATGTTGCCCAATGGCGCAGGTGGGATGGCCTTTTTGCAGTATGATTACATGGATCAAAATCGAAACTGGAGCGGCACTTCCACAGCGCCAGCGGCGAACAATGACGATAAGGAAATCGAGTCGCACTTCACCACGCTCGGACTGCAATATATGTTTAACAGCAGTTGGGGCGTGCAGGCGGAGCTGCCTTACACCTTCCGTTATTTCAAGGGAACGGATGATGCGACCAGCGAAATCGCATCGCATAGCTGGAGTGGTTTGGGCGACATCCGCGTTCAAGCCATTTACACCGGCTTCTCGGCGGATTTGTCCAGCGGCGTGTCGCTTGGCCTGAAATTGCCGACGGGCAGTTTTCACGAGGACACGGACTTGGTGGATCGTGACACGCAGATCGGCAGCGGAAGCACGGATATTTTGTTTGGCGGATTTTATCGCGGGAATCTCGACAAAAATCAAAAATGGGATTGGTTCGCGCAGTTTCAACTGGATATGCCGGTGGCGATACAGGACGACTATCGCCCAGGCATTGAGTTTGATTCCGCAGCGGGAATTGATTACAAGGGCTTCTCGATTGGCCGCGTGCGAATTTCGCCGCTGGCACAAGTGCTTTTTTCCACGCGCGCAAGCGACAGCGGTTCAAACGCCGATCCAGACAACACTGGTTATCAGCGCATCATGCTTTCGCCGGGAATCGAATTCCACATCCATCCGGTGAAAATCTATGCGGACGTGGAAGTTCCCGTCTTTCAAAACCTGACCGGCAACCAACTGGCCGCTCCGGTGCTGTTCAAAGTGAGCATGAGTTATATGTTCTGATTTTGATCCAACCCAAAATTGAATATGAAGAACCTAAAATTCATCCTCATAATCATTCTGGCTGCGGCCATCGTCGCCGTCTCATTGGCAACCCGTGCCGATGATGCAAAAGCCGCCAAACCCAAACCGTATCTGTTGGACAAATACCAAAATCGGCGACCGGAATACGTGGCCGCGTTCTTCCATGTCATAAACTGGGATTTTGTTGCTGGACGGTATGAATAAGCAGTCGCATGACGAGCGGTTTTACAATCAGCTCGTTGCGGTTATTTATTTGCCGTCAAACTCCCAGTTGATGTCAGGGTCTTTTGGATCAGCAATCTTGCCGCTGACCTGCGCGACTACATAACTGTATTTGAACCGCGCCGCATGGTCGTCACTGAAAACGATATTGCCACCGGAGTTGTGCCGACCAGAAAAGCGGTTGCACCAATTGTAGGTGCTGCTCAAATCCGTCGGACTGGTGCCGTAATAAGGAATTTCACTGGCATGAACCCGCTGTTCGGAGAAGACCACGAAAGCCGAGGGATGCGCGGCCTGGGTGATTTTGAACGGAGTTTCCGGCACATTTACAGGAGCGGGAAGATTGTAGTTGATGCGCTGATTCATCCCGTAGTTAAACGTGGGACCCGGCCCGACACCTGGCTGAATGCCTGTCACCGGGTTGGGATCAGAAGGGCCGTAGGGCATGGCGGCGGCGGTGGGACAAATGTAAATGGACCCCGAATGAGTGAAGACATTGTTGCTGATGCTGTTGGCGCCGTATTTCCACAGCGGAATACCTCCGGCATACGGCGGCAAGGCATTGAACCAATCGGACAATCCAATGGGGGGCGATGCCGTCGCGTCCGCATACATTTCCGTCCAAACCGGATTGTTATCCGGCGTGGCGACATACAACAGATCCCGCGAGGCGGGATAAAACTCGTCGTTCTCGTCGGCATACATCGCCATCGCCAGTCCCCATTGTTTGAGATTGTTGAGGCAAGTGATTTGATCGGCCTTCTCTTTAGCCTTGGCCAAAGCTGGTAACAACAACGCTGCCAGAATCCCGATGATGGCGATGACCACAAGCAATTCGATCAGCGTAAATCCTCGTCGCAAATTAATTTTCATAACAGCGCGATGATAACAAAGAGGTTTTTGTTCCGCCCTTTCTGAACTGTTAATTTTTGATGGCAAATCGCAGCGACCAGGAACGGATCAGTTGGCGGGTTCGGTTTTCACCTCGATCTCATCGTAACGCTTCATCCTGTAGATGACTATTGAAGCCGCCCAACTCAAAACAAAGACGCCGATAATACCGAAGCCAACGACACCGAAATTGTTGTTTAGAGCGCCAATCGCGTCCCACACAAAGCCGTGTAGATTGAGTTTGCCACCAATCAAGCCCAATGCCTCAATACCACCTACTAACAGGGCGACTACGACCGAAACAAAAGTGATGGTCATGTTGTAATACAGTTTGCGAATGGGTTTGACGAAGGCCCAGCCGTAGGCCGCGAGCATCAGAATGCTGTCGGTCGAATCTACCAATGCCATGCCCGCCGTAAAAAGCGCCGGGAATACGAGGATTGACCAAATGGAAAGTCCCTGGGCGGCTTGCGTCGCCGAAATGCCGAGCAGCCCCACTTCCGTAGCCGTGTCAAAACCGAGGCCAAATAGAAAGCCGACCGGATACATTTGCCAGCTATGTTCAATCAGTCGGAATAAATTGCGAAAGATGCGTCCGAAAAATCCGCGTTTGCCGAGAATCAGATTCAAGTCTTCGTCCACAAATTGGCCGCCCCGTTTGACGTGCTGGAATGTGCGATAGACCGAAACAAGAACGATGATGTTGGCAACGGCGATGGCCAGAAGGAAGAAGGCGGAAACAGACGTGCCGATGATACCACCGACGGCTTCAAACGAGTCGAAGCGATTTTTGATTGCGAGGGAAGTCAGTGCGATGACGACTGATAGGCCAAACACGATGGTTGAATGGCCGAGGGAGAAGAAGAAGCCAACGGCAACCGGGCGTTTGCCCTGCTGCATCAATTTGCGCGTCACATTGTCAATCGCCGCAATGTGATCGGCGTCCACGGCGTGACGCAGGCCAAACGTGTAGGCCAGGAAAGCAGTTCCGAGCAGCACAGGATAATGGTGAAAGGCCATCAGCGCCCAAATCCACGCCCCAATGTTGAAGCTGATGAGCAACGCATACAGGGAAACAATCCGGCCTTTCACACCGTTGCGAGCGACGGCAGCCCGGCTGGGAATCACATCGGCAGAAGCTGTCCGGCAATCAATCACTTCGTCTGAAATCTGCATAAATTCAGGCTTATACTTTTAGTAACACTATTTTGATATTGCGTAACACTATCGCCAGTGGTAACACCATTTGTGATGAACGTAACACTTTCTTCAAATTCAGGTCAAGCGCCGGTTTTGCGCCGGGCTTGGGCAACCATTCTTCACACTGTGGCCGCCAGCTTTTGCGGCCTGCTACTGGCGGCGGGAATTGGTCGCGCTGAAACCGTCACCAATTTGGAGGCGGTGGACAGCATGGGCGTCAGCACTTGGAATGGCAGTTTCCCCATCGTGCTGACCGGTGTGCTTTTAACTGACCCAAGCGAGATGCTCGATTCAACGCCGGATTATCTCGATTGGGATAATGGTGCGAATATGTATAACCTAGGAGGGCAGTGGCAGGTGTTTGTGCAAGTCGTCACCAACAACGACCGTGGCGGCGTGGAATGTTGGATGGCGCAGGATTACGGCAACCTGCCGTGGGAACCGCACGATGGCAGCGACAGCTATTCCGACGAAGCGTGGTCAAACGAAGTCTATCGCGTCAGCCACGACCCGACCACGGGCTACGCTTTTCACAAAGGCGACTTGGTGACAATCACAGCCAATGGCTCGCTCTTCTATGGCGGAATGCAAAACATTAACGAGGAACACAGCACCGATCCCGCCTATAATTTCACCATTTCACTGGTAGCCACGAATGTTGATTTACCCGCACCAAAGGTGATTTCTCTGTCATCAGTCATCAGCACCAATTTGAGCGCGACTGGACATTACGACATTTTTGATCCGACACGCCAAACAGGCGGTGAATTTTATCAAGGAATGTGCGTGCGGATCAACGGTCTGACGCTGGTGACGACCAACGGTTGGAGCACCAATTCGGATTGGGATTCGCGCTATTGCACGGCAACCGATGGCGAAGGCCGTCAATTCCCGCTGATTCATCCGCTGTATGACATCGGCCCGGCCCCGACAAACCAATTTGGTGCAACGGGCGTTTTCTTGCAGGAATCCGGCTCCGGCACGGATGGCACATTCGGCTACGAATTATTTGTGCAACAAGTTTCACCGTCGGACGCTGCCATTTTGAGCATCGCCGTTCAAAACAGTTCAGCAGTAGTTTCGTGGCCCGGCTCGCTGTCGAATTACCAGTTGCAAAGCTGTGACTCGCTTTCCAATCCGAGTTGGACGGCCATAACCAACACCCCGGCAGTTGTCAGCGGAAGGAATACCATAGTTCTGCAACCAGTGGCAGCACAGAAATTCTTCCGGCTTCAACGGGTGCAATGACCGGACGGGATGAATTCCAAGAAACATCCCACGCCGATTGCCGCCTTTACCCTGGTGGAATTGCTGGTGGTGATTGCCATCATCGGCATTCTGGCGGCGTTGCTGCTACCAGCACTGGCGGGTGCAAAAGAAAAGGCAAAGGTAACAAGAGTTCGCGGTGAGCTTTACAACATCGGCTTGGCATTGGAAATGTATTCCGAAGACCACGCCAGCCTTCCGCCAGTGCGCGTGAATTGCAATTCCGATTTGGCTTCCCACTGGTGCGAATTGCCGGTGGAACTGGCGAACGAACGCTATCTACCGCACAGCAATCAGGGTGGGCTGGAAGCGGATTTGGAAGACGTGTTCAATCCCGGCCACACCTACAAATACGCCGCCCCCGGCCCGCAACTGCTCAACGGCGCGGCGGCAGGCAATTACTCGCTTTGGGTCCCAACCAATGCGCCAACCGATATGGCCAGCGGTGGCAAATATTTCACCGATCCGAAAATCAGCCCGGTGCGATGGGTGGTTTGGAGTTTGGGACCGCAACCCAACAGCCCGAAAAGCCTCGGCACCTACGCGCCGTTGAGCAGCGACGATTGGTATCGCCGCACCGGCGATGGCGGAGTCATTGTCCGTTTTGCCGACCACAACGGAACCCAATTCACCAGCCCCTGAAATCAAAATCATTCCATGAAAAAATCAATTCTCATTCTGTCAGCAGCCATTGCCATTTTAACCGCCGATAAACTTTTCGCCCACGACGACGAAATCGCCGCTGCTGGTTCAAACGTTTGGAATCAAGCGCAGGAGCCGACCAATTGGTGGAATGACATTAAGAATTTGCACGGCCATGTCGGGCCGTGGAATGTCCTAGGCTGGCGCATGGGCAAGGCGGCATTACGCGAACTGAATGCGACGTGGGGACAACATGAACTGGACATCGTTTGTTACATCCCGCTCAAAACGCCGTATTCGTGCATTGCCGATGGATTGGCCGTTGGCACCGGCAACAGCATCGGACGACTGGACATTCGTTTGGCCGAAGCTCTGGCAATGGCCGACGTTCATGTCGGCGTCCGGCGCAAAGACGGCACCGGCCCGGTGCTGTTGCTCAAGCCGAACCAAAAGTATCTGGAAAAAATCCGCCACGCGCCTGATGCACAGTTGGAATATCTCGCCCGCGAATGTGGCGAACTTCCCGAAACGGAGCTTTTCGTAATTGAAAAAGTCACGTCGTCTGAATCGAATCCAAAATAGCCTATTGATTGCTGGATACCGAAAGTTGCTGTCAATCAATAGTGGCTGGTATCGGGCGCAGCACCGGCCAACGCCATTCTGCCGCGCGTAATGCACCGAACAAAATTGCGGCGTAAAACAAATCGCTCGTGAGCGTGTTCCAGAGAAATGGAATGGCAGCGACAAAACATTCCGTCAAACCAGCGACCGTTTTGGGGTAATACGAACCAAGCGCCCAAACGCCGAAATTCGTGACGACGAAAAACAGAATTGCGCCTGTCACGGCGGCAAGACCGATGCGTCCAACGCTTTGGCTACGTTTTACCCAAAAGCCGAGGCAGACGATAAGCGAGAAGCAGCCATAAATTACTGGCGTCATCGTGCTGAATCCCAAAATCAAATCACTTAAAAACATCGCCACCAGCGGAAGGACGAAGGCTAGCCGTTTCCTGGCGATGGTTGCGCCGCCAAACAAGGCGAGCGCGGCGACAGGACTGAAATTTGGCGGATGTGGAATCAACCGCGACAGCGCGGCGGCAAGAATCATGGCGGTTAAGAGCAATAGGCGTGGTTTGTTCATAATAGTTTTAATTGAGGTCATACATGGAATTGCTGGCGGAAAGAAAACCCGTGCCAGGCGACACGATGGCTGCCGCACCGGTTTCGTGATTGGTGAAACACGCAGACAATGATTCGGCGTGGCCGTCGCAAAAGGCGGCGTTGCTGCGATTGCTATGCCGGAAGCCCTGCGTGCCCGCGCAACGAGTGCCGCCATCAACGCCATCGCCGCCATTATCGGCATCCGGCCACGGCGCGCGCATGAATTTGTTGGCGGCGGGCGGAGAATTCCATTCGCCGTCGCCAAAAATCACTGTTTTGGCCGGATGATGGACGGCAGCGGTTTTCGCCGGTTGCTCGATGGCTTCGCCTTGGCCGTGGCCAATGTAGCTGGTGTTGTAATTGTAACCGGTATAAGGATTGTTAGCCCAATCGGCGCTGCCTTCAAACGACGGGCATTGCTGGATTTGCGCGTTGCCTTGGTCTTCCCACAAAATGCCCGGCTTGACAGTCGCGTTGCCAGCGTCGTCGTAAGTCACGTTCAAATCCCAGCAATATAAATTGCCGTTGTCGTCGAAGTATTGGGCGATGGGATAAGAGTCGTCGTTGTCGCCCGTATAAATGTGAGCGGCGATAACCATCTGTCGCAGGTTACTCAAACACTGAATGCTTCTCGCCTTGGCCTTGGCTTGAGCCAGCGCGGGTAGCAACAGTGCCGCCAGAAGCGCAATGATGGCGATGACGACAAGCAGTTCAATCAATGTGAAAGCGCGGCGCATGAAATGGTTTGCAGATGGCTTTTGATTTGCTCATAACCGTGAATCAAACGAAAGCCGGGTTGAAGAATGTCTTCGCCCGGAATCTCGTAAATGCGGTTTTTGCGCACGGCGGACAGACGATTCCAGCCGGAACGCGCTGCGAATTCGGAAATTTGCACCGGCTTGCCGCACCACGATGCGAAAATAA
>Ga0335083_10005980_pt1 | contig 15330 bp, 6 predicted proteins | sample Lox_Sample_42_FD_206716 | JGI IMG/M metagenome (GOLD analysis project Ga0335083, IMG submission 206716) | Soil microbial communities from Loxahatchee National Wildlife Refuge, Florida, United States - Lox_Sample_4.2 | ecosystem: Environmental > Terrestrial > Soil > Wetlands | place: USA: Florida... | reverse complement strand
TCGACCGGGAGCGGCCCGAGGTTGTCGCTACCGTCGCCTGGGCGGCGGGCAATGGCGATCGGTCGGAAAACGGCGACTACATCTACGGCAAGAAGCGTCTGCGAGAGATCGATCGCCGCATACGCTTTCTCATCCGACGCTTGGACAACGCCGAGGTCGTCGATCCGCTCGCGCGCCGCGACGAAGACAGTGCCGAGCAGGTCTTCTTTGGAGCGACCGTGACCGTTGGCAACAGTCGCGGCGAGCAGCGCACGGTGAGCATCGTCGGGATCGACGAGATCGACACGGAGCGGGGCTACATAAGCTGGGTTTCGCCGATGGCACGCGCACTCATCAAAGCTCGCGAGGGCGACACGGTGACACTCAGCACGCCCGGCGGGACGGAGCAGCTGGAGATCGTTGCTGTGCGCTACGAGCCGCTCGCCACGGGTTGACGGCCCGCGAAGCTTCCGCCTATAGTCGAACATGGATTCTGTACTCGGCGGATTGGAGCAGAAGCTCGCGACGCTGCTCGCGGACTATCACCGGCTGCGTGCCGAGAACGACTCGCTCAAGCGAGAGCTTGGCCGGGCGCAGGAGCAGCAGCGAGCGCTCGCTGCGCGGATGTCCGCTGCCACGGAACGGCTCGACTCGCTGCTTCAGCAGCTTCCCGAATCGACCAACTGAACGGACCTCGCGACGATGCCTGTGGACGACCGTTCGATCATGCTCGACGTTTCGATCCTCGGCCACGACTATCGCGTCGCGTGCAAGGAATCCGAGCGCGAGGAGCTGCTGCAAGCGGTGCAGTTCCTGGATCGGCGCATGCACGAGATCCGCGAGTCGGGCAAGGTCACCGGCGCCGAGCGCATCGCGGTGATGGCCGCGCTCAACATCGCGCACGAGCTGCTCCGCGCGCGTTCCGGTGCGCCGGCGCCGAGCGGCGCAGCGGGTTTTGACAGCGCGTCCCTTCAGCGTAGAATTTCCGCGATGCAGACGGCGATCGATCGCGCGATGGCGGAGCAGGACAAGCTTTTCTGATCGTCGTCGCAACGAAGCAACCTATCCCCTGCGGTGTTCGAGCTGGCCATATACTCTTTGGACCAATGCTACGATAGCGAGGTTGCCGCGCCATAAACGGGCCGGTGTGCGCTCCCTACGCGGAAGCGCCTAATGGCCCTGGCAGGCGACCCTCTTGAACCCAGGTTCAAGATGAAGGTTGGCACGGCACAGGCGGGGGACCTTTCTCGTGCGGCGGCGCTCACGGCGCCGCCGCATTTGTTTTGGAGAAGCCAGGGACTGTATCGGCTTCCCGAGGATACTCTGCCCCTCCTTCGAATTCGCGACCATCGGTTCCTCGCAGCCGACAAAGACCCCGGACGCGAGCGAGTGCGAGACCCAGTTCGGAATCTGGTCCTGCCCCGACCTCCGCGGCGATGAGCTCAGCGGCCGCGAGCGCATCGTGCGCAGCATCTGGGCACACGGCAAGTTGCTCCGTCTCGGCTCGACTGCAGAGCAGGATGCCGAGACTCGTCCGATCGGACACGGCGCGCAATAAGGTCTCGCTTGAATCAAGGCAGCGGCGGGCCTCATCGAAATTTGCCTGGCGGGCGTGCAGGCGACCGAGGTAGCTCAGAAACTGACCCTCTGAGTGCCGGTCCCCCAGTTCGCGAGCGACGGCAAGTGCGGCTTCGAAGCTATCACGTGCCTCGTCGAAACGGGCCAGGCTGTCGTAAACCATTCCCAGGTTGCACAGCACGATGCACTCCAGGCGGGCGTGCCCCAGGTCTCGGGCCACGGCCAGCGCCGCCTCGAGTTGTTCGAGCGCATCTGAAAATCTTCCCTGCACCTGGTGCAGCAGGCCTAGGTTGCATCGCACGTTACCCTCTAGTTGCCGGTTCGCGATCCCCTGGGCGACGGCGAGAGCTGCCTCGTCGTGCGACCGGGCCTCGTCCATGCTTCCTGCATGGAAGTGGAGGACTCCCAGGTTGGCAAGGATGCGCCCCTCGCGCTCCCGGTCGCCCGCCTCCCGGGCCAATGCAAGCGCCTTCTCAAATTCAGTGCGAGCCTCGCCGGTTCGGCCGAGGAAGACCTCAACCTTGCCGAGACCGTCGTGCGCGTCGCTCTGCAACGGGAAGTCCTTCATTTCCGCAGCGATGACCAGCGCCGTCTCGAGGTGCTCGCGGGCGGCATCCATACGACCCGCGTGGCTGTCGCGGGCGGCTAGGTCGATCCGCGCACGGCACTCGGAGATGCGGTCGCTGACTCTGCGTGCCTGCGCCAGCGAAGCCTCAAACTGCCCCTGCGCGTCGGAGTCCTTTCCAGAGGCTGCCAGCGCGCGACCCGCGATCCAGTGCACCCTGGCAGCTGTTTTGAGTCCGGGCGTTGCGAGCACGGCGCTCGCGAGATCGGACCCGACTTTGAAAGGTCCACGCAGGCTAAGCGCTGCCCAGGCACCCTCGAGCACGTGGGCAGCCACTTCGGCGTCGCCCCGCGCCGCCGCCCGGCGACAAGCCGCGACGAAATTGTCGACATCGGCAAAGGAATCGGCGGCTACCGCATTGTGGTCGAGCCCCGCGAAATACGCGGCGTGTCGTTCTTGCGCTGCCAGCATCGCCGCCGGCCCGCTCTCCGCGTAGCGATCGGCGGTGCGCAGGTGCTCGGATGCGTACTCCTGCACGCTCATGAGAAGATCGAAGCGATCGCCGCTCCCATGCCTGACGAGGGACTTTTGCACCAGCGTTTGCAGCGCGTCGATCGGCCAAGGCGCGTTCTCGTACGCGGTGAGGTCAAGAACCGCCTCCACTGCCTCGAGTGTGAATCCGCCCTCGAATACCGAGAGCTGGGCAAGGGCGGCCTTTTCGGGCATCGATAGCAAGTCCCACGACCAATCGAACACCGCGCGCAGCGTCGCTTGCCGGCCTAGGCGGCCTCCCGCCGACGATAACAACTTGAACCGCTCGCTCATGCGTGCGAGAAGCATCCGTGGAGGCATCACGCGCACGCGCGCCGCCGCCAGTTCAATCGCCAACGGCAGACCCTCGAGCAGCTTCATGAGCGGGGCGATCGCAGACTGGTCCTCGGCACTCGGTTGGAAACCCGGCTTGGCCGCTTCAGCTCTGCGCATGAACAGAGCAGCTGCTTCAGACGGTGCCAGTGGCGACAGCGCCAGGATTTCTTCTCCTGGCAATTCCAGCACTTCCCGGGTTGTCACGAGGAACCTTGCGGTGCTGGCCCGGTTGAGCCACCGACCCAGTGTCTCCTCCGCGTGGCGCGTCACCTGCTCGAAGTTATCGAGGATCATCAGGCATTGTCCGCGCCCCGCGATCGCGTGTCCGAGCTGGGTCACCGGGTCGTCTTTTCCCAACGGCACGTCGAGCCCTTGAGCAACGGCGTAAACGATACCGTCCAGACTTCTCGCTTGCGACAGATCGCAGAACCACACGCCGCCCGGGAAGCTCCTGAGCGCACTCCACCCGAACCGGGTGACCAGCCGCGTCTTGCCAGTGCCGCCCAAGCCCAGAACCGAGACGAGGCGCGCCCCGGTATCTAGGCGTCGGGTTAGTTCAGCCAACGCCTCGTCGCGGCCCACGAAGGCGTCGCGCTCGGCTGGCAGGCTGTATCCAGTGAGTGATGCCAACGGAGGAAAGTCGGCCCGCAAGTCCGGCGCAACGATCTGCAGCAGGCGCTCGGGACCAGGCAAGCCCTTCAGTTGATGCTCGCCCATTTCCCGCAGCGTGACGCCTTCGGGCAGGTGTCCGCGGATCATTTCCGCCGTGGCGGCAGAGAGCAGGACCTGCTCGCCATGAGCGGCGGACATGATGCGCGCCGCGCGATTCAACGACGCGCCGAAATAGTCGCCATCCCGCAGCTCCGCCACGCCAGTGTGCAAGCCCATCCGTACTCTGAGCGTAGCGGGTGCGATATCAGATGCGGGTCGCCTAGGATCCCAAAGGCCAGGCTCCGCCGGGGCCTGCAACGCGCGCTGCGCGCCAAGGCATGCCGCAAGAGCGTCGGCAGCAGCACTGAAAACAGCGAGCATGCCATCACCGGTGGTCTTGATGATGTGCCCGTCTGCCGACTCGATCGCATCACGCAACAACCCGTCGTGCCGCGCAAGCGCCACCCTCATCGCGTCAGGATATTGCTCCCACAAGGTTGTGCTGCCTTCGATATCCGTGAACAGAAAGGTCACAGTGCCGATTGGCAACGGTGAGTCCGAGCGAAATTTCGCAGGCATGGCGGCGTCTTGAGCGAGAACTGCTATGCTATCTCCCCTGCGGGTAGGGTGTTGCGCCTGCGTCCGTACCAAGGATCTGTCGACGGACTTTACAGACTGTTCACGGTCGCGGGATAGCCCCTTGATTTAATGGTAGTATGATTGCGGAACAATTCTTGCTCTAGCTAGCGCGTCGTTCAGGGGAGAGGTCGTACCGGGCAGCAACGCCCGGACTCGACCAAGGGGGTGGGGCATGCCGGGTATCAGGGGTTTGTGCCTGTGCACGTCGTTCGTGATGGGCGTGCTTATCGCAGGCCGAGTCTGTGCATCACCAATCCAGGTTACGGTGAACACCTCGAGCCTTTCCGGCTCGATCGCGAACCTGGCTTTCGATCTTCTCGACGGCGGGCCTCCGCCGAACTCGGTGACGATCTCGAGCTTCGCGAGCGATGGCACACTGGGCTCGACGATCTTGCTGACTGGCGAGGTAACCGGCACGCTGCCGGGCTCGGTGACGATCGGCGACAGCGGCGTGTTCAACGAGTACTTGCAAGATACCACGCTCGGAAGTTCGCTGACCTTCACCTTCGACACGACCGGCAATACAGCCGCTCCTGGATCATCACCGGACGGCTTTTCGTTCTTCCTGCTGGATCCGGAGACTGGAGCATCCCTCATCTCGCCGACCGCAGATCCGACCGGCAACGATGCGCTGTTTCTCTACGCCATCGGTGAACCCGATCCACTGCAGATCTACACTGATGTTGTGCAAGCGACAGAAGTGCCTAGCGGCGCCCCGGAGCCCGGAGCGCTCGCGCTCGTTATGGCCGGCCTACTAGGGCTCGGCTTCGTACGAAGCGCTAGGCGATAAGTTTCCCGCGGCAAGCGCTTTTCTCGCACAACACGAGGCGCATGAACCGTCTCACCTCGCATTCCGGGGTCAAGTTTCTTGCGTGTACGCTGCTGGCGCTGTTCTTCTTTCTGAGCGCGGCGTGCGAAGCCAGCAGCCAGGACATCACGAGTCAGTTCTCGATTGCGCGCTCCGGGTTCGTGCTCAACCGCTCGACCGGTACTTTCGATCAAACCGTTACCCTCAAGAACATCGGGAGTGTGTCGGTCCCTGCGCCGATCAGCGCGGTGTTCACTGGGCTTCCAGCGACGGTCACGCTAGCCAACAAGACGGGTATGACGTCCGATGGCAAGCCTTACGTGAGCCCGATCCCGGCTGGCTCGGTCCTGCAGAGCGGAGCAACTCTTTCCGTCGTCCTCAGGTTCAACAACCCGCAACGCGTGGCGGTGACGTACACCCTCCAAGTTCTCTACCTCGTACCGGCACCGGCGCCGGGTGCTCCGACCCTGATCAGCGTGGTGGCGACGGGAGGGACAAATGCCTATCTGGTCGGGCGCGCAGATGGCGCGGAGAATCGGAACATAACGCTCCAGGCCTCCGCGGCGCCGACTTGTTTCCTTGGTTCACTTGTCGGAGGCGCGCCGGTCGGCGGCGGAGTCGCGACGACGACCGATGCGTTGGGCTATTTCGGCGTGTCGGTCTCCGGCGTCAATCCGGGGGCCTTCCTCGCCGCTCAGTTGACGGCCCCAAACGCGAGCCCAATGTCTGCATGTCTGGTGAGCTCGCGCGACAACGATTCCTGGCCCAAGGCCTTCGCGCTCGACGGCTCTCCGGTGAACGCACAGGACTTCATCGATGCTCCAGGAAAGGCGCGTTGGTATCGATTCAACATCACGCCCGGCCAGAGCATCCAGGTTGCGCTTACCCACCTTCCGGGCGATTACGACCTCGCGGTGTTCAAGGACATCGCTCAGACGTTCGCAAACCAGTTCGCGCCGGGGTCTGGGACCACCGTCGATCTGCTGAAGCTGACCGCCGAATACGCGCCGACGATCTTCAGCCCGACCATCTTCTCGCCGACGATCTTCAGCCCGGATGCGTACAGCCCGACGATCTTTAGCCCGACCATCTTCTCGCCGACGATCTTCAGCCCGACCATCTTCTCGCCGACGATCTTCAGTCCGACGATCTTCTCGCCGACGATCTTCAGTCCGACCATCTTCTCGCCGACGATCTTCAGTCCGACGATCTTCTCGCCGACGATCTTCTCGCCGACGATCTTCAGCGCCATGGAGATCGCGCAGGCGTTCTCTACCGCACAGACGCGAAGCGTCATCGCGGTGTCGCCAACCCCGGGCACGGGCGACAAGTCGCTGGTTGTCAACACCTGGAACAGCACCGGAAATTTCTACGTGCGGGTTACCGGCCGCGGCGGGGCGTTCAACACGAGCACCCCGTTCATGTTGACCGTCACCAAGGGACCGACCACTTGCGCCGGCGTCACCGACACGACACTCACGCCGCGCGCGGCGGTGATGGCGACGGGGCTTAGTACGCTGATCCTCACCGATTCGTCAGCGGTCGCACTCGACGCGACCTTGCCCGGTCCCGAAGGAGTGACGTTGCGCTCCAAGCTCGCGGCGTTTGCACAGCGCGGCGAGGTCAAGGGAGTAGTGGTCGACGTCGCCGGCGATCAGCGGGTGAAGGTGCTCAAGCAGCAGGCGGCCAACAATCCCGCCTGCCCGTTTGCAGTAAACCTGGTCGCCCAGGAGATCAAGGGAATCGTCGACTCGTACCGCAGCAACCCGCTGCAATACGTGGTCATCGCCGGCAACGACGCCGCGATTCCGTTCTTCCGCTTTCCTGACGAGAGCGGGCTCGGACCGGAATCCGCATACGTGCCACCGGTGCAGAGCAATTCAGATTCGGAAGCGAGCCTGCGTCGGAATTTCGTGCTCAGCCAGGACCCATATGGCTCCAAGACGTCGATCTCGTTCGCATCGAACGATTTCCCGGTGCCGGGGCTCCCCGTCGGTCGTCTTGTCGAAACGGCACCTGAGATCGCCAGCCTGATCGACGCGTATATCGCGGCCAACGGAGTCGTCGTGCCGCAGTCCTCGTTGGCGACGGGCTACGATTTCCTCGCTTCGGCCGCAAACGCTGTTAACACAGAGCTCCAGCTCGGCATGGGTGCCGGCGGCCTCCCCGATACGCTGATCACGCCAGATGGGGTCTCGCCGCAGGATCCGCAATCCTGGAGCGCCACCGCCCTCGCCAACAAGCTTTTCGGCAGCCACCACGACGTGATCTTCCTTGCCGGGCACTTCAGCGCCAACAGCGCGCTTGCCGCCGATTTCTCGACCAACCTTGTTACGACCGATCTCGCGGCGTCAACGACGGACTTCGTGAACTCGATCGTCTTCAGCGCCGGGTGTCACTCTGGCTACAACCTCGTGGACAGCGATGCCATCCCCGGAGTGACGCTGCCGCTGGACTGGGCGCAGGCGTTCGCGCGAAAGAGCGCGACGCTGATCGCCGGCACCGGGTATCAATACGGCGACACCGATTTCATCAAGTACAGCGCCCAGATCTATCTCAACCTCGCACGCGAGTTTCGCGCCGGCAACGGGCCGATCCCGATCGGTGCCGCGCTGGTCGCAGCAAAGCTCGATTACCTCGCCACGACGCCCGACATTCGCGGGATTTCGGAGAAGTCGCTGCTGGAGGCGACGCTATTCGGCTTGCCGATGCTCGCCATCAACATGCCCTCGGGACGCGGTTCGGGGCCGGGGGGTGGCACGATCGCGCCGGTGGCGGTGGCTTCGGGTCCGGCGCAGACGCTGGGGCTTGAGACCTATGACTTGAGCGTTGCACCAGTCCTCACGCCGCAGGCGAAGAACCTCACCAACGTGGCGGGCGGAGCCAACGTCACCGCCAGCTGGCTGAGCGGGCCCGACGGCGTGGTGAGCAATCCGGGTGAACCTGTCCTGCCGCTCGCTGCGCTCAACGTCACGCCCAACGATCCCAGCCTCGTCCTGCGCGGGATCGGGTTCCGCGGCGGGACGTACGTCGATTCGGCGCCGCTTGTTCCCTTCTCGGGTGCTCCGACCACCGAGTTGCGCGGCGTGCATGTTCCCTTCGTTTCTCCGGTCTTCTACCCGGCGCTGGGGCGAGTATCGACGCCCAACTATTTCGGTGCTCTGGCCGGAACCGGCGGCACGGAGTTGCTCGTCACGCCGGCGCAGCACATCGCTGCGGACATGGTCGCCGGTACCAGCACGCGACGGCAGTACACGGGCCTCGGTCTGCGCCTGTTCTTCAGCGGCAACCTTAGCCAGGCGGCACTTTCCGACGCGCCGTCGATCGTGAGCGTCGATGCCGAGCCCAATGCCGGCGGCGCGCTCTTCGCCGCGCAGGTTACCGGCGATCCGGCCGCGGCCATCCATCAAGTGTGGGTCACGTACACCGGCGATGGCGCCAACGCGTGGACGTCGCTCGATTTGAGCCAGTGCGTCGCGCCTCTGCCGGCGGCGTGCGGCGGCGTCGCGGACTCGCGGCAGTGGGCGGCCCAGCTGACCGTCGCGCCGGCCAATCTCAAGTACATCGTGCAGGCCGTGAGCGGCGTCGGGCTCGTTGCGCTCGACGACAACCGCGGCGCGTATTACCAGCTTGGCGGTACGACGCCGGCAGCAACCGCGGATGCACTCGTCTCGCCACCCACCAACGCGACGGTCGGCGACACGGTCAGCGTAAGCACGAAGCTGACCTTCGCCGGTGTGCCGGTCGCAGGGAAGACGGTCATCGTCACAATCGGTGGCATCACGCAAGTGGGAACGACGGCAGCCGACGGAAGCGTCACCGTGAATCTGCCGCTAGGCATTCCTCCGGGCAGCTACGTGATGACCGTATCGTTCGCCGGCGACGCCACCTTCCAGCCTTCGTCGACCACGACGACATTCGCCGTCGCCAAGGCACCGTCGAGCCTCGCGGCGCTCGCGCCGGCCGGGGCTACGCTGACCGGACTGCTCGGCGGCGCGACCGTGGCGGTGCAGCAGGAAGCCGTCAGCTTCTCGGTGACCGGGCCGGCGGGCTCGACCACGATCTTCGCGAACACCGACGAGCTCGGGCAGGCGAAGCTGCCGCCGCCCTCGGGGCTCCCGGCCGGCACCTACACGGTAACGCACGCGAGCTTCGGCGGCGATGCGACGTTCAACGCGACCGCGATTGCGCTGTCGCAGCAGTTCATGGTGCCCAAGCTCGCGCAGAGCATCACGTTCGATCCGCTCGCCAACAAGAACTTCGGCGACCCCGACTTTGCCGTGTTCGCGGCCGCCAGCTCGGGGCTCGCGGTGACGTTCGGCGCCAGCGGCGCATGCACGATCGCCGGCAACACGGTCCACCTTACCGGCGCCGGAAGCTGCACGATCACCGCCGATCAGCCAGGCGATGCGAACACGAATCCGGCGCCGCAAGTCGCGCGCATGTTCTCGATCGTGGCGGCGCCGACGATCGTCTCGCTCGTTCGCGCACAGCCCTCGCCGACGATGGCCGACTCGGTCACGTACACGCTGACGTTCAGCGAGGCGGTGACCGGCGTCACCGCGGGCAACTTCGGACTGGCGACGGGCGGCGTCACCGCGGCGTCCGTTGCTTCGATCGGCGGCTCGGGCACTACGTGGACGGTCACGGTAAACACCGGTCGAGGAAGCGGAACGCTGCGGCTCGACCTCGCGAATGGCACGGGCATCGTCGACGCCAGCAACGTGCCGCTCGCGGGAACGCCGTTCACCGGCGAGACGTACGGCATCGACAAGGGCGGCACGGTGTTGTACGGCGCCAGCGGCACCGACGGGCAGCCCGTGGCGAGCTTCGGCAGCGGCGGCTACGCGCTCTTCGGCGATGTGCCGATCGCGGCCGCGCTCGGTTTGACCGCCGTGCTGCCGGACGGTCGGATTTTGGTCGCGAGCGCGATCGGCTGCGATCCGCAGACGAGCCTTTGCACGCTGCAGCTCGGGCGATACCTGGCGACCGGTGCGCTCGATGCGTCGTTCGGGACCAACGGGCGCGTCGTGACCTCGGTGAACAACGTCTACCCCGAGCTGAGCGGCATCTCAGTCAACGCCGATGGCACGTTCCTGGTCGGCGGCATCCGGAACAATGGTACCAGCGACGTACCCTTCGTCGCCAAGGTCACCAGCACGGGCGCGGCCGACGTCTCGTTCGGAACCGGAGGTGTCGCGGTGCTGGATTCGCTGCCGCTTTTCGTCGCAATCAGCGGATTCGCGGTCGACGCCTCTGGGCGCGGCGTGATCGCGGGCAGCACCGTCCCCATCCCAAACCAAGTCCACACTTTCGTCGCACGGCTGACGAACGCGGGCGCGCTCGACGCCAGCTTCGGCAGCGGCGGGGTCGCGACATTCTCGATTTCGCCCGTCAACGATCAGGGCAGATCGGTCGCGATCCAGCCCGACGGCAAGATCGTCGTCGGGGGTCGCACTCGTCCCACGCCCGGGGTGTTCAGCTCCGATCTTTTCCTCGTGCTGCGAATCGACGCGAGCGGCGCGCTCGACCCGACGTTCGGGACCAACGGCGTCGCGACGACCCGCATCGCCGGGACGCCCGGCGCCAATATCGGACGCAGGCTCGTGCTGCAGCCGGACGGCAAGATCGTGCTGGTCGGCAATCTCCTCAACCTCGACGGCACGGCCTTCGCCGGGTGCGGCATCGCGCGTTTCAACGGCGACGGCACGCTCGACGCTGGGTTCGGCAACGGGGGACAGGTGTTCGAGCCCCGACTCGACCAGGGATGCTTGGGCGTCAGCCTGCAGCCGGACGGCAAGACGGTGATCGTCGGCGACGCCAGCGACGCGGACGTGTCTATCGCGGGCTTCGTGCGCCTGCTGCTCGACGGGTCGCCCGACCCGACGTTCGGCAACAACGGCGGCGTCGGCATCAGCAGCTACGGCTCGCCTGCACCGGTCGCCGTGACCGCCAGCGGCAATCTGCTCACGACGCTCGCGATCCAGGATCCGGCGGACGGCGTGATCAAGTCCTACGTGGCCGAGCTCCAGAGCACGCTCGCGGGCCCGTGGCTCGCGCAGAGCATCACCTTCAATTCGCTGCCGGATATGAGCTACGGCGCTCTGGCATTTTCAGTGTCCGCGTCGACTAGCTCGCAGTTGCCGGTGTCGTTCACATCCAGCGGACCGTGCACGGTGGCGGGCAATATGGTCCAGGTCGGCGGCGTCGGAACCTGCACGATCACGGCGAGCCAGGCTGGCAATGCCACGTACTTCGCTGCCGCGCCGCAGCCGCAAACGTTTACGATCGCCAGTGCGACGCAGTCGATCACTTTCGGGCCGGCTCCGAGCGGCGTAACCGTGGGTCAGCCACTGGTCTTCTTCACGGCGACCAGCTCGAGCCCCACCGGACCACCGTCGGCGATCCCGATCATGTTCACCTCGCTGACGCCGGCGATCTGCGCCACGAGTGCCGGCCTCAACGGTGAGCTGTTGACGCTCCTCACGGCGGGTCAGTGCACGATCGCCGCAAATCAGAGCGGCGACGCCAACTACAATGCCGCGCCGCAAGCGACGCAGACCTTCACCGTCGGTCCCGCCGGCGTTCCGCCATCGGTCTTCACGGTGACCAATCTCAACGACCGCGGCGCCGGCAGTCTGCGCTCCGCGATCGCGAGCGCCAATGCGACGGCGCCGGGGCCGAACCTCGTGAATTTCGCCCCTGGACTGACCGGCACGATCGTGCTGACGACCGGACAGATCCAGATCTCCCGCTCGGTGCTGATCCAGGGGCCCGGGGCGGACAACCTCACGATCGACGGCAACGCCAACAGCCGGATCTTTTCGATCTTCGCAACGGACCCGGCGTGTCCGGCGCTGGACGGGCCCGATTATGTCGTGCTGATCTCCGGTCTCCGGCTCACGAACGCGTGGCGGACCACCAGCAATGGCGCCGGAGCGATCTTCACGGAGCACAGCCTTGCGCTCGATTCGGTGATCGTCGAGAACAGCGTTGCCCGGCAGGGCGCTGGCCTCTATTTCCAGATTCAGTATCCAGGGCAGACGCTGACGATCACCAATTCGCAATTTCTCAACAACGTCGCCACGCCGGATGTTTTTCCGGCAGGGACGGCCGCGCAGAACGGCGCCGGAATGCGAATCGCCGAGCGCTGCACTACACCGCAAACGACCCCGGTGACCGTGATCATCTCGAACAGTCTGTTCAGCGGCAACCTGGCACAGCCGACGGGAACGTTGACGGCAAACGGCGGAGCGTTCGATTCGTATTCTCTCGCGGACATCGCCATCGCCGATTCCCGCATCGTCGCGAACCAAGTCGTCGCGGCGAATCCCCCCGTTCCCGGGTTCGGTGGCACGAACTATCGTGCCGCTGGAATCCATGCGACGGCCAAGTCGCTGCTGATCTACCGGACCGAGATCGCGGACAACGCGGTTACCGACCCGACCGGCAGCGATACGACGCGCGCAGGCGGATTGAACCTCTATCAGGATGACCCGACGCGGCAGGGACCCGCCGACGCGATGGCGGTCCGCATCGTCGATTCGACGATATCCGGCAACACGGTAGCCGCGACCGGTGGCGCGATGACGGTATACGGCGATGTGGCCCTCGAGCTCGACAACACCACGGTCGCCAACAACTCTGCGGCGCCGACCCGTACGGGCGGAATCATCATGAGCACAGGGGCAACCGAGCCATCATCTGCCGGCAACGCGACGCCGCCATCGCTGAAGCTCGTTTCCTCGCTTCTGGCTGACAACGACACTGACGTCGCGAACAACAGGACAACAATATCCGCGTTCGGGATCAACGTCTTCGATTCGCTGATACAGAATCCATGCTCGATCTGCGTGATAGTGATCTCGGGCCCAGGCAGTCTTGTCGGTGTCGATCCACTCCTGGCGCCGCTGGCGTTCAACGGCGGGACCAAGCGCACGCACGCGCTGCTGCCGGGCAGCCCGGCAATCGATACCGGAAACAACGCGGTCGGGCTGAACACTGATCAGCGCGGTCACGGTTTCCCGAGAGTGTCGGGCTCGACCGCCGATATAGGCGCGTACGAAGCGAGCCAGGCCGTCCCTCTTGCTACCGGCACTTATTTCGATCGAGTTGCCGGCCTGATCGGAACCAGCTTCCTCTTCGATCCCGTCACGGTGACTGGAACGCTTCCTTCCATCACGGTGACGGGGCCGCCTTCATGGAATGGAGGCAATACCTTCAGCTGCGTGCGTTACCAGCCTCAAGGACGGCAACCTGTCGTCGATGGCGCTCCCTTCGCCTATTTCACGACGGCGACGGGCAACCTGGTGGTGGTCGATACGGCGGCGAACGAGGTCGACACGACGGTCGCTGTCGGGGCAAATCCGTACGCGGCCGTGGTCAACCCGGGTGGGACGCGCGTCTACGTGTCGAATTTTAACGACAACACCGTCTCCGTCCTCGACGCGTCGACCAACGGCGTCATCGCGACCGTCCCGGTCGGAGCCGGGCCGCAAGGGCTGGCCGTGAATCCCTCCGGAACGCGCGTCTATGTCGCAAGCTTCACGGCGGGTACGGTCTCAGTGATCGACGGCGGGACGAACGCGGTGATCACAGCGATCCCGGTGGCGGCGGCCGTGGACGTCGTTGTCAACCAGGCCGGAACGCGGCTGTACGTGGCCGACGGAGCCGGGGTCGCGATCGTCGATACCGCCACCAACCTCGTCACTGGCTCGATACCCAAAGGGGCACTGTCGAGTTTCGCCACCATTGCGATCTCGAAGGACGACACACGTCTGTATGCCTGGTCCAGCGGGACCGCGAGCGTTGCTGTCATCGACATTAGCACGAGCTCGATCGTCGCCACGATTCCGATCGCCTCGGCTTTTGCCAATGATGGAATCGCGGTCGATCCAAGCGGCGCGCCGGTCTATCAGTCGAACGGCGGGAGTGTCGCGGAAATCGATCCGGCCACGAATTCAGTCGTCCACACCGTGCCGCTCGGGACGGTGGGAAGCGGCGTCAATGGCGTCGCGGTCACTCCGGACGGCGAACAGGTGTACACGGCGACGGCGAGCGGCGTTCGGACGTTCGACACCGCGACCGAAACGGTCACTCCCATTGCGACGGGAGCGGTACGGGCGCTCGGCCATTTCATCGGTTCCGGACCGACCAAAGCCTTCGAGGATGTCCAGGACCGATCCATCTGCTGGACGCTCGCGCTGCCCATCACGGGGAATTACAGCGCACAGGGCATAGCCGGAGGCACGCCCTTCACCGGGACATCATCCCTCGATGCCACGAGCCAGCTGGCGGCGCCGCAAATCACCAGCTTGACCACTGGAGCCGACAGCGTCACCGTTGGCTGGACCGCGCCACCGGACGCAGGTTCATTCCTCGTTCGCGTGAACGCCGTACCGTTTACGGGCATCATCGACGAGGAGATCGTCTCGGGAGCCTCCCGCGCCGCGACATTCACGGGGTTGGGCCTGATCAGCGGCGCGAACTATCAGGTGACGGTCTTTGCGTTCTCGGACGACCTGCTCACTCCCGATTCGTTATCGGGGGTGTTCAACATCTCCACGCACAGTGAGAATTTCGTCGGTCCGTAAGACGCACCGTGGAATGGATCGGCGTGCGCTCCCTACGCGGAAGCGCCTAATGGCCCTGGCAGGCGACCCTCTTGAACCCAGGTTCAAGATGAAGGTTGGCGCGGCACAGGCGGGGGACCTTTCTCGTGCGGCGGCGCGCAAGAGCGTCGCCGCATTCATTTGGGGCTGGCGATGCGCTACTGGCTGATGAAATCCGAGCCGGGCGAGTTCTCGATCGACGACCTCGCCAAGGCCCCCAAACGGTCCACGGCCTGGTTCGGCGTGCGCAACTATCAGGCGCGCAATTTCATGCGCGACCAGATGACGGTCGGCGATCTGGCATTCTTCTATCACTCGAGCTGTCCGGAGCCCGGCATCGCCGGCATCGTTCGGGTGAGCAAGCCTGCCTACCCGGACGAGTCGCAATTCGATCGCAAGAGCCCGTACTACGATCCTGAGGCGACGCGTAAGGCGCCGCGCTGGCTCAACGTCGAAGTGACACTCGTCGAGAAGACGCGCCTCGTTCCGCTCGCCGAGCTCCGCCAGCAGCCGCAGCTCGAGGGGATGCGCGTGCTGCAACGGGCCAATCGCCTTTCGATCACGCCGGTCGATCCGCGCGAGTGGACGTTCATCACGAGCAAGCTGATGCGGAGCAGCTCCTAAGCTGCCGT